>JAABUS010008269.1_pt1 | contig 11479 bp, 11 predicted proteins | sample 5560161 | NCBI WGS metagenome assembly JAABUS01 (sample SAMN10711885, study PRJNA513376) | rock metagenome | isolation source: Antarctica rocks | place: Antarctica: Victoria Land, Trio Nunatak nord | collected 2016-01-04
ACTTCCATGGTAATCAGCAAGGAGGAGCTCGGAAAGTGAGTGGTAGTGTCATTGTGTAGTGAAAGGGTTTGGCCGTCGATGTCAAGGGAATTACAGAGTCCATATGCGCATCCCAGACGCTACACATTGGACCTCTTTACCACACACGGTAACGTTGAGGAGGCACATCAGCAAGAGAATATTCCGCAACAACACTTGGCTATGGCTGCCCCTCAGTCGCTGCAAAATGAGCGCAAGTATGGCAAAATATTGAACTGACTACAGTAATGTTTGATTGTGTGACAAGCGTTAAACATTTATTCAATGAGTACACTATAGTGTGCGTTTAAATTTGCATGGCTCATCAAGTCTTGAACAACTAAAGTTTTACAAACACAATAAAAGCAAGTCTGAGCTGTCAAGTTGCAATGTACTAACAAATAAGTATCCAGTACTGGTGTCCAATACACAGAACAAATTGGCTGCAGAACTATGGTAGATGCTTCAAGAAGCTCGCAAATCGGCTCACAATGACCAGTCGATTACGTTGCGTGCGATGCACACATGTGCAATATCAACTTCAGCGTCACTGCCAACTTTTGCATCAGGTGGCATGTGACTCAGGAAAAAACGCACCCGGCCAGCCCAATAGACACCTGCATCCTTCAGTATGACTACGCTGTCCCGAGAAAACTTCTTGCCCTCTGTTGCCATGGTGGAAAAAGTGGCGCCCCCTATGGTTGCCCGGTCAAATACATATGCAAGGCACTTTGGCCCATAGCACAGCTGCTGACTATGGGCACATAGATCGGGTTGTTGCTTGCCCCATTTGAACCAATCTGCTGGTGCAGCAGGCAACTGTTGCTTGTTGTGGTTGGAACTCCCTGTAGCCTGTAGAAATCTGAGCCACCATTGATCATAGCCTAGAGGCTGATCACAGCACGAGCACACGACGTGCTTCTCCGGGAACTGGCAATAGAAGTGATGCAGCTCTGCTTGCCACTGGTGCTTGTCTGGCCTTTGCCCAACCCCAAAGGTTTCGCTGCCTCTAGAGTCAAAGAGTGTGACATCAAGTCCCTCAGCTGCTTGCAAAAAGTCTGGCAAGATGAGCTCATTGGTCAGCCTGTCCAAGGTAATGAGCTTGTGGTAGAAGATATTGGAAGCCTGACAGCCATGACCCTCCAGGACATGGTCCTCCTCATCTTGCAACAGAGCCTCGCCTACATGAGGTAAAGCTGTGCATGCTGATTTGAACGAGTTGTGAGCATTGAACATGACAGCTTCTGGGTGAGATTTCTGTGTCATCCAATCTGTGTGACGAAGCATTAGGTATCTGAGCAAGTACGTAATGAACAGCACTTTGTTGGCTACAAGGCATGATTGTTAAATGTATATTACATCGCGTTGACTGCGATGTTGATTGATAGACAACTGTACTGGGTTTAGAGTCTCATGCGAAATGCGTTGACTGGGGTTTGACTGACATGAATAATTATATGATACATTGTACCTGGTGAGATTGATTCTAGAATACTCGTGCAGATTCCTTGAGGTCTAGAAAGTCCTACTGTCAAGCCTGTTCTAGAAGAATCCTGTGAGTCCCTATAAATAGTTTGGGATCTCAACAAGTCGACATGATGATCAGTCAGTCTAGCATCCTACTCTCACACTTTCTTGACACAGCTATCTGCTGCTGTCACACCTTGTAACTACCTCCGTTCCGACTTTACCCGTGTGCGCTCCTTGCATTGCATTGCATCCATACGCACTTGCACGGCCACGCTTGTGAGCGTCACACTTCCAGAACCTCTCTACACCAAACATGGCCCAAAAGCAGCACAGGCCATTGGCCTTGATGGCTTGCACCAGATGCAACATCATGTGCCGGTTCATGTTCAGCTCCCATGCTGGCAACAACAGCTGCAGTTTGGTAAGCACAATGGGGATACGCTGTTCTAGCAAGGTCATACTGTCCTCTGAAAGAGTCATATGGAGCAATGACTTGATGGTTACTGGTGAGCAAGTGACAGAGGTGATGTCAGATTACAACATGCAGTTGACTGAGGATGCAAAATATGATGCTGACTTCCAGCCCAGTCCTAACAAGGTCCCTCTAGCAGCGCTTTTTGTTGATATGCCTGAGTTTGATGTTAATTTGCTGTTTGATGAGGTTAGTGCCTGATGGGCATGTTGTCTTGATCCGGTTATTTCAGATGTCAAATACACTTACACTCTAGTGGGTGTCATAAAAATTTGTGAGCAGCATTTCACATGTTGAATGGTCATCATGTCTTCTATAATTCGCATTGACATGTTTTTTCTTTTCCTTTTTGATCTGAAAGCAAATCTGTGATGTCCTCTGCATTTGCAGTCGAATGACACCACTCCGAGATTCAACAACACAGTACAGCTCTCCGCAGCATCTGCGGTACTGCATACACTGCGGCGTGCTGCGCGCAGTGCCGCGAAAATCGCCGAGCGTATAGCGCGCAAATCACTTGATGTTGCTGTCATTCTGTCACACATGGCATGCACACTGCTGCTGGCACACTTTGATTGTCTTGCTTGCAGCAACTTACCAAATGCTGCTCATGAGTGACATGCAGAAAATGGTACATGGCATGTCAATACAGTTCTGTGATGATGGGCACCATACAGCACAGCATGACTACACTAGCTACCGGTAGCCTGTCAGTAAATGCTTATGTACACAGTGCTCATGCTGGTTGCTGTGATACCATTGATGTCAGTTCTGTTCAAGCACAGTTGTGTACTGTCTTGTATGTGAACAATGTTTACACAGCATGCCACAATCTGGGTATATCCTGCAGTCTTACTTGGATTCATATATATCACACATATGCTGGCCTGACAATGTGTGACGAAGCTTTGAGTGTGAAGCAGAGTATGTACATAAACACCAATTAGCTCTGCAGTAATATTGAACAATACACAGCATTTGCTATGGCACTGCAGAGAGAGAGAGAGAGAGAGATTACAAGCAGCAGTTAGCTCTGCAGGTTAGCCGTACACCTTATTCGTCTCCTGATCAGTAATTGCAGAGTTAGATTAGGCTATATTCTTGCATGTGATCTGCCATCTCAAATGCAGTTCATTGATCTTCTTCAGCCTGATTCATATTTTATATTACATTCAGCTGACTTTCTATACTTTAGTCCTGTACATAGTACTTTAGTCTGATACATTCCTGCACATTCCATTTATTATGTCCTTTGCTCCTTATAGGAAAGATACGTTAGCTATCAGACAACAGTTGAACGCGACTCGGACACATTCTCCCTTGTAAATATCAACCACGCGCAACAAAAAGTTTTACCAGTCTGTGTGTGCACTCTCGCAACACACGACAACTAGCGTCACAGCAATGCTTGTGTATATATACACAGCCCTGCTGTATGGAGCCATGACTCGGCATCACAGTGATCAACACGTATGGGCTACATGCAGTGTGTATAATTCAGGCCTGCCCCATCAGAATGATGGTTACAATACTGATACATGTGTCACTCTGCAAGTCGAGACAAGTTACTACACAGGATGCACTGCCACACATTAGATTCAAGTGCAACAGGAGCCTACACATGCATACTGCAATGCTAACAAGCACATCAGAAGCAATGCCTTGCTGTATGGAGGTCCCACTATCAGATATCAGCCCACAAAATTGGCACAGCAGTATTTTGACTGCAAGCCTGCATGCACTTGTCTGCAGACTCAAGATAGCTGTATGAGCATACGGTGAAGTGAATCTGGGCATGACTGTTGCTGTATTTTGCTGCAGCTGCTGTGCAGGGCTAGCATGTTGGATGTCAACACAAGTACGCTTGTGCTTCTGACATGTTATGGGCTGCAAGGCTGTCAAGAAATACCATCTTCTTGCTGCAATCTGCTCCAGGTGTCCATTGACGCTTGCAGCAATGGTTGCCAATAAACACTGCAGTCACAACAAATCATCAGTGTGGCTGTGGTGGTGCACTAGAATGATTGTAAACAACATTATGCACAATGCCTCATGTGCAAAGGAGCAAGCTAGCAAAGGATAGTCCACCTGGGCATAAGACACAAAGTTGAGACGCTTCGATGAAGCTTCAGTCATTGTCATGCATTGGTATGCATACATGCTCTTTTGCAATGCAGTCCACTTTGCAGCCTTCGTGATGACTTTGTGGTTGTATGTCAGCTGATTCAGCTGATGACTAATGGAACTGCCAAGCCATACAATGCAAGCCCCAAGTACCCAACAGCCCCAACACTAGTGGGGTTTTTCACATCATGGTAACATGCAATGCAGCTTTTACACAAGTGTGATGAGTCCAGGAGTCCTAGTCAGCATCCCAGCAAATCTGGGATGCCTTGGGGATGAGTCTGGGGACCAGAGAATCAAGAGATAATAATTAGACCTGAGTTTAGGGTTTAAGAGATTAGGGAGGTGAGCTTAGCATCATGCACAGTCATTGCAAGCCATTGATCATGGTGCCAAGCCATAAGTCAGGTGGGCAATGCATAGCCCATGCTCAGCAGAACATAATGATGTGATCACCATGCTGCAAGCCCCCATGTGGTCATCCCAGCATGCAAGGCTCAGTTTTCAGCAAAAGCACAAAGTTTGTGACATGTCGAGGCCCTGGCCAGTGTATCTGAGTTGAGGCAGAGTGGCTGCTGTTGCCATGCAATTTTGGACATGATTGCAAGACATGCCTGACTGCAATCTACAGGTGAATGCAGCAGGTTTGAGAGGCAACACCTTGGCTTGAAGTGAAGGGTGTCGATTCAACCAATGCTTCAAGTGTAGCTCACAGCCTCTCCAGTGCATATCCTGGCTGCTGGTGCATTGGACATATGCTTCCTGTGACAGAGCAGCAGTGTTATGGCCAAAGAACACAACCTGAATGTCACTGACTGGTTTGTGAGCAGCTCATCTGTGATTCCCAAGCATGTTAAGTCAACCAACAGTTGACTGACTGCTGAGCAAGAAATGTTCGGCTGAACAGCAAGCCTGAGGCAAGTTGCAATCTCAAACAAGCTTGCAGATCCGATTTGGCGGACGTACGAAGCGCTTCGCGCTCAGCAGGTGCAAGAAAGTGAGTCCCTCCAACAGGGCAAAGCTTGTTTCAGAAGCCTGTTGTGCCGCTTCGCGGCAGTGAGGAGGCTCAGCATGCAAAGACTCGGTCCGTTGTGCCTGCAAGTCGGTGGAACTGATCGGCAGCTCGACAACCAAGAAAAGTGCTTGAGCAACGCAAGCACCAAGATGCAGCTGCTGATAGGGGAGCGGACCTGGCTTGAAAAGATCTTTCAAAGATGACCTGATCGAACTTGTCAGCAAGAAGCTCCATATACCGTCGTCCTCCGCCTCGTATTACAGTCAAGTGCTTGTCCAAAAGTCGAGCAAGCGTACACCAAGCATAGGTGGTGTGCCTGCGAGGTCAGCTCCTGTATGTAACAGCGGTGGAAGTTGAGCATATTGACCAGGTCAACCGCTACTTGGATGATTGGTTGACCATTTCACAGAACTCCAACTTTTCAGCAGAACTGCCTGCCTCATACTGCATTATGCCGCTGCAATCAGAACCTCCCGCTACCCAACTCGGCAAGTATCACCAGTGAGGCAGTCTAGATCCGTGCACCTCGTGTCTCGGCAAGCAGACTCCTCATTTCCGCTTTAATGGCGAGTCAAGTCGATCAATGCTGTTCTGGGCCACAGAAGGTCTAGCTTTTGTAGTCAAAGAGTGGTATATTGATACAGAGCCTCGGAGGAAGGGCTTGTAGCCTTTTGCTTCCAAACTTTGGAAGTTAGCGTCAAGCTTAAGGGTGCACCTCTGCTGTTGTTGCAGTCTGTCAGCCAGTCGTTAAGCGTAACACTGTTTTGATGCAGCTGTTTGGACATCTTCAAAAGCTTGTGTTTGTCCTCTACAGAAGAAAACTCAATAAGCACACTTCTTCTGCCTTTTGGCGAGAAATTGCCCGTGCGATTGTTTGAAGTCCAGTAAACTGTCTCATCTGGCTCTTCAAAATCAGGCAGAGTTTCAGCCAGCAGATCCACCAAAGATTTGTCCTCAAGCTTCACCAGATTTTTGGTGTTTAGACAGCCAGCTCTTTGACACCAGAAGAAAGAAGAAGATTACAAGCTTTGGCCAGCCAACAAGTCTGATCGCTTGTGGCAGAGCCTCAGCAACCCTGCCAAACGTCATTCATTTGTGTCAAACTAAATGTCAGTGACCTCCAGATAGAGATGCCCTGTCAACACCATATGCCTGAGCTGGCTAGGCTAAACAAAGGCCTGAACAAAAGCAAATGCAAAACCAAAGCACGCCACCTGGTCTGTCTCTCTCTCTCTCTCTCTCAACAAGGGTTTCAGGCTTTACGTGTCGTAGTCAATTACTATATTTGCAGCTGGTAAGATCGGCTTGCACTACAATCCCAATTCGCCGTGGATTCTGCATTGTCAGGCTCGTCACGATGTCTCATCAGAGTCTCTTCAGATATCCGCTGCCTCTCACACTCACAACTTGTGATCCTTGCAAATGCAGACATGTAAGAGATGCTGATGGGACACCAGACTAACATGATGTGAAGTTTCTCAATGTCACATCACACTGACACAGAAGCACAAGTCTCAAAGATGGTCCAAAAAGACAGGCTTGACAGGCAAGACAGCAGCAATACCAAAAGGCCGAGTGCAAATCAAGAAGAAATAAGATGCTGATTCAAATCATAGCCACATGCTGGACCAGTTGATCTGCACATGTAGCGCATGGCCATGGGCGTGAACAAAGGCATCATGTTGTAGCACAACAGCAAAACTTTACTGCAATAGAGTCTGATTGCTTGTAATCGAGGTAGACCCGGTGAAGAATAGAAATTTAAAGCAACAGGTTGCTGCCCGCGAAGCGGCCAGGTGTCAGATGAGGGAAGCACTCATCTGTGCAAAAATCTTTTTTCTCCATACGATTTACCTGCCTGCTGAGCTTTATACGAGCGAAAAGCCGAAGGTTTTAGCGAAATCGATGATTCTTGACGGAGGACGGTTTGACTGGCCAGATTACGGTTCAACCAAGCGTCATTGAGACACACCGAGACAGCACTGAGACTAGGACCATACCCCTTCTCGTCCGATCAGGGAAGTCAAACTGGATTGGGCTCAACTAGTACTCGGCTGAGTGATCGCCCGGGAACCTTGAGTGCTATAGTGTTTATGCACAAGCCACACAACTGGGGCCAGACAGCCGGTATTTGCTGCCCAGTCTTTTGCTGCCCTTGCTGCCCTTCCATCTGCAGCTTGCATGGCCTTCCGTGCAGACACAGCCTGTCTGGCTGCAATCTGCAGGCCATGCAGCAGGGCTTTGATGCTCTTTACAGAGATCTGAATGAAAGCCTGCTGCCCTCACATCAATTCCCACACTCTGTGTCTCACCGGGGCAAGCATAGCCTTGTGAAAGTGCTGCAAAGAGCTTGCTGACCCTGTGCTGGTCAGATGCGCTCACGCTCAGTGTGCATGGGCTGCAACAAGACATAGTTGATGATGTTCACAATGCTGGCTAGCATGTTGGATAGCATGCTGGACAGCACAATGTACCATGGTAGAACAGCCTGCACAGCATGCCAAGGCCATACCATCTTGCTGCCCTTCCATCTGCAGCTTGCATGGCCTTCCATGCAGACACAGCCTGTCTGGCTGCACTCTACAAGCCATGCAGCAGCGCTTTGCTGCTTTTTACAGAGATCTGAATGAAAGCTTGCTGCCCTCACATCAATGCAGGTTGATGAAGAAGATGATGAGATCTCAGCTACAAGATACATCTCTTCCAGGCCCTGGTGCGGCCTATCAGGCAGGGGCTCCCCAAGGTGCAAGTGGGGCCGCAGCATGCCCAGCCCCTTTGATGACCCCTCCATCAGCACAGACCTGGACAAAGAAGAAGAAGCGCATGCGCAGGAAGGTCTAGAGGACTACGTAGAGCACTACGCAGGAAGGTCTAGAGGACGCTGCTCCTGTCAGCAGCAAGCTGGTCCCCTCTGTCTTGGGGATTCCCAAACTCAATAATTGTAACCTACTTATGAGTATCAGTTGATGAAGCATGCTCAAGGCCAATTGGGAAAGGTCTTTTGAATGACAGCAGCAAATTTTGCAATCCAGCAGGCTGCCTTTGCAGCTCCTAGGTGGTACAGCATTCCAGGCTCACAAGCTGTCCGCAAGCTAAGCTGCTGCTGTAAGCCCTTGCTGGATTGCTGGATTGTAATCAGCTACACCATGCATGGTGCTTCTGCAGGCTTCTGGACAGTCCCGTAAACTTTGCTTGTGGCATTCCAGGTGAAGAAGGAGGGCAAGGCATGTAGGAAGGAGCTGGAGCGTGCATGTGCACTGACTAAGGTAGCAATGGACCAAGACCTAGCGGCCACTGATGAAACAGAAGTGGTGCAGTTCAGGAGGAGCATTAGCTGGAGCCCCTTTTCAGCCGCATGGACATGACTCAGTGAGTGCGTGAGTTGTGTAGGAGCAGTTCTGCATTGTGGCAAAGTGTCACAATAGTGTGTCAAAATGCAAGCTGCCTCAATGCCCTATATAGTATATATGCTACAAAGCAACGAGGATGTGCAATATGGTCAGCTGACGGCACAAATTGCAACTTGCCATGAATTGTATCAGCTTGTTTCAACAGGAAGGTTCACAGTAGCAGAGGAGGCTCCCTCCAGGTTTGGAAGATAGAAAGTCGTTGTCAAGCAAGAATGTCCCCAGACAGCCCTAGGGCCGCAGCAGGCAGCCCAAAGGACCTGTGCCTCTGGCCCTGTACAGGGGCCCTGCCCTCAAGAGCCTTTCCTTGCGACGCAAGCTGGACTGTATGGCTGGAGATGTCAGCCATTACTTGAGTGTGCAGGAGGAGGATTTGATCCTGATTAGCTGTGCATGGTCAGCTGGATGTGGCATGCCCTTTGCAGTAGACACCCAGTTTGCAGCAGTGCTTTCTGCATGCCCGGAAGTGCTTGCTGTAGATGCGGCATCTGATGCGGTTGCCACCGTGCAACAACCAGATTTTGGGATGCTACATGGCCACACGTCCTTGTCGTGCATCCTGTCCACGCTTGTGATCTTGTGCACTTGCTGCCTGGATCCCAAGTGGCTCAGATAGCCATATGGATACATCAACACCACCATAGCTAGGAGGCAGAACTTTCAGCTAATTGCCTGTTTTGTGCAACCCAAGATGCCTGTTCTAGCAATCAAAGGTATCAGGAGTCTTGTAACAGCAACGAATGTTATCAAGTGCAGCTCAGATTAATACACCTTTGCCCGACAAAGTGTGCGTTATACCACATTTTAGGTTGCAGATCTGCAAAAGAAGAGTCTTACGAAGTTTTAAGCTTGTACATGCAGCAGGCACTGGAACTTGGCCTGAACTTGGTGGACCTTGCCAAGCTGTGTGCTTTGCTGAAAACCAGAAGCTTGGGCTGCCTTGCACTTCAGCACCAGACGCAGCAATAGTAGTTGCAATGTGTGGTGGTTGTAAACATGCAAATAAGCAATTGTGACGTCGGCGTCACCAAGTCGCTACATCTGTAGGGCCTCCAGTGTAGGCAGCCTGAGATACATGCTCCTTGCTGTGTAAAGCAAATCAGCCCCTTCCGTATCTGAATCGGGTATCAACATTGCAGTTTACACTTGCATTTGTCTCTGTTGCCTGCATATTATTACCGTAATATGACGCAAACAGTGATCATTGCCAGGACTGCTTGAAGCAATGAGAGCTGAAGGTACAGACGTTGAGACCAATGTGAGACCAATGTGCTCATGGACACACAGCATGTATTGGGGCATAGTTCAATGTGACGGGATGTCATGATCCCGAGGAAATTTGAAATAACCACTGCCAGCTGGCAATGGAACTTCGCTTCGCGGCACATCTTGCCCTGCTGTGGCTCGACTTCACAGCTCGGCCTCGTCAAAGTCGACGCTCGGAATCCGCATACGAGCGCTATAGCTCATCAGTGCTAGCAGTTTTGATTGTGAAACCATGGACGAGGAGTTCAGGTCAGTATAAGCTGTCTGGTTTTGCTAATCTGGACGGCGGACATTGAATCGGGACAAGGAAGGCTACCATTTTTGGACAAACTGGTGGCTTATATACAAAGTCAACCTCGGATTGTCCTGCAGCGTTGTTCAGAAGAAAGGTCGCGGCAAGAAGCAGCAAGTCAGCGAAAGCTCACGTTTGCTTAACGTGCTATACAATGAGGGTCTGCGTCGGCAAGACCTCGACGCAGACTGTCGTCACTTTCTAGAAACCTCTCCGGAGGACGTGAAGGCTAAGGTGCGAGCAAGTTCATTTAGCAGACTACAGTAGAGCGATCTCACGACATGTTACGCAGCTCAGTTCCACCTCTTGCAAATATTACAAGCTGTCTGCCTTGTATACAGGCTCTTGCCCATTTCGTCGACAGGCGTCGGGATGGTGTCGTGAAGAAGCCCTCTGCCTTCTTAACCACAGCACTAATCAATGCCTCAAAAACGTTTTCACCTACAAAGACTGCAAACAGCGCTGTCACATACTCAGAGACAAAGTCACTCTGTCCCAGTGCAATTCACTTGCTGGACGTGCTGGCAAAGGAAGGGTTCAGCTCATTTGAGTTGGATCCTGACTGCCAGGGGTACCTGTCACGCTCACAGCCAGCTGTGCAAACTCAGGTGTAGTGTTGACACAATTCTGTCACCCGCAGCATCCACCCGTGTGCTTTGTGTGAGATTCTGTGTTATCTTGTGCAGGCCCTTCAAAGGTTTTTGGTGCAGTGGCGCACAGGCAGGATCAAGAACCCCTCTGCATACTTGACTGACTTGCTGGGAAGGGCATACCAGGACAATTTGCTGGCAGATCATGACCCGCTGCCATTCATAGACGTCCCTGCAAGCAGATTCACCACGGTGTGCACAAATGTTGGTGATATGTGATCCTGCTGGCATAGTTGCTGCCCGTGTTTGCAACATAAGGCTGCTGTACTTGACTGTGCATGCCAGCCCAGACTCGGCTGGCATGCACATTCATACTAGCACTTCAGCTAAAGGCTGAAATCTCACAAATGTTTACTTTCCAGCTTCTTGCTTGTGAATAATGAAAGGTGTGGTCCCTTTCTCTGTCAACAATTTCAGGTATTGCTCACAGTGTCTGTGGAATTTGTTTGCAGCCCCGGAAGGTTGCAGTCCCAATTCTTGCGCCCCTTCCATTTGTGTCAGCCACAGCAGCTGACATCAGCGTATTGACTACGCACATGAAGATTGATGCCCTCGCAAGTTCGGTATCCTCAAAATGCAGCCCCGAGCGCGACTTGTACAGCTCCTGGCCTGCTGTTGGCGCTACAGACAGGCCTCGTGTTGATGCTCCCAAGCCAAAACCCATTCAGGAGAACAAGGTGCATGACACCATCATGCGCTATTTTGCCAAGCAGTTCATCCCCATGGACAGGGATGAGCTGATGGCTCTCAAGCTGGAGGATCTTG
>JAABUS010008270.1_pt1 | contig 11479 bp, 12 predicted proteins | sample 5560161 | NCBI WGS metagenome assembly JAABUS01 (sample SAMN10711885, study PRJNA513376) | rock metagenome | isolation source: Antarctica rocks | place: Antarctica: Victoria Land, Trio Nunatak nord | collected 2016-01-04
GGAACCCCGCCAGCCCGGCCCACGCCTGGATGAACACGTCCTGGGTGACGTCCTGTGCGTCGTGCGGGTCACCGACGATCCGCAGGGCGATCCGGTAGACCCGGGTCCTATGCCGGCGGACCAGGGACTCGAATGCGTCCATGTCTCCGCTACGGGCCTTGCCGACCAGCCACCTGTCCGCGGCCGGATCCCCGACGTCCGAGCGCGGGCGGAGCGATCGCGCTGGATCCGTCGACGACACAGGCCGGGAGATGCGCTGCGATCCGCCAGCGTCGGCCGGCTCGCCCGATATCGCATCCGGCCGGGCCGGACGCGGCGAGGGTACGGACGGAAGCACGAAGATCTCCGGAGGAGGGGCGGCCGACGATGCGAACCTTACCGGCGGTGCGCCGGCCTGGTCTGGAGCAACCCGCACCAGAACCGCCCCAAAGGCCTGCTCAGCGCATGTCGGCGACGGGAAGGTCACCGCGGGCCAAAATCCGCTGCAGTGCGCCTGGCAACGTGCCGATGACAGCGACCGTCCTGCGGTTGCGCACAGAAGACGCTCCAGTCGAGGCAGGCCCGGGCAGTTGCCCGGGGGTCATGAGAAAGGGAGGGTCGGCACGCGCGTGGCGAGAGCAGGCTCACCACGATCTGGACAGAACGGTCGTGTTCATCGACGCCGGACACGGCGTAGTCGGCTGCTCGACGCAAGTGACGTCAGCGCACGTCCCGCCGAGTGCTTCCGGCGAGGCCGAGCTCCAGCCGCACCGGCATTGTGGTCTTGTCCAGTGCCTGCCGGGCGTGCCGCACCGCTTCAGTCTCGACCCTGTCACGGACCGAGGTGGGATCTGTCCGGTCATCCAGCGTGACGCGGAGCAGGAGCGTGGTCGTCGCGGCCGATCCGATCAGCTGCGCGGATGCGCCGGTGACGCCGCGGTAGGACTCGATCTCCTCGGCGACCGCGTCGGTGACCGCTCGGGCGGCCAGCACGGTGCGGCCGGTGCGGTGGTCAGGCTCCAGATCGAAGCGAGCGACGCGGTTGGTCGAGGTCTGGGTGAGCAGCCAGCGTAGGGCGAGCAGGGCAATGAGGATGCTGCCGGCGGCGACGGCCAGCCAGAACCAGTCATGCGAGTACACCCACTGGCGGGTGTACCGCGGGATGGCTTTGCGGTGACGGATGTCGTCACCGAACGCCCCGGCACCGGCCGCGATCCCGGCGGCGCCCGCCGCCAGCAGCAGCAGGCCGAGCAGGGCCAGCACGCCCCGGTTGGTGCGGCGGGTCCGCGGTGAACGAGCCACCGCGGGCAGGGTCGCGGCGGTCATCGGTCCTCCCGGGTCTTCAACCGGACTCGCAAGTTTGGGGTGCGGACAAGACCGAGGCTCTCCAGCCAGCTGGTCAGCCGGTCAGCCAGCTGCTGTCGGAGCTCGCCCGGGTCGCGTTGGCCGGTGACGGCATCCACGGTCGCGCTGCGGCGCCCGAGCTTGACGGAGGCGCTGGAGACACCGTCCACCTGGCGGGCCTGCGCGGCGAGCGCCCGACTCAGGCTCCGACGGGGCGTGCCGATGCTCAGGTGCTCATCCTGCGTGCGCAGAGTGAGCAGACCCGGGCGCCGGCGCTTGAGTTCGGCCAGCAGAAGCACCAGGCCGAGCCCCGCGGCGACGCCGCTGATGGCGAGCATCGGTGAGGTGGACCAGTCGTGCCCGGTGAGGAAGCGGGTGAGCGTCTGCCAGGGCAGGATCAACTGGCCCGACTTCTTCAGCAGCACGGTGTGCACAATCTCGGCGGGCACGAGAATTCCTAGGATCAGGAGTCCGAGGCCGAGCAGGACAGCGGCGATCCGATCGAACAAGGCCATCTCAGATCACCCTCCTGTCCTCGTCCTGGGCGCGCGTCTGGAGGGTCGGGACCTCGATGTCAACGTGGGCGACCTCCAGTCCCGTCAGTGCCTCCAGGCGCTCGGTCACATGACCACGGACCTGGCGAGCCACCTCCCGGATCGGAGCCGGCCACCGCACCGCCATCGACACCGCCACGGTCACCACACCGCCGTCGACGTCCGCGTCGACCCGAGCGGGGGTGTCCGAGCCGGTCGACCCGAGCCGGACGCCGAGCACCTGTCTGGGGGTGCCGGTGGCCCGGTCGACCTCCGCGACCGCCCTGGCGGCGATCTTCTCCACCACGCGGTCCGCGATCCGCGTCCGACCACGGTCCCCTGCGCTCACGTCCGCGGCGCTGTCATTCGCGGTGCCGTCATCTGACAGGGACGCCGTGGCCGTCGTGGTCGTGGCGGTCACCGCTGATTCCGGCCGCGGCCGGAAAGGTACGGGCTCAGGTCGATGTCGCCCTCGACGACCTTGCCTACCACGAAGCCGATTCCCGCGAGGATCGCCACGATCGCGAACGCGGAGAGCCCGCCGAACGCGGCGGCGAATCCCAAGGCGATGCCCATCAGCAAGCCGATCAGGCTCGGGCTCATCACTCCAACTCCTTCGATTCACTCCCGATTGGGAGCGGTTGCTCGACTCAGCTACTGAACTCGGGGCGGCCGGCGGCGCCGCCGCAGCGCGGCGATCACCCAGTCAGCAATGACGCCGGGACCTCTCCGCCTACGGTGGACCTCGACCGGTCCGGCGCGACCGGCCGGACCACCGGGCCTGGTCGAGGTGGACGGTGTCCGGCCCGCCGCGAACGCCTTCAGGCCGGTGCGGAACACCTCCGGGTCGCCGCCGATGTCAGGATGGTTGGCGCGGACAAACTCACGGAAAGCTTTCCGTTCGTCCGGTCCCGCCCCCCGGCCGGGACCGGTCAAATCACCCGAGGGTTGATCCGGGCGGCCGGCGCCCGGAAAGGGTCCCCACCACCCGGCGCGGTCGCCGCGTCCGGATCGCCTGGCAGCGCCAGGTCCTCTATCACGACTCCCACCGTCCGGCCAGCGGCCAGCGGGGTTACCGCACGGGCGACCTCGTCGCTGATCTCGGCCATCGTCGGGCCGTACCGGCCCACTACATGGATCGACACCGACGTCTCGTCGATCCGGACGCCGGGCACCCGCCGTCCCGGCAGGTAGGTCGCGGCCTCCCCGGCGACACCGCCGGACAGGCCCGCCACCGCAGGACACGCGGCGACAGCCGCGGCGATCAGCTCCGGGTCCGGCCTGGTCGGTGTCGGGGAGTTCACTGGACCCGGGACTCCTGCTGCTCGTCGCTGCCGTCCTCGGGCAGGTGGATGTCGTCCACCGACACGTTGACCTCGGTGACCTCCAGGCCGGTCATCCGCTCCACCGAGGTGATCACATTGCGGCGGATCGACTGCGCCAGATCCGGGATGGCGACGCCGTACTCCACAACGACATCCAGATCCACGGCGGCCTGCCGCTCGCCGACCTCGACCGCCACACCCTGGCTGACGTTCGGGCCGGCCGAACCCGGGATGCGCTCCTTGATCGACCCGAACGCCCGCGCCGCGCCGCCACCGAGCTTGTAGACGCCCGACACTTCACGTGCGGCGATGCCGGCGATCTTCTGCACAACACCGTCGGCGATCGACGTCTTGCCCTGCTCGGACACGAGGTCGGAGCTGGACGAACGCGGGCTCGCCTTCGCCAGGGTGGCGGACGTCGCGGACGAGGACACAGTAGGACTGGTCATCAGAACCTCTCGTAAGGACCGTCGGCACCGGTTGGCACCACGACGAGTTGGACCCGGGCGGGACTCGGCCGTCACGAGCACGACTCATCCTCGTCTGTGAGCTGGGTCACACCTTATATCGCAAGCTCGGCCCGAGACGAACCCGGCAGCCGCCACGGCACCAGCCGGCGTCGCAGTGCGGCGGGGCGGCGTACCGCGAAGACAATGACGGCCGGTGCGGCGGCCCCGGCGCCGGCCAGGGGGGCGGGCAACCCGGTCACCAGCAGCGGGCGCTCAGCAGTACGCCGGCCGCCGCGGCCCGGAACAGCAACGGGTCGGTCGGGGTGACCGACGGTGGCGGCTGGTAGGTGCAGCGGAGGTCGCCGCGGAACCAGCCGAGCGGGAACAGGAGGATGGCGTTGATCGCGACCCGCCCGGTACGGCCATCCGGGCGGTGAACCGGTCGGCGGGAGGGCGAGCCGATCGGCGGCGAGCGGATTGATGAGGTTGGCCGCCGGCAGCAGCAGCGAGCCGGTGTTGGCCGTCCACGGCACCGCGAACACGAACGGGGCCAGCGGCAATCCGCGCCGGGACGCCAGCGCGAGCACCACCGGGGTGAGCAGGACCACGGTGGTGTTCAGGCTCAGCACCGTCGTCACCGCTGCGGCCAAGACCACGACCACCGCTTCAGCGGCGGCCGACTGGCGGACGACTGCACCGTGGTGGCCTGCCGGCACACCAAGGGCCAACTCGATCCCGCCGGCTGAGTCACGGGCGCGCGGCCCTCACTGTAGTTCGCGGCGGGCGGCGGTCGGATCGTCGAGCTCCAACTGCTCCTTGCGGACCTCACCCTCGACGGCCTCGACGGAGGCGACCATCTCCTTGGAGACCCGCACCCGCTCCACCGGGATGATCTCGGTGGTCACCACTGGGCGCTCGGCGTACAGGACGAATTCCACTTCCTCGCCGGCTGTCGACAGGTCGCCGGCCGTGCCAAGATCGGTGTCCCGGAGCGGAACGTGTTCAAGGCGCACCTCCTCCCGCCGGACCGTAACCTCTACCTGCTGGATCTCAGTGACCACGTGCTTGCGCACCCGCACCCGACCCGCCTCGACAAGCTCCGTGCTGACCCGCAGCCGCTCCTCCGAGCGGACCATGTACCCGTCCGCAGACGATCCGGGTTCGTCCCCAACCGAAGCGGTGAGCCCGTAGTGGTTACGGAGCGTGAGGGCATCGCGGTCCGAGAGGTGTCCATCGGCAGCCTCCGCGGCCGGTGCGCTTTCGATTAGCGCCACCCCGTACGGCACGGTGAGCCGGCCGCCGTCCATCTCAGCGGCGGAGAGCGGTACGAACACCATCCGTGTGCCGCCGGCTGCTGCGGCGACGGTGGCCCACTGCGCACGACCGGTCCGGTCGTCCATGAAGATCTCACCGACCCGCCCGACCTCCTGTCCGTCGGCGGAGAAGAGAAGCCCGCCCATCGCTGACCGCGCCTGCGCCTCGTCGAGCATGGTGATCCCCTGTCGTCGCGTGTCCGGTAAGGCGGGGTTACCCGTCGCGCTCCGCCGTACCCGTCGAGCGAACCGGATCACCGCACTGCTACGGCCGGACACCGCTGGGGTGCTGAATCCCATCGGGTTTGCGGCGGTGCAAGTCGCCCTCAACGAGGAACGTTCGCTCGCGACGGGCATAAGCGTGTCGCCCGGCAGGCGGGTGGAGCGGTATGGACGTCTCGGGACTGTTGCATTAGCGATTGCGGGTGATCTTGCCGAAAGATTCTCGGGTTGCTGGTCGGAGCGGCCGGATACACCTGCTGACCGGAGATCCTGCGGTCAAGATCGCGTGCGATGGCTCAATGCAACAGTGCCGTCCCGGGCAGGCCGGTGACTCACCGGTCGGCTCAGCGATCACCTGTCAGCAGCTCGCCGATCTCACCAGCGGCGTCGCTCGTGACGCCCGGCTCCACCTCGAAACCGCCACCCGATCATGAGCGGAAAAAAGGCTGAGTGCCCGGATCGCCGCGCGTAGCGTGCGCACCTGGGCAGACCAGCGGCTCCTCGCCGGCTGCGCCAGCCCGAGACCCTGCACGACCTTGTCGAGGCTGTCTTCCATGAGGGCGTCGTGCAGTGGCCCGAAGATCAGCGGCCAGGCGAGCCGCGCCGGCCCGCGTGTCGTCATCATCAGGCTGTACCGCACAGTGCAGCGATCGTCGCCGTTCGGCAAAACCTCGTACTCGTGGTGGCCATCGAAGCCGGCGGGCGCGTCGAATCGGAATCGGACGTGCCGGCCGGGCCGGTGCTGCACGACTGTGTAGCGGATCGGACCGTGGCCACCGTGCGCGCCGACCGAGAGCGGCCGGTCGAAGCGCATGGCGGGCCAGCGCTCGTGGGGCCAGAGCCGGTCGTCCGGGCCGGCCAGTGAGTCGATCAGGGCACCGGCCGTGGCGGCGGGAACCGGCAAGTGTCTTTCGTGAATGTTGCTGATCACGGGGCCCTCCGACTCGTCGCTCTCTGATCTAGAGAGTACTCTCTAGATGGTGCCGCAGCCAGTCAAGTTCTCCGCCGACGTCATGCTTGACGCCGTCCGCACGCTGGTGTTGGACGGCGGCCCGACTGCCGCCTCCGCGCGCGCCGTCTGCGCGGCCACCGGCGCCTCCAGCGGTTCGGTCTACCACCGGTTTCCGCGCCGCGACGACCTGGTGGCCGCCGCCTGGCTACGTGCCGAGGACCGCTTCCTCGGGGTGTACCTGGACGCGCTCGGGGCGTCCGGGCGCGGTGCCGCGATCGAGGCTGCGGTCACCGTGTTGTCCTGGTCCCGCGACTGCCCGGCCGACGCGGCGCTGCTGCTGCGGTATGCCCTCGCGGATCTGCTGCGGGGCGACATCTCGCCGGCACTGGCCGAGCGCGCCGAGGTCAACCGGCTTGCTCTGCGGGACGCCCTGTACGCGGTCGCCGACGCGATCGGTCATCGCCCGCGGGACGTCGTACTGGCCGTGGCCGATCTGCCCTACACGGTGATCCGGCGGACGCTGCGCGACGGCGGGACGCCGACCGACGACGACATCGCGGCCGTACGACGCGCCGCTACGTTGCTCCTTCCGCCGACGCCTTGACCCCGATCCTTCGCCCCGGCCCGGACCGACCGGGACCTGATGCACCTGCCTGCGCAGGTGTTTTCGATCGGCACCCCTCGTCCGCACCATGATCGGCTTCTATCCGGTTGTTCGCGTACTGCTCGGGGACATGGGCTGCGGCCGGGATAGATTCGTCCAGGACCCGTAGGTAGGGCCGGCCCTGGCGGTGGTGACCTCGACCAGTGCCGGCCCGTGAGCCACAGCCCGGATGAAGAACTGGCGGGCGGCGGGCGTGCCCCCGCACCGGCGAGCCGGAACGTTCGGGTGGACGCAAAACGCGATCCGCACCAGCTGCTTGGCCCGCGGCGCGTGGTCGACGGCGCGTACCCCGGACCGGTCCGACTGTGGCCGGCTGGCGAAGCACGTGCCCGCCGCGACCGCGACGTGCCGCTCGGCAAGCAGACGCCTGGTGAAGGTCTCGGCATCCAGCCCGGTCCGACTCATGGCGAACTGGCGTACCAGCCGCCGACCGGGAGGCGCTGCAGGAGGCGGGCCTGCACCAGCTCCGGAGCACCTGGTCGCTTCTTGGTCGCCCGGAGAGCTCACGGTGTTCATCGACGGGTCTCAAGATTGCAGACATGACGAACCTCAATCGTCGAACGTTCCTCGTCGGTGGGCTCGCAGCAGCGGGCGCGGTGGCACTACCGGCCGCCGCTTCTGCCCGGGTCAGCGCCGCTTCGCCGTTCCCGTTCTCGCTCGGCGTAGCCTCCGGCGACCCGGCGTACGACTCGATGGTCCTGTGGACCCGGCTCGCGCCGTCGCCGACCAATGCCGACGGCCAGGGCGGGATGGCCGATGCGGACGTGACCGTGGACTGGCAGGTGTCGACGAATGCGAGCTTCGCCCCACTGGTCGCATCCGGCACGGCGACCGCCCGGTACGCCGGCGCCCACTCCGTCCACGTGGTGGCCGGAGGGCTGGCCCCCGACACCGAGTACTACTACCGCTTTCGGGCACAGGGCCACATCTCACCGGTCGGCCGGACGCGAACTGCGCCGGCGTCGACCACGACGGGACGCACTCTGACGATGGCTTTCGCGTCGTGCGCGCACTTCGAGCAGGGTTACTACACGGCCTACCGGCGGATGGCCGACGACCGCCCCGACCTGATCCTCCACCTCGGCGACTACATCTACGAGGGCGGGAGGACTCCGGGCGCACTGCGCGAGCACGTGGGCGCCGAGTGCGTGTCGCTGGCCGACTACCGGCGCCGGTACGCCCAGTACAAGTCCGACCCGGACCTACAGGCGGCGCACGCCATCGCGCCATGGCTGGTCGTCCCGGACGACCACGAGGTGGAGAACAACTACGCCGACATGGTCCGGTCCAACAACAGCCCGGCGCTGACGTCCGCCCAATGGACCGCCCGGCGCACCGCGGCCTACCAGGCGTACTACGAGAACATGCCGCTACGGCCGACCTCGGCGCCGGCGGGGAACAGCATCCCGCTCTACCGGCGGGTGCGCTGGGGCAGGCTGGCCTCGTTCCACCTGCTCGACACCCGCCAGTTCCGCGACGATCAGGCCTGCGGCGACGGGAACAAGGTCTGCGCCGACGCCGACCTCACCTCGCGCACGCTCACCGGCTCGGCCCAGGAGGCCTGGCTACTGGACGGCTTCGCACAACACCTCGCCACCTGGGACATCATCGGGCAGCAGGTCTTCTTCGCCCGCGACTTCGACGCCTCCGGCGCCGGCAACATGGACGCCTGGGACGGCTACCGGGCGTCGCGGTCGCGGATCCAGCAAGGCTGGATCGACCGCTCCGTCCGCAACCCGGTCGTCCTCACCGGCGACGTGCACAAGGCATGGGCCAACAACCTCAAGGCGGACTACGCGAATCCGCTGTCGGCGACCATCGGCTCCGAGCTCGTCTGCACGTCGATCACCTCGGGCGGCGACGGAACGGCGAACACCGCCATACCGAACGCCGCGACCAACCCGCACCTCAAGTACTTCTCCGACCGGCGCGGGTACGTGCGGACCACGATAGAGCCGACACAGCTCAGGGCCGACTTCCGCGCCGTACCAATGGTCAGCGAGCACGGCGCCGCCGCGACCACCGCCCGGTCGTTCGTCATCCACGACGGACTGCCGGGGCTGGCCGATGCGTGAGCGGAGGATCGGAGGCGGCACGCGGAGCACCATCTCGATGATCGTGGTGGCGGCGACCGCCGGGCTGGTCGCCACGGCGGCGCCGGCCGGCGCGGCCGGACCCGCCGGCTGGACCGCCGCCAACAGTGTCGCCACCGGCGACCAGGACGGCGCCGCCGTCGCGACCAACCGGAGCGGCGATGTGGCCGTCGCCTGGAGGACGACCGGGACAGCACCAACCCGGCCGACGACACCCACAGCGAGATCTACCTGCGGCTCTTCCGCTCCGGCGCCTCCGCTTACGAGATACGGCTGTCCCCCGGCGGAACGGCCGGAGTGAGCTGGAAGCACGTGACACCCGATGTCGGCCTCGACGACCGCGGCAACGCGGTCGTCGTGTGGTCCGACGACCCCGACGGGAACGCGACCTACAACGTCGCCTACCGGGTCGTCGCGCCATCCGGCACCGTGACCGCCTCCGGACACGCCAACGCCGCCGCGGCCGGCCAGCAGCTGGTGCCCCGGGTCGCCGTCGACCCGGACGGCAGCCCCGGCAGTCCGACCGCCGTCGCGTTCACCGTCGTGTGGGAGGACATCCAGGGCACCGCCGCGGCCACGGTCAAGGCGGCCGGATTCACCGCCGCGACCGTCAAGGCGTACGAGGTGACCGTCAACGCGGCCGGCGGCTCGCACCACAACCCCGACGTCGCGGTGTCAGCCTCAGGCGACGCGCTGGTCGTGTGGGACGAGGACACCGACGGCAACAGCTACGACAACGTCGGTCTCACCCGACTGTCGAAGACGACCGGCGCGGTCGTCATGTCCCGACGCTCGGCCAACACGTCCGGCACCGGCCAGCAGCGCCGGCCTCGCATCGCCGCCGACTACAACGGCGACTTCGTGGTCGGCTGGGAGTCCGACCACACCGGCACCAACGGGGTGTGGGCCCGCTCGTTCCTGTCCGACGGCACGGGTCGCCACGCCGAGGTCCAGGTCTCGACCGGGCCAGGAGCGACTGCACCTTCGGTCGGGATCGACGACCAAGCCAACGCCGTCGTCAGCTGGTCGATCGGCGGCGCGGACCCGGCGGTCTGGGCGGCCGGGATGAACAGCGACGGTACGCGCGGCGGCCGACTACCGGCACAGTCGGTGAGCCATGGGGCGAGATAGCTCTGACGTACACCGACGACAACGACGGCAACGGCTTCGACCAGGTGCTTCTCGGCCAGGGCGCCACCAACACCGACTGGTGAGCCGGAGTCCGCGCCCGAAACCCCGTTCGCGGTGGCGACCGACCTCCGGGCGCCGGCGGTGTCCGTACCGGGCGGTGGACAAGTTCCGGCAGGTCTCGACAGGCTGCTGTCCGAGCGGTGGGAGACGGCTCACCCGCCGGTCCCAATCCTGACCGGTGTTCAGGCTGCCGTGATCCTGGCGCCAGCCATCCGTCCACAGTGGACTCGCTGTCCATGCATCTGTCCAACAACTGGAGCCCAGCGCTGCCCGTCGTGCCAACCCGTCACCCGACTGGTACATCAAAATCGCTGGTAGTCGTACTGCGAAGGGGTGAACTTCGGCCTCTTAATCCGCGGATTCGGGGTTCGAGTCCCTGGCGGCGCACCCGTGGCAGGTTTCTCACCTGCACACATGCGATCGACAAGATCTTTTGTCGGTCGCATGTGGACGTTCCGGTGCTCGAACGGTGCTCGATGGCGGAGACCGGGGCTCGATGAAGTCCGCTGGTCACTATGATCATTTTTTTCGGCCGCTGGATCGCTGTGTTCGGTGGTTGCTCGACCCTCGACCCTCGAGCCAGCCGCCACCGCTCTGATCCAGCGCAGGATGCCGTCGGACGGACCGGGTGGGCTGGCCGGACAGCAGTGAGTAGCCCTGTGTCAAGCGGCTCGGTCGAGGACCGTCTGCAGGGCGCGGTGTTTGGTGGGGTCGTAGGGAACGTGGTCTTGCCAGCAGCGCCAGCTGATGTGGAGCCAGGCGCGGGCGAGGATGCGGACGGAGTGGGGGTGGTCGTGGCCGCGGGCTCGGGCCCGCTGGTAGAGGTCCGCGGCCCAGGCGTTGGCGTGGTTGCGGCGGGCTCGGCTAATGGGTCTGGGCGTTCGGTGCTGCGTGCGGCTATTCCAGGTGCAGCTGGGCGAGCTCGCCGCGGGAGGTGACTCCGACCTTCGTGAAGATGTTCCGGAGGTGGAAGGCGACGGTCCCGGGAGAGACCCAGCTCTGGGCGGCCGCGGTCAGCGCCCGGACGCGCTGCGAGGTCGGCCAGCGGCTCGACCCCGAGCAACTCGCGGTCGAGGCGCGGACTCTCCCGTTTGGCCCGGGAGGCGTACGAGATCAGCCGGGGCGGCGACGTTCGCGCGAAGCCGGTTCTCGTCTGTCGACGCTTTTCGCATCGGCTGCTCAGCTCATCGTCATCGGTCATCACCGCGGGTGTTGACCCTTTCCGGGCTCAGGGGCAGGGTCGGACCCGAGTCGGTCAACGGTGAGCGATGCGGGAGGCGACGTGCGCAGCTCCGCCCGTCTGTCCGTCCGGGCCCTGGTGCTGGCCCTGGCGACGGCCCTGGTCCTGCCGGGCACGGCCCTCGGGGCGCCGGCCACCGGCGCCGCCACCGACCCCCCGCAGACGCCACCGAGG
>JAABUS010008271.1_pt1 | contig 11478 bp, 16 predicted proteins | sample 5560161 | NCBI WGS metagenome assembly JAABUS01 (sample SAMN10711885, study PRJNA513376) | rock metagenome | isolation source: Antarctica rocks | place: Antarctica: Victoria Land, Trio Nunatak nord | collected 2016-01-04
ATCTGGACGTCCTCCTGGCCGCGATCGAGGAGCTGATCGGTGTCGCCTGAACGGAGACGAGAAGCCCGATAACGCAGGCTTCTCGTCTCCGTTCCGGTGGGGTCGTGCGATGCCTGACAGCCGATCGCTACTGGCGCCGCTTGTCGCCCCGGGACAGGCGCTGGTTCGTGCTGGTGCCTTCCACTGTGGTGGTCCCGTCGACCACGCTCACGTCCTCGCGGCGAACCGTCCCAGTGACCTGCTGCTGCTGCTCGACGGCGTCCTTGGAGATCTCGACCTCCTCGACGACGCGGGCCCGCTTCGACAGATCGACCTCTTCGCCATGAACCGGGACCTCGATCGTTTCAGGTCCGGTGGACAGGTCTGCGTCTGTGGCGGGTCGGTCAACCGCGTGCCGCTCGACGTGGACTCGCTCCTCGGTGACCGGGACGCTCAGCGTCTCGTCGCGCTCGGTGACGTTGGTCTCGATCCGGACGGCGCCACGCTCGACGGCTCGCGTGCTGGCGTTCAATTCTTCCTCGACGACCGGCACGGCGATGGTGTCCCGCTCGTCGGTCTGCGGCTGGGCGATCCGGTCCTGGTCGCGGTTCGGGGTGGTCATGTAGTGTCTCCTCGGTGTGATGGCGCGGCTCCCTGAGGGCAGGGAGCCGCGCCATCGCACCCAGCAAAGCAGACCCCATGCCAGACGCCGCAGGCGCGACTATGCCGTGGTCGCCGTGGTCTAGGTGCGGCCAAGCGACGCGGCCACCGCCTTGAGGGAGAGGGCGTAGCGGCGGAAGCTGGCGTACATCGGCTACCTGAGACCGGCGTTCTCAGGTAGCCAGGTCAGGACGCAGCAACCGCCTCGAATGTTGGGCTCTCGGGTCAGCCAAGTGTGATCGCCGGCCGAGTCGCGCAGGATCTCGATCACCCCGTCTTCTTCGTCGAGGAGCTACTCGGCATCGGCTTGGATGAACGCCGGCCGGAACTGCTCGATCAGCGCGTCCTTATACGTCACCTAAGGATTGATGGTCGCCTCCCGTCGCTGCCGTGCCAGTGGTTGGAGGATCGTACCCGAGTGACACCGGCAGTCGCTTGATCCGCTGTTGGATCCGCTGCCGGGTCAGGCCGTGATCGTCGGTGATCGTCTGGAGCGGCATTGCGGCGGCACCAGATTCGTCATCGCCAACGATGGCGGATGGCTGACGTGCCCTCGGTGTTTTTGGATCAGCACGCATGTCCAATCTAGACGTTCAATGCGTGCTTATCTATACTGTCCCAAGACACTACGCACGACGATGGGCTGGGAGCACGCATGACCGAGAATCATCAGGCAAAGGGTGGCCGTGCAAGGGCCGCAAGCATGACCGCCGAGGAGCGATCGCTTGCCGCCCAGAAGGCTGCCCAAGCTCGCTGGGCAGCCGATCTACCCCGGTCCACCCATGAAGGGCCGGTCCACATCGGCCCCGTTGAATTGCAGGCGGCGGTCCTTCCTGACGGGACGCGAGTCTTGTCACAGCGGACGTTTCTCCGGGCCATCGGACGCTCTCATAGCATCAAGGGCGGGGCCGGCGGAGCCGCAAACGGTGACCAGCTTCCGTTCTTCCTGCGCGCCGATCGGCTTGCCCCGTATGTCTCTGAAGAGCTCCGTGATCTGGCTGCTCCTGTTCAATACACCACGAAGTCCGGCAAACAGGCTTTCGGCTATGACGCGACCCTCCTGCCCATGGTCTGCGAGGTGTACTTGAGATACCGGGACGACCTCGGTGGACAGGTGCCAAGCCAGTATCAGCGGATCGTCGGGGCATGTGACATCCTGATGCGTGGTCTCGCCCATGTCGGCATCATTGCGCTTATCGACGAGTCGACGGGCTATCAGGAGGTGCGCGATCGACTCGCGCTTCAGGCGATCCTCGACAAGTTTCTGAAGAAGGAGCTGGCCGCCTGGATGAAGCGGTTCCCGGATGAATTTTATTATCAGATTTTCCGGCTCCGGGGCTGGGAGATGAATGAGGACATGGCGAAACGCCCTCAGGTGGTCGCTAGCTATACCAACAACATCGTCTATCAGCGACTTGCTCCAGGCATCCTTGAGGAGCTTGAGGCAAGGAACCCTAAGAACGACCAAGGTCGTCGACGGGGCAAACATCATCAGTGGCTGACCGATGACGTTGGACATCCCGCACTCGCCCAGCATTTGCATGCAGTTATCGCCCTGATGCGCGCTTCGAGCTCGTGGAATCACTTCATGACCATGCTCAACATCTCGTTTCCGAAGCGCGGCGACACATTGACATTCCCCGTAATGGCCGAGTTCGATTCTATGAACTGAATGGCTAGCATCGATCGATTGAGGAAGGGAATCGTTTGATTCATCGGAAGCAACGAAGGTCCAGAACATATCAAGGACCGGCGACCAGTCTGGTCACAGCTATACGGCCGGGGAGGCCGACTCCCCTGACGAACCCTCAGGTTTTGGAAAGAGGGGGCAGGCCACCGGGACACGGACCTGGGTTATAGGTAGTTCTGGACTCCCGCTTGATCTTTGAGCTCTGCCCCGCTGGGCCAGCACGTGCCAGCATGCAGGCTCACTCAGCGGCGGGGGTCTCCGGTGTCATGTCGTAGCAGTTCTGCACGCCCTTGGAGCGGGTTCCCAGGCCGTCGGTGACCTTGCGGTTCCACGGCGCCGCTTGCAGGTCCTTGGTCTCCTGGACCATGGACGCGGGCTCTAGGTTGCGGAAGGTGTCGACCTCGCCGGCCGCGACGGCGGTCAGTGTGGCGTAGACCGGTTCCGGGTCGAACTGTGAGCGTGGGAAGGCGAGCTTGGAGTAGTCGAACAGCCGTTGGGCGGGGTCGTCTTGCCAGCTCTCCCAGGTTTGGAACATTCGGTCGTTCAAACCGGTGAGGAACGGGCCGGGGTTGACGGTCGCGACCTGGATCCCGAACTCTTGGAGCTCATCAGCCATGGTCTCGGCGATGGCCTCCAGGGCGTGCTTGGAGGCCGCGTAGATGCCGGTGAACGGGTTGACGTTCAGGCCCTCCCGCGACGACACCCACACGATGCGGCCCTCGCCGCGAGCCGCCATCTGCTTTGCGATGCCCTGGGTGAGCAGCAGCGGGCCGGTGACGTTGACCTCCCACTCGTGGCGGATGTTTGCCGCCGGGATGTCCACGGTCGATCCGCCCTCCCCGACGCCGGCGTTGTTGACCAGGATCTCCACCCCCCAGCCGAGCGCCTTGCGGCGGTCGCCCTCGTTGGTCACGTCGAGCTTCTCGACATGTAGCGTCACGCCGCGGTCGGCCGCCTGGCGCTTCAGCGGTTGCACCTGCGCGTAGACCTCCACGCTGGCGATCACGTCGAAGCCCTTCTCGGCCAAGCGCATCGCAGCCTCGTAGCCGAACCCGGTGCCAGCACCGGTGATTAGAACCTTTTTCACGTCGTTCTCCTTCTCAAGGGGGGTAGTACCGAAGCGGTGGTGCAGGATTACTTGACCAGCCTGGCCGACTGAGCCCGCTCATAAAGGTCTCTGCGGCAACGACAAGGTGTCCGTCCGTGGATCGCGCCAGAGGCCGTCATCGAATCGTCGGTCGTAGCGCGCTGGAGCCGCACCGGCCGTAACCGCTGAGCGACGCTACCCTCTCGCGACCACCAGGATCGACAGACGGGTCAACGATGGATGGTCAGCGAGCAGGCTGACCCGAGGCCGTGTAAACCGCGCGCGTGCGAACCTGACTGACCCCTTTAGCGTCATCACCGCCGATGGTGCTCCAGCGCCTCGGGTCATCCATCATCTGGACGGCCGATGTGGGTGACCGGCCTCGTGTCGCAGCGCTAGTAGATGGCGTGGAGGACGACGAAGTTGCGGGGATCGGGCCCGATCAGAGCCACCGGTCAGTCTGCGCCACCGGCAGCATTGACCGTTACGGCCGACCGCGGCGACGGCGAAGCCCGAGAACGCTTAGGACTGCGCGTCCGCGAGAAGCCGCTTCAGGAGGACCTCCGCCGCGGGGCCCGACGACGTCGGGTTCTGACCGGTGATCAGCAGGCCGTCGCTGACGACGAAGACTTCCCCGTCACCGCCTTTGGAGTAGATGCCGCCCTTGGCTTTGAGCTCGTCTTCCAGCAGGAACGGCACCACATCGGTGAGCTCCATGCCGGCTTCTTCGCTGTTGGCGAAGCCGGTGACCTGCTTGCCCTCGACGAGCGGCCTTCCCTCGGGGGTCTGAGCGTGGCGAAGAGCGGCTGGGGCGTGGCATACCAGAGCGATGGGCTTGCCGGCCCCAAGGAAGGACTGGATTAGGGCGACCGAGTCCTGGTCCTCGGCGAGATCCCACATGGGACCGTGACCACCCGGGTAAAACACCGAATCGAAGTCTGCCTGCGAGAGGCTGTCGAGGCGTACTGTCGTGGCGAGTTGCGCGCCCGCGGCGGCGTCGGCCTCGAAGCGGCGAGTGAGGTCAGTCTGGAAGTCCGGCTCGTTGCTCTTGGGGTCGAGTGGCGGCTGCCCGCCCTTGGGCGAGGCCAAGGTGATCTCCGCGCCGGCGTCCTTGAACGCGTAGTAGGGCGCCGCCAACTCCTCGAGCCAGAAGCCTGTCTTCTGGCCGGTGTTGCCTAGCTCGTCGTGTGAGGTCAGGATCATGAGGACTTTCATAGTCGCTCCTCTTAGTAGACCGGTCGTCTAGACGATCGCACAATTGTAGGCTCATGCCGGCATCCACGCAAGGACACCGCCTGGTGGCTAAAGACTCCCTCCTTGAAAGCGGAAGCCAAGCAAAGACTGCAGTACCGGCAGGAGACACAGGCTGTACAGGGCGACGCGCCGCCGATCGAGACCCCCGATGTGCAAGCGGAGGGTTGGCACGGAACGCAATGCGCGGGGCATCGGCGACGGCCGCACCTAGGAAGTTTGTCTGCCCGCTGGCTTGACGATCGGTGAAAACAGGGGTTCTGGTCAGGTGACGGACGACATCCGCTCCGATGACGGCCGAGCGGGTCGGCTGTCACCGAGGAGCAGTCGTTCCTGGTGTTAAGGGAGCGGGGACCTCGCGGCCATCTATCAGAGATCCCAAGCTGGCTGTGGCTTTACCGGTCAGGTCGACAGATGGAGGATGTGGCGTGTCGTCATCATCGCCGTCTGAAAGGGCTGAGCGTCCCGCGCGATCTTCGCCATGACGCTCGCCCCGAGCCACAACTGGTAGAGACCGCGGGCTACGTCCCGAGGATTGTCGTCGATCGTCAGCGATCCTTCCGACACGCCGGCTGCTACGGCTTGTTCCAGGCGGTCGATGACCGCGGACGTACCACGGTCGAGCGCCAGGCGCATGGCTTCGGAGAGATCGGCGACCTCCGCGCCAAGCTTGACCGCAAGACACTTGCCCTGATAGTCGAGGTATGACTGCGTCTCTTGCCAGTGTTGCCAGTAGTTCAAGATCCGTTGAGCCATCGGGCCGGGTTGGGCAAGTGCCTCGTCAAGATCGGTGAGGTAATCCTTGAAGTAACTCTCGAGCAAGGCCTCGCCGAAAGCGTTCTTTGAGCCAAAGTAATGGTAGAAGGATCCCTTTGGAACACCAGCGGCCGTTAGGATCTCGTTCAGGCCGACGGCTGAGAAGCCTTTACCGGCGATGAGACGTTGGCCATTCTCCAGAAGGTTCTGCCGAGCATCAGAATCCAAGCGCACAGACATAACCTCAGTTTACCATGACTAGACCGGTCGAATCGGTTGTCCTAGCCGCATCAGCCGTGGCGACGCAGGCGACGCTGCCGCACGGTCACGACGGCGCCTCGGCGGCAGCAGGCCACGCGCGCGAGCCGCTCCCCTGCAGGTCCGCCCCGCCCCATTCCCAGTAGGCGCGGCCCGCTCCTGACGAGATGGGTCAGCCCGAGCGCCCGGCCGGAAGAGTCCAGCCGAGGTGCGTTGCCAGGCGCTTCACCCGTAGGTGCACCATCTGCCGCGTGACGCCGTATTCCGTGCCGATCGCCACCAGTGAGTCACCAGCGGCGTAGCGTTGCGCCATGCGCCAGTCGAGCTCGTGCACGCCGGCTGGCTGCTGAGCCGGCAGGTGTTCCCGCAGCCACGACCGCAGCGCGACCGTCTGCGGCCCCCGCTTACCGCCCGGTCCGCGAACCTGAATGACGGTCCCCCGACGAACACCGACGCGCTGGGCCGCTTCCGCGATCGTCTCCTCGGCCTTGGGCGCTCGGAGGGACTCATGCTGCGCCAGAGTCAGCGTACCCGCCTTGGTCCGCACCTCGGCGTGCTCCAGGGCGACACAGGCCGGGTTACCGCAGGCAGCGTGGACGTAGCGACTCCGCGGCAGGGGACCGTACTCGTGCTCCCACAGCCAGCGCCGGACCTGCACCTTCGTCCCTTGCCGGTGCTCTGTCCCTGACGGCACCAAGGCCGATGGACCGTACTCCGAGGGACCATGGCGCCCGTCCAGAGGAGGCAGCCGGTCTCGTCGTCCCGTCGCACCGCGTGGTCGGCGAAGTCGCCGTTGGGCAGGAGCCGAGCGTCACTGATGGCGGGTTGATAGCCGAGCTTGACGGCGACGTACCGGACCCGGTGCTGGACGGCGTGCAGCGTGATCCCGGCATCCGCCGCCAGGTCGCCAGGAAGTTCCCCGCTGGCGTAACGCCGCACCAGCTCCCAGGTCAACGGGCTGGTCCGGGCGGGTGGCTCGTCCGGCAGGCGGGTCCGAAGCCATTGGCGCATTGCGGTGTCGCTGGTGCGGTTCGGGAGCCTGCGGTAGGGCATGGCGGGATTCTATCGAAGCCGGGGCGAGTTCAACGACCCCTAGATGACTTTCGAGGCGACGAGAATTGCCATGAGTTCGACGGCTGTTAACGGCAAGTCATCCCCGGTGCCGAAGGTTCTCGCGACGAACTTGCCGTCTTGAATCTCCTCAATTGTGCTGACGGCTATCACTCCTGGGTCACTACCTGACGCCGAAACACCCCTCGCGTCGATGCAGGCATTTGCAGCTCGCATCACATCGTCGTTTGTCAGGAGTCGGTCCACGGTGGCAGACAGCTGATGTCGGATCTCGACCGCTGGAGCGCGATCAAGGATGTACCACGGTGACCGCACTGGCAGCGGCCCGCCGCGGTACCGATCACCCTCTCGGTCGACGAAGCCGACATACGGTCCATTGGTTCTGGGATACACGGTTAGCACGGATTCCTCCTTTGGAGCGAGGACCGACGAGGGCACAACGAATGATCAGCAGAGTTGACCAGTAGTGTAACATTAAGATCATCAACGAACTAATGGTACACTTGGGCAGGGAGGGCAGCAATGCCAGTCAACATCACTCAGATCAGGCGCTCCATGCTTCGTGAGTCGATCCTCCGTGAGCTTGAAAAGGGGCCAGTCCGGACCGTAACGGCCCTGGCGGCGACAGTCCAACTTCCGCGCCCCTCGGTGAGCCGAAAGCTTCAGGAGATGCGCGAGGCAGGGGAGGTGGAACGCACGTCAACCGGGTGGATACTCACCGAGCATGGTCGCGCGATTACCGAGAAGGCTCGTGCTGATCGAGAGGCTCAAATGACTCGCGCTATGCAGTCTTTTGGTCGCAGCGTCGACGGCATGCTAGGCACGCTTCGAAGTCCTCTAGTCGCCACCAGTGAACTCACCCTCTTTGGGGAGGCGTCGGCGTTCGCCCAGTCACTTCGCCAACTGCCTGACCTAATTCAAGGTGCGCATCGCGCACAGATCGACCTAGCGACTCGACTACAACCCATGATTGTCCCAGCCATCGCGCAGCATCGACAGATGCTGAGTCAGATGGAGTCGATCTTTGAAGTGGTTGGCAGTGCGAACGCGTTCGCTGGCGTCGCTTCAGCGGTAGAGACGACCCTAGCGCTTGGAGCAGGGAGCGCTATCAACGATTCCATAAACCAGATGAGCCGGTCGATGGTAGACACCACAAGGTTCTATGCATCAATCGCGGAGAGCGCCACGCGAGCGTTCCGATCGATCAGCTCGTCTGCTTCGATCTCCTTCGGCACGCTGTTCCAGCAGCCAGGACTAGGTGACTTCTATCGCCGTCTTCCCGAACTTGCCCAGCAGGTTCAACGACTCGCCCAAGCCCGTGTTGGAGCGGAAGCCCTTGAGGAAGCGGGGTTCGAGTACACCAACGAGATCTGGGCGATGGCCTTTCTGATCGAGCTTTCGACGGTTGATCCAACCAACCGACCAGCGGAAGTCAAGAGCAGGCTGAAAGCCTTCACGGAGGACGAGGATTTCTCGCCTCAGCTAGAGGAACTGTTTAGGGCAGATCCAGCGCTCAATCGGCGCTGGCCAGTGGTGAACGAGGCGATTCAGGCGCATCAACGCGGCCACTACTACACATCGATCGCCACGTTGATTCCTCAGGTTGAGGGAGTCCTCAACGACATCCTGACTCGGAAGGGCTTCGTGCTCGCTAAACAGAACAAGTACTACACCAAGACCGATCGCGGTGTGGAAGGGAAATACCTCTCGGGATTGACCACGAAATACGAGCTCGCAGCGCGTAAGCAGGCTATTGGCGACGCATTAGCAGCGCACTTTGCCACGTTGCTGGTGCCGGAGCGTGACCCCATCCTGCATGGCACAAAGGTCGACTATGGCGCGGCTGACCTCTCGGTCCACGCGCTCCTGACACTCCTCGTGATTGCGTGGACGCTGACAGAGATCGAGAGCGAAAATGCCCTCAATGGCGATCCGGTCTCACCACAGGCATAGGTAGCCAACCGAACCCGGGTTTTAGTCGATCGGATCACAGATGCTCGGTCGTCTTGGTGATTCCCTGGGTTCGCGGAGAGGTCGTAGGGAGAAAGGGGGAGGTCGTCGGATCCACGAGCGAGTCGGCCTCAGCCGCGTCTTGGATGGTCGAGGGCGGAGCGAGTTCGGTCACGCTCATCGTTGCCGTCCTCACCCGTGGCGATACCGCTTGAGGATTCGCCCGTCGGGTCCGGTGATGCGCTCGACCAGCTCCGGTCCGTCGTTGCGGACGTTGTTGACCTTCATGCTCACCAGATACGCCGCGATCCGATCGTCGGGGTAGGGCCGGGCCAGCTCCAGCACGGCCGCTACATCGTCCTCGCGCCGGTCCAGCCAGCGGGCTTCCTCCTCGCGGGTCTGGAGGATGGCGAGCATGCGGTCGTGAATCTCGCGGATCGAGCCGGCCGACGGCACCGTGAGCAGGCAGAACGAGCCGACGACCGACCCATCCGGTCCGAGCCACGCATCCTAAAGCCCGGCCATAGCGAAGGTATCCTGGTCGCTGGGACGCAGCGCCCATGGTTCCTTCCAGTCGCCGAGCGTCATCCACTCGTAATGCCCGGTAGCCGGCACTAGGCAACGGCGCTGGGGCAGGAGCCGCCGGAACATCGGTCGCTCCCGGACGGTCTCGACGCGGGCGTCGATTGGCCACCATCAAAGGGGCAGATGCTGGAGATCGTTGGGCGGTATCTCCCAGCCCGTAGTGCCAAAAGGTTCGTCCATATCGAAATTGGCCATCTGGAGCAGCGCCTGGTCCTGTTCACCGTCCGCCCGGACCGCTGAATTACATTCGACGTCATGAAGCAGGGCTAGGCCGCGGTCTCGGTCCGACCGCTTCGATCTTCCTGAACGTGTTGGCGATCCGGAAGACATCCGCGAACTGGATCAGTCGCTCCATCGGTCCATCGATTCGCAGGTGTCCGGCCGAGACAGCGGCACCTGCGCTGATCTCTCCGGACAGCAGGGGCTTGAGCGGGCCGAACGCCTCGATAATGAGGTCGACACCTGCTAGCGATCCGGACATAACGGTCAGGACGCCATTGTCGATTCGGGCATGGATCGTCACGGGACCGGTCCGCAGTTCGTAGCTCGCGGTCAACCCACGGGCGGTGTTCGACTGGAAGGTGCTGCGTAGGGCCATAACCATCGAGTCCGTCGTGACAATCTCGCCCTCGCGCACGCTCGCGAGCGACTGAGCCCCCCAGCGGCCCAGCAGGAGGACCACCCCCTCCAGCTCGCGTCCGTACTCCGTCAGTTCGTAGACTACCCCAGCGTCAGGCCGGGGCAGGGCCCGGCGTTGCAGCACCCCCGCGTCCTCCATCTCCCGGAGCCGGGTCGTCAGGATATTGCTGGGGATTCCCGGTAACCCACGGCGTAGGTCCGTGAATCGGCGATGTCCGACCAGCAGATCCCGCACGATTAACATCGACCAGCGCTCCCCAACCATCTCCATGGCGCGAGCCACCCCACAGAACTGACCATAGCTTCGAGTCGTCACGTGATCTCCTGTCTCTCGCGCTCATCTTGACAACCTCGCCAATGATACGATAGAACCACTATAGTTGCTATTAGCAACCGATCAATTCGAACGTTTGGGATGGATTCTGGAACGGGTCGGCGCTGATGCCGAGCTGGTTCCATCGGGAAGGACGACATGACGGAGAATCAGTCAGTCGAAGCGACGTCGATGACCGGAGAGACTGGCGAACTCCAGCGCTGGGAAACGGCGAGCGAGTTGCTTGGGAGTCGCTCATCGGTCTGGGTCGCCACCGTCCGTTCAGATGGCCGACCGCATGTGATGCCAGTTCTGCCGGCCTGGCTGGATGGCAATGTCTACTTCAGCACGAGCCACTCGTCGCAGCAGGCCCGGAACCTCCTCCAGAACCCGCACAGCGTTGTCACCGTTCGGGATGACCGGATCGAGCTCGTCGTCGAAGGGCGCGTCGAGCAAGTGACCACCGAGGCTGAGTTACAGCGCATCGCCTACCGCTATCACGAGCAACACGGCTGGGACGTCGAGGTTCGCAACGGTGGATTCGAGTCGGAGCAGAAAGCGCCCACGGCTGGCGAGGTGCCCTTCATCGTCTTTTCGATCGCTCCGACCCGGGCATTTGGGTTGCCGGTCGATGGTTCATTCCACCCCACCCGTTGGCGGTTCGCGTGATCGCTCCGGGCAGGAGAGTAAACGCGATACCCGATGCGTCGTCAATGATGACTATTTCCGGATCTCTTGAAGGAGGCAACTATGCCCCGACCGCAGATGACCGATGACGAGCGCGACGCGTTTCTGGCTGAGCCCCATGTCGCCGTCCTAAGCGTGACCAATGACGACGGTCGGCCGCCCCATGCCGTTCCAGTCTGGTACGCCTACGAGCCAAGCGGGAACCTAACGTTCTACACGCAGACGCAAGGCCGGATCGCGCGGAAGACCCGACTGATCCAGGCTGCTGGCGCCGTAACGCTTTGCGTCCAGCGTGAGGAGTTCCCGTACCGTTACGTGACGGTTGAGGGGACGGTCGTCGCCGCCGATCAGCCGCCCACTCAGGATCAGATGCTGGCGATCACCTCACGCTATCTCCCGCCCGAACAGGCGAGCGGGATGGTCGACCACGAACTCGCAAACCCGAACAGCGAGCTGATCCTCTTCACCGTCCGTCCCGACCGATGGCTGACCTTCGACCTGAGCAACCCGGACTAGCTCCGCGACATCATTCGGGGTGGTCGATGGGGGTGC
>JAABUS010008272.1_pt1 | contig 11477 bp, 6 predicted proteins | sample 5560161 | NCBI WGS metagenome assembly JAABUS01 (sample SAMN10711885, study PRJNA513376) | rock metagenome | isolation source: Antarctica rocks | place: Antarctica: Victoria Land, Trio Nunatak nord | collected 2016-01-04
CACGGTGGTCCCCTTCTTGAGGTGGTGTCTTTGGCGGACGCCCAACACCTACCGCAAGGCAGGCATCAGGCGGGGGACCGCCACCTCAACTTCCACGAGACCCGGGACAACCTCCCAGGGCCGCCGTGACGCGTTAGCGGTGCGCATCGCGGAGACAGCCACTCATTCTTGGAGCCAGCACCCCAGCGTGGACCTGGTTCCTCACCGCCTCGACCTCGCCGCGGCGTGGCGACGGCTCAGCCCCGCGGACCAGGAGGTCCTGGCCCTAACCGTCTTCGAGGACTTGACCTCACCGCAAGCCGCCCGGGTTCTTGGGATCACGCCGCCCGCCTACCGGCTGAGGTTGATGCGCGCCAGACGCGAGCTGAGGCGGCACCTCGACGCTGCCGACACCGCGACAGCCTGCACCATCGATCCCGGAGAGTGCTTCATGAGACCAAAGGCATTTTTCGACCTGCGTTCCTACGACGTAGCCGACACCGCTCTCACGCCCGACCAACAGCAGCGAGCCGACGCCATGCTGGAGCGGATCGTCACCACCCCCACCGTGGCACCCGGAGACCTCGAGCGGCGTGCTAAGCCACGCATCCGCCCGATGAAACTGGTCGGGATCCTGGTTGCGGCCGCGCTGCTCGCGATCGGCATGATCGCGTTTCCGGGGTCCGGTCGAAGCAGCAACGCTCACGCATCCTGGACTCCGACCCCGTCGCCGGTCGCCGCGGGCGACCTGGACGTCGTGGCCCACGCCTGCCGAGACAAGGTTGGCGACCACTCCGGTCCGAATGGCGGCGTCTCGTTCGACTCGGCCACGATCCCGGTGGCCCTAGCGGAGCGCCGAGGTGACCTGGTCGCTGTGCTCTTCCACCAGAACAACCCCGACATGGCCGTCGCCTGCGTCGCGACGAACCGTCCTGGCTCGGCAGACGTCGATGACGTTAACGTCGGAGCTGGCGGCAGCAGCGGGCCGGCGTGGACTCCAGCCCCAGACCGGATCACCCAAGGCACGATCGCCCAGTTCCGCAACCAGCCCGCTGCGTCCGTCACCCAAGGCGCCGTAGGCACGAACGTCGCCACGGTCACCATTCACTCCGCGGGGCAGACGTTCACGGCAACCGTCAGGGATGGGCGGTACGCGGCATGGTGGCCCGGCAAGGCGTTCACCGACGCACCCCGCCAGCCCAGCGGCCAAGGCGGACCACAAGTCAACCTCACCTACGACGTGACCCTGACCGACGGGACAACCCTCACCAACGTCACACCGGCGACCCCCTGAAGGCAGACACTGATGAGCTCCTGCCTGGTCGACGAGAGATCCGGTCATGTCCTCAGCTTCGAGCAGATCCTGACATCGAGCCCGGGGAAGCTCGACCTCAAGATCCAGCGTCATCGACTATGCCCCTCCTCAATGAGGGCCGCCCAAGCCAGGACCGGGACACAGATAGGCAACGGGGCGCCCCTCCATAGGCGTTGGCCGGACACTGTCGATGTCGTGGCAGTGGCCCGCAAGGGCCAGGCTCCGCTGAACCAGATCGCGAAGGACTTCGGGATCTCCGAGGGCTGCCTGCACAATTGGATGAAGAAGGCCGACGTCGCCGACGGCAACCGCCCAGGCCTCGATGACGAGGAGCGCAAGCAGCTGCGGGTGGCCAACAGGCGGATCCGGCTGCTCGAGCAGGAGAACGAGGTCCTGCGGCGCGCGGCTGCGTATCTGTCCCAGGCGAACCTGCCGGGAAAATAGTCTTCCCGCTCGTCCGTGAGATGGCCGCGGCCGGCGCCCCCATCCGGGTGCCGGTCGCGGTGGCGTGCAGGGTGCTGAAGCTCTCGACCCAGGGTTACTACAAGTGGCTCAAGGACCCGGTTTCCCAGCGGGACTGGGACGACGCCCACGCGATCAAGGTCTTGAACGAGATTCATGAAGACGACCCCACGCTCGGCTACCGGTTCTTGACCGACGAGCTGGCCGATGCCGGCATCACTGCCTCAGAGAATAGGGTGTGGCGACTGTGCTCGATCGCGGGGTCTTCGCCTCCCACCACCGCCGCAGGGGCGAGGCCGGCAAGCCCGGGCTACCGGTCCACGACGACCTGCTCGCGCGCGTCGACGACAAAGGCCGGACCGGGCACGAGTTCACCGCCACCGCGCCGAACCAGGTCTGGCTCACCGACATCACCGAGCACCCCACCGGTGAGGGGAAGCTCTACCTGTGTGCGATCAAGGACTGCTACTCCAACAAGATCGTGGGCTACCATCGACTCACGTATGAAGTCCTCGCTGGCCGCCTCGGCGCTGCGCAACGCGATCGGAGCTCCAGCCAGGGTGCCAGCGCTCGGGCGGGCGTGTCCGGGTCGGCCCGGGCCAGCGCGCGGGTGGATGCCGTCACCGCCGAGTGTGCCCACGACCGTTCCGTGTGCCGTCGCGGGCGCGCTCCCGGCCGATGGCGGCCACGGTGCGCAGGCCCGCACCAGCGGTTCGAGGTCACGGGGGCACAGTGTCGCGATCGCGCGCTCCCATGAGGCGGCGGGGTCGTAGTCGGCGGGGTTCCACGCCCAGTCGGCGACGGTGGCGAACGGGACGACGTTCGCCACCGCCGGCAGCTGGCCGTTGCTGAGGATCCCCAGCAGCGGCCCGTCGGCCAGGCCCGGGTCCCGCTGGACCAGCGGTCCGGTGAAGAGGCGCGTCGGGTCGAAGTCGTTGACCGGGAAGTTGTCCCACAGCAGCAGCTCGCGGCGGTAGCTGGCCCGTGCCCGCTCCGCGTCCGTCGGCCCGATCGAGCGCGACACCACGTCGGGGCCGGTCCACCACACCACGCACTCGACAGGCAGGCTGCTGGCCAACCCGTCTCGGTAGGGCCCGGGGTCGAGACCGGCGTAGTCGGTCGGGCAGACAATCAGTGGAGGCAGCCGGCCCGGCGTGACGAGCTCTTCGGTGAGCATCTGGCACACCTCTCCGTGTCGCCGGCCGGTGTCGTACGCGTCCGCCCCTTCGCGAATGTCGTCCCACAGCACCGCAAGCTGACGGATCCCCGTCGCCAGCACCTGGCGGCACTTCGCGGTCAGCCCGGCACGGTCATCTGGGTCGTCGAGGGCCATGTCGAGCCCGGGCGCGATGGCATAGATGAACTCGAGGTGTTCCTCACGGGCCACCGCTGCGAGTTCTCCCAGCTGGGCGAGCTCGTCGTCGGGGTAGGGCAGCCGCCACCGGTCGCGGTGCCAGGGGTCGTTCTTGGGGGCGTAGCCGTACGCCGACATCTTGCAGGCTGCCGCGAGACGCAGCGGGCACAGGCGATCCTCATGCGACCACGGCGGGCCGTAGAAGCCCTCGAGGATCCCCCGCCACGCGAAGGCCGGCCAGTCGTTCACGTCGACCTCCTCGACGGCCCGCCGGTCCGGGGTCGTCAACGCGGCGAGGGTGCGCGTGGCGTGCTTGACACCGGCGTCGGCGGCGGCCTCGACGCGCGCCTCGGCGCGGCCCCCGCGGACCCGCACCCGCAGCCGGTAGCCCTCCCGGGGCAGCGTCGGGTCGATGCGCGCCACGACGGCGATGGAGTCGGCGTCAATGGGAAGCAGCCGCCCGGTGGAGGTCAGCCGCCGCGGCGTGGGCAGCAGCAGCGAACCGTGGGACACTCCGGTGACGGTAGCGGTCGAACCGGACGGCCACTACACCCCAAGTCCACCAGGTGGGATCGATACCATGTCGGCCATGCAAACGCCGCCAGTTACACAGGTCGCCGACGGCGTCTTCCGGGTCGAGGACACCTGCGCCGTCTACGTCGTACGCTCCCCCAGCCCGATCTACGGCGAACGTCGCGCCGTCGCGATCGACTTCGGCTCCGGCCTGGTCCTGGACCACCTGAAGGCCATGGGCGTCGACCGGATCAGTGACGTCGTCATGACCCACCACCACCGCGACCAGGGACAGGGGCTGCACCGGGCCGTCGCGGCCGGCGCCGCCATTCATGTGCCGCCGGTCGAGGCCGACCTGTTCGCCCGGGTCGAGCAGATGTGGGTCGGGCGCGCCGTCGACGCCGACTACACGCTGCGGGACGACCGCTTCTCACTCCTGCACTCGGTGCCGGTGGCCGGGCTGGTTCCCGAGTACCGCACCGGCACGTATGCCGGGGTGCCGCTGCGGGTGCTGCCCACCCCGGGCCACACGACCGGGTCGGTGAGTTACCTGCTGGAGCGGGCCGGGAAACGGCTCGCCTTCACCGGTGATCTCATCCACTCCCCGGGCAAGGTGTGGTCGTTGGCGTCGACCCAGTGGTCCTACACCGACAACGAGGGCCCGGCGATGACGGTCCTCAGCGCCCAGCTGCTGCGCCGGGAGGGGATCGACCTGCTCCTGCCCAGCCACGGGACGGTGATGGACGGCCCCGAGGCGGCGTTGTCCCTGTTGCAGGAGCGGATGCAGGCGTACGTCGACTCGCGCCGCGCCTCGCCGTGGGACCTGATCGGCCGCCTCGACGACCCGTTCGTCCCGCTGACGCCCCACCTACTGCACAACCGGTCTGCCAACGCGGCGAGCTACGTCCTGCTCTCGGACACCGGTGGGGCGTTGTTGTTCGACTTCGGCTACGACCAGAGCACCGGCTGGCCGCCGGGCAGTGACCGGGCGGCTCGCCGGCCCTGGCTCGCGTCCTTGCCGGCGCTGCGGCAGCGGCACGGCGTGCAGCGGATCGAGGTCGTCGTGCCGACGCACTACCACGACGACCATGTCGCCGGGATGCCGTTGCTGCGCGACGTTGAAGGCACCCAGATCTGGAGCCCGGCGCACGTCTCGGCGGTGCTCGCCGCACCGCGCCGCTACGACCTGCCGTGCCTGTGGCACGACCCGATCGTCTCCGACCGCGACCTGGAACTCGGCACGTCCTTCACCTGGCACGAGCATGAGGTCACGGTCGACGACTTCCCCGGCCACACCGCGTACGCGGCGGCCTTCTCGTTCGCCGTGGACGGGGTGGGCGTCATGGTCACCGGCGACCAGCACGGGACGCTCGGGCCCCCCGGCTCGACCCGGCAGGTGGCGAACTACCAGTACCGCAACGGGTTCGCTCTGGGGGACTACCCCCGCGGCGCGGCCCTGACCCGTGAGGTGGGCCCCGGCCTGGTGGTCAGCGGGCACTGGCCGCCGCTGTGGGTCAACGACGGCGACGGCTACCTCGAGGAGCTGGACTCCGTAGCCGACGTCGTCGAAAGGGTCCACACCGACCTGCTGCCGCTGCACGAGGTCGACCTCGGTGCGGGGGGCGTGATGGCACGGATCGAGCCCTACCGCAGCACCGTCACCGTCGGCGGCCAGGTCGAGCTGACCGTGCACCTGCGTCAGCCGCTGCCCAGCGTCGGGGTCGTGCGGGTGCGGCCCGTCGTCGACGACGGGTGGACGGTAGAGCCGTCGGAGGATGCCATCGACCTGCCCCCGCTCGGACTCGGCCAGCTGAGTTTCACGGTCCGGCCGGCCAAGACGCCAGGCTGCCGCCAACGCGTTGCGATGGACATCACCGCTGGCCAGGTGCTCCTGGGACAGCACGTGGAGGCCCTGGTCGACGTCGTCGGCGCCGAGCCTGTCGCGGGCGACGGGGGCTGAGGATGTCGACACCGGCCCGCAGGCGCCCCACGATCAAGGACGTCGCCGAGCGGGCGGGTGTGTCCCGGTCGACGACGTCGCGCGCCCTGACTCAGCGAGGCTACGTAGCCGCGTCGGCGCGCGAACGGGTCCTGGCTGCGGCGAGCGAGCTTCGCTACGTGCCCGATGTGACGGCCCGCAACCTCAAGCAGCAGTTCAACTCCTGCGTCGGGCTGCTGGTCTCGGACCTGCGGAACACCTTCTACGCCGAGCTCGCCTCGGGAGCCGGTCTGGCGGCTCAGGAGGCCGGCTTCTCCCTCATGCTTGCCGACGACCGCGGCCGGCGGGCAATCGAGATGGAGGTCGTCGAGCAGTTCGTCGCGCTGCGGGTCGCCGGGGTGGTCGTCACCCCGCTTTCCGCGAAGGCGTCGCAGTTCCTGCGTGACCACAACCTGCCCGTCGTCGAGGTCGACCGGCAGTTCGACCCGTTCGGCTGCGACGCGGTCGTCACCGACAACCGGCTCGGGGCCCGCCAGCTCGCCAGGCACCTGTTGGACCTCGGCCACCGTCACATCGTACTGCTCATCGACGAGCTCGACTGGACCACTGGGCAGGAACGCCGGCGCGGCTTCCTCGAGGCCCTCGACGCCGCAGGCGTGCCTAGCACCGCGGCCACGGTCGTCACCTGCGGCTGGGACGCCGACGCGGCTCGCACGACAGCTAGTGCGCTGCTTCGTGCGCGGCGGCCCCCGACGGCGATCTTCGCCGCGAACAACGTGCTGGCAGAAGGAGCGTGGCGGGCCGCCCAATCGTTGGGGTATGCCGTGCCGGCGCAGCTGAGCATCGTCAGCTTCGACGACGCCCCGTGGATGAGTATGGTGTCGCCGGGCGTCACGGCCATCCGGCAGGACGCCGAACGGATCGGCCGGCGTGCGGTCGCCAGGCTGCTGGCCCGGCTCGAGGATCCGAGCATCGACGTCACCGCCGAGCTGGTTCCGACGCAGATTGTCATCCGCGGCTCTACGACTCGCCCGCCCGCCTCGCCGGGGTCGTCGCCGCGGTGAGGCGTCCCACCGCCGCCGCGGACCGGACGGTGCACATGGTTGGCAACGCGCACCTCGATCCGGTCTGGCTGTGGCCGTGGCAGGAGGGGTACATGGAGGCGCGGGCCACCTTCCAGTCGGCCATCGACCGGATGGCGGAGTACGACGACTTCGTCTTCACCTGCGACCAGGTCGTGTTGCTGTCGTGGGTCCAGGAGGCCGACCCCGAGCTGTTCGAGCAGATCCGGCGCCGGGTCGCCGAAGGCCGCTGGGTCCTGGCGGGCGGCTGGTGGGTCGAGCCCGACTGCAACATGCCGTCGGGAGAGTCCCTGGTACGGCAGGGCCTCATCGGCCAGCGCTGGCTCGCGGACCGTTTCGGCGTCATCGCCACCGTGGGCATGAACGTCGACCCGTTCGGTCACAACGTCATGCTGCCGCAGATCCTGCGCGGCCAGCGGATGGACTCCTACCTCTTCCTGCGGCCAGGTCCGCACGAGTCCGACCTCGACGCCACCGCCTTCTGGTGGATCTCGCCCGACGGCAGCAGCGTGCTAGCCTACCGGATCCCATTCGAGTACTGCAGCCCACCCGGAGACGTCGCCGGTCAGGCGGAGAAGTCGCTCGGCCAGCTCGACCGCAGCCTCGGCGACGTCATGGTGTTCTACGGGGTGGGCAACCACGGCGGCGGCCCGACCCGAGCCAACATCGACTCGATCCACCGCTACAACGCCATGGGATCCTTCGGCAGGATGCAGCTGTCCTCCCCCCGGCGCTACCTTGACGAGCTCGCCGCCCCGCGCGGCCTGGCCGGTCTCGCCGAACGCACCGATGACCTGCAGCACCACGCTCGCGGCTGCTACTCCGCGCACTCCGGCATCAAGGCCTGGGTGCGCCGGGGTCAGGCTGCCCTGCTCGTCGCGGAGCGCTGGGCTGCCATCGGCGCGGCACGGCACGGGTTGGCCTACCCGGGCGACGAGCTGACCCACGCGTGGCAGCAGCTGCTGTTCAACCAGTTCCACGACGTGCTGCCCGGTTCCGCGATCGCCCCCGCCTACGACGACGCACGGGACCAGCTCGGCGAGGCCGTCTCGATCGCCAAACGGATCACCACCCGGGTGCACAACGTCCTGGCCCGGCAGGTGGACATCCCGTTCGAGGCCGGGACCCAGCCGCTGCTGGTCTTCAACCCACACCCCTGGGCGGTGACCACCGATGTCGAGCTGCAGTACGGGGTCCAGCCCACCGGCGTGCACGTCGTCGACGGGGCGGGGCAACCGGTCTGCTCCCAGCCGACCCAGTCGCTGGCCACGACGGACGACAAGGGTCGCGGGGCGGTCGTGTTCGGCGCGCAGCTGCCGGCCCTCGGCTACCGGCTCTACCGGCTGCGCGCCGGCCCCCCGACCACCGGCCTGGGCTGGGCGGACCAGCCCGGCCTCCTCGAAGCGACGTCGACGAGGCTCGAGAACGAGCACCTCCAAATGCACCTCGACCCCCAGACCGGGTGGCTGACATCATTGCGGCATAAGGGGGCCGGGCTCGACGTCGTCGACGGCGCGGCCGGACCGCACACCGTCGTCAGCGCCGACCACTCTGACACCTGGGGGCACCGGGTGGTCTCGTATGCGGTGCCCGGCGAGATGATGCGCACCACCAGCGTGGTCCTGCGTGAGAGCGGGCCGCAGCGGGCCCGGATCCGGGTCGAACGGCAATGGGGTCGCTCGACGCTCGTCGAGGAGCTCATTATGCGGGCGGGCGCGGACGAACTCGAGGTGCGGGTCACCCTCGACTGGCGCGAGCCGGCCCATCTGCTGAAGCTGCGAGTGCCGGTCGCGCTGGAACACCTCGTGGGCACCTTCGAGATCCCCTTCGGTGCGATGGAACGGCCGGTCGACGGGGCCGAGGAGCCGGGCCAGTCCTGGGTTGACCTGACCGGGACCATCGACGGAACCTCGGCCGGGCTGGCCCTGATCAACGACGCGAAGCACGCCTACGACCTCAGCCCGGCCGGGGACGGCAATTCCGCCAGCGTCGGTGTCACGGCGGTGCGCAGCCCGGTTTACGCATGGCACGACCCGCGGCCGCTCGACCCGGCCGGCGCCTACGACTACCAGGACCAAGGCATCCAGCGCTTCACCTACAGCCTCGTGCCGCACGCCGGCGACTGGCGCGCCAAGGGGCTCACCCGACGGGCCGCCGTCCTCGGCTGCCCCGTGAGGGCCATGCTGGAGCCGGCCCACCACGGGTCGCTTCCGCCGACGGCCAGCTTCGCCGACGACCGTGGCGGGGCAGTGATGATCACCACCCTCAAGGGCGCCGAGGGCACTGACCTGACCCGTCCCGACCTGGTCCTTCGAGCGGTCGAGACACGCGGCCGTCCGGCCCGGGCCGTGCTTCGGGTGCCGTTCACAGACCAGAGCATCCAGGCGCGGTTCCGACCCCACCAGATCAGGACCTGGCGACTGCCCGCGAGCGGTGGGCAGCCCGTCGAGGTGGACCTGCTGGAGTGGACAGCCGACGAAGGGCCGCCCGACGGGCCCATCAGACGGCCTCGCGCCCGGACCGGACAAGCCGGGCGCGACGCCCCGTGACGGACCCGGTCACCGCGAGGCCGTCCCTGCCGTGCCCGGTGTCGCTGGAGTTCGTCGGCGAGGACGGGACGGCGGTTGGCGCGGCAACGCTGAGAGCAGACCTAGCCAGCGACGACACCGAGGTGACGGTCGGGCCGCTGCTGCTGCTGGTCCACACCGCACCCAGCCCCGTCGACGGCCTCATCACGTTGACCCTGACCGCTCCCGTCGCGGATGGGCACCCGGCCTACGGTCACCTGCAGGTCAGCGTCGAGACCGCTGCGGTACAACCGGACTGGCTCATCCCCGGACTGTTCTACGGCGAGAACAGGCGACCCGACTGCCAACGTCGATACCCCCGCTTCGAGGCCGGCCGGCACGACCCCGCCGGGCTGGTCAGCGCGGCGTGGTCCTTCCGATCCGATCGCGCCGCGACCCCCGCGGTGTTCGCCCGCGGCGATCACGCGACGAGCGTCCTGCTCGTCGCGGAGGCGGCAGAAGCAGGACCGACCGGGCTTGGATTCGCGCACACCAGTGGAGTGGCCGTATCGCACGTCGTGGTGCCCTACCGCGAGTCCCCCGTCAGCTACGACGGCTCCCAGACGGCGCGTGCGCCCCTGCGGGGGCGCTGGGACTGGGCCCGCGGCGGGGGTCTGACTGTGCACGTCGGCGTCCTGCCACCCGACCCGCACGGATATGCCGCGGTGCTGCGCTCCGTGCACCGCGCCTGGGCTCCTCCCGACCCACACCGACCGGCCATCGGCTTGGCTGAGGCGGCCGACATTGCCGCCGAGGGGCTGACCAGGTGGCACTACGACCCGCACCCAGGGGTGTTCCTTGAGACCGTCGGCTTCGACCGCGAGTTGACCGGGCAGGACGGGCGGCGCGTCGAGCGGCGCGACATGCATGTGGCCTGGATCTCGGGCCTGCCCTGGGCGTATGCGCTACTGCGCCATGGGACCCGGGTGGGCTCAGCGCGCGATGTGGCCGCGGCTCGGGCGGTCACCGACCACGTCTGCTCGGCGCTATCGCCGTCCGGCACCCTGTGGGGGCGCTGGTCGCCCGATCTGGGGTGGACGCAGAGCTGGACCCCGGTGGCCCGCGGGCTGCACTCGCGGACACTCGGTGAGGCCGCGACGTTCCTCGGCCGCTCACTCGACCTCGTCGACGACGCCCCGCAGTCGTGGCGCGACGCGCTGGACTCGACACTGGCGGCCGTGGCCGCCCGGCAGCGCGCGGACGGCAACGTCGGCTCACTGCACCACGCCGACACTGGTGAGGTGCTCTCGTGGGAGGGCGCCGCTGGGCTCATGTGGGTGGCCGCGTTCGCCGAGGAAGCCACCCGGGGCGCCGGACACCCGGGGTACCTGCAGGTGGCGCGCCGGGCGGGCGACTACTACGCGCGGTTCGTGAAGCAGGAGTTCATCTACGGCGCGCCGGAGGACGTCGACCTGGCACCCACGTCGGAGGACGGCTACGTCGCAGTAATGTCGTACGTCGCGCTGCACCGGGCTACCGGTGAGGCCCGCTGGCTCGACCTGGCCCGTCGGGCGGCCGAGTGGATGCTGACCTTCCGCTACTCCTACGACGTCGCCTTCGAGCCTCGAACACCCCTCGGGCTGGCCGGCTTCCGCAGCCGCGGCGCCGACCAGGCCTCCCCGTGCAACCAGCACCTGCACGCGTACGGCCTGATCTGCACAGCCGAGCTCCTCGAGCTGTCAGCGGCCTTGGGCGACGGGCACTACCGGGAGCGTGCGGAGGAGACCTTGGCCTGCTTCCGCCAGCTCGTGCCGGTCTGGGACGGCGAGTACGGCGCCTACCGCGGCATGCTCACCGAGCGGTACTACCAGACGAACTGCTTCCAGGCCAAGGGCATGGTGCTCACCTTGTCACACGCCTGGAGCGTCGGTGCCCTCCTGCTCGGGTGCGAGCAGTGGATTGCGGCGGCGCCCGGGTCCGCGGCGACCTCGGCGAGCTGACGGGCGGTGCACTCAGCCGCACTCGAGCGGGGCCGCGGTCGGGTCATCAGGCAGCTCGTCAACAGCACGGCCCTCGGCGGTCGTCGCCGTGCTTAACGGGCTCTTCTCAATGAAGCGTGGTGATGTGGTGGTGACACGAGCTTCTGCCTGAGCCTGGGAACGGGCCTGGGGCCTCACGATTCGTGGTGTGTGGACACGAGTCGAGGGAGGCCCCAGGTGCAGGAAGAGGTTAGCGCGGCGACGGCGATGCTCGGGTTGGATGGGTTCGTCCTGCTCGCGGTGTCGCAGCAGGACGGTGAGCTGGAGCAGGCGATCGAGACCACGGC
>JAABUS010008273.1_pt1 | contig 11477 bp, 10 predicted proteins | sample 5560161 | NCBI WGS metagenome assembly JAABUS01 (sample SAMN10711885, study PRJNA513376) | rock metagenome | isolation source: Antarctica rocks | place: Antarctica: Victoria Land, Trio Nunatak nord | collected 2016-01-04
TGCCTCGTCGATGAGGTCGATCGCCTTGTCGGGCAGGAAGCGGTCGGAGATGTAGCGGTCGGCGAGCTCCGCCGCGGCCTCGAGGGCCTCGTCGGTGATGTTGACCTTGTGGTGCTGCTCGTAGCGGTCGCGCAGGCCCTTGAGGATCTGGACGGTCTCCTCCGTCGAGGGCTGCTCGACGCGGATCTGCTGGAAGCGACGCTCCAGCGCGCTGTCGCGCTCGAGGTACTTGCGGTACTCCTCGAGCGTCGTCGCGCCGATCGTCTGCAGCTCGCCGCGCGCGAGCGCCGGCTTGAGGATCGAGGCCGCGTCGATCGCGCCCTCGGCCGCACCGGCTCCCACGAGGTTGTGGAGCTCGTCGATGAACAGGATGATGTCGCCGCGCTGGGTGATCTCCTTCATCACCTTCTTGAGGCGCTCCTCGAACTCGCCGCGGTACTTCGAGCCCGCGACGAGGGCGGCGAGGTCGAGCGTGTAGATCTGCTTGTTCTTGAGCAGCTCGGGCACGTCGCCGTTGGTGATGCGCTGGGCGAGGCCCTCGACGACGGCGGTCTTGCCGACGCCCGGCTCGCCGACGAGCACGGGGTTGTTCTTCGTGCGGCGCGAGAGGATCTGCATGATCCGCTCGATCTCGGTCTCGCGACCGACGACCGGGTCGAGCTTGCCCTCGGCGGCGAGCTTGGTGAGGTTGCGGCCGAACTGGTCGAGCAGCTTCGAGGACTTCTTGCCCTCGCCCTGAGCGCCGCCCGCCGCGGCCGCGCCGGCGCCCGAGCCGGAGCTACCCTGCCGCCGGCCACCGGGGCCGGAGAGCATGCGGATGACCTCGTTACGGATCTTCTCGGAGTCGGCGTCGAAGTCGAGGAGGATGCGCGCGGCGACCCCCTCGTTCTCGCGCACGAGCCCCAGGAGGATGTGCTCGGTGCCGATGTAGTTGTGGCCCAGGGAGAGCGCCTCGCGGAGGGCGAGCTCGAGGACCTTCTTGGCACGGGGCGTGAAGGGGATCTGCCCGGAGGTGACCTCCTCCCCGGAGCCGACGATCCGCACGACCTGCGCGCGCACGCGCTCGACCGTGATGTCGAGGCTCTCGAGGACGCGGGCCGCCAGGCCCTCCTCCTCCCGGAGCAGCCCGAGGAGGATGTGCTCCGTGCCGATGTAGTTGTGCTTGAGCGTTCGCGCCTCTTCCTGCGCGAGGACGACCACCTGTCGTGCTCGTTCTGTGAATCGCTCGAACATGGGGGGTGCGCAGTCCTTCCTGCTAACTGGCTAGCGCTGGGTCGATGCGGTGGTCCGGATGGTGCAAGGGCTCGGAAGACGGAGATATCCCCGTTCCCTCTCCCACGTATTCGGCAGGGGCGCCGAGGTGGATGAGTGGGTTCGGGGTCCGTCTGCGGCCATACGTCAGTCTACCAACCGATCGGGCGGCTCAAGGTGCCCTGGACGCATGGCCACGCGCACCCGCGGCGACTCCCGGAGGGTGGGCGCGCCGCCGCTATGCGTCGCGCAGCGCCGGGAACAGGACGACCTCGCGGATCGTCGTGCGCCCGGTCAGCAGCATCACGAGACGGTCGATGCCGATGCCGATGCCGCCGGTCGGGGGCATGCCCTGCTCGAGCGCCTGCAGGAACGCCTCGTCGAAGGGCTGGGCCTGGTCGTCGCCGGACGCGGCGGCGGCGCGCTGCTCCTCGAAGCGGCGGCGCTGCTCGTCGGGATCGTTGAGCTCGGTGAACGCGTTGGCGAACTCCATGCCGCTCGCGAACGCCTCCCACCGCTCGGTGAGTCCCTCGTGCTCGCGGTGGCGCTTGGCGAAGGGCGAGAGCTCGACCGGGTAGTCCATGAGGAAGGTCGGCTGGACGAGCTCGGGCTCGACGTGGCGCGAGAGCAGATGGTCGACCAGGCGGCCCCACGTCTGCTCGTGCTCGGGCACCTCGAGGCCGCGCTCGCGCATCGCGGCCCGCAGGGACTCGAGCGAGCGGTGGGCGTAGACGTCGATGCCGGTGCGCTCGGCGATCGCGCCGCCGAGCGTCTCGCGGCGCCAGGGCGCGGAGAAGTCGAGCTCTCCCGCATAGCCGGCCGCCTCGGCGGCGGCGGCCACGACGTGCTCGGTGCGCCGCGCGACGTCCTCGTAGTCCGCGTACGCCTCGTACCACTCGATCACCGTGAACTCCGGGTTGTGCTTGGGCGAGACGCCCTCGTTGCGGAAGTTCTTGCCGATCTCGTAGACGCGCTCGAGCCCGCCGACGATCAGGCGCTTGAGGTAGAGCTCGGTGGCGATCCGCAGGAACAGCGTGCGGTCGAGCTCGTTGTGGTGCGTCGTGAACGGCCGCGCCGCGGCGCCGCCGTAGATCGGCTGCAGCACCGGCGTCTCGACCTCGACGAAGCCGGCGTCGTCGAGCTCGCGCCGGATCCTCGAGATGATCCGCGCGCGCGCCACGAACACGTCGCGCGCCTCCTCGTTGGCCATCAGGTCGAGCTCGCGGCGGCGCAGGCGCGTCTCGGTGTCCTGCAGGCCGTGGTGCTTCTCGGGCGGCGGGCGCAGCGACTTGGCCAGCAGCGTCCAGTCCTCGAGCTTGAGCGACAGCTCGCCGCGGCGTGTGCGGAAGACGGTGCCCTCGGCGCCGATCACGTCGCCGAGGTCGAGCCCCACGAGGCGGTCGAGCGACTCCGGGCCGAGCACGTCCACGCGCGCGTGCAGCTGGATCCGCCCCGTGCGGTCGACGAGGTCGACGAACGCGGCCCTGCCCTGCCCGCGGCGCGCGGCGATCCGGCCCGCCACGCGCGCGCGCTCGTCCGTCTCCTCCCCCGCCTCGAGCCCCTCGTGCGGTGCCTTGACCGCCGCGATCGGCTCGACGCCTTCGAAGGCGTGCGGGAACGGCTCGACGCCCTCCGCGCGCAGCGCCTCGAGCTTGCGCCGCCGGGCGGCGAGCAGCTCGCCTGCCTCGCCCGGAGCGCCCGTCACCGGCTCCGCCTCGGCTCGTCGGGGGTGCTCACGCCACGTCGATCTTCGTGATCTTCAGCTCGCGGGTCTTGCCGTTGGGGAGGTGGACGGAGACGGTGTCGCCCTTGCGGTGGCCGAGCAGCGCCTTGCCCACCGGCGACTCGTTGGACAGCTTGTTCTCCGAGGGGTCCGCCTCGGTCGAGCCCACGATCGTGTAGGCGGCCGACTTGCCCGACTCCTGGTCCTTGACGTTGACCGCCGAGCCGACCCGCACGAGGTCCGAGGAGAGCTCGGAGGCGTCGATCACCGAGGCCGAGCGCAGCTTGTCCTCCAGCGAGGAGATGCGCGCCTCGAGCATCGCCTGCTCGTTCTTGGCGTCGTCGTACTCGGAGTTCTCGGTGATGTCGCCGAACTCCCGGGCTTCCTTGATCCGCTCGGCGACCTCGCGCCGCTTCTCGTTGGAGAGGTACTCGATCTCCTGCTTGAGCTTCTCGAGCCCCTCAGGGGTGAGGATGACGTCCTTCTGCATGTCGTCGTCCTTGTCGGATCTGGCGAAAGAAAAGGCCCGCACTGGGTGCGGACCGGCCGCGCTTCCCCAGCCACGGCGGCGGCGCATGGTAGCAGCGGGAGATCAGGCGGTTTGAAGGCTTGTCAGAGCGGCGATCACAGCCCGCTGGGCATCGAGGTCGGGCGCTTGGAGGAGGGCGGCCGTGAGCGCCTTGCCCGCGCCCAGGCGCTCGGCGTACCAGGGGTGGAACTTGCGCAGGTAGCGGCCGGCGCGGTCGGTCCCCAGGTGCTCCTCTGCGCGGTCGCAGATCCACTGCCACTCGGCGAGGATCTCCTCGCGGTCCGGCTCCCCCTCGCGCGCGCCGAGCACCTGCTCGAACAGCCACGGGTTGCCGAGCGCGCCGCGGGCGAGCATGACCGCCGCGCAGCCGGTGGACTCGAACACGGCGCGGACGTGCTCGGCGCCCTGCATGCCGCCCGACACGATCACGGGCACCGGGAGCTCCTCGACGAGCCGGGCCGCCAGCTCGTAGTCCGGCGTGCCCGCGTGGCGGACCGCGGCCGAGCGCGGGTGGAAGGCGATGCCGGCCACGCCGGCCTCGTGCACCAGCCGGCTGGCGACCTCGAGCCCCTCGGTGTGCCCGGGCCGACGGCTGGCGCGCAGCTTGACGGTGACGGGGAGCCCGGAGCCCTCGTGCGCCGCGCGCGCGACCGCGACCGCCGTGTCCGGGTCGGAGAGCAGCGCGGCGCCTGCCCCGGTCTTCGTGACCTTGGGGACGGGACAGCCCATGTTGAGGTCGATGAGGTCCGCGCCGCGCTCGGCGACCTGGGCGGCCGCCGAGCGCATGACGTCCGGATCCTGGCCGAAGAGCTGGATCGACACCACGGCCTCGTCGGGATGGATCCGCAGCAGCTCCTCGTGCGTCTTGCGGTTCCCGTGATGGATCGCGAAGGAGGACACCATCTCCGACACCGCCAGCCCGGCCCCGTGGCGCTGGGCCTGCAGGCGCACGAACCAGTTGCCGATGCCGGCCAGGGGCGCGAGCACCACACGGTTCGGGAGCGTGATGCCGCCGAGCTGCCAGGGATCGGTGAGGGAGCGCGGCATGCGTCTACAGCGTAGGCGTGGTGCCGGGTCGGGCGAACGTCAACTGCCGCATACGCCCGAACCTGCTCCCGACCCGGCCGCCGTCGACGTGCGCCGGCACCACCGCGCGCACCGAGCACCGAACCCCTACTCCTCCTGGTTGCGCTCCCAGATCAGGCGCAGCCCGGTGAGCGTGAGCTGGTCGTCGATCGCGTCGACCGCGTCGCAGTACGGCACGATCAGGGGCGCGAGGCCTCCCGTGGCCAGCGTCTTCGTCTCCGCTCCGAGGTGGTCGCGCAGGCGCGCGACGATCCCGTCGACCATCGCCGCGAACCCGAACAGGACGCCGGAGCGGATCGCGTCCACGGTCGACTTGCCGATCAGCGTCCGCGGCTCCACGAGGTCGACGTTGGGCAGCGCCGCCGCGCGCTCGGAGAGCGCCTCGAGCGAGATCTCCACGCCCGGGAAGATCACCCCGCCGAGGTACTCGCCGTCGCCGGAGACGATGTCGTGCGTGACGGCGGTCCCGAAGTCGACGATCACGCACGGCCCGCCGACCTTCTCGTAGCCGGCCACCGCGTTCACGAGCCGGTCGGGGCCGATCTCGCGCGGGTTGTCGTAGCGGATCGGCATGCCCGTCTTCAGCCCCGGGCCGACGACCGGCATCTCGTGGCCGAGGTAGCGCGCCGTCATCGCCTGCCACTCGGGGCGCAGCTGCGGGACCGTCGAGGACACGATCGAGGCGTGGATGTCGTCGAACGTCATCCCGCGCAGGGCGAGCAGGCTGCGCAGCGCGGCGCCCAGCTCGTCCGCGGTCGAGGAGCGCACCGTGGCGAAGCGCCAGTGCTCGACGAGCACCTCGCCCTCGAAGGTGCCCAGGTGCGTCTGGGTGTTGCCGACGTCGACGACCAGGAGCATGGCCGGCGACAGACTACGGTGCGGTGTCGAGCGGCGGCCCGGCGCGGCGCACGGCCTGCCGCTCGCCGAGCGCGTCGAGGGCGTCCGCGGCGCGGCCGGCGCCGGGCACCACCAGGCCCGGCGCGAGCTCGAGCAGCGGCACGAGCACGAACCGCCGCGCGGTCAGCTCGCGGTGCGGCACCCGCAGGTCGGGCGACTCGATCGCCGCGTCGCCGAGCAGCAGCACGTCGACGTCGATCGGGCGCGGGCCGTGATGCACGTAGCCCGGGCCGGAGAGGTCGCGACCGAGCGCGCGCTCGACCGCCTTGCAGGCGCGCAGCACGCCCGCGGGGCGCAGCGGCGTCTCGATCCGCAGGCAGGCGTTGAGGAACTCGGGCTGCTCGGCGACCTCGCCGACCGGCTCGGTCTCGTAGACCGACGAGGAGGCGAGGACCTCGACGCGATGGGTCCACAGATCCTCGACCGCGGCCTGCAGGAACGCGCGGCGGTCGCCGACGTTCGAGCCCAGCCCGAGGTAGCCGGTGATGGAGCTCACGCGCGGATCATCGCGAGTTGGCGCGACTGGGCGAGCAGCACGCCGTCGCGCGACCACAGCTCGCCGTCCTCCTCCCACGTCCCGCCCGCCGACAGCTGCGACGCGAACACCGCCAGCCCCCAGCCGTCGCCGCCGGTCGCCGGCAGCGGCGCGCGGAAGTGGATGGTGAGGTCGAGCGTCGGCACCACGGCCGGGCGCCCGAGCCGCGAGAACGCCGCCGGCACCATCGTGTCCGAGAGCGCGGTGACCGCGAGGTGGTCGAGCGCCGACGCCGGCCGGGGCCGCACCCAGGTCACGTTGCGGGCGCGCTCGGCGGGATCCCCGAGCGACCCGCCCTCGGCCCAGCGCACGTCGAAGTTGTCCATGAACGGCGGCAGTCCGTACCGCCGGGACACGGGCCGGCAGTCCTCGGGTCCCGGCACCGCGGGCGGGCGCAGCTCGTCCCACGCCGGCTGCTCCTCGCGCCACGCCCCCGCGGCGGCGAGCGCGAGCGCCACCGGACGCCCGCCCTGCTCCATCCGCAGCGCCACCGAGGTGGTCGAGCGGCCGGCCCGCTCGACCGTCGCGCACACCTCCACGGGTCCGGCGGCGGGTGCCTCGAGGACGTGCACGGTCAGCGAGCGCGGAGGCCGGCCGGGGTCGTCGACCGCCGCCATCAGGGCGCGTACGAGGAAGGCCGACACGTAGCCGCCGTACGGGCCTCCCGACCATGGGCCTTCGGCAACCGGTGCCGGGATCCACCAGCGCTCGGAGATCTCGCCGCGCCAACGGCCGTCGCCGAGCGGCTCGAGCGCCGTGTCGGCGGCGAGGCCCGGTGCGGTCGTCCCGGCGCTCACGCGGGACTCCCCTCGCTCAGCCCGATGCGGCGGTGCAGGCGGGCGAGCGGCCGCGGCGCCCACCAGTTGCGATCGCCGAGCAGGCGCATGAGCGACGGCACGAGCAGCGCCCGCACGAGCGTGGCGTCGATCAGCACCGCGATCGCCGTGCCGAACCCGAGCTGCTTGATGAAGATGATCTCCGAGCTCACGAACGCGCCGATCGCGATCACGAACAGCAGCGCCGCGAAGGTCACGATCCGCCCCGTCCGCTGCAGGCCGACCGCCACCGCCTCCGCGTTGGGCAGCCCGCGGTCGTGCAGCTCCTTGATGCGCCCCAGCAGGAACACCCCGTAGTCGGTGGAGAGCCCGAACGCCACGGCGAAGAGCAGGATCGGCTGGCTCGACTCGATCGCGTGCTGGCTGCGGTAGCCGAGCAGCCCCTCCAGCCGTCCGTCCTGGAAGACGAGCACGAGCGCCCCGAAGGCGGCGGAGATCGTGAGCAGGTTCATGAGCAGGGCCTTCACGGGGAGCACGACCGACCCGGTCATCAGGAACAGGATGACGAGCGTGGTGGTCACGAGCAGCGCGAGGCCGGCCGGCAGGTGCGCCGCCAGCGAGTGCTGCTGGTCGAGGAAGCCGGCGGTCGCCCCGCCGACGAGCAGCGGGCCGGGCGGGCCGGAGCCGCGGAGCCCACGGACGAGCCGCGCCGCCGGCGCGCCCAGGGGCGGTCCCGTCGCCGCCAAGTCGATCCGGAAGCCGCCGCGCACCGGCGTCACGCGCGCGGGCCCGGCGGCGCCCGGCAGGCGGCCGAGCCGCCGGGCCCACGCCTCCACCGCGCGGCGGTCGCCGGCCCGGACGAACGCGTAGACGGGCGCCGTGCGCGTCGGTCCGAACGCCGTGCGCAGCGCGTCGTCGACGACGCGCGCCGAGCGCTCGGGTGGCAGCACGCCGGCGTCGATCCCGGTGAAGCGGATCCCGCTGAACGGCAGCCCGAGCGCGATCAGCAGGACCGCGGTGCCCGTGGCGATCGGGACGGGACGGCGCATCACCCAGCGCGAGAGGCGATACCACGGGCCGGCCTCCGCGCCCGCCGCGTCGCGGGCGCTCGCGCGCCGCCAGCGGCGCAGGCTCCCCGCGTCGATGCGCGGGCCGAGCGCGCCGAGCAGGGCCGGCAGCAGCGTGAGGGAGACCGCCGCGGCGAGAAGCGCGCAGAGCGCGCCGCCGAGTCCCATCGAGTGCAGGAACCGCTGCGGGAACACCAGCAGCGCCGCGAGCGCGGCGGCGACCGTGATCGCCGAGAACAGCACGGTCCGCCCCGCGGTGGAAGCCGTGGCGGCGACCGCCGCCTCGGGCGAGCGCCCGGCGGCGAGCTCCTCGCGGAAGCGGGAGACCATGAACAGCGAGTAGTCGATCGCCAGCCCGAGCCCCAGGCCGGTGATCAGGTTGAGCGCGTAGATCGACATCGGCCAGACGCCGTTGACGAGGCGCACCACGAGGAACGAGAGCAGGATCGCCAGCGCGGCGACGGCGAGCGGGAGCAGCGCGGCGACGACACCGCGGAACACGAGCAGCGAGAGCCCGAAGAGGATCGGCACCGCGAGCATCTCGGCGCGAGCGATGTCTGCCGAGACCTGATCGCCGACCTGGGGCCCCGCCACCGCGGCGCCGCCGAGCGTGACCTCGCCGCGCCCCTCCAGGCGCGAGCGCAGCCGGGCGGTCACGCCGTCCGCCCCGCCTCGGTAGGTGACCAGCAGCGTGGTCGCCCGCCCGTCGCGTGAGACGAGCGCGGCGTCGCCGCCCGGCCGATAGGCGTCCACGCGCGCGACGTCGCGGTCGCGCAGCAGCCGCGCGACCGCGCCGATCCGACGCTGCGCGGCCGGCGTGGCGGCGTGCGCCGGCAGGCGCAGCAGGACCACCAGGCCGGGCGCCGCCTCCTGCCCCGTGGCCGCGGTCAGCTGGGCGCGGGCGCGCACCGCCTCGTTGGCGGGGTCGTCGAAGTCGTCGTCGGCATTGAGCGCGCCGAACACGGGGAGCCCGAGCACGGCCGCCGCCACCGTGACGATCAGCGCGCTCCAGAGCACGCGCCGGCGGCGGCAGTGCAGGGCGTGCGCCCAGCGCGCCATCAGGCCTCGGGAGCGGCGGCCCGCAGCGTCGCCCGCTGGGAGACCCGGGGCTCCAGGCTCAGCGCTCCTCGCGCCAGACCTCGACCGAGACCTCCTCGACCGGCAGCGGGATCGGCGGCTCGGGCTTGGAGGCCTTGACGGTGACGCTCTCGGCCCCGAACTGGGTCGAGAGGCGGTCGGCGATCACCCCGCACAGGCGCTCGAGCGTCTTGTAGGAACGCTGCTGGGCGACGAGCGCGATCACCTGGCAGACCTCGCCGTAGTCGACCGTGTCCTCGACGCGATCGGTGATCAGCGCGTCGGGCTCGCCGACGTCGAAGCGCACGTCGAGCACGAGCCGCTGGCCGATCTCGCGCTCGGCGGCGGTGACCCCGTGGTGCGTGTAGAGCGACAGCCCGACGATCTCGACCGTGACCCCGACCTCGGGACCTTCGTCCTCGTCGTCATCGGTCACGTCGTCGTCGTCGTACTCGTCGTCGGGCTCTGCGGCCATCCCGGCGCCAACGTAGCAGCCGCCACGGCGAGCGCGTCCGCGCACGCGGCGACGTCGTGGACGCGGAACACGCGCGCCCCGCGCTCGTACGCGAGCACGTTGGTGGCGAGGGTCCCGTGGACCCGCTCGGTGACGTCCCGGCCGGTGAGCCGGCCGATGAACGTCTTGCGGCTCGTGCCGATCACGACCGGTCGCCCGAGCGCGACGATCTCGTCGATGCGCCGCAGCAGCTCGAGGTTGTGCGCGATGGTCTTGCCGAAGCCGATCCCGGGATCGAGCTGGATGCGCTCCTCGGCGACGCCGGCCGCCACCGCCGCAGTCATCCGCGCCTCCAGGAAGGCCTTGACCTCGGAGACGACGTCGCCGTAGCGCGGGTCGGCCTGCATCGTCCGCGGCTCGCCGAGCATGTGCATCAGGCAGCAGTCGGCGCCGCGGTCGGCGACGAGGCCGGCGAGGGCGGAATCGTTCCGGAAGGCGGAGACGTCGTTGACGTAGGAGGCCCCCGCGTCGAGCGCGGCCGCGGCCACCGCCAGCTTCGTGGTGTCGATCGACAGCCGGACCCCGAGCCCGAGCGCCGCGAGGCCCTCGAGCACGGGCACGACGCGCTCGAGCTCCTCCCCCGCCGGCACGGGATCGGCGCCGGGCCGGGTCGACTCGCCGCCGACGTCGAGGATGTGCGCCCCCTCCGCGGCCAGCCGGCGCCCGTGCGTGACCGCGGCCATCGCGTCCTCGAACGTCCCGCCATCGGAGAACGAGTCGGGCGTGACGTTGATCACGCCCATGATCGCGTACGGCTCGCGGCTCACCGGACGGACGCTACCCGTCCGCCGGTCGGGGCGGTCATGTCCGTGCGGATGCCCGCGGCAGCCGGGGCATGCGCAGCAGCTCCAGCACCCGCTCGACGGGCAGCGCGTGGAGGACCCGGCCGTCGCGGCCGTCGGTCGTCTGCGCCGCCCAGAGCGCGTTGAGCACGGCTTCCTCGGTGGCCTCGGCCACGGCCTCGAAGACCAGGTCCAGCGGCGACCCCTCCCGCCAGAACTGGCCTTCGACCGCCACGTCGACGGAGATCGAGAACCCGTCGACCGAGCGGGGCACGCGCGTCGCGGTCGAGAAGGCGAGGAACAGCTCGCCGCTGCCGTCGTTGGCGACGCTTCCCGTGCGCGCGAGGCCGAGCCCCATGCGCCGCGCGAGCCGGCGCAGCTGCGCGGGGTGCAGCGGCAGGTCGGTGGCCAGCACGCCGAGGCAGGAGCCCTCGTGGTGATGCTCGGGCATGAGATCGCCGACGGCCCGGCCGACGGGCGCGCCGAGCACCTGCAGCTGCGGCCGCGTCCCGTGGTTGCACAGCAGCAGCACGCCGATCGCGTAGCGCCGCCCGGCGAGCTCGAGCACGCGCGAGCTGGTCCCGATCCCGCCCTTGAAGTCGAACAGCTGCATGCCGGTCCCGGCTCCGACGGCGCCCTCGGCGACCGGCCCGTCCGCCGCGGCATCGAGCGCCGCGGCCACGTCGGCCTCGCCCACGCCGGGCGCGCGGTTGTCGTTGAGGAAGCCGTCGTCGCACTCCCCCACCACCGGGATCAGCACGTCGGCGTCGCCGACGAGCGGATCGCGGGCCTCCATCCAGCGCACGGTCGCCGTGTACGCGGTGCCGACGTGCGCCGTGTCGGTGAGCACGACGGGCGAGCCGAGCAGCCCCCACTCGTCGACGACGCGGCTGCCGGTGAGCTCGCCGTAGCCGTTGAGCGGCTCCACCGCGGCGTAGAGACGCTCGCGGAACGGGTTGCCCGGGTGCGGCAGGATCGCCGTCACGCCGGTGCGGAGGACGGGTCCCGCCTCGCCGGGGCGCCCGCGGGCCACCGTGGCGTGGCCGACGCGGACGCCCGCGACGTCCGTGATCGCGTTGCGCGGGCCGGGCGGCAGCCGGCCGGCGATCACGCCGTCGTCGCGGGCCCGGCCGCGCCCGCTCATCGCGGCGGCACCGCCCCCTCGGCCGCGAGCACGTCGAGCTGGTGCTCGGGGCTCGTGTCGAGCGCGGCGTAGCGGCCCCCGCGGCGCAGGTAGGGC
>JAABUS010008274.1_pt1 | contig 11476 bp, 10 predicted proteins | sample 5560161 | NCBI WGS metagenome assembly JAABUS01 (sample SAMN10711885, study PRJNA513376) | rock metagenome | isolation source: Antarctica rocks | place: Antarctica: Victoria Land, Trio Nunatak nord | collected 2016-01-04
AGTCCTCGATCCCGGCCTCACCTCGCGCCTGGCCGCGCAGCCGCAGCCGCCGAAACAGGTCAGCGTCGACGAGGACCGCGCCGAGCTTGTAGATGTTCACCCCGCGGGTCTTCTTCGCCGGGGACTCGTCGGCGTTGGGCAGGTACGGCTGGCCCGTGTCCGGGTCGTCGCCGAGCAGCTCCCGCAGCCGGGTCAGGTAGGACCGGGTGGACCCAGCGGTCAGGCTGAAGGCGGTAGCGATTTCGTCGGCGGACGCACCGTGTGGACGGTAGGCCAGGTATGCGGCCAGCTCGGCCCAGTACGCGGGGCGGGACTTGGCCCGGCGCACGGTGCGCAGGGCGATCGGGCCGAGGACGGCGAGCTTGGAACGCCGGTTGGCGTCGTCGAACCACGCCGCGACATCCTCGTCGAGGCCGGGGTCGATCTGTTCCACCTGCTCCCGCACTTCCACCGGCACCGACGGGGCCAGGATCTCCAGGTCGGCCTGGGTGGTGGCGCCGGCCTCGAGGTATACCTCGTCAGCCAACGGGAGGGTGCACGCACCGGACGGACGGGTGCTGTCGTGAACGTCCGGGGTCGACCGGGGCTCGACCAACTCGGCACGCAACGCGCCGGCGGCGTCGCTGAACGCCTGCCACGGCTGCCCCCCAGTCGCGTCCGGGATCTTCTCGTCCGAGGCGGTTCGGGCGTGCGCCAGCATCCTGGCCACCCCACGGCTGGTGTCCTCGTCCCACCCGCCGGCGACCACGGTCAGCCCCACCCCAAGGAGCGTGAGCATCCCGTCGGCGCTCAGCTGCGCCACCGTCGCCCCGTCCGGCGACGTCGCGGCCTCGTGCCGTGGCGCACCCGCTCCGTCGCCCCGGTCGTCGATGACGACGACCGCGGCCCCCGTGGCACCGTCGCGGGCGTGGAGGAGCTCCAGCAGTTGACCCAACAGTGCCGACCCCTGGGAGTCCACTCCCCCGTCTGCAGTGCTGCCTGGGTCGACGCCGTGGCGGCCGGCCGCGGAGGTGGCCAGGATGACCTGCGGGGCCCACGCCTCGTCGGCGACGGCACGTCGGCGGCCCTCGACGACGGCGACGTGGTGCTTGTCGGCGAAGTCCGCGGTGCGCACCGCCTCCGCGACCGCCGCTGAGAGCACGTCGGTCGATTCCTCGAGGGTGGCGTGCCGCAGCCGGCCCGGTGCCGTGTCGACGAGCTCCTCCCCGAACCCCAGGAGGGTGACGTTGATCGCCTCACCCCACGGGTTCATTCCCAGCTGGGCAGCCATCACCCGGGCCAGGCGCAGACACCGATCCTGGTCGCCGGTCAGGACCAGCGCGCCGGTCTGCTCGAGGTTCAGTAGCCACGAGCTGGTGGCGTCGGCGCCGATGTTGACCAGGGTCGGGTACGGCGCGATGGCGTCGACCTCGTCGGGGTCGACGCCGGCGTCGTCGGTAGGCGTGGCCGCGGGGAACGTCCACACCAGTTCCTCGCCGTCACGCTGGCGCCACGACGTCGGCAGCACGGCGGGAGTCGCCAGGTGCAGAGTGATGTCACCGGCGGTCAGCTGGACCGCTGCCACGTGCAGCGTGTCGACGTCGGTTGCTGCCACCCGGCGCAGGACCTGGTCGAGGCGGGCGATGTCCGCGGCTGCTGGTGCGCCGGAGGTGACGACGGCATGCTCGATCGGCGCCAGGTCCGAAGGTGTGGAGGCGATGGTGCGTCCGGGCCGGCGGTCACGGAACTGCTGACGACGCACGATGGTCAACAAGCCGAATACGACTGCCGTCAGGACGACTCCGCCGGCAGCGACCCGGCCCAGTGCGGGAGCGACCGCGCTGACCGACCCGCCGCCCTCGTGCTGGACGTTCGAGCTGCCGTCTGGGGAGGCCGGCGCCGAGCCAGAGGGGGCTGACGGGGCGTCTGTCGCTGTCCGCTGGCCTGTTCCTGCCTGGTCCAGCTCGGGTCCGTGGCGTTGCTCCGGAGCGGTGACCACGCAGGCTTGACCCGCCGCGGCTGGGCCGGATGTGACCGCTCCCGGGTTCGACGTCGAGGTGTCTGCCCGGGCAGGGGCCGGCGGGCTGACCGCCGGAGCGGGGGTTGTGGCCTCCGAGGCAGGATTCGGTGCTGGCGTGGCTGACATGGCGGCCGGGGTGCTGGTCGTGCCAGGAAGGGTGATGTCCCAGCCGACTTCGATGTGGTTCGGGTCGGTGAACCGTTTGCCGCCGAGCTCGGTTTTGCCCTTGTTGGCCTTCCAGACCGTGTGCCAGTCCCGAACCTGGTGCCCGGCGGCGATCCCCGACAGGGTGTCGCCTTTCTCCACGGTGACGTGCTCTGCGGCGTGAGAGGCCGTCTCCTTCCCGCCGGCAGTGGCGCTGGCGCCGCTGGCAGGCAGGGTGAGGACCTGGCCGGTGTGCACGATGAAGTCGTGGCCGACCTGCGGGTTCAGCGCGGCGATCTCCCGGTACCGAAGCGGGTCACCGAGCTGGCGGTCAGCGATGGACCACAGGGTGTCGTGTCGGCGCACGGTGTACTGGCTGTGCTGGGTGTTGCCTGCCGGCGCGTGGACGGCGGCGGGGGTTGCGTGGGCGGCTGGTGCGGCCGCCGGCCCGCCCGCGCGGCTGCCCGCTGGGTGAGGTGTGCTCGGGGACGTCGTCGAGGCAGAAGCGTTCGAGGCCCTGGCGGGGGGGCTGGAGCTGCCGGGATGGAGGACTGCAGTGGCCACGGTCGGTCCGCCCGAGGGTCCCGGGCTGTCATGGCCGGCCGCGGCCGCCGGTGGGGCGGCGGCGGCTAGGAGCGGGGCGGCGACGAACATCGCGACGATGGCGGTGACCAGGTACGCGGCGGGCCGGCCGGGCACGGTCAGGCCGCGGACCTGCCGGGCTGGGCCGCGGCCGCGGCTGCGGATGGCGGCCCCGACCTCACGGAGAACGGAGAGGGAGAAGCCGGCCCACCCGATCCAGACCAGGGCGGCCATGACGGTGAACGCAGCGCGCCCGGACAGGTCCGGGCCGATGGCGGCCTGCCACAGCGAGGCGGGGGCCGGCACCGACGTCGGGAAGGCTCCGATCCGGACCAGCACCCACGGGATCCCCGCCATGACGAGGGCGAGCAGGAGCGCGGACCCGATCCCTCTGACGATGGTGACCAGCCGGCTGGCTCCGGCGGCGCGGCCGCTGCGGTCTCGTGGGCTCATGGGGCGCCTCCTGTGCCGACGCCGAGGAGCAGCTGGGCGGTGGCGTTGCGGGTGACGGTGTAGGTGTAGCCGGTGATGGGGCCGTTGGCGCTGGCCTGGACGGCGATGTCGACTTTCCCGGGCCCGACGACAGCGATGGTGCCGGTCAGCCCGGACCGGGACAAGATCCCGCGAGCCACGGTTGACGCGGCGGCGGTGCGGGTCATCGCGTCGGGTCCGGTGGCGTAGCTGGCGGCACGTGCGGCTTCACCGGCGACGATGTCGGCGCGTTCTCCGGCCCGGATCCTGGCTCCCCCGTCGGCCACTAGCGCGGCGACGGCGAGGGTCGCGGCGAAGGTGACGGCGACCCACAGCGTGATCGACCCCTCGTCTCGGCGGCGACGGGACAACCTGGCGGGCGCCGCTGGCACGAAGCAGCACCGGGCAGTCCGGGCGACCGGGCGCGGCCGAGCAGCACGTCCGAGAGTTCCGTTCGTGCGTGTCATGGCGCACCTGCCGGGGATGCTCGGTTGGGGTCGATCGGGCTGACGGCGCGCTCGGTCAGGGTTCGGCTGCCGGGGACCCCGGGCAGCGCGAGATCGGACAGGGTCACGACGCAGTCGACGGTGACCACCACGGCCTGGCCGGGGACGCCGGCGGCGGCGGCGCCGAACCCGGACACGTCGACCGTCACGGTCCCACCGCTTTGGCATTGGACCGACTGCGCGGCCAGGCCGGCCCGGGCCGCGGCCCTCCCCGCAGCCGAGGCAGCGCCGGCGGTGCGGGCCAGGGAAGCCTCCCGGGCGGCGTTACCGGCCACCGTCGTCACGGTGTTCCCGGCGATCGCGACCCGCCCGGCGAGGACCACGAACGCCAGCAGCAGCAACATGACCGGGGCCAGGATCGCCAGCTCGAGGGAGACCGACCCCCGGTCGCGGCGGCCAGCTCGCAGGCGCCGCCCGGGTGAGCCGAACCCGTGGCGGTGCCGCTGAGGATGTCTTTGGCCGGTCATTGGGTGAACCGTTCGACGCCGGCATGTGCGGACTGGATGACGGCGATGCTGAACCCGGGCAGCGGGATGACGTTCTGGGCCTGCCCGGTGCAGGACACGTCGACCGCGGCCGGGGTGCGGGCCTCGGTCACGTTCGGGGCCACGACAAGCGTGCCGGCGACGTCGGCCAGGTAGGCCCGCCCGGCCGCTGCCCCGGTCCCGGTCGGGGCGCCAAGGACCTTCCCGGCTCTGACGCCGGCTTCGGCGGCGGCCTGGCACATGTTGCGGGCCGAGAACCACAGCCCGGCCTGCACCGCACCGAGGGTTAGCGCAAGGACCACCGGGAAGAGGATCGCCAGCTCTAAACTGACGGCGCCACGGTCTCGGCGGCCGTCGCCACGAACGCGCCGCCGGACCCGCGCCGACAGGTCCGGCCACCGCAGGATGCGGGGCCGGACCGTCGGCGGGGTGGACAGGTGCATGTCAGGTCACGCAGTCCCGATGTGCCTGGTGATCAGCGTCGCCACACGACCACCCCGACGGGGATCGCCACGACGAAGATCGCCATAGAGGTGAGGCGCTCCTTGAGGTTCACGACGTCAGCGGATGTTGCCGGAGTGGGTGGTGATGGCGTTGACGATGACCGCCCCGAGAGCGATCGCCGCGGCGGAAAGCACGGCGGTGACGATGGCCTGTTCGAGGCTAAGGGCGCCCCGGTCTCGGGGCGCACGGGTGCGACGAACGACGACGGCACCCGCGCTCGAGACGAGAGTGCCGGCGAGAAGGTACGCCATGGTGGCGGCCAGCACGACCGGCCCGGTGATGCGGCCGGTGAGGTGGTCGTAAGACAGGCTGTGACGCGAGCGGTGACGGGTGAGGTGCTTCTTCACGGGTGTTCCTTCTTCCTGGGTTTGGTCTTCCTGATGGTCTTTCAGGCGGTTGAGGTGGCGGCTCTAGCCGCCGATGAGGCGGCTCGCGGCCGGGTAGACGAGCAGGGCGCCGAAGCAGGCGAACAGGCACACGTTCGGGGCGACGAGCCGCTCGTTGGCTTTGGCGGCTTGGGTCTGCTGGGCGACGTTGTCGGCGTTGCGCAGGCTGCGGGCCTCGGCCATGAGGGTGTCGAACACGGCGGCGCCGTCGGCGGCGGTGCCGACGATGTCGGCGAGGTTGAGCAGCTCCTCGACCCCGATTCGCCGGCCGAGGTCACGCAGTGCCGCCCATGGGGGCTGCGCGGCGAGCTCGGCCCGCAGCACCTCGGTGTGGATCAGCCGGAACGCTCGGGACCCAGATACCCGGGACGCCTCCTCAAGGGCCTCGGCGGGCGACCCGCGGGCCTTGCGCTCCAACCCGACCAACGCGAGGTAAGCGGCCAGCGCGGAGCGGAACTCCGCGCGCGCCTTCTCGGCGTCCTCGGCGACCTGCCGGGAGGGGTTGGCCCACGCCAGCACCGCCAGGACCACGCAGGCCACAGCAGGGATGGCGAAGGGCATCCGGATCCCACCGAGCGCGAGGATCAGGCTCAGCAGGCCCGGGAAGAGGGCACCTCCGGCCGCCCACCCCAGCTTGGTTCCGGCCAGGTCGGCGCGGCTGCGGCCGAGGATGGCGAGGTCCTCGTCGCGCGCGCCCAGGTGTCGTTCGGCGAAGGCGATCGCCGAGGCTGGAACCCACGGCCGCTCCTGCGCCAGGGCGGGGTCCTCTACCGGCGTGGCGGTGCGGGCCGGCTGGGCGTTCAGCTGAGCCATGACCGCGGACAGTCGTGGCGGCGACGGCCGCAGGGCTCGGAACAGCACCGCCACCCCAGCCAGGACAAGCATCCCGCCGAGAGCGATCAGCTGAAGTGGGCTCACGACGACTCCGCCGTCCGGTAGGTCGTCCCACGGCCCTCGGGCGTCTCGGGTGAGGCCGGCAGGTCCTGGAGGAACCGGGCTCCGACCACGGGACGGGACAGCCGCGCGAACCAGGCCAGGGTGAGCCCGAACCCGAGCACGATCACCCCGAGGGCGACCTGTCCCCCGGCCTGGCTGTAGGGGCTCATGTAGGTGCGGGCGAAGATCGCTAGCAGCACCCAGAACCCGACGGTGACGGCGAGGATTGCGCGCACGTTGCTGATCTGTTTGGACTGCTCGGCGAGGATGTCGCGACGCATCCGCACCTGCTCGTCGACGTCACCAGCCAGCTGCTGCAGCACGTCGGCCAGGCCGATGCCGCCGTGCCGGGACCGCACGATCAACGCCATCGCTACGTGGTCCCCGACGGGGTCGGCGATTTCCTTGGCGAACTGCCGCAACGCCGGCTCCAGCCCCTGCGGGCCCATCCGGGACGCCAACGCGGTCGTCTCCTTCGCGATCGCCGGAGGGCTGGCCGCCGCGGCCCGCGCGATAGCGTCCTGCATGGTCCGCGCGGCGCCGGACCCGAGCAGGTCCGACAGCCGACGAGTCCACGACGACAGCGCCTGCAGCCGGGCGATGTGGCGTTTCATCGCCGTCGACGGCTGCAGCAACGTCGGCGCCAGCACCACCACGGCGGCGGCGCCGAACCCGGCCGCGAACCAGCCCGTGGCCAGCATCGCCGCTACCCCGACCGGGACCGCGACCAGCAGCTCCCGGCGCCACCACCGCGTCAGTGTGGCGTCAGCCTTCGCTGGCGGTGCGCTCTTCTGCGGCATCTGTACTCCGAGGGCCAGCGCCACGCCCAGGGCCAGGCCGGTCATGATGAGCATCCCGCCCACCGCGATCAGCGTGCTCACGCCGGCCACCGCCCCTGCTCACCCTGCTGGTCCTGCTCGTCCCAGGTGGAGGTGCCGGGGTTGAGCCAGTTCATGTCGAACCCGACGTCGGTCAGGCGCTCCTGCAGGTCGAGGCTGGGTTTGTGGCCGGTCGGGACCGCGCGTCCGTCGCGTCGCGGCCTGAACAGGTGCTCGACCGTCGGGTACCCGGTCTCGGCCAGGGTGCCGTCGTGGACCTCGATCACCTCACTGACGAACCGCTCATGTCCCCGGTTGCGGGAGACGTGGACGACTAGGTCGAGGGCGGTGGAGGCCATCAGGGCGAAGTCGGCTGGCAGCGGTGGGTCGGCCAGCCGGACCATCTGCACCAACCGGTCGAACACCCCCTGCGCGGACACGGAGTGGATGGTGGCCATCACGCCGGCGATCCCGTTGCTGGCCGCTTCCAGCAGGTACACCCCGTCCTCGCCGCGGGTCTCACCGACCACGACCACGTCCGGGGAGTCCCGCAGCGACTGCTTGAGCAGGTCGCCCATCGTGATCCGGCCCCGCCCTTCGGCGTTCGCCGGTCGGGCCTCATAGCTGCGCACCAACGCCGACGGACGCAGCAGCCGGACCGACCCGTCCCGTTCGTACGCCATCTGCCCCGCCTGGTCCCGCCACGGCAGAACGTGCAGGCCCAGCTCCCGGTCGTCCTCGACGGTGACGATCATCTGGTCCAGCGGGATCGCCCGGCACAGCGCCCGCAGTAGCACGGTCTTGCCGACCCCGGTGGCGCCGGAGACCAGGATTTTCCCGCCGGCCAGCACGGTCGCGGTCAGCAGGGCCAGCAGGGGCTGGTCGATCATCCCTATCCCGAGCAGCTGCAGCAGCGAGGTCTCCACGTGCCGGTGCACCCGGATCGTCGCGGCCGGGTGGGGGGTGACATCCATCGCCGCGGACATCCGCGCCCCGAGCAGGCCGACCGACTTCATCCGCAGCTGCAGCAGTGGTCGGGAGCTCGAGAACTCGCGCCCGCTGCTGTCGTCCAGCCCGGACCCGGCCATCGACTGCAGCATCTGCTGCAGCTGCAGGTCGGAGCTGGCCAGCGGAGGACCGGGGACCTTCGCCCCGCCGGCCAGGCGCAGCATCGTCGGGTGGGTGCCGGTGAAGTAGATGTCCTCGATGTCCTCGCGGGCCAGCAGCGGCTCCAACGGGCCCAGCCCACCTAAGGCGGCAAGCACGGCCGCGACCAGGACGTCCTCGTCGGCGTCGGTCAACACCGGCAGTCCCACCTGCGCGCGGTGCGAGACCCACGACTCCAGCTCCTCGTTGACCAGCGCCTCGGTCCGCAGCCGCTTCCCGGTCACGTCGAGGCCGGCGTACCGGGCCCCGTCCGCGGACAGCCGCGAGGCGACCCGCTGCTGCAGCTCGGTCACCGCGTCGGCGAACCCGCCCTGGCTACCGAACGGGACTCCTGAGGGTTTCCCCCCGGCCTCTCCAACACTGTCCGGGCGCCCCGCCGAGGTGCCCCATCTCGGGCGTCCGCGCGCGCCGGTGGTTGCGGTGCCGCTCTCGTCAGGCAGCGCCTCGATGTCGCTACTGCTGGTGCCCGGTGACGTGATGCGATCGGTCATGACATCCCACCTGCTCGCTCGAGCGACTGGTCCGGTCCGAGGTCTGACCTGCGCGCGGCCGCGGTGATCTGTTCGGCGAGCTGGCCGGCGGAGCGGATCAGCTTGGTTCGGGCTAGCCCGAACACCGTGGCCACCGAGCCGTCGACCAGCGACGCTGCTGCCCGTGGGTCTGCCGGGATCTTGTCGACCTGGTCGCCCCGGTCGAAGCCGACCTCGGCGCCCACCTGAGCGGCGCCGTACTGGCCGGCGCCGCTGACCACGAGTCGCACCCGGTCCAGGTCGCCCAGCCGCCGCCTGAGCAGCTCGGCTGCGGCGGCGGCGCCCTGCACTGACCGGGCCGTGGGCCGCACCACCAGCAGCACCACGTCACAGGCGGCGATCACCGGCCATCCGGACCTCTCCCCCAGCCGTCCGGCGTCGACGACGACGTCGCGCCCCAGCACCGGGCGGCAACGCTCCACGGTGGTGGCCAGCCGCGCCCAGCCGCCGCCGGTCAGGACCCCAGCCTGCGACGGGGACCGCAGCCCGGGCAGCACCCAGGCGTTCCCGGCCTCCGGCAACGCCAGGGCGTGGCCGGGCACCGCGCCGGTGGCGTCCATGGCGGGCAGATGCCGGGTCGCGACCAGCCAGGACAGCAGGCCCACATCGGTCGGTGCCCGGCCGGGCAGCAGCCCCGGCATGACGTCTCCCCCGGCCGGGTCTGCGTCGACCAGCAGCACCGGCGCAGGCCACGACAAGGTCAGCGCTACCGCGACGGTCGTCGCCCCCGGTGCGGCCTTCCCAGCGACCACCGCCACCGCGGTCACTGCCCGCTCCCGTTCGGCAGGACCACCAGGGTCATCGACCCGGTCGCCGCGATCCGGGCCAGCGCAACGGCGTCACTCTCTGGCACCTGCAGGTCCACCACCACGTCCCCGCTCGCCGGGTCCGGATCCCCAAACGAGACCACGACGGCCCTGATCGGCTGCGCCTGCAGCAGCGACTGCCCGGCCGGGGATCCCTGGTCCGCCGGGGCCGGCACCGCCAGCACCCGCTGGCCCGGTGACAGCCTTTGCTGGGGTCGCTGCCCCAACTTCAGCCGCACCGGCACCAACTCCTGACCGACCGCCAGCGACCGGGCCTCACCGATCTGGCGGGGACTAAGCACCGCCCCAACCGACAGGTCCGTCAGCGCGGTCTTGCCCAGGATCGGCCCGTCCTGCGGATGCACCACCGCGACCTGCGGACCCACCGACACGTCCGCAGTGGTCACATCCGCCGCCGTCAGCGCAGCGCCCATCTTCACGTCCCGCGCCATTACCACCACACTCGTGTGCTGGGTGTACTGCGGGACGGCATACATCAAGACGATCCCGCCCAGCAGCACCAGTACCGCGACGATGATCAGCCACCGCGCCTGCAGCTGCCGCGGCGCGGCCGCCACCTTCGCCGCGGGCACCGGGGACGCGAGCCCGGCGTCAGTGTTAGGTCCACCGGAACCGTGTTGCCGACGGAGTGACGGCATCATCCCGCTGCCTCTGGTGGTCTTCACAACGTTGCCCCCCTCGTGTCGATGTCGGCCTCTTCGGCACCGTGCCCTCGTGGGCAGCCGAAATCGACGGAATGGCCGAGCAACTCTCTACGGTTCGGGCCCATCCCGGGCCTCCTCATCCCCGTAAGCACCAACAGGTCTCCGGCTCGACAGTTCAGACCCCAGATGGGACCTATTTCACTAGTTCCCAGCACGACACTACCGCTCAGTTGTAGTGTGCGGGTCCATGATGCTCGGGACCCTCCCTCTTCGGCAAGATGTCGCCCATGCCCAGACGAACGCGTCCTCAGCCGCGTCTCACGCCCGAGCTTGATCGGGCCATGCGGGCGTTCGGCACGCGCGAGGACCTCGCGATCCTGTTGTTCCTCGGATCGGTGGACTCCGCCGAGAAGCGCGACATCGTCAGCGAGGTCGAGATGGCTCCGATGACGGTGCATCGGCATCTTCTCGAGCTCGAAGAGATGGGGCTGATCACGGTGGACATCGAGATGGGCCGCCGTCAGGGACGTCACGTCCGGTACTCCCTGGACCGGCAGGAGACGGCGATAGCCATCGACCGGTTGCGGGCCGCCCTCCTGGGCGATCTTCATCCGTGACGAACGAGGACTGTCCCGCCGCAAACCCACTGAATGCCGCACCCCGGCAAAGTAACACTAGTTATCTCGCGGTGCCTAGTACTGTTCCCTAGTGATCCGCGGAGTGGACGTCGTCCTTGCCGCCGAGATCCTCGAGGCGGTAGCCGTGCGGATAGATGCGGCCCGCTGGCTGACCTGGGGTGAACCAGGCTTGGTTTGGCGCCGCCCGCCGTGCGGTTACTGCGCCGTTGAGACGAGCGACGGTGAGCATCAGCGGTTCCGTGCGACCTGCCGGTGGGAGACCGACAGCAGCGGCCACCCGTGGGTCGCCGATCAGGGCGGCGTTCAACTGCCGAGCCCATGGCCGGAGCGGAAGCGGAAGCCGTCGCCGGAGCACTCGAAGCACCGCCCCGCCCAGCTCTCGGCCTTCCGAGCTGGGCTTGACCATGCGCGCCTCGTAGTCGTCGAGCATGGCGCCCGCGTCGTCGTAGGACGCCGGGAGGACCTCGATGCCCATGAGCTGGCCAAGGCGCCGGTAGAACCGCCAGGATGCCTCCCGTTCGACGTTGAGGGGCTGGCGCCAAGCGACGCGTTCGATGTGCCGCAGCGGGATGACGATGAAGGCGTTGAGGATGTAAGTGAAGTCCTCCTGCTCGATACCCCACCGCCGGTGCATCCGGTTCATCAGGCCGATCATCTGGCGGCCGACGATGGAGTCCAACCCGGCGTAGATGATCTCGTACATGATCAGCCCAGTGTCGTAGCTGCGCTTCTCGGTGGCACCAGCGAATGACCCCGAAGCACTGAGGATCCGGGCCATCCGGGGCACCGCGAAAGGTCGGTAGAACGCCAGCTGTAAGCCCATGAGCGCGTCGTCGGGG
>JAABUS010008277.1_pt1 | contig 11476 bp, 8 predicted proteins | sample 5560161 | NCBI WGS metagenome assembly JAABUS01 (sample SAMN10711885, study PRJNA513376) | rock metagenome | isolation source: Antarctica rocks | place: Antarctica: Victoria Land, Trio Nunatak nord | collected 2016-01-04
CACGCCGGCCAGGGCCTCGTAGAGGACGAGCGCGAGCGCGTACAGGTCGGCGCGCGCGTCGACCCGCTTGGCGGCCGCCTGCTCCGGGGCCATGTAGGCGAGGGTGCCGACGACGTCGCCCGTCCGCGTCAAGGCGTCGTCGCCGGCGAGCATGGCCACTCCGAAGTCGGCCAGCTTGGCTGCTCCGCGCCAGGTCCTGGGCCGGTCGGGGACCAGCACGTTCTGGGGCTTGACGTCGCGGTGGACCACTCCCCGCTCATGGGCGTGATCGAGCGCGTCGCAGAGCGCGAGGCCGACCCGCAGGACGTCGCGGTCGGTGAGCTCGGAGGCGGCCTCGAGCTGCGCCAGCGTGCGGCCCTCGACCAGCTCGGAGACCAGGTAGCGCGCGCCGTCCTCCTCGCCCGCGTCGAAGATGGCCACGATGCCCGGGTGCTCCAGACGGGCCGCGGCGACGGCCTCGCGGCGCGCCCGGACGGGCGTCGCGCCGTCGCCGGGGATCACCTTCACCGCCACGCGGCGGTCCAGCGTCTCGTCGATCGCCTCGTGCACGGCACCGAAGCCCCCGGCCCCCAGGCGCCGGCCGAGGCGGTAGCGGTTCATGACCAGCTCCGCGTCCGCGGAGACCTCGAATTCCTCCGTGACGGTCACGCGGAAGTGTTCGGTGCGGGGTTGCAGGCACCTTCGGCTCGATGGCGAATTGCAGTGCCGACCGGTCCGACCGGCATACTGCCCGTATTCCGAAAGGCCTTCCGGGTGTCCTTCTTCGACGAGGATGACGAGTCAACGCGCCGCGCCGTCAGGCCGCGGCGCACAGCCCCTGCCGGCGGTGCCGGCCCTGATCCGCAGACGCTGTGGACGCGTCGTGCTGTCGCGGTCGGCGTCGGCGTGCTGCTGGTCATCTTCCTGGCCGTCGTCCTCAACGCGTGCCAGGACTCACGCCGCAAGAACGCCCTGCGCGACTGGAACCGGGAGGCGGCCTCGATCATCCAGCGGTCCGACAACGACGTCGGCAGCCCATTCTTCGAGACCCTGCGCCAGGGGGCCAGCCAGTCGCCCGAGGACCTGCAGACCCAGATCTCCGGCTTGCGCGCGCAGGCCGACACCGGTCTGGACCAGGCGCGCAAGCTGAGCACCCCGGGCCAGCTCGAGGGCGCCCAGCAGGCCCTGCTCATCGCGCTCGAGCTCCGCCGCAACGGCCTCCAGTACGTCGCGGAGCGCGTCGCAGTCGCACTGGGCAACGAGGGCGACGTCGCCGACAAGGCCCTCGAGGAGATCGGCGGCGAGATGCAGGCCTTCCTCGCCTCCGACATCCTCATCCGGGCGCGTGTGAACCCCTTGGTCCGCGACGCGCTCAAGGACAACGACGTCGTGGGCGATCCCGTGGGCACCAAGGGCTTCCTGCCGGGGTTCTCGTGGCTGCAGCCCGACTACGTCGCCGACCAGCTCGGGACGCGCCTGACCAACAACAACCGCGGCGCCGGCCGAGGGAGTGGGGGCAACCAGCCCGCCGCCCCGGGCCTGCACGGCAACGGCCTCACCGGGACGACGGTCAACGGCGTCGACCTCCAGCCCGATCCAGCCGCCAACAAGGTCCCCGTGGCCGGCGACCTCACCTTCCAGGTCGCCTTCGCCAACCAGGGCGAGAACGACGAGGTGGACGTCGACGTGCAGGTCACCCTCCAGGGCGGCACGGGCAAGGACATCACCGGCAAGAAGACGGTCGACCTGATCGCCCAGGGCGCCACCGGCACCGCCGACATCGCCTTGTCGGGCAAGCCGACCGCGGGCGAGGTCTACACGGTCAACGTCGACGTCAAGGCCGTCGCCGGCGAGAAGAAGACCGACAACAACAAGGCCTCCTACAACGTGCTGTTTCAGTAGGAGGACGGCGGGCTCGCCACCGGCGCCCCACTAGCCTGGCGCGCCGGATGAGCGACTTCTCCACCGCGCCCGGAATCGTCGCCCTGGCGGCCGCGGCGGCGGCCGTGATCGCGTTGGCCTGGCTCGTGGCCCTGTCGTTGCGGCTGCGACGGCTGCGCGGCCACCAGCGCGCCGTCCTCGGCGGCGGCGACGCCGACCTCGTCAGCCACGCCGCCGACCTCCAGCAGGCCTTCCTGACCCTCCAGGCCGGCGTCCAGGAGACCGCCGCGCGCCTCGACCGGCGCGTGGGGGACGCCGAGCACCGCCTCGACGGCGCCCTCGCCTACCGAGCGCTGGTGCGCTACGACGCCTATGGCGAGCTCTCGGGCCACCAGTCCGCCACGGTCGCGCTGCTCGACGCCGAGCACAACGGCGTGGTGCTGTCCTCCATCGCGCACCGTGACTCCGCCCGCCTGTACTGCAAGCAGGTGGTGGCCGGCCGGGGCGAGCTCGAGCTCGCCCCGGAGGAGGCCGAGGCGGTGCGCCTCGCCCTCGCGGGCGAGCTCGGCTCGCACACCCTGGACTGATGCGCGCCGCCTACCTCGGACCGGAGGGCACCTTCAGCCACGAGGCGCTGCGGGGCGACGGACGCGCTGACGGCTGGGAGCCCGTCGCTGCCCCGACCGTGTTCGACGCCGTCCTCGCGGTGGAGGAGGGCGCCGTCGAGCGCGCGCTGGTGCCGATCGAGAACTCGATCGAAGGGGCGGTGGGGCCGACGCTCGACACACTGGCCGCCGAGACGGAAGGGGTGCGCATCGTCGGGGAGGTCGTGCTCGGGGTCACCCACGCGCTGATCGCCCGCTCCGAGGTCACCCTCGACGAGATCCGGGCGGTGCTCTCGCATCCGCAGGCCAACGCGCAGTGCGCGCGCTTCATCCGCGAGCAGATGCCCACGGCCCGCGTGGTGTCCGTCGCCTCGACCGCGGACGCCGTGCGGCTGGTCGCCGAGGGCCTGGCGCCCGAGGAGCCCGCCGCCGCACTGGGCACGCGCCTGGCGGCCGAGCTCCACGGTGGGGTGGTCCTGCGCGACGGCGTAGAGGACGCCTCGCCCAACGTCACCCGGTTCGTCTGGCTGGCGCCCGCCGGCACCGAGGCGATGGGGGAGCCGAGCAAGACCAGCGTGGTCTGGTGGGGCGCCGGCGACGAGTCCGCCGGCTGGCTGGTGCGCTGTCTGTCGGAGTTCGCGTTCCGCGGCGTCAACCTGACGCGCATCGAATCGCGGCCGCGGCGATTGGGCTTCGGCCATTACATGTTCTTCGCGGACCTCGAGGGCGGTGCGGCCCCCGGCGACGGCGGGCCGGTGACCGAGGCGATCGAGGCGCTGGCCGGGCAGGCCGAGACGGTCCGGGTGCTCGGCTCCTATCCGGGCGGTTAGCAGCTCCGGATCGCTGGATACACTTCCGCGGCGACGTATGAGCACGGTACTCCCAGCCCCACTGGGGTCCGTGTCGCTCCTTGAAGGCCACCGGCGACACGGACCGGAGACCGGCGGATCCCGCTGGTCCGGTGGTCGTGTGCTGGTGCTCAACGCGACGTTCGAGCCGATCAACGTCTGCACGGTGCGGCGCGCCGCGGTGCTGCTGCTCAAGTGCAAGGCCGAGGTGCTCGAGCGCGGGGACACGGAGCTGCACTGGGCGCGCGGCTCGCTGCCGCGCCCGCACGTCATCCGGCTGGTGACCTACGTACGCGTCCCGCGCACCCCGCATCGCCGCAAGATCACCCGCCGCGCCGTCTTCGCCCGCGACGGCTGGACGTGCCAGTACTGCGGGGCGCGCACGACCCTGACCGTCGACCACGTGATCCCGCGCTCCAAGGGCGGCGGCTCCACGTGGGACAACATCGTCGCCTCCTGCGCGCCGTGCAACCGCCGCAAGGGCGACCGGCTGCCGCACCAGATCGGGATGCACCCGCGCTCCAAGCCGCGCGTGCCCGACTCGCACGTCTTCATCCAGCTCGCTTCGCCGACCATCCCGGCGACCTGGCGGCCGTACCTGCAGGCCGCCTGAACGACGAAGGGCGTGGAGCTCGCGCTCCACGCCCTTCGCCAACGCTGCTGGAAACACCAACGCCGGTCTTGCGCTTCACGCGCCGCCGGTGGGACGAGTCCCGGCCCCGACGAGGCGGGTGTCTCGGTTGAGATTCCGCCGGCCTGTCCAGCGGTCCGAGCCTCTCAGGGCTCGGCTCCGGCTAGCGGCCGGACACCTCCAGGGTCCCACAAGAACTGTCACTCAATTCCGGACCACCTCCTTTCTCTGGTCGAGCCAGAATACAGGACGGCGAGGCGGGGAGATGCACTCGGACGCGCCGAGGTCAGGGAGCGGGGTGCTCGCCCGGCTCGGGCTCGGACGGGACCGTCGGGTCCGTGGGCTCGTCGCTCTCGACGATCAGCGCGACGGCGCTGACGCGGTCGTCTTCCTTCATGTTCACGACGCGCACGCCGGTCGCGTCCCGGCCCTGCCGGCTGATGCCGCGCACGCTCTGGCGCACCACCATGCCGCCCTCGGAGATGAAGACGAGCTCCTCGTGCTCGCGCACCACCAGCGCCCCCGCGAGGTCGCCCTTCTTCTGCGCGGCCTTGATCGCGCGGACGCCCATGGCGCCGCGCTTGGTCTTGCGGAACTGGTCGATGCCCGTGCGCTTTCCGAAGCCGGAGTCGGTGATCACCAGCAGGTCCTGATCGTCGCGCGCGACGTCCATCGACAGGACGAAGTTGTCCTTGGCCGACACGTTCATGCCGGCCACGCCGGTGGTGTCCCGGCCCATCGACCGCACGTCGGACTCGTTGAAGCGCACTGCCTGGCCGGCGCGCGAGACCATCAGCACGTCGTCGTCGCCGGAGGTGCGCCGCACGCTGATGAGCTCGTCGTCGTCGCGGACTTTGATGGCGATGATGCCGTCGGCCTTGATCGGAGTGTTGTACGCGCCGAACTCCGTCTTCTTCACGATGCCCTGCCGGGTGGCGAAGAGCAGGAACTCACCCTCGGTGAAGTCCCGCGTGGCGAGCACGGACTGCACGCGCTCGTCCTCGCGCAACGGGAGCATGTTGCCGAGGTAGCGGCCCTTGGCCTGGCGTGAGTCGGGTGCTGGCAGCTCGTGGACCTTCTTGCGGTAGACCTTGCCGCGGTTGGTGAAGAACAGCAGGAAGTCGTGCGTCGAGCTGACGAACAGGTGCTCGATGTAGTCCTCGTCCTTCATGCCCATGCCCGCGACGCCCATCCCGCCGCGGCGCTGGTTGCGGTAGGTGTCCAGCGGCAGCGCCTTGATGTAGCTGGTCTTGGTGATCGTGATCACCATCTGGCGCTCGGCGATCAGATCCTCGATGTCGAGGTCGGTCTCCGACGCGGCGATCACCGAGCGGCGCTCGTCGCCGTAGCGCTCGGCGATCTCGGCCAGCTCCTCCTTGATGAGGTCGAGGACCTTGCCCTCGTCGCCCAGCAGCGCGCGCAGCTCGCCGATGCGCTCGACCTTGTCGGCGTGCTCCCGGCGGATGGTGTCCGCTTCCATCGCGGTCAGCTGCTGCAGGCGCAGCTCGAGGATCGCCTGGGCCTGGATCTGGGTCAGGCCGAAGCTGTCCATCAGCCCCGTGCGCGCGGCGTCGCGGTCCGGGGAGGACCGGATCAGGTCGATGACCGCGTCAAGGTGGTCCAGCGCGATGAGCAGGCCCTCGAGGCGATGGACCTGGGCCTCGAGCGTGCGAAGCTCGTGCTTGGAGCGCCGCACGATGATCTCGCGCTGGTGCTGGACGTAGTTGTGCAGCACGGAGCGCAGCGGCAGCGTCCGCGGGACGTTGTCGACCAGCGCCACCATGTTCACGCCGAAGGTGGCCTGCAACGAGGTGTGCTTGTAGAGCTTGTTGAGGACGACGTCGGGGTTCGAGCCGCGCTTGAGCTCGATCACCAGCCGCATGCCGGTGCGGCCGTCGGACTCGTCGCGCAGGTCGGAGATCTCCGAGACCTTCTTGTCGTTGACCAGGTCGACCATCTTCGAGATGACGCCGGTGTCACCGCCCTTCTTGACCTGGAAGGGCAGCTCGGTGACGATGATCGCCTCCTTGCCCTGGCCGATGTCCTCGATGCCGGCCTTGCAGCGCACCCGCACCTTGCCGCGGCCGGTCTCGTAGGCGTCACGGATGCCGGCGTTGCCGAGGATGATCCCGCCCGTCGGGAAGTCCGGCCCGGGAAGATGGCGCATCAACTGCTCCGTCGTGATGTCCGGATCCTCGATGTAGGCGATCGTGGCCGCGATCGTCTCACGCAGGTTGTGCGGCGGGATGTTCGTCGCCATGCCGACGGCGATCCCCGAGGAGCCGTTGACGAGCAGGTTCGGGAAGCGCGACGGCAGCACCGTCGGCTCCGACGTCTCGTTGGAGTAGTTGGGGACGAAGTCGACCGTGTCCGCGTCGAGGTCGCGCAGCATCTCCCGAGCGAGCGGCGCCAGGCGCGCTTCGGTGTATCTCATGGCAGCCGCCGGGTCGTCGTCGACGGAGCCGAAGTTGCCCTGGCCGTCGACCAGGACGTTGCGCATGGAGAAGTCCTGCGCGAGGCGGACCAGCGTGTCGTAGATGGCCGAGTCGCCGTGCGGGTGATAGTTGCCCATCACCTCGCCGACGATCTTCGCGCACTTGGAGTAGGGGCGGGTGGGGTTGAGCCCCAGCTCGTTCATCGCGTACAGGACGCGGCGGTGGACGGGCTTCAGGCCGTCGCGGACATCGGGCAGCGCACGCCCGACGATGACCGACATGGCGTAGTCGAGGTAGGAGGAGCGCATCTCCTCCTCGAGGCCGCGCGGCTCGATGTTGCCGCCGGAGATGACGTCGCTCGAACCCATGCCCTACACGTCCAGCGAGGCGGCGCGGGCGTTCTCCTCGATGAACTCCCTCCGCGGCTCGACCTTGTCGCCCATCAGCATCGTGAACAGGGTGTCCGCCGCGGTCGCGTCATCCATCGTCACCTGCGCGAGCGTGCGCGTCGTCGGGTCCATCGTGGTCTCGCGCAGCTGCTCGGCGTTCATCTCACCGAGGCCCTTGAAGCGCTGCAGGCGCACGCGGCGGCCGGCGAGCTCGAGCACCGTGCGGCGCAGCTCCTCGAAGGACAGCGCCTCGTCGGAGTCCTCGCCCAGCCGGATGGTGAACGGCGGCTCGCCGGCGAGTGCTACCAGCTCGCCGTGGACGCGCAGGAACTGGCGATACTCGTTGGAGGCCAGCAGCGTCTCCCGGATGGTGTACGTGCGCGCCAGGCTGGTCTTGCGCTCCGTCGCCCGGATCCGTGCCAGGCCGTCCACGCGCTCCACGAGCTCGGTCAGGTACGGCTCGCCCTCGGGGTCCTGATCCTCGACGAGCTTGACCAGGGCGTCGAGCTCGGTGATCCCGCGATCGAGCACCTGGGACTCCTCGAAGAAGGTCACCACGTCGTTGCCGAAGTCGGCCTTCAGCGCCGAGCTCCAGCCCTCGTACTGCTTGAGCAGCCGGGAGTACTTCTGCCAGCGCGCCTCGGTCAGCTTGAAGGCGAAGTCGCCCGTCGCGACGACCTCGAACCTCTCGAACTTGTCGCCGAGCAGCAGTTCCTCGAGCTCTGAGTCCTTCTCGATGTAGCGCTCGCGCTTGCCCTGGGTGAGCTTGTACAGCGGCGGCTTCGCGATGTAGACGTAGCCGGCCTCGATCAGCGGCTGCATCTCACGGAAGAGAAGCGTGAGGATGAGCGTGCGTATGTGCGCCCCGTCTACGTCCGCGTCGGTCATGAGAACCACTTTGTGATACCGGGCCCGCTCGAGGTCGAACTCGTCGCGCACGCCGGTGCCGAGCGCGGTGATGAGCGCCTGGATCTCCGTGTTCTGCAGGACCTTGTCGATGCGCGCCTTCTCGACGTTGAGGATCTTGCCGCGCAGCGGGAGGATCGCCTGCGTGAAGCGATCGCGGCCCTGCTTGGCCGAGCCGCCGGCCGAGTCGCCCTCGACGATGAAGAGCTCCGACAGCGCGGGATCGCGCACGGAGCAGTCGGCGAGCTTGCCCGGAAGGGCGGAGTTCTCCAGCGCGCTCTTGCGCCGCGTCAGGTCGCGGGCCTTGCGGGCGGCGGCGCGGGCCTGGGCCGCGGAGACCGACTTGCGGATGACCCGCACGGCCTCCTTGGGGTTCTCCTCGAAGAACTCGGCCAGCCGCGCGTTGACGATCGACTCCACGAAGCCCTGGACGCCCGGGTTGCCGAGCTTGGTCTTCGTCTGTCCCTCGAACTGCGGGTCGGCGAGCTTGGCCGAGATGATCGCGGTGAGCCCCTCCCGCACGTCCTCGCCCGAGAGGGGCGGATCCTTCTCGCGCAGCTCGCCCTTGTCGCGCGCGTACTTGTTCAGCGTCCGCGTGAGGGCGCCGCGGAAGCCCGACAGATGCGAGCCGCCCTCGTGCGTGTTGATGTTGTTGGCGAAGGAGAAGATCGACTCCTGGTAGGAGGAGTTCCACTGCATAGCCACCTCGACGGAGCCCTCCTCGCCCTCGGACTCGAAGTAGATGATCTTCTCCTGGATGGGATCCTTGTTCGTGTTGAGGTACGCCACGAAGTCGCGGATGCCGCCCTCGTAGTGGAACTCGGCCGTGTGGCCCTCGGCGCGCTCGTCCTCGATGTTGATGCGCAGACCCCTGGTCAGGTAGGCCGTCTCCCGCAGGCGCTGCTCGAGCGTCGCCCACTCGAGGTCCAGTGTCTCGAAGACGTCGGCGTCGGGCAGCCAGGTGATCTCGGTGCCGGTCTCCGTCGTCGGCTCGCCCTTGACGAGCGGGCCCTGAGGAGCGCCGCGCATGTAGTCCTGGGACCACGTGAAGCCGTCGCGCCGGACGACGACCGTGAGCTTCTCGCTCAGGGCGTTGACGACCGAGACGCCGACGCCGTGCAGGCCCCCGGAGACCTTGTAGCCGCCGCCCTCGCCGAACTTGCCGCCGGCGTGCAGGACCGTGAGCACGACCTCGACGGCCGGCTTGCCCTCCTTCTTCATGATCGTGACCGGGATACCGCGCCCGTTGTCGCGCACGGTGACGGAGTTGTCGGGGTGCACCTTGATGTCCACGCTGTCGGCCTCGCCGGCGAGCGCCTCGTCGACCGAGTTGTCGACGACCTCCCAGACCAGGTGGTGGAGCCCGCGCGGACCCGTTGACCCGATGTACATCCCGGGTCGCTTGCGCACCGCCTCGAGACCCTCGAGCACGGTGATGTCCTGTGCGTCATAGCTGCCCCGCTCGGGGGCGCCGCCCTTGGGCTGGTCAGCCACGAACTTCCTCTCTTGCACCACGACGCCCCGGCGACAGAGCGGTCTGAAGGCGACCGCGGCCGGGGCGACGAACTTGGGGATTCAGTCTAGCAGGTGCGACCCGTCGGAACGGGGTCGTACTCGGCACGAAAGTGCTGCAAAACACGCTAAAACGCGCGCTCGGAAGGTGGGGGGCGGGCGTCGGCTCGCAGGCCAATGACGGCCGGGCGTCCGAGGTGCTGGTTCAGCGCCGCGACGACCCGGGGCGAGAGCAGGTCGAGCTCCTGCGCCCAGACCGCCGATCCGCACCGCACCGTGAGCACCCCGGCCCGCTCGGACTGGGGGGTGGCGGCAGCCGCCAGGGCCGGGCCCGCCGCTGCCGCCCAGGCGCGCTGAACCTCGGCGAGCAGGGTCTGCGGCATCACCGTGTCGGCGACGTGCTCGAGAGCCGGGGCGAAGGGGCGGGGGGCTCCGCGGCGCCGCATCACGCCGCCTGGTCGGCCTCGGCCGCCTGCAGGACGGCGCCGTCCACGATCGCCACCCGGGCGACGTCTGCCGCGTCGGCGCCGGGAACCAACCCCAGCTCCGTGGCGGCGAGGACGCTCTGGCCGCCGCGGCGCAGCACCTCCACCAGACGCTCGCGGCGGCCGGCGTCGAGCTCGGACATCGGGTCGTCGAGCAGCATCAGCGGCGGCGCGCCCCGCACCTCGGCCAGCTCCTCGCGCTCGGCCAGCAGCAGCGAGAGCAGCGCGAGGCGCTGCTGGCCGCGGGAGCCATAGGAGCGCAGCTCGCGCCCCTCGAGCGTAAAGCCGAGGTCGTCGCGGTGCGGGCCGTGCCCGGTGAAGCCGCGCTGGAGGTCGGTTTCGACGCGCTCTGCGAACTCGGCCGCAAGCGCCTCCGCCGACGTGGCCCTGGAGCGCGGCTTGTACGCCAGGCGGGCGTTGCCGTCGAGACCGAGGCCCTCGGCGTGCTCGGCGAAGCGCGGGGTAAGCCGCTTCACCGTCGCCTCGCGGTCCGCCATCAGCTCCACCCCGTGACGAGCTAGCTCAGCGTCCCAGGCCGGTAACGATGAGCGCGAGGCCCGGCCGGAGCGGATCGCCGCGACCAGCGCGTTGCGCTGAGCGAGCGCGGCGGCATAGGCGCGCCGGGTCGCGGCGCGGCCCGGCCACAACGCCGCCACCACCTGATCGACGTGCGCGCGGCGCAGGGACGGCGTGCCGGCCACGAGCTCGAGGCGGTCGGGCAGGAACACCGACACCAGCGGGCGCACCGCGGCGTCTGACAGGCGCTCCACCGGCGCGCCGTCGACCGTGAAGCGCTTCGCCTCCCCCGGCTGGAACCCCGTCGACAGGTTGTGCGGGCCGTCCTCGGCCTCGACATCGAGCTCGAGCCGCAGGACCGCCGTCGTGAAGCGCACGCACTCGCGCTCGTTGGAGGTCCGGCAGGAGCGGCCCGTACACGCGAAGTACAGGGCCTCCAGCAGATTGGACTTGCCCGCGCCGTTGCGTCCCGCGACCACCGTGATGCCCGGCCCGATGCGCACGTCCGCCCGCTCGTAGGAGCGGAAGTTGCGGACGCGGACGGACTTGACGATCACACGTTGAGGCGAATCGGCATCAGGAGGTACTGAAAGCCGCTGTCGTCCGCGGACCCGAGCAGGCCGGGCCGCAGCGGCGAGATCAGCTTCAGCAGCACGTCGGCACCGTCCATGCTCTCGAGGCCGTCGCGCAGGAAATCGGGGTTGAAGCCGATCTCGAGCGGCTCGCCGGCGAACGGGACCGGCACCGTCTCCGAGGCCTCGCCGATGTCCGGAGTGCGCGCCGACACCGTCAGCTCGCCCTCCTGGAAGGCCAGCCGCAGCGGGGCGTTCTTCTGCGCGAGCAGCGAGATCCGGCGCACCACGTCGCCGACCTCGCCGGCCGCGAGACGCAGCTCGTGCTCGTAGGCGTCGGGCAGCAGTTGGCGATAGTTGGGGAACTGGCCGTCGATCAGCCGCGAGGAGAGCACGGTCCCGCCGACCTCGAAGACGACCTGGTTGGTGCGGACGGAGACGGTCAGCGCCTCCGCCTCGGCGGCACCGAGGATCCGCGTGAGCTCGCCCAGGGCCCGGGCGGGCACGTTGGCCTCGACCGTGCCGTCCAGCGCTGTCTCGAGCTTGGTCTCCTTGACGGCGAGGCGATAGGAGTCCGTCGCCACCATCCGTAGCTCGTCGCCGGCGGCCGACACGAGAATCCCGGTGAGGACGGGCCGCGTCTCGTCGCGCGAGGCCGAGCGCTGGACCTTGGCCACCGTCTCCACGAACGCCGCAGCCGGGACCTGGACGCGCTGG
>JAABUS010008278.1_pt1 | contig 11475 bp, 15 predicted proteins | sample 5560161 | NCBI WGS metagenome assembly JAABUS01 (sample SAMN10711885, study PRJNA513376) | rock metagenome | isolation source: Antarctica rocks | place: Antarctica: Victoria Land, Trio Nunatak nord | collected 2016-01-04
CATTGAGTGTAGCCGGGTGATCGTTGCCAAAGTCTTGTTCCCAAACGGCCAAGAGGGCTCCGGGCCTGATCAAAAATCCCTAGACTGTCGTAATAGCTTTCGAGATTCGTCATGGTAGTCAAAACATCTCGATCGTCGATGTTCTTCCAAACCAGCCAGAGCATTCTCATAAATTTTCCTGGCTTCGTCATAGCGGCCTTGCGAATTGCATGTCAGACCAAGATTGTTCGTCACATTGAAGCAATCACTATAGCCACGCGTGTCTTCAACACCTGTCAGTGCACACTTGTAAAGAGCTTCGGCTTACAAAGATCGGTGGACTAGTACAGTCATATGACTGACATGCCCCATCTCGGAAAACGATCGTACTAGGTTGCCTAGGTACCTTAAGGTACAGTTCCTTCCTGCAGCGAGCTGGGCATTGCTTGAGCGTTGCCGGGCTTGTTCAGGTATAGCTAGCTGGCTTACGCCCTCATACAAATAATCCTTGTTAAGAGGCTTTTTGGCCATGTACTTTGTTCATGTGTGATGTGTGACAACAAATTGTGTTGACACAAAACTTAGACACGGCGATCTTCCCCATGACCCCCTTTGGCATCTGTAGAGACAACCTCCGAACACCGACCATCGGCCCTTTCAACTCCGACCCACCACACCTCGCTTACAGCGGCCCGTCCCGCACCACTACGTCACCTGGCAAAAGATGGCTGCACGTCGCCCATCCCCACTCACCGACCGCGACGCGCAGGACCCCAACATCAACCCAACCTTGCCCCACTTGCCTTCCAGAATGGCTACAGCCAACCCCGCCACGGCATCTATTGCTCAGCCTTCTGGTAACGCCCAACAAGCACGCGTTGATGACGAGACGTTTGAAGCAGCAGAGGAGGATAATGCTGGTGTTGATCCCGGTAAGTTTGTTGCTCCCACAACCCCCTGCACTCACCTCACCTCACCTCCACCCACCCACAATCACAACCCACCAAATTCTCTAACACCATTTCCACCCCCCCCCCCAACAGCCAGCAACCCCGACCACCCCCCCCACCTCCGCGAAATCTCCTCCCTCGCCTCCTGGACCGTCAGCACTTACAAACCCGGCTGCGGCGTCGACGCCCTGCGCTCCCCCTCCCCGTCCCAATTCTGGCAGTCCGACGGGCCCCAACCCCACCTCCTCACCATCCACTTCTTCAAGCTGGTCAAAATCGTCAAACTGCGCGTCTACCTCGACTTCGAGCTCGACGAGTCCTACACCCCGACGCGCATGCTGTTTTTCGCGGGCTCGGGCATGCACGACCTGACCGAGTTTGCCGAGTGGCAGGGCGAAGGGCCGAGGGGGTGGCAGGATATTGAGTTGGTGACTGGGGTGGTGGATGCGGAGGGGGCGGGGGTGTTGAGGTGTTTTTTGCTGCAGATTAGGGTTTGTGAGAATCATCAGAATGGGAAGGATACGCATGTGCGTGGGGTGCAGATTTTTGCGAGGGATGAGAGGGTTAAGGGGAGGAGGGCGGAAGGGACCACCACGGCGGCGGGTGGGCTACAGCAGGAGTTTGTGGGGTTGGAGGAACCGGATTGGATGGGTGAACCGGAGTTGAGGTAGGTGAGGTGAGGGGGATGTCATCATGGCATACTGGACCAGTTCCGACATAACAGAGGATACGTTGCAATGTTGCGCTCGGCAGATCAGGATGACACACAAAAGGTAAGCATATCTTATGATACTGTTTTGAGTTGTCCTGAACTGAGCTAATCCTCTCATCATGACAGAATTCTCGTCAACTCTTTTGCTACAGCATCCCCTACTTCACCGGTACTCGCTTTCCCGCCAATGTCCTTTGTCCGCACGCCATTTTCGATCGTCTTTCTTACGGCTTCCTCGACCGCCTTCGCTTCCTTTGGGAGGTTCAATGAATACTGGAGAAGCATCGCGATGGATAGAATAGCTGCCACGGGGTTGACTAGACCTTTCCCTGAAATGTCTGGTGCCGATCCTGTATTTCCAGTTAGCAGATAGCTTGTACAGTTGGTCTAGAAAACTCACCATGAATCGGCTCATAGATTCCATTGACCTTGCTCTTCCCATCTGGAATCCCACTCAAGCTCGCACTTGGCAATAAGCCTAAGCTCCCGGGGATAACACTTGCCTCGTCACTTATTATATCCCCGAATAAATTGCTGGTGACAATAATCCCATTCAACGCCCTTGGGTCCTTGACCATCAACATGGCCGCCGAATCAATAAGATGGTGTCCCAACTTCAACTGCGGAAACTCCTTTTCCATAATCTCCGTCACCACCTTTCTCCACAGCCTACTCGTCGCCAGTACGTTCGCCTTATCCAAACTCCACACCGGCATCGGCGGATCCGACTGCAACGCGAGATGCCCCGCCAGCCTCGTAATTCTCTCAATCTCCGTGCGCGAATAAGCCTCGGTGTCCCAGGCGTGGCCATCGCCGTCGTCTTCTTTGCGTTCACCGAAATAGATGCCTCCCGTTAGCTCACGGATGATGGTGAAGTCGACGCCACGGCAGACGTCGGCTTTGAGAGGCGAGATTTCGACAAGCGAGTCGGACGCGAAGTTGCAGGGCCGGAGGTTACCGAAGGTGTTCATTTCTTTGCGGAGCTTGAGGAGGCCTTGTTCTGGGCGGACTTTGCCTGTGCCCCATTTCGGCCCTCCGATGGCCCCGAGTATGACGGCATCGGCGGTTTTGGCCGCTGTGAGGGCTTCATCGGTTAGTGGGGACCCGGTGGCGTCGATTGAAGCCTGAGAAGAGTTGTCAGTTTGGGGGGGGTGTTGCTTGGACGTTGAGGCAGCATACTTACGCCGCCGAGCAGGTGTTCTTGGAAGTCGAATTTGATATCTGGTCTCTGCTTTTCGAGGACTCTTAATACCTGTACTGGTCATTTAGTCAATTTTGTAGGTTTGGGTGTACAAGTTGAAGTACCTTGAGCGCTTCTGCTGTGACCTTCAACTGGATTAGCTTTCAACTTAGTAATGCAAGCCATTTCCACATCTCTCTCACCTCCGGACCGCAATGGTCTCCAGCAAGGACGACGATCTTGTGACTCGCCATGTGTGAGGAAACAAAGAATATTCAGAACTTTTCGGGCTTCATGAATAAAGAAACCGTTTGACTCCACCAAAAATAAAGTTCCCTCAAAAATGGCGGGGCAAATCCGAGACCGTTATCGGAGTACTGTATCTGTATTCTATCTGGAGCCCCCCGTAACCCAACCCCCCATCCTAGCCTAATCCTCTAGGGGTTTCAAGCCGCCGACCAGCGCGCGTGCTACGCGCCGGAACTTCCAACTACAGTACAACCTCTTTTTTCACTGTCGCTACCTGACCTTGCTTAATACAGCCCAGGCAAACCAACTAAAACTTCGACCTCTTTATCTTGAGCAAGAATGGAAATGCTCGTCACAACCAGACAATGAATCTCTAGCCCCGTGCTACTCAAATCACATGGCTAAATCTGGGCCTCTTGCGACAAAGGGTTACAGGGGTCGCGGTGTTCCGTCCGCGTTGTTTCACCAATCATGTGCTACAGATGCTGACTGGTCGTTATTGATTTGTACTTGAACGTGGCATTGAAACAATGACCAACTGTTCAACCGTTCAGCCTACCTACAATGAATACTTGAAGTTTAATACGCCTCAAATTTCTTATCCTCCTCCTCTTCTTCTTCTTCTTCTTCTTCTTCTTCTTCTTTCTCTATCATACTCTTCCTCAATCTCCACCAACATTCTCTTCAGACACAATCTAAATCTACATCTACAGCTTTCCTTGACCTAGCAGGTTCTGGTCATCACCCTCATTCGTCTACAAAACACAAGCTCTACGCTACTAAAACTACACCGTAACATCATGCATTTCTCTCTCGCGGCACTGGTCTTCGCGACCTCAGCCCTCGCTCATATGCAACTCGTCTACCCTCCTCCCTTCGGTGCGGCCAACAACCCCCATCTCACGGATGCCGCCGATGAGCGCCTCCAGTTCCCCTACGACTGCTGCGGCCGTAAAGACATCTACCCCTGCCGTGGCTACCTCAAGCAGTTGGGCACCCCTCAAGGTGCACCAGTAGCCACCTGGGCCGCCGGAAGCAAACAAAACTTCAACATGACCGGCATCGGCAACCACTACGGCGGGTCCTGCCAAGTCGGTTTCTCCGTCGACAAAGGCAAAACCTTCCAAGTCGCCACTTCCTGGGAGGGCAACTGCCCCCACCGAAAGGGCGGCCAAGACACCAGCCTGCAAAACTTCGACTTCAACATCCCAGCTGATATCCCAACCGGCGACGTCATCTTCGCGTGGACCTGGTTCAACCGCGAGCAGGAATTCAACATGAACTGCGCTGCCATCACCATCACCCCCGGCGACGGCACCGCCTCTGCCCCTGCCCCGTCGGCCGTAGCCTCCAACTTGGCCGCTGCGAGCCCTAGCCAAGCACCCAACCTGCGCTACAGCCGCGCTCTTTCCGACCGCGCTGCTACGGGACCCGTACCGTACGCCCAGCGTCCAGATTTCCTCGTCGCCGACACCGACAATGGCTGCACGACCGTACGTGGAGTCGCCGAGGTCAAATACCCCAACCCCGGCCCGAACGTGGTGATGGGAGATGGCGAGTACCCGCTTGCGCTGCCGACGCCTGCTGAGAAGTGTGGCTACTAGGAGCGTGGCTACGCTGCCTAGCGTTTCCGACACAAGAGTGGTCATAGGGATTCGGGTTCTTTTCACGGTTTCATGTAGCACAAATTGAATGTATTTCTTCTTCACTTCTGTATGTATTTCCTCCAGCTAGCCTGTTTCGGCAGCCTTTAAGGCTTCACGGACTTGACGTCTTATTTCCTTGTGCTTGGGAAGTGTCTCATCTAGCAGCATGCAATTTACTTTCGGTAGAATAAGATTCTGTATTGTAAAAAAAAAATTCACATGAGAAGGACTACCTACTATATGACCTGTAGTAGGTAGCAGTCGTGACCGAACTTCGCTGAGCGCCAAAGAAGAAGTCCGAATACGATTAAAGCTAACCTATTCCGCACTCGACCTAGAGCACCGTCACTGACAAAAGATACGCTTGTACATATCTGCACCACTCTAGAGTCTACCTACTAAACCCCCACGCATGCATAACCCCCTCTCTCTTCTCTCTCCACTCACCAAACCCCCCTTTTGGAACCCAACCCGCAGATGAAAGCCTCTAGAGCCCTCCTCTCTTCCAGCTCCTCAAAAGCTCTCTTTGCAATTGTGGCTCTCGCATCGTTTTTCGGCTTTCCCAAGTGTGTGGCCTTTTCAGCTACGGTTTGGGGAATCGAACTGTTAGGGTTAACTGAGATTCACGAAAATGTTCGAGCCCGATTGCCGGATGGGGTGGCGGTTACTATCTGCGAAGTGTTGGAAAAGGCGTGTGGAGATTTGTTTCGCGTTGGGGGGTTTTGTGTGTTAGGTGGAGGGGGGAGGAGAGGGGCCTGGACAAAGGGAAGCGGGCGTAATATTCACGGGAAAGGTTGCGATTTCGATAGTTAAGGGGTGGAGATTCTGTCTGCGAAATAGTCGGTATTTGGTGCATGAGGGGGCAAAAAGGAGCATTTGTGACTTGTGTCTTTGATTGGAACTACGGTAGGAAGCTACGAATGTTGGAAATAGGGGAGTTGGTGACCTCCGCTTCATAGGGCTAGTAGGGCTAGGGCCCGCTAGTCCTAGATAGCCTCCTAACAGCAACAACCAAAATATCAATATGCCCCCATATGACCTCGTATTCCAACAATTCCTGTCTGCATGGATCCTTCTTCTTTCGTTCCTTACGGTTGCATGCCGAAGGAGGAATCTTGCTTCCTGCTTCCCCAATAGGATCTATGGGCGCTATCAAGGCTGTACGGCACGTGCAACCGTGATCTTGGTATTACAACAACCTTTTATAGACCCTAATATCGAGAAATTTTCTTGGGTTTGACGTGTGGTGCCCAAAATTACGATAATCAGTTGGTATCGCTTTCTCAGTGGCGTCCTAGACTTGTGCCGACCCGCTTGTCTTCCAGACTTTTGTTAAAACCCCTTGCGTTTCTTCTAAGATTCTCAGCCATCAGGATCCCGCCCCAGCTGACTTTGACGCTGCTAGCAGTCACCTCCTCGCTAGCTTTCATAGCCCACGGGATGCCTCACGAAGGGCTCGGTCGTCAACGTCCTTGCGCCTTCCAAACGTGACGACAACTACCAACTATGTCGTTTACCCCAAGAACCCCACAAACAAGGACCAAGCGACGGCAACCACCACTCTATTGAAATGCGTCGTCTTCGATCCGACACAGATCTATATCTCTAGCACCAGCAAAGGGACATAGTTCTATGCTGCTCCCTCAACTCCTGACAATGCTCAGAAAGTCCAAGCCGATTCGAATTCAAGGAAGTGCAGCCACCTTCGATCCAAAGGGGTTCCACGTACTGATAGGCCTAGGTCGGTGCAGTTGTTCGAGAGTGCACATCAAAGTGCGCCGATCCAACAGGTTCTGATGATCAAGGCGTCACCTTTAAACCAAGATACTCGGAAGACAGTACCAACTACGAAGTGAGACGTAGTGGTAGGTTGAGTCGTGGATCTCGCGAGACGATCAAGTCTAAAATTCTGATAATTGCATAAAAGTGTGATTTCTACGTAGAAAGTTATATACATTCTGTGCGAAGGGCGGAACATAGTCGCGTTAGTGTTAATCGAATCGATGAGCTGTGTAATATCACTGCTTCTACTACTGTTTACACTTCCCCTACTTCTATTGCTTCTATTGCTTCACCAATGAATAATCCATTCAACTCATGAGTGGCGATTTATTAATTTCAAAACATGTTTTCTTTCCTTCTCTTTCGCTCACCAACCCGTTGGCGAGGGTGTGAAGACTCTATGTCGAGTCAGTATGACTGAGGGTTATCGGCCAAGCGAAATGGCCTTCAAGCTCTCCCGAACGAAGCATGGGTCAAATTAGAAGGCGCAGCCAATCTAACATACCAGCAGGCCTTTGTCGGGAACAGTGGGCTATATAAGCTGGCCACCAGCCAGTTTCAACCCTCATCCCTTTGAATTCGGCCAGAAACTTTCTTTCGTTTCATTCATTCACTTCATATATACTCGGTCGCTTTATATAGAGGGATTTCTTGACACTTCTGAATAGTCTCTGAGGCTGATGTTTGCCTAGGGGGCGGCCTGAGGAGCTGGGTAAGTCCAAACGATGTTAAGATGACGAGCGTAACAGAACATTTCTAATTCCAAGAGATTTCTCCAAGTACATATGTCGATTGTTACATTCCCAGAAAGAGCCCTCAGGAATTGATCAAGGTCTTCGCCAGTAGTCCACTTTGACACTTCGCATGGTCGCAATTATACCAACCTCAAATTCTCTAATCGATTCCGACAATTCTCCCGAGAAGGTGTGCTCGCAGGCTCAGCGCATCGATGATGTTGCTTTGCACACAAACGATTTGTTGATTAAGTGCATCTACGAATATCACCATTGTTATTCCCAACCAAAGTGCCTTATGTCTCATACCAGGATAATTGGGGCAATTGAGCAGCTTCATAAGCTTGAAGCCAGTAGTAGTCTGCGTCTTTGTAGCCCCTGTAGGTTAGCGTCATCACGAAGACGCTGGTCGATAGCTGGTCGAAAAGCAACGTATTTGTGACTTCGACACAACTCGCTCACAGACACCCAAGAGCTTCACGCACCTCACTCATGATACGCATCCGCTGAGCAGTCTCAGTGGTTCCTCCGAGGACTAAGCCGGCGATGTCTCTTAGCGGACTCGCTTTCCTCATGGCGCGGGTCACCACTTCCTTGACCTGATAATCTGGTACCTTAAAGCCGCCCAATGACAAGGTCAGTTGGACCCGTCTGACGTTAGGCAACAGTTTCACCACAGCCTCGAAAGCCTGTCGCACCTTTTCGTCGTCGCTGTGGGCAAATGGGCCCGGAGTGCGCCTCAGGAACAGGCTCATCACGAGTCCTATACTACTAATAAGGCTCCTGGCCCCGGCAGATAAGGTGTCTCGAAGCGTAGCGTTGACCAGAGCAACATCGACATAGTTCGGGAAGTGGAAAGAGAAGGACGAATAGAAAATTTCCAAAGCTTCGTCAGAGACTTGGCGGTTCACACGGAAAAGGCGAGTAGACTTCTCCGTGCCCCAGTAGGCTGTTGAATACCGGTCCGGCTCTTGGTGGTGCATGAAGCAGATATCGGTGGGGTTGACGGTGGAACCAGTGTTAGGGTGAAGTAGGGCATAGTAGTAGATCGAGTCACGAATCTCGCGAGGAAGCTTCAGAAAAGAGAATGGTTCGGAGGGGACTGAGGAAGCAGCGCCCGGCTCAGCTGGGCAGAGACCGAGAGCTTCTTCGTTTTCGATAAACTCCATATTTGAAGGTATGATCTGTATGTAGAAGCACTGGGTCGGTGGTGGACTTTAGCTACAGTGTCATTCGTTACTCGCATGTGGGGGGTGTAGAAAGTCTACCTATGTATATTCTATGGACCCTGGTTGTTCCCCGATCTTTGTTGATGTTTTTTCATGTTTGAATTGTCGAGAAGTTCATAATAAACCGTCGGCGAATTAATCAATAGTCAATGAAATTCGATTACCTCATACATCATATACCCCTTTGACTCGGTAGGTATAACGTATCTAGCCCAGGGTATCTTCTATGTTTCGTCTGATAGGGTGAGTGATAGGCTGACATTGTGCGACTACTGTAGTTAGCAGTGCCCCCATACTTAAGGCAGCACTCTTGGCGGTGTGATAGTAAAATGTGTCGAGCATGTCTTTATCAGTGGAAATTTACTATACAAAATATTCAAAATAACTTCACACATCCCTCCCTCCTATCCCGACAACCCATTCATCATTTCTACACCACCCTCCTCCCCTAACTCACGTCTTCTTCAAACATAACGCGACCCATCCCAGCACTCTATATGCCACCACAATAGCCACCAAAATGCCCACCCATTCCCCCGTCTTGCCAGTTTTGTAACCATACGTCGCCAGTACTCCTTTTCCATCTATAGCGCATTGATGGGCCAGGGCGGTCTGGTACATGCAGGTGCAGGGAGGAGGGCCGCAGGAGTAGGTGCGAGAGGCAAATTCGTTGACCATCATGCCTTGGAAGACGTAGGTTTGCTGATTTGGGAGTACAGGGTTAGTGTGGGCTGTTGTGTGGCAGGAAGTGCTTTCCGGAAGAAGGCAGCAGAGCTGTGGGGTTGATGATTCGAAAGATGAGAATGGAGACTTACGTAGTCGATATAATGGAATACATATCGCCAGAACGGATTGAGGATCTTTGGAGAAACCAAGAACCCACCGACACTCATCCACAAACCATTCGCAAATGCGATGAGGGCCAGAGCAACAACAAAGTTCGGAAATAACGAAGACATGAAAATAACGAGGGATTCCCCTGCAAGAAGATCGAGGAAGAGCCACATCAGATACTTGTAAAAAGCAGAAGCGTCAGGGCGGAAGTTTGTAAGGAAATACGTTATTAGCGAGAAAACAACCGAGATGAGGACTGTGATCTGTAAGCAGAGTAATTCGGTAATGATCAGGGGACAGGTACGGACATAGATAGGGTATGCCAATGAGGAAGTTGGCGAGCATGAATGCTGTGGCGCCGTAGAGGCCATTGGCCCGCTCTTTGATGAAAGTTGCGCGGTCTTCGAGGAAAGCAGGGACGTAGGCGACGGCCATGAAGGACATGAAGGCGGAGCCGAAGAACTATGGGTCGGTGAGTTGTGACGTCTTTTCAGTCTAGCCCAGGTGATGGGGGCTGGCAACGACGTACGATGGCATTGGTAAAAGGTCCGATGGATGTTTGATTCGGGGGCAAGCGAAGCCATACGGTTCCCATCAGGATTGCAAGACCTGAAGGAATCAGCCTTCTGCTTCTGAATTTGAGGGGCAGACATACCAATATACATGGCAAGGCGGATACCGTATACCACCACATCTCTATAGCTCTTGATAAACGATCTGTAAAGAAGCGCAATGACAACTGCAATAAAGGTACTACGAGAAGTGGATAATTCGAGGAGGGATCCAGGCCTATCTTTCTCCGTCACTGTTGTTGAAGCTGCTACAGCTATATCCACGGCTTCTGGCGAACCCTGCCAGTTTACCTGCAGTTTCAAGATCCGCTCTTGGGCATCGTCATTTCCTTGAGCAAAATCGGAACTTGTGAGGTCGAGAAGGAATTCAGCAGGATTCGTATGATTCGGTATCGCAGCGCCCATGGACTCGAAATAAGGCCAAACCTCTGGTAAAGGACCATTGTAGCATACTCTACCGGAGGACAGTAATACGAGCTGATTAAAGAGTTCGAATGTCGACGTCGATGGTTGATGTATGCTAGCAATTACGATCAACTGCGCACCAGAATTAGTAGCTACACTCTTTTTCTAATATGGTACGCACATTGTGTTTTCTAACAATCGTCTTCAGATACTTGATAACCTCGAAGCTTGCCGTAGAGTCCAAACCGCTCGTTGGCTCGTCGAGGAAAAGGATCTTTGGGGCTGTAATAAGGCTACAAGCTATGCTCAAGCGTCGTTTCTGACCTCCGCTTATACCTTTGCGAAGCGGTGTTCCGATGATGCTATAAGCTTGATTGCAAAGACCGACAGCAGCGATCAGCTCGTCTACTCGTCGCATACGTTCATGGGTGGAAACGGAGCTTAGGAGCCATAAGTAATGTCTATATGAACGATCTGGTATATTACCTTGGAAGAGATAGCCGAGCAGCAAAGTCCAGTGTCTCTCGAACTGTCAAGGACCCGATGAGAGCGTCTTCTTGCTCCACGTAAGAGCTTACACCCCGCAAAGTCTGAGCAGATACTTCCACTCCGTTTATTGAGATGGTTCCTCTCATCACTGCTCCTGATGCAGCCCTACGATTGGCTAGTACATTGAGCAGAGTCGTTTTCCCAGAACCAGATGGTCCCATGATGGCCACCAAGTCTCCTAGACTTTGTTAACGGCCAAACGCAAGCTGTGATGGTCAAACACTTGCCGGCTCTAGTATAGCCATCTATGTTAGCAATAATCTTTCTAGGTTCGAGATCGCTTGCGAAGTGTTCAATCTCAACATCAATCTTAAGCCATGTAAAGCTACGGACACTGTTGTTGCTCAGGTGATCTTCCTCACCAGCATTATACTCAAGGTCAGTCGTGGCAAACCCAGCTTGCGTCGTCATGATCATGGACGTGTCTATTGTTGAGAAAGCTATTCCAAAATCCACTTGGAAACGCACGAATTGCGACAACAAAGAACTTGAAAGAGATGATGTCAAGTCTGAGAGGATTTATTGTGAATGCCATATTGCAGACCTCCTCCAATTAGCCAGTCACGGTGTGAGTGAGGTCGCCGAAGGTGAGATCAGTCGTATAGAGACTCCCGAAGTCGTCAGCTTAGTACTGCTGAGTATTGAGGCTGAGGA
>JAABUS010008281.1_pt1 | contig 11473 bp, 8 predicted proteins | sample 5560161 | NCBI WGS metagenome assembly JAABUS01 (sample SAMN10711885, study PRJNA513376) | rock metagenome | isolation source: Antarctica rocks | place: Antarctica: Victoria Land, Trio Nunatak nord | collected 2016-01-04
GCTGACCGCCCGCGCCGCAGCGGTGCGGGACGCCGCGCACGGGACCCGGATCACATACTCCCCCAAGGTGTTCATCGCGTTGACCCGGCTGTGCCGCGACAAGTGCGGCTACTGCACCTTCGCCACCGCGCCGGCACACCTGCCGCGCCCGTACCTCACGCCCCAGGAGGTCCTGGCCATCGCCCGGGAGGGCGCCGACGCCGGTTGTCACGAGGCGCTGTTCACCCTCGGCGAGCAACCCGAGGAGCGGTACGCCGTCGCACGGGACTGGCTGGCCGCGCACGGCTACTCCTCCACCGTGGACTACCTGGTGGCGATGTGCCGGCTGGTGCTGGAGGAGACCGGCCTGCTGCCGCACGCGAACGCCGGGGCGATCAGCCGGGCCGAGCTGGCCGAGCTGCGCCGGGTCAGCCCGTCGCAGGGAATGATGATCGAGTCGCTGCGCGCCGACCTGGTCGCCCACCGCGGCGCACCGGACAAGGTGCCGGCCCGCCGCCTCGCGACCCTCGAGGCCGCCGGTGAGCTGGCCATCCCGTTCACCACCGGCATCCTGGTCGGCATCGGCGAGACCGAGACCGACCGGGTCGAGGCGCTGGAGGCCATTGCGGCGTCGCACCGCCGGCACGGGCACGTGCAGGAGGTGATCGTGCAGAACTTCCTGCCCAAGCCCGGGACCGGGATGCGGCACGATCCGCCCTGCCCGCCCGAGGAGCACCTGCGGGCACTCGCGCTGGCCCGGTTCATCCTGCCGCCGCAGATCCATCTGCAGGCACCGCCCAACCTGTCCGCGCCGGATCAGCTCGGCGACCTGATCGCGGCCGGGATCGACGACTGGGGCGGCGTCTCCCCGGTCACCGCCGACCACGTCAACCCGGAACGGCCGTGGCCGAGCCTGGCGTCGCTGCGCGCGGCCACCGAGCGGGTCGGTTTCAGCCTGGCGCCCCGGCTCACCGTCTACCCGTCCTTCGCCCTGGAGCCGGAGCGCTGGCTGGACGAGCAGGTGCGCTTCCCGGTGCTCGACCGCTCCGATGCCGAGTCCCTCGGCCGCGACGACCCCGGGTCGAGCTGGCCCGAGCAGCACGCCGCGGCGGCGAACGTCGGGACCGGCGCCGAGGTCGTGCAGATCGGGCGCCGTTCCACCGCCTGGTATTCCGGTGCCGACCGGACGCCGCAGCTGCTGATCCCCGGCCAGGTCCGCGCCACCGGGGCGATCCGGGAGGTGCTCACCGGCGTACAGGCCGGTCAGGACCTCGGCGAGGACGAGCTGGTCACGCTGTTCGCCGCGCGTGGCCCCGAGGTCGCGGCGGTCGCCGAGCTGGCCGACCAGCTGCGCGCCGAAGCGGTGGGCGACACCGTGACCTACGTCGTGAACCGCAACATCAACTACACGAACGTGTGCACCTTCAAGTGCACGTTCTGCGGCTTCTCCAAGGGCCCGCTGTCGCTGAACCTGCGCGGCAAGCCGTATCTGCTGACTCTCGACGAGGTGGCCGACCGGTCCCGGGCGGCCTGGCAGCTCGGTGCGACCGAGGTCTGCCTGCAGGGCGGCATCCACCCGAGCTTCGACGGCAACTTCTACGTCGACGTCGCCGCGGCCGTACACGAGGCCGTTCCCGACATCCACATCCACGGCTTCACCGCGCTGGAGGTGACCGAGGGGGCGAAGCGGTTGGAGGAACCGCTCGTCGACTACCTGCGTCGGCTGCAGGCGGCCGGCTTGCGCTCGCTGCCCGGGACGGCCGCGGAGATCCTCGACGACGAGATCCGGGCGATTCTCTGCCCCGACAAGGTCGACACCGAGGAATGGCTGGAGGCCCACCGCGCCGCGCACTCGATCGGGCTGGCCTCGAACATCACCATCATGTTCGGATCCGTCGAACAGCCGAAACACTGGGCGCGGCACATCCTGCGAACCCGTGCGCTGCAGCGGGAGACCGGCGGGTTCACCGAGTTCGTCGGGCTGCCGTTCGTGCACATGGCCGCGCCGGTCTACCTCAAGCGCCGGGCGCGGCGCGGTCCCACCTGGCGCGAGGTGGTGCTGATGCACGCCGTGGCGCGGATCGCCTACCACGGGCTGATCGACAACATCCAGGCGTCCTGGGTCAAGCTCGGCGCGGCCGGCGCCGGGCAGCTGCTCCGGGCCGGGGTGAACGACCTCGGTGGGACGCTCATGGACGAGAACATCAGCCGCGCGGCCGGCGCCGCCCACGGGCAGGGTCTCGACGAGGCCGACTTCCACCGCATCGCCGGGTACGCCGGACGCACGCTGCAGCAGCGCAGCACGCTCTACGGCCGGCCGGATCGCCCCGCGCTGGCGTCCTGACGGTGAGCCCGGAGCAGGCCCTTCTCGCTGCGGTAGGCGCGGTCCGCGAGCCCGAGCTGGCCCTGCCCCTGGCCGAGCTGGGGCTGCTGCGTGCGGTGACCGTCGGCCGCCGTGGACGGGTCACTGTGCAGATCGTGCTGACCAGCGCGTCAAGTCCGGTGGCCAACGAGTTGCGCGCCGCAGTGGTCGCCGCCGCGTCCGGCGTACCGGGGGTGTCCCGGGTCGAGGTGAGCTTCGGCGCGCTGACCGAGCGGGAGCGGCTGGAGCTGTCGACCCGGCTGCGGGCGGCGCGGACGACCGACCCGGTGACCGGCCGGTACGCGCCCGCCCCCCGCATCTACGCGGTCGCCAGCGGCAAGGGCGGCGTCGGCAAGTCGTCGGTCACCGCCAACCTGGCCGCCGCCCTCGCGCTGTCCGGCCAGCGGGTCGGGCTGATGGACGCCGACGTGTGGGGGTACTCGATCCCGCAGCTGTTCGGGGTACGCCGGTCGCCGTCGGCACTCAAGGGGCTGATGCTGCCGGTCGAGGCGCACGGCGTCCGGCTGATGTCGACCGGCTTCTTCGTCAACGACGAGGAGCCGGTGATCTGGCGAGGGCCGATGCTGCACAAGGCGCTGGAGCAGTTCGTCGACGACGTGCACTGGGGTGCCCTGGACGTGCTGCTGCTCGACCTGCCGCCGGGGACCGGTGATGTGACCCTGTCGCTGCTGGAGTTCCTGCCGACGGTCTCGCTGCTGCTCGTCACCACGCCGCAGCCGGCCGCGCAGACGGTGGCGGCGCGGGTCGGCCGGATGGCGCGGGACATGCGGGTGCCCGTCGCCGGGGTGGTCGAGAACATGTCCACCCTCGCCTGCGCGCACTGCGGCGGGCAGACCGCGCTGTTCGGTTCCGGTGGCGGTGCGCGGCTGGCCGAGCAGCTGGCGGCGCCGCTGCTTGCGACGGTGCCGCTGGACCTCGCGCTGCGGGAGGCCGGCGATGCCGGCGTACCGGTGGTGGTCGCAAGTCCTGGATCCGTTGCGGCGCAAGCGCTTTCGCAGCTCGCGGTCAGTCTGCCGCGTCCCCGCCGGAGCCTGGCCGGCGTGCCGCTGCAGCTGACTGTGGTCCCCTCAAGCGGTTGAGTCGGGCGGGTCGGTGAAGACGCGGCTGAGCAGGAAGTCCTCCGGCGCCAGCCGGGTGAGCTGCTCGCGGCCGACCGGCCTACCGGCGGCGAGTAACCGGTTGGCCTGCCGCAGCCGGGCCCGCTCGAGGGCGTTGCGCACACTGCGGGCATTGGCGAAGCGTGGCTGCGCGGCCCGCCGCGTCAGGTAGTCCTGGAACACCGGCTCGGCCGCCGGGTCCAGCGCGTATCCCTGCGCGGACATCATCAGCTCGCCGATCGCGACGAGCTCGTCGACCGCGTAGTCCGGGAAGGTCACGTGGTGCGCGATGCGCGAGCTCAGCCCCGGGTTGGAGGCGAAGAAGTCCTCCATCCGGTCGGGGTAGCCGGCCAGGATCACCACCAGGTCGTCGCGCTGGTTCTCCATCACCTGCAGCAGGATCTCGATCGACTCGGGGCCGTAGTCGCGCTCGTTCTCGGCCCGGTAGAGGTAGTACGCCTCGTCGATGAAGAGCACCCCGCCCATCGCCCGCGCGAGCACCTGCTTGGTCTTGGGTGCGGTGTGCCCGACGTACTGGCCGACCAGGTCGTCCCGCGTCACGGCCACGAGGTGGTTCCGGCGCAGGTAACCGAGCCGGTGCAGCATCTCCGCCATCCGGGTCGCGACGGTCGTCTTGCCCGTGCCCGGCGCCCCGGTGAAGCTCATGTGCAGGGTCGGCCGGGAGTTGTCCAGGCCGAAGCGCCGGCGGGCCGAGTCGATCAGCAGCATCGCCGCGATCTCCCGGATCCGCGTTTTGACCGGTTCCAGCCCGACCAGCTCGCGGTCCAGCCGCTCCAGCACCTCCAGGACCCCCGAGTCCCGCTGCTCGGCGGCCAGGTCGACGACGGCGTCGTCCGCCAGCCGTCCGTCGACCGGCTGCCCGTCGGTGGGCTGCCGTTTGCCGCCCGCGGGGCCCGGTTGGCCCGGACCGCCGTCGGGTCGGGCCATCCCGAAACCCGGCCGCGGTTCAGCCCCCACTCGGGTAGCGCTCCCCCTCCGGGCGGTCCGCGGAGTAGGCGTGCAGCCGGTAGCGGATCCGCCGGTCGCTGCCTTCCTCCCGGTCCAGCCGGAACCCGGGCTCATACTCCGGGCGGGCGACGAGGAAGGACAGCGCCGTGGTCTGCCGGCCGTAGCTAGCGTCGTAGGCGTTCAGCCGGACGTAGCGACCCGGGTACGCCGTCCGGCAGCCGTCGATCTCGGTCAGCACGCCCGCGGCGTCGACAAGGTCGAACATGGGCAGTCCCCACATGTCCCAGTAGGTGTTCCGGGGGTGCGGGTCGTCGGTGAACTCCACCGCGCACGACCATCCCTGGTCCAGTGCGTACTGCACCTGCGCGCTGATCTCGGCATCGGTCAGGTCCGGGAGGTACGAGAACGCACCCTGGGTGACCCGCATCAGACCGACACCGGCGTGACGACGACGTCCGGGACATCGGTCGACTCGTACTGGTAGCTGACGTCGCCCCAGGTGGACAGCGCCACCTCCAGCTCGCGGCAGTGCTTCGCCGCTGACCTGAGGATGTCCGGGCCCTCCACGAGGAACTCGCGTCCCTCGTTGCGCGCCTTGATCATCGCCTCGAGGGCCACCCGGTTGGCGGTGGCACCGGCCGCGACCCCCATCGGATGGCCGATGGTGCCGCCACCGAACTGCAGGATGACGTCCTCGCCCAGGTAGTCCAGCAGCTGGTGCATCTGGCCGGCGTGGATCCCGCCGGAAGCCACCGGCATCGTCCCGGGCAGCGAGGCCCAGTCCTGCTCGAAGTAGAGGCCCTTCCTCGGGTCGGCCTCGACGTAGCCCAGCCGCAGGGTGTCGTAGTAGCCGCGGGTGATGTCGGGGTCCCCCTCCAGCTTGCCGACCACCGTCCCGGCGTGGATGTGGTCGACCCCGGCCAGCCGCATCCACTTGGCGATCACCCGGAAGCTCACGCCGTGGTTCTTCTGCCGGGTGTACGTCCCGTGCCCGGCACGGTGCAGGTGCAGCAGTACGCCGTTGGCTCGGGACCACTTGGCCATCGACTGGATGGCGGTGTAGCCGACGGTGAGGTCGATCATCACGACGATGGTGCCGAGCTCCTTGGCGAACTCGGCCCGTTCGTACATGTCCTCCATCGTGGCCCCGGTGACGTTGAGGTAGTGGCCCTTGATCTCACCGGTCGCCGCCTGCGCGCGGTTGACCCCCTCCATCGAGAAGAGGAAACGGTCGCGCCAGCGCATGAACGGCTGGGAGTTGATGTTTTCGTCGTCCTTGGTGAAGTCCAGCCCCCCGCGCAGTGCCTCGTAGACGACCCGGCCGTAGTTGCGGGCGGACAGTCCGAGCTTCGGCTTGGTGGTCGCACCGAGCAGCGGACGCCCGTACTTGCCGAGGTACTCGCGTTCCATCACGATCCCGTGCGCCGGACCCTGGAACGTCTTGGCGTAGTGCGGTGGGATCCGCATGTCCTCCAGCCGGAGCGCCCGCAGCGCCTTGAACCCGAAGACGTTGCCGATGATCGACGACGTCAGGTTCGCGATCGAGCCCTCCTCGAACAGGTCGATGTCGTAGGCGATCAGCGCGATGTACTGGCCGTCACTGTTTGGTACGGCGGTCACCGAGTAGCACTTGGCCTGGTAGTGCTCGTGGCTTGTCAGCCGGTCGGTCCAGACCACCGTCCAGGTCGCGGTCGAGGACTCACCCGCGACTGCGGCGCCGGCCTCCTCCGGTGGTACGCCGGGCTGCGGCGTGATCCGGAAGGCCGCCAGGATGTCGGTCGGCTTCGGTTGGTAGTCCGGCTGCCAGAAGCCCATCTCGGCGTAGGGCAGCACTCCGGCCGACCAGCGGTCGGTGCGCTCGGCGGTGTCAGTCACATCGGTTCCTCTCGACCTGTCCCAGCGTCAACGGTCAGGGCTGAGTTGTCTATCAAGTGTTTGAGAGGATGCTTGAGCATAAACTCAATCCGTGAGGAGGCGCCGTGACGGCAGCCCGGTATCGCGCGCTGGTCGCACTGGCGGACACCGGCTCCGTGCGCGCCGCTGCCCGCCAGCTCGTCGTGACCGAATCGGCGGTCTCGGCCGCGGTCACCGCGCTGGCCCGCGAGCTCGGTGTCGGACTGGTCAGCCGGTCCGGTCGCGGGGTGGTCCTCACCGACGAAGGGCTGATCTACAGCCGATACGCCCGACGGATCCTCGGCCTCACCGAGCAGGCCCGGTCCGCGGTGCACGGTGCGCGCGACCCGGCCCGCGGGCAGCTCCGGCTGGCCGCGGTGACCACGGCCGGGGAGCACGTCCTGCCACGGGCCGTCGCCGGTTTCCTCGCCCGGTACGCCGACGCGCGGGTCGGCCTGCACGTGGACCGCAGCGATCGGATCTGGCGGCTGCTGGAGGACCACGAGGTGGACCTGGTGATCGCGGGGCGCCCTCCCGGGCACCTCGGCGTGACGGTGGGAGCGGTCCGTCCCAACCGGCTCATCGTGGTCGGTACGCCGGCGATGGCCCGCGACTTCGACCTCCGGCGCACCCCCTGGCTGCAGCGCGAGGAGGGCTCGGGCACCCGGGTGGCGGCCGAGGGCTTCCTGCACGCCCGGGACGCCGACCCACCGCGGCTGGTGCTCGGCTCGAACGGTGCGGTCATCGCCGGCGCACTGGCCGGGCTCGGCGTCACCCTGGTCTCCGAGGACGCCGTCGGAGGCCCGCTGGCGGCCGGTGAGCTGCGGCCTTTGCGGTTGACCGGCATGCCGTTGCACCGGCCGTGGCACGCCGCCTACTGGCCGGGGCTGCCCGCCACCGCGAGGCTGTTCCTCGACTACCTGCGGACCGAGTCCGGTTGGTCTCGGCCGAGGGGGCGTTCCCGCGGGTGACCGGGTCGGAGCACCACCTCCACCGTCGTACCGCCGCCACGCCGTGAGCGGACCTCGAGAGTGCCGCCGGCCGCGGTGGCCCGCTCACGCATCGCGGTCAGTCCGAAGGCGTGCCCGCCTGTCTGGTCTCCAGCCGGCCGATCCGGCCCGAGTCCGACGCCGTCGTCGCTGACCCTCAGCCGCACCTCCCGCGGGGAACAGTCCAAGGCCAGCAGGGCGGTGCCGGCCTGCGCATGCCGAGAGACGTTGCGCAGGGCTTCCTGCGCGATCCGGTAGAGAGTGGTCTGGACGGGCGCGGCCATCGGGTGCGCGCAGACCACCCGCGAAGTGTCCACGTGCACATCGTGCTGGTCACGAGCCAGGCCGAGCAGGGCGGCCGGGAGGCCGAGATCGTCGAGGGCCGGCGGCCGCAGCCCGCCGATCGCCGCCCGCGTCTCGGCGGCCGCCAACTGGGCCAGCACCTGCGCCCGGCCCACCTGCTCGGCGGCGAACACCGGGTCGCCGCCGATCGCCTGGGCCCCGGCGTCGAGGTGGAACAGCAGACCGACCAGTTGCTGCGCGATGCCGTCGTGGATGTCCGCGGCCAGCCGGGCCCGCTCTGTCTCCTGCGCCTGCACGATCCACCGTCCCTGCTCGGCCGAGCGGTCCGCCGCGGCGACGAGCAACGCCGCGAGCCCGGCGATCCGCCGCAGGGCTGCGAACTCGGCCGCATCGACGTGCACACCGGCCGGGCCGTAGACCTCGAGGGTCCCGACGGCGCGTCCGCCCGAGTCCCGGATCGGGACTGCGGCACCGACGACGGGCAGGGCATTGCCGCAGACCGGCCCGCGCTCGCCCGGTGGGAGGGCTCCACGCACCGAGGATGCCCGGTTGCGGGACCGGACCCACTCCAGCTGGCCGGCTCCACCGGGATGCCGGCCCAGCGTCACAGCCTCCGGCCCGGTGACCGCCTCGCAGCCGGGTAGGTCCGGTCCGAGGTCGAGGACCACGCGCCGTTCGCCCGTCGGGACCAGGCGGGCGGCCAGATCCGCGACCATCGCCCGCATTCCCGCGTCGGGCCCGCGGGGGGACTGCTCGACGGCCTGCAGCACCACGGCCGCGGCCAGCCCGGCCGGGTCGACGCCGAGCAACGGCGCGCCCTGCGCCTCCGCGGCGGAAAGTGCGTCGGCGCTCACTGGTAGAGACCCTCGCGCAGCGCCGTACCAACGGCGGTGGCCCGGTCGTTCACGCCGAGCTTGCGGTAGATGCCGCGGACGTGACTCTTGACCGTCTCCTCTCCGACCACCAGCCGTTGGGCCACGGCGCGGTTGCTCAGGCCGGCCACCATCAGCGCGAGGACCTCGCTCTCCCGCTGGGTGAGGCCCAGATGCGCCCCGGGCCAGAACTCGCCGGCCTCGATCCGGGCGGCCGAGACCGCGATCCGCCCGGCCAGCATGGCGTCCACGACCACCTCACCGGAGCAGACCGCATGCAGGTGACCCACCAGCTCGGCACCGGTGACCCGCTTGATCAGGTACCCGGCGGCACCGGCTCGCAACGCCTGGTAGAGGTACTGCTCGTCGTCGTACACGGTCAGGAAGAGCACCCGGGACGTGCAGCCGAGAGCCGTCAGCCGGCGGCACAGGTCCAGCCCGCTGTCTGCGCCGATCCGCACGTCGGTGAGCACCACGTCGGGGACCAGCCCGGTGACGACCGTCTCGGCCTCGCGCGCGGTGGCCGCCTCGCCCACTACCCGCACGTCCTCGCCGAACCGGGACAGCATCGATTTCAGGCCGGCGCGCACCATCTCGTGGTCGTCGACCAGGACGATCCGCCTGCGCGGTCCCGGCATGGGTCGCACCGTAACCCGCGCGTTGCCCCTCTGCCGTCGACTCGTGTTCGCGTCCAGGGCCATGTGGTGTTCACCGACCGGGCGGCAGGGTGCCGGCATGCCTACTGCGATCAGCCGACGTTCGATCCTCAAGACCGGTGCCCTCGGGACCGCGCTCGCGGTCGCGCCGAGCCGCCTGTTCAGCGTTGAGGCCGCCGCGGCGCCGGCCCTCGACGGGATCTTCGGGTACGGCGTCGCCAGCGGTGACCCCACCGCCACCGCGGTGATCATCTGGACCCGGGCGACCCCACCGACCGTGGGCGGCGGTGCACCGGCCATTCCGGGCAGCGGGCGGGGCCACCCGCTGCCGGTGACCTGGCAGCTGGCCCGCGATCCGCTGTTCCGCACGATCGTGGCGCAGGGGCGCGAGGTGACTTCGGCGAGCAGCGATCACACCGTCAAGATCGATGTCACCGGGCTGACGCCGTACACCGGGTACTATTACCGGTTCCGTGCGCTCGGACAGACCAGCCAGGTGGGCCGCACCCGCACCGCCCCCGACGTCGAGGGCGAGGTGCGCGCGCTGCGGCTGGCCCTGGTGTCGTGCAGCAACTACACGGGTGGGTACTTCACCGCCTACCGGGCGATCGCCGCGCGCGACGACCTGGACTTCGTCCTGCACGTCGGCGACTACATCTACGAGTACGGCAACGGCGAAGACCGTTACGGCCCGCCCACCCTGATCGGGGAACGCGACAACGTGCCGTCCGAGGAGACCATCGAGCTGGCCGACTACCGGCTGCGGCACGCGCTGCACAAGGCCGACCCGGACGCCAAGCTGGCCCACCGGCGGCACCCCTGGATCACGATCTTCGACGACCACGAGGTAGCCAACAACGCCTGGGCGACCGACGCGGAGAACCACACGCCCGGGGAGGAGGGAGCCTTCCTCGTGCGCCGCGCGCGGGCCTACCGCGCCTACCTGGAATGGATGCCGCTGCGGCTGCCGGAGCAACGGGAGGTACCGCATCGCGGGATCCGCTTCTTCCGCCGCTTCACCTTCGGTGCCCTCGGGGACCTCTCGGTGATCGAGACCCGGCAGAACCGCAGCGCCCAGATCGACGTCCCGCCGTTCTCCACGAAGGGTGGTGGCTTCATCCCCGAGGGCGCGCCGGGATTGGCCGACCCGAGCCGGCACCTGCCCGAACCCGAGCAGCTGCGGTGGCTGACCGACGGCCTGACCGGTGGTGACACGCCCTGGCACCTGGTCGGCAACCAGACGATCTTCAGCCCGATCCGCTTCCCCGGTGACACGCTGGGGGTTCCCGGTACGACGCTGGTGAACTCCGACCAATGGGACGGCTACCAGGCCGACCAGGCCACCGTGATCTCAGAGCTCGCAGCCGCCCCGGCCGGCGCCGGCGACGCGGTGTTCCTGACCGGCGACATCCACTCCTCGTGGGCCATCGACGTACCGGCCGATCGGTTGACCTACCCCGGGGACGGACAGTCCGTCGGCGTGGAGTTCGTCTGCCCGTCGGTCACCAGCGACGGGTTCTACGAGGTCTTCACCGGCGGCGCGCCCACGCCGGACACCGTCGAGCTGGGGCTGGCCACGGTGGCCGCGGCAGAGGTGGGCCTGCAGGCGACGAACCCGTGGGTGCGCTACCTCGACGGCGTCGGGCACGGATTCACCGTCGTCGACGTGACCCCGAGGCGGGTGCAGGCCGACTTCTACCTGACCCCGATGCCGACGCCTGCGCAGCCGGACCCGCGCATCGACCCCAGCGTGGAGCCGACGTATGCCAGCAGCTGGGAAACCCTGGCCGGCAGCCGTTCGATCGGTCCGGCATCCGGTGCACTCGGGCCCCGGAGCGACCAGCCCGCTTGACGCCTCGCCGGAGCGGAGTCTCACCCGAGCGTTCCCCCATCGGGAGGGTGGCCCGCCGCTCCCGGCGATCTAGCCTGGGTCGTGACGCCGGTTGCGGTGGTGGAGGCGTGATGCCCGACAAGGTCCTGCGGATGCACCGTGCTTCGTTGCGCGGGGAGCGTCCGGTCATGCTCGCTGTCGCCGGTGACAGCGCGGCCGGCAAGACCACCTTGACGGACGGCCTCGTCGCCGCGCTGGGCAGCGAGCGGATCACGTCGATCTGCGCCGACGACTACCACCGCTACGACCGGGTCGAGCGCAAGGACGTGCCCTTCACCGCGCTGCACCCGGACTGCAACTACATCTCGATCATGGAGCAGCACCTGCAGCTGCTCGCGACCGGTCAGCCGATCCTGAAGCCGGTCTACGACCACGGCACCGGCATGCTGGTCCGGCCCGAGCTCGTCGAGCCGCGCGAGTTCGTCATCGTCGAGGGTTTGC
>JAABUS010008282.1_pt1 | contig 11473 bp, 9 predicted proteins | sample 5560161 | NCBI WGS metagenome assembly JAABUS01 (sample SAMN10711885, study PRJNA513376) | rock metagenome | isolation source: Antarctica rocks | place: Antarctica: Victoria Land, Trio Nunatak nord | collected 2016-01-04
TTATAGTCAGTGTAACAAGTTGTTGTTTATAACCCACAATGCTATAAATGATGTCGTATTTTCCGGCTTCAAGTAAGAGTGTGTAACTGCCATTCTCTTTAGTAACCGTACCGCTTTGCAGTTCTTTTACCTGCACACTAACAAAGGCAACAGGTTCGCGTGCAGCATTGATTACTCTGCCCGTAAGCTTAAAGGTTTGCGCCTTAGCCATAGTTGCTGTACCGATTAATAATATGAACAGAAGCGTTAAGCGCATGTAGTTTTGTTACTTCAAAAGTCTTATTTATATTGGTAGTATGTAACCAGTTCTGCTTTTTCGCTTTGCTTTAACAGAAGAAAGATCAAAACCTTGCAGAAAAATTAGAATGATAGAAATAATTAAAACGCTTGTTAGAATTTAAACATTAATAACAATAAAGTCGCAAACAACCTCTAACGAGTCGTTTCTGCACCCCGCCGTATTGAGTTGCCTTTAATATTTTTGTATTAACAAATGGGGGAATAAAAATCAAAATTTATAATAGCAACAGCTCTTTATCAATAACAATAAAAATCAAAACTATGACACGCATTAATCCTTATTTAAACTTCAACGACAATTGCCGCGAAGCAATGAACTTTTACAAAGACTGCATTGGTGGCGAACTTACATTAACAACAGTGGGAGAATCTCCCATGGCTGCTCAAATGCCCGCTAATATGCAAGATGCAATCCTGCATGCATCGTTACAAATTGACGAGTACTACATGATAATGGGCTCTGATATGAGAAGAAAACAATTAACCGACGGTGATACGGTAACGATCTGTATCAATTGCGCAAGTGAGGATGAAATGAATAGATTTTTTAAAAACCTATCAGCCGGCGGAAATATTAATGAACCGATAAGCGAGATGCCGGGAGGAGCAAAGATTGGGAACATTACTGATAAATTTGGTAAACATTGGATGTTTTACTATGATAAAAACAATAATTAATTAAAGTACTAACAATTAATAAATTTGACTCAAATCAGTTCTTCATTTCTAAAATTTAAAACAATGAAAAAGACAAAAATTATCTATTGGACAACAACAATAATCATATTCCTGTTTGAAGGAGTTATGCCTGCATTAACATCTCAAACAGAACTTGCCAAAGAAGGCATACGGCATTTGGGTTATCCTGATTATTTTGGTAATGCCTTAGTTGTTTTTAAAGTTCTTGGTGCATTAGCATTGGTTATTCCTAAAATACCAGCCCGTATCAAAGAATGGGTGTATGCAGGGTTTGCTTTTGATTTCATTTTTGCCTTTATCAGTCATTGGGCAGTTGATGGGTTTGGGGCGCAAACACTCTTCCCTCTTGTCATCCTTGCAATTCTTATTACCTCTTACATTTTTCGTGAGAAACTTCAGAAATATCAAAACGAGAGTAATGTAAACTATAAAACAAAAAACAATGTCATTTCAGGCCTACCTCAGTAACATCAATGAAAAAACGGGTAAGGGATTATTTCTGTATCCCAAAAGTACGCGGACACACAAGAAAGGAGTGCTAAAAAAAGGTAACTTTTATAAATGAAGGACAAAAGCAGTAACAGAAAAAAAGATATAATTCTGTTACTGCTATAAGTGGTAAACAGGACTTCCTGTTTTCACTACTATGCAGCCTCAGGCAATTACTTCATTAGAATCTATAAAAAAAATTAGTTATTCATCCTAATTTCTTCGTGCAAACGTGGCGCAAACATTTGCTCCATTTTATCCATTACTGATAACAAGTTTTCAGCAACATTCTTTTCAGAAGCCATTGCCTCTTCTTGGTTGCCCTTAAGGGAATTATAAAATCTCATTTGTTGAGTTAAATCAGTTTTTACTGATTTGCTAACCTTATCAATAAGGTCTTTTGCATCTGCACGATAACAGGCTTCTAAAAAGCTCAATGAACTTCTGTTGTGTATATTGCCCGAGCTAATATGCCCGTAAGGAAAGTTTTCTTCCAACATCATTTTATCAGCTTTGTATAAAATTTTTCTTGCTTCTTCTTTTCTCCCTTTGGCTGTAAGATCAACAGCAAGTTCAGCATAAGCGCTGCGGATGGAAATCAACTGGCGGCGATTGGGTTCATCAAAATATACACCGGAAATGTTTGCATTTCCGGTGCTGAATTTATTCATCAGTTTATCGGCCATCCAATCGGTATTTATCTCATCTCCCACAACAGGTACAAACCGATAAGAAAGCCCGTCTTTTCTCAAATAAGAACCAAAACCTAATTCATTAAACGGTGATGTGAAATAAATGGGCCGCTTCCATTTATTGGCGGCAATTACATTTAACAGAGCTAAGTCGTTTTTCATTAAAATATTTTTAGGAATGTCAAAACGAACCTCGTTTACAACGCTGTCTTTTGCATTTACAGTTTCGTTTTGTTTTACCAGGTTTTTATCAACAGGAACAGACACCTTATGTACCGGGAAAGTGTTTATTGTTTCATCATTTCCTGCCGGCATCATTTTGCTTTCATCATCGCTGCCTATATAATTTTTCATCAGGTCGTATAGATCGAAATATTGTCCTTCAGAAATACCTGGCATTTGCCTGTATCGCACATAATCTCTTTTACTGCCCTGTACCTGGTCGGCTGTCCATATTACATCTACAGGCTCGCTTTGATTTATCTTATACCTCAGTTGATTAATATACCAATCTGTGCTTAACAAGGTATAAATAACTACACGAACATCAGGGCGGATGCCTTCCACTTCTTGCGCATACCACAAAGGATAAGTATCATTATCGCCAAACGAAATAAGAATAGCATTAGGAGCACAGCTTTCCAGGTAGTCTTTAGCCGAATCCCTTGCCAGTTGTTTATGGCTGCGATCATGGTCGTTCCACTCCTGCGCCGCCATTAAAACAGGAACTGCAAGCAGGCAAACAAGACCTGCAATATGTGTTGCAATACTGACGCTCAACTTCTTTGTAAGCCATGCTGTAGCCTGAAGAACGCCTAAGCCAATCCAAATAGCGAAAGCATAAAAAGAACCGACATAAGCATAATCTCTTTCACGGGGTTGAAAGCCTGCCTGGTTAAGATATATAACAATAGCAAAACCGGTTGACAGAAAAAGGATCATAACAACATTAAAATCTTTGCCTGCTTTTTTGTATTGATAAACAAGACCAGCCATGCCCAGCAAAAAAGGAAGCAGGAACAGTTTATTATGCGCTTTATTGTTTTTGCTGCTGTCGGGCATCAGGCTTTGATCGCCATATAAAGCGTTGTCAATAAAAGATATGCCTGTTATCCAGTTCCCATCTCTCACATTTCCCGGAAACATTCCCTGCACATCGTTTTGCCTACCCGAGAAATTCCACATAAAGTAGCGGAAGTACATCCAGTAGGTTTGGTAAGCAAGAAAGAATTTTATGTTATCAACAAAGTCAGGGTCTCTTTCAAAAGTACCGTCTGCATTCTTACCAATGCCTAAGAATTGCGCGTAATAATCGCGGTGGTTCTGCTCATTGCTTCCATCCCAAACCCTTGGAAAGAGCATCACCTGGTTGTCGTCATACACATAATGTCCATCCCTGCCGTTCTCTGCATACTTATCTCTGGCTTTAATATATTTGGCAGAGGTTTCTTTATAATCTATGGGATCGGCTGTAAACTTTTGGCCATACAGCAAAGGGAAATCACCATATTGTTCGCGGCTTAAATAGCCTGCCAAACTAAGCGGATTATCTACGTTAAACATGTCAACAGCAGGATCAGCATTGCTGCGGATCATAGTAGTGATGTAGGTGCTGTAACCAATGAGAATAAATGTAAAAGACCAGAGACCTAAACGCAGGAAAGCATAATTTTTCTTATATGCTAACCTTAAACCATACCAAATTAAAACAGCCAATAAAATAAAAAAGGCAGTAAAGCCACTAAAGAACGGAAGGCCTAAACTGTTTACAAAAAAGATATCAAAAGACCCAGCCCACTCAATCGTGTATTGAATAATAGCTTTTTGAACGATACCGGTAATCAGGCAACCAATAATGAAAGCTGTTAATGCTCCTGTTTTAGTAGCATTGTATCGCTTATAATAATATACCATTACAATAGCCGGAATGGTTAACAGGTTTAATAAATGCACACCAATGGATAGGCCAATTATGAAGAAAATAAAGATGATCCACCTGTCTGCACTAATGCCTGTTTGTACTTCTTCGTCCACTGCATGTTCCCATTTTAAAATAGCCCAGAAAACAATGGCGGTAAAGAAAGAACTTAAAGCATAAACCTCACCTTCAACAGCAGAAAACCAGAATGAATCGCTGAAGGTATAAGCCAATGCACCTGTTGCTCCGGCTGCCATAACAGCAATAACCTGGTTGTTATCTAACACTTCAGTCCCTTTCTGTACTATCTTTTTTGCGAAATGAGTAATGGTCCAAAAAAGAAAAAGAATAGTAAGGCCACTCACCAGCGCACTCATTACATTCACAGCCTTTGCAGCAGTGTGCGGATTATTACCAAACAGAATAATGAATAAACGACCCATCATTACAAAAAGCGGAGCGCCGGGCGGATGAGGAACCTGTAATTTATAAGCGCTGCTTACAAACTCACCACAATCCCATAAGCTTCCGCCTGCTTCTGCAGTTAGCAAATAAACAGTACAGGCAATTATGCAAACTACCCATCCTGTAATGTTGTTGATGCGATTAAAATTCATCGGATGATTATTTTGTTTCGTATAATTTTTTGAAAATAGATTTCCTTGTCCCGTCTATGGGGAGACAGAAACTATATGAAGTGTCCTTAAAAGGAATTAATTAAAGAGTATGATTACTTGTTACTCAATAGCACGAAGATTTATCTTGAAAGCGAAATCTTATAAAATTCATCCAGTCTCTTACATCAGGCTACAGTTTCACTGTTGTTTAAAAAAGGATAGCTTATGAATTTTTCAGAATGAATATTTGAAGGCGATCTGCAGACAAAATTTGCTTTTACCAAATCTCGCAAATAATTTAAATTATTATCACCAGACGTCACTATCGGGTTATTAAACAAACCAGTTTTTTTATTAACCAAAGAAACTGCAGCCGGTTCTGTATTGATATTGATCTCCACCGAAAAACTATTATTAACCGATGCGGTATCTATCAAGAACCTGATCGCATTGCTTTTTAAGTTATCATAACCATTCTTTTCTAAAAGGCTTTTCAACCTGTTTCTTTCGTTGTAAACCAGCGTCAGGTTTAAAAGTTGTCCGGGCTTTAGTAAACATTTGTCCTGCTCTTTAAACACTATGGCTTTAACCTTTGCATCAGGGATTGAATAAGTGAGTGTACTTAAAGTATAAGTTTCTGTTTCCTCCGTCTTTACTTTAGAATCAATGCCTTTACTCCCTCTGAATGCAAATAACAGAAGCATTATTATGGGAGCCAGCAGCAAAAACTTAAGCAAATGAAACATAGATGTTTTTGTTTTGTTCATCATAAGAATACGGTTTTTTAAGGATGAAAATTTTAAACTATTTGTAACCGAAAACGGAAGGTTACCTGTAACTTTTAAAAGCAGGTATTGATAATTTTTTCTATTAACACCTTTACGCATTACAGTATCATCAGCAATAAATTCGAGGTTTTCGCGAACAGCTTTTTTTATAAGCCATGCAAAGGGATTAAACCAGTTTACTATACAAATAATCTCAGAGATAAGTATGTCAATCGTATGTTTCTGCTGCACGTGCACCTGTTCGTGCTCGATGATTTTCTGCAACTCATTTTCGCTGTAATTGTGCTGATTAATGAAAATGCTGTTGAAGAAAGAAAAAGGAATAACAGGTTGGGCAAGGTGAAAAATTTTAACCTCACTATCCATTATAAGCGTTGCCTTTGACCTGATTTTTTCAATTGATAAAAGCTGCACCAATAAGCGCACAAAAAGGATTGCAGATACAAGAATGTAGATGGCAGAAAGTATTTCAAGGTAATTAAACGTTCCTTGATTATTAACATGCACAGGCATTTGGTTATTAACTATAGAAGGTATTTGATTGACGAATGAAAAGTTGTGCAGTTGTTTCGCCTGCACAAATGCACTAACATTAATAAATGGAACAATAAAAGAAAGAATTGAAAAGATCAACAGGAAATAGCGGTTCCAGGTGTAATACGTTATTCGTTTAAGCAGCAAAGTGTAAAACAGAAAAATGATTGCAAGACAAAGTGATACTTTCATTGCGTATTCAAAGTAAACAGGCATAATCGTTTATTTATTTTTTTCAATAAGGTCAATAATTTCTTTCAGTTCTTTTGGCTTCAGTTTTTTTTGTGCAACAAAAAAGTTGACCATGTCTTTGTAGGAATTATTAAAGTAATTCTGCACGAAACCCTGCATAAACTGCTGCTTATATTCCTCCGCTGAAACTACAGGTTTATATAAGTATGTATTACCTAAAAGCCTGCTGGTAACAAACCCTTTCTTTTCAAGGTTTTTAATGGTAGAAGCCAAAGTGGTATAAGGTGGTTTAGGATCGGGCATATTGTCAAGAAAAGATTTTACATTTCCTTCCTGCAAGTTCCAGATCACTTGCATCAGGTCTTCTTCCTGCCGGGTTAATTGCTCCAATTTACGATGTTTTCGTAAAGCTACGAATTATTCGTAAATATCAAAATTTATTTTTTTCCTCTATTCTAATATTGGAATTAAGTGAAGAGCCTAAGGTAATTTTACCGATAAAATAATTTTTGTAAGTTTGAATAATGCTTCTTCCAAATGCAGATAAAGCAATCATTAATCCGGAGAAGATTACCGGTTATGTTTTGAATTTTGATCATTTTGAGGGCAAGAATAAGGCAAGAATGTTTGCATCAGTTTTTGGATTGACGAAATCGAATGCAGAAGATTTAATCAAGGCCATTAAGGAGGCTATTTTAAAGACTGAGGCACTGAAGCAATCAGAATCTGAATATGGAATAAAATATACTGTAAGTTTTAATTTTACATATAACAAGAAAAGTGCTTTAATCAGAACAGTATGGATTGTGGAAAATAAAGACAACATTGCAAGATTAATTACCTGCTATATAAAATTATAAAGATGACTATTAAAGAATTGGATATTGTTGCTCTGTTAAAGTCTTTGCCTGAGCAACACCTTGGGAAAGGTGCGATTGGTACTATAGTTTATGTATATAACGAGAATTTTTTTGAAGTTGAATTTGCTGACCTAAAAGGTGAAACTTATGCCCTGCTCACATTACCTGCTCAAAATCTTTTGCTATTGAAGCATGAGCCTGAAATGGTTTAGATTAGGATAACGTTTTGTTGGATATTGACGGTCCATTTTAAATTGTCGTTTCGTTATTGCAGCAATGAAGCAATAAGAAAACTTCTCCCGGGGTCTCTTACCTTGTTGTGTATCTTTAAAACAAACTACAACAATTTTTGCAGCCACTTCTCAAGCTCTTCTTTTTCGGGCGCCATCGCTACAATTGTTCCGTCTTTATCAATTAAAAAAGTTGAAGGTATGTAGCGTATGTTCCAGATGTTTGTAAGCTGGTTGCCGTTTGCAGCTTTGGTATCAATAACATGTGTCCATTGAATATTATCCTGCTTAACTGCACTTAACCATGCCGGCTTGCTTGCGTCAACCGATACGCTAAAAATTTCGAAGCCTTTATCTTTGTATTTTTTATACATAGGTTGAACCTGGCGATTGGTATAACGGCAGGGCCTGCACCACGATGCCCAGAAATCGAGCAACACAACTTTGCCACGTAACGAAGACAACTTTGTTATTTCACCATTTTCGGTAGGAAGTGAAATTTCGGGAGCTTTACTTCCCACAGGTGGCTGTGCTGGCAAATGGTAAGTGATTCCAACAACTGCAATAGCTGTAAATAATAGTTTTTTCATTTAGATTGAAGATTAGAAAGTACTGCGATTTTTTTGGGGCAGTTTGCAAGTGTATATTTATTTGCATCCTTTTGTTTGCATAATATTAATGAACCCGGCGCATATTTTACAACGAAAAATGTTAATTCATCAATTTATAAAAGTCCACCAAATGCCAACTCTTATCCATAAGCCTTGCTGAGGATAATGTTCTGCCGTAAGATTATTTTTAGTGAACCCTATTTTACCGGTATTTAATCCCAGCGTGTTTAAATTTTCTGCCCTTACAAATGCCTTAAAAGCTTTTATTCTAAAGTTGAAGAAAGCATTTACTTCGGGCCGGTTGTTTACAGTATAAGTATCCTGGTAAAAAAAATGGCCTGTAAAAGGGGAGTAGTTCGGCGCTTTATAAGGAGTATGATATCTTACCTCGAAACCAATTGCATAGATCATGTTTTTATAATAAACGCCTTCCCATGCAAGGCGGTTGCTTGTAAAAATTAATGGAAGATTTACAGGCGGATTACCCGTTGTTTGCTGAAAATGAATTTCAGAATAAAGGTTTAAACCTTTGCGCAGCCTGAATTTTTTTTCGGCTGCAATATGTAAAACATTAAACAGGGTAGCTTCCTGGCTGGCTCTGAAAAAACTATCCATATACGTATAGTTACTTAATAAATAGTATTCTCCTCTAAGCGAAAAATTTTTTTTATCGTTAGTGAGTGAGCCGCTAAGGCGTGTAATGTTTTCTTTATTTAAGCCCCCAACGGTGGTAATTTTAAAAGTACTTTCAGGTTCATATATAAAAGAAGGAGAGCGGTTTATATTTTGAAAACCCACCTGTATATATCCAAGCTTTGCACTCAGCAGCCTTTTTAAATTAACCTCGAAAGCATAGTCGCCGCTGTTTAAACCATTAAAATAAAATTTTCCTATCCCTTCTATATCCCATTTTTGGTTACGTGTGCGGTTGCGGTATTCTCCGTTTAAAATAATGTTGTGATACTTTTTTTGCAGCTTATCAAAATTGCCGGTAAGGTTTTCTAAGGTGATACCGGCTTTGAGATATTGATTAAGATTATTTTTTTCGGGAAAAGAAATAATGCTGAAATCGTTTTGAATATCAAGCCACCTGTCGCGAAACAAAATAGTGTCGGAGGGAAGTATCATGTTAAAATATGTCTGATAATCCTTTTGCTTGGTAATGCTGCCGGGAAAATAATCATGAAACTCATATTGCTGTTTAGACCACGTGAAGGTATGTTGCAATCTGAACCTTGGATAAAACAACTGAACAGTTGTGCTATCGTTTAGTACAATAGAATCCCGCTGACCAAAATCGTATTGCTGTCGAAGCAGCAGCGAACTTTCGTTATAAGCATTACCTGCAACAACTCGTGTACTAAAAGGATTTCGTGAGGGATTGGGGACTCCTGATAAGCGGGTTGGGATGTCGAACCGGTTGTTAAAGCGGTAGTCGTTTAATGAAGTATCGAGTCCTATTCCTCCGCTTTCAGATGAAAGTAATTTGTTGCCAATAAAAATTCCATAAACACTGTACCGTTTATTCCTGCTCTGGTAATTGCCATTTAACCTGTAACTGTTATGGCTGGTATTTTGGTTTTGTAAATTGCCAGGCGAGTTGATTAACCGGTACTGAAAAGCCATGTTGAAGTTGGGCCTTCTATTTTGCGTGTGCACAACATTTATCATTTGTTCCCCCTTGCTTCCCAGCATATAACCTAACTCTGTATAAGGTCGTGTGGTTTGGTAAAAGCGGGTGTCTTCCATTTTAAAACGATAAATATCAAACGCATGAAAACCGGCATCCAAGCCCGGCTTTATAATTGGTGAGAACAATAATGAATGTGCTGCAGTACCAAAGTTTCCTAAGTTAACATAGTGCGCAGGTAAAGGAAAGCGTGTGGTAAAATCGTTTATAGAAGAGTCGAGATACCTGATGCGGGTAGAATCAAAATAGCGATAGAATATAGTTATTGAGTCGGCGTTGATATCTCTGTGCACTAAAGAATCTCCTCCTGAAGAAGCGTTCGTCCTTACGCGACCGCTGCTATCATATTGGTTTTGCTGATTTCCCCGCTCAAAACCTCTGCCGGTGTTTTGTGCGGAAAGACTGCCCCACAGCATGACTAAAACAATTACAGCTATAAATTGAAAACAGCAAAACAGTTGTTTATTCATTGGAACGATCAGCAAAGTATATCAACACAAAGTAAAGTTAATGGTGTAAACAAAAACACAAATCGCTTTATGGGTAAAAGAGATTGTTTATACTTAATTTTTTGACAACCTTAATTTTAAAAACTACTCATTTTATATTTGCAAATAAGTGAGAGAAATTTGCCACGGTATGTTTCTGTTTTAGGGAATTAAAGATGCTTAGATAGTGTTGCGTCTAGCTGCGTAATATTTATTAGCTAAATTTAAAAAAATATATGACGAGACCAGTAACATCTGATCATATTTTATTTGATGAATGCCTAGACTCGCTTAGGTATCGTAATGATCCTAATGCTGATGAACTTGGAGCTGGTAGATCTTATTTAATAACTTCATTCCAGTTGAAGCAGGAGTGGGATATAGGCATTTGCATTGTTCCTCCTTCGATTACTATTAGATTACCTGGGGGTAATTCAGCTTTTATATGCACAGTAAATACTCCAAAATGGGTGGAAAACGGTCAATCACATTTTTTTGGAATTGCTCTTTCTGCAGTTATTTCTTTTATTACTGGAACAGGATGTAAGTCAACTCGATATGACTATTTAAGTCGGCATCCAAATTTATCAGACGATAACCGGCTAAGACTTGCACTAATAAATCCTATTCTAACTGCAGGCCCTGGAGCTACTCGTACGTCATTATCCAGTGAGTGGGAAACATCAATTGGAAGGGAAGTTAAGGAACTTATTGATCTGCTAAATAGGATTGATTACAAGAAGTATGTTATTGCGATGCAGAGCATAAGAATGATTCAATTATCTTTAATTAATAAGAGAGACGATTTTGGGCTTGCTTATCTTTTGGTTGTTTCAGCTATCGAGGCTATAGCTCAAAAGGTGATAGCGCGTGATGATGTGAAACCGAAGGAACCCTACGAAGAAGTTTGGAAAGAAAAAGCTAAGGTTGACCTTGTCTTCGCCCACTTGTATAGAACTTATAAGAGCGCACGTGGGGAAAATGGGTATTTAAAACAACGGTATATTAAATTCATACTTGACTATGCACCATTTTCTAGCTGGGAAGAATATGCACGATTTCCTAGCTGGGAAGAATATTATGATGGAAATAATTTTGGTATAAATAATTTATTTATTAAAGATTGGTACAAAATAACTCCTCGTGACTTTCCTCCAGAGGAGATCGATAAAATTTTAAAAGACACCTATAACCATCGTTCTTCATTTGTTCATGCGGGTAAGCAACCACCGCATCGGGAGCCTCTACCATATGAAAATAGATTTTTTTCAAATATTTTGGGAAGAAAAAAAATCTCGTCTTATGCCAACAATTTTATTAAATTACGATACATTGCTTGGGATATCAAAGTATTCGTTAATAGAT
>JAABUS010008283.1_pt1 | contig 11472 bp, 12 predicted proteins | sample 5560161 | NCBI WGS metagenome assembly JAABUS01 (sample SAMN10711885, study PRJNA513376) | rock metagenome | isolation source: Antarctica rocks | place: Antarctica: Victoria Land, Trio Nunatak nord | collected 2016-01-04
GTCGCGGGTCAGCATCGATGCCAGGCGCGTCAGCCGCGCCATGTCCCCAACCGCATACTCCTCGAAGCCCTCGCCGAAGCTTGCTTCCACCGTGTCTCCGACCTGTGCGACTCTCACAACCGTATCGAGACACGGGATAGTCGTTTGGTTGCGTGGCTGGGCAGGTCGAGGTCCAGCTTCGTCAGCCGCTGATAGGCGGAGGGTAACGAGAGCGACGTAAATCCGCCGTGGTCCAACCGCCGCTATGGTCGTAGACCTGAGGAGAGTCATGAGCGAGCACGGGAGCCGTAGCAGCGGCGCAGACGCGTGGTGGGACTTTGACCACAGGCTGAGTCGGTTCCTTACGGGGATGCGCGACGGCGAGGTGTTGATCCTGTCCGACGCCGGGGACGACTCCCGCTACGTCCAGTTCCTGTCCTTCGGTGACCAGGGCATCCATGCCGAAGTGTCTCCAGGCACCGCCGATGAAGAGGTACGGCGTCTCGGCTGGCAGCTACCGGCGTTGAACCGCCGAGGGAAGCCGGTCGGCGCGTCGCCGAACTTCACCGCCGACGCGCCAACGCTTGAGGCAGCCAAGCTGGCCGAATTGGCTGTCCGCGTGCTGCGCGACGTGTGGCAGCTCACCGGCCCTCATGCCTTGACCGTTGAAAAGGTCAATGACTCCAACGGACCACCCGTCAGCGATCTGGGCCTTTAGCGTGACGGTCCACGGGTGAGAGCCTTGCTGCTGGCGGCGTGAGACGATCGTGGAGGAGTGGTGACGGAGCTGGATGTGGCGGCGGTGGCCACAGCGGCGGAGACGGAGCTGCGCGCCGCCGGGACACCCGAGCGTGCCGAGCATGAGAAGGCGTACCTCAAGAGCTCGCTGGAGCACGCAGGCGTCTCGCTGCCCGTCATCCGCGCCCTTGCCAACCGCATCCGGCGCCAGCACCGTGACATCGACGCGCGAACAGCCTTCACGATCGCCGGCCAGCTGTGGACCCGACCGCTGCACGAACGGCGCATGCTGGCGGTCATCCTGCTCGAGCAGTACGCCGAACACATGCTCCCGGCGGACCTCCTCAGGATCGAGCCGCTGCTTCGCGACTCGCACACGTGGGCGCTCGTGGACGGCCTCGCCGGTGACGTGGCTGCGACGATCGTGCTGAACCACGGTAGCGACCCGAAGGTCGACGCCCAGTTATGGCAATGGGGTGGTGACGGCGACTTCTGGATGCGCCGCTCGGCTCTGCTCGCCCACCTCAAGACGCTCGGCCGCAAAGGGGACTTCGAGGGGTGGGCTCGCTTCTGCGACCTGGCCGACGCGATGCTCGACGAGCGCGAGTTCTTCATTCGCAAGGCGATCGGCTGGGTATTGCGCGAGGCTGGCAAGCAGCAACCGCAGGCTGTGGCCGAGTTCCTCGGGCCGCGCGTCTCTCGTGTTTCCGGTGTGGCGATCCGCGAGGCCGTGCGCTACCTCGACCACGCCACACGCGACGCGCTCATGACGGCATACCGCGACCGGTGAGTCATCAGGGGTAGAGCCGCCCGCTCGAGAAAGTCATCAACGCGGCCCCGCGATGACGGTCGTGTCTGGGTGCTCACATTCGTGGCGAGTGGAGGTCGTCACAACGGGTACAAACAAGTCAGGCGCATTTCCAACGGGCGCCGCCCTTGACCTCAGGAGGCAGCGTGATGGCGAACGGCAGCGATCAGATGAAGCAGAAGGTGGAGAGACGGCGCGGAAAGGCCGAACGTGCTGCCGCAGCGGTACAGATGCATCAGGACCGGCTCGCTGCGGCAGCCAAGGCTGACGACCAAGCGCAGAAACGGCATCGCGGACTCAAGGACTCCCTCGCGAAAGCAAACAAGACCGCCAAGCAGTTGTCGAAAGAGGCCACAGAGGCGCTGGAGCTCAAGAAGTCCGCGCTCAAGGAGCGGCGCAGCGCCGAGAAGGACCTTGCCCGCAACCAGGACTTGGCCACCAAACACCTGGCCAAGCTGGTCGAGCTGCAAGCGGCTGAGACGACGCAGGATGCAACTGACCAGCTTCACGCTGGAAACGCCGAGGACGCCATCCGGACGGCCGGTGAAACTGTCCCTGCGAAGAGCACGCGATCGCGCACGTCCAGCAGCACGGCCAACAAGAGCGCCGCAAAGAAGACTACTTCCGGCTCTCGAGGCGCAACCACTCGCAAGGCTGTGACCAAGCGCGCCAGCGCCACAACGAACTCCGCGGCCAAACGGAGTACGGCGAAGAAGACCAGCCGAAGCCCCAGCACCGGCAGCCGGAACACCGCGAAGACAAGCACCGCAAAGAGCAGTACCGCTAACCGGACCGCTGCCAAGAGTCCTGCGAAGCGCAGCCCGACGAAGCGCACCACGCAGAAGCGCAGCTGACACGATCTTGACGGGCTTGCCCGACGGCTGCTCCTCGGGAGGCAGCAGGTGAGAGATATCGTCGTGCATGCCGTCCCTTGCCCAGTGACAAGACCGGCTCGGCCGATGTCCACAGCCGAATCTTCAGCCATGGCGCCGTCGATAGCGCCTCGCGTCTGTTGACATGTGTCGACAGGGAGAGCATCCTCCTAATCATGTTAGGCACTCCTAGTCGTAATAGGCAAACCGAACGGCGTGAGGCCACCCGCCGCGAGATCGTCGACGCGGCCTGGGAGGTCGCCCGAGACGAAGGTCTTGCTCAGGTGACGTTGCGTGCCGTCGCGGAGCGGGTCGGGATGCGTGCCCCGTCGTTGTACTCACATTTCGCGTCCAAACACGCGATCTATGACGCGATGTTCGCCGACGCATGGACCGAATGCGGGCGCGCCGGCCGCGAAGCCGAAGCCAAGCACCCGCCTCAGTCGCTTCGAGACGCCATGCATTTGTACGCTGCCACGTTCTTCGACTTCTGCGTGGTCGATCTCGCTCGCTTCCAACTGATGAACCAGCGCACCATCCCTGGGTTCGAGCCGTCCCCCGAGTCCTATGCCCCCGCCGTTGCCGTGCTCGACGAGCTCCGTGACCGGCTTGCGACATTTGGGGTCACGCGCTTGGAGGACATCGACCTCTACACAGCGATCGTCGGCGGCCTCATCGACGCGCAACTCGCCAACGACCCCGGAGGCGACCGCTGGCGCCGGCTCCTCGACCACGCCATCGACATGTACGTCGACAGCCTGAACCACTGAATCACCACTACACACAAAGGAAACCGTCATGGTCACTGAGCTGCACTCCTCTACGAAACAAGCGCCACGCCGCCCCGCGTTAGGGCGCGGCATTGCCATGCGGCTCGCCGCCACCGAGTACGACAAGGTGGCAGCTGTCCTGACCCAGCTCACCGACGAGCAGTGGCGGCTCCCGACCGACTGCCCTGGATGGGACGTGCGCAGCCTCGCCGGGCATGTCGTGGGTATGGCCCAGATGGCGGCCAGCATCGGTGAGACCGTGCGCCAGCAGGTGGCGTCCAGCAGGCGCGCCAAGGCCGAGGGCGGCCTGTTGATCGATGCGCTCACAGCCGTCCAGGTGGAGAAGAACGCCGCGCTGACCGAAGCCGAGGTCGTCGAGGCAATGCGAAGGGTCGGACCCAAGGCGGCCACCGCCCGACGTCGTACGCCGGCATTGGTCCGCAACCGCACGATGCCGGGGCTGCAAGACGTCGGCGGTCACCAGGAAGCCTGGACGTTCGGCTTCCTGTTCGACGTCATCTTGACCCGCGACCCGTTCATGCACCGTATCGACATCGCCGAGGCCACCGGCGTCTCGATGGCCCCCACCGCCGACCACGAAGGTGTCTTGGTGGACGACGTCGTGCGCGAATGGGCTGACCGGCACGCGAGCCCTTACGTCCTCGACCTCACCGGACCTGCCGGCGGTCACTGGCAGCACGGTGACACCGCGGCTGCGCCGCACCTGACGATGGACGCCCTGCAGTTCTGCCGGGTGGTGTCTGGTCGAGGCACCGCCGATGGGTTGCTGACGACGTCTGTCCCGTTCTAGACAGCCCCACGCGAGAGTGAGCCCCCTGCCCAGATGCCGATGGATGGTCCGCTGCCTACACTTCGAACCAGGAGGTGTCGCGCCGTGCCCGGACGACTCACCGCCGAGGAGCAGGCGGTCGTGGAGGTCGTCGCTGAGTACGTCGACCGTGACGTCCGACCGGTCGTTCGCGAGCTCGAACAGGCGGGCAGCTACCCAGAGAAACTGATCGACCAGATGAAGGAGCTGGGTTGCTTCGGTCTGGCGGTCCCGCCGCCGTACGGTGAAGGGTCGGTGTCGACCGTCTGCTACGCCCTGGTCACCGAGGAGCTCGCCCGCGGCTGGATGAGCCTGGCCGGCGCGGTCGGCGGTCACACCGTGGTGGCGCACCTGCTGACCGCCTTCGGCACCGACGACCAGCGACAGCGCTACCTGCCGGCCATGGCCGACGGCTCGGTCCGCGCCACGATGGCACTCACCGAGGCCGGTGGCGGATCCGATCTCCAGGCGATGCGTACGACGGCGCGGCGCGACGGGGACGCCTACGTCGTGTCCGGCGCCAAGATGTGGATCACCAACGCTCGCAGGTCGGGCCTGATCGCCCTGCTATGCAAGACCGACCCCGAGGCTGAGCCACGTCATCGCGGCATCAGCATCCTGCTCGTGGAACCGGGTCACGGGTACACCGTGTCGCGCGACCTCGGCAAGCTCGGCTACCGGGGTGTGGAGAGCTGTGAGGTCGTCTTCGACGACGTCCGGGTCCCGACCGGCGCCCTTCTCGGCGGCGAGGAAGGGCACGGCTTCGCCCAGATGATGCGGGGCCTCGAGGTGGGACGGATCAACGTCGCCGCGCGCGCGGTGGGGGTCGGTCGAGCGGCGTACGAGGACGCCTTGCGGTACGCCGAGCAGCGAGAGGCCTTCGGCAAGCCCATCTGGCAGCACCAGTCGATCGGCAACTACCTCGCCGACATGGCCACCACGCTGCAGGCGGCCCGGCTGCTGACGCGTGCGGCCGCCGAGCGGGTCGACGCAGGCGAGCGGGCGGACCTGGAGGCGGGGATGGCCAAGCTTTTTGCGTCCGAAACCGCCATGCAGGTGACGCTGGACGCGATACGGGTCCACGGCGGCTACGGGTACTCCACCGAGTACGACGTCGAACGCTACTTCCGTGACGCGCCACTGATGATCGTGGGCGAAGGCACCAACGAGATCCAGCGCAACCTGATCGCGCGGCAGCTCGTCGAGCGAGACCTGCGTCTGCGCCAGTGACCGCGTCGGACACACTGCTCCGCAAGGGCAGCCCGGAATACCGCCGGACGAGCGCGGTGCTCTTCGTCGCCGGGTTCATGACGTTCGCGATCCTGTACGTCGCCCAGGGCACCATGCCTGCCGTCAGTGAGGACTTCGGGGTCTCGCCCGCCGTCGCCAGCCTGACCCTCTCCCTGACAACGTTGCCGCTCGCGGTGATGCTGGTCGTGATGGCGTCGTGGTCGGAGGGACACGGCCGACGGCGGCTCCTGGTCGGCTCGCTGATCGGCGCTGCGGCGTTGACCCTCGCGGCGGCGGCGAGCCCGAGCTTCCCCGTGCTGCTCACCCTGCGGGTGCTGACGGGCATCACGCTGGCCGGCTTCCCGGCGGTCGCGATGGCCTACGTGGCCGAAGAGTTTCACCCGTCCGGCCTCGGCACCGCGATGGGCATGTACGTGAGCGGGACCGGTCTCGGCGGGATGACCGGTCGGTTGACCGGTGGTCTGCTGGCCGGCCTCGGCTCCTGGCGGCTGGCCATGGCCACGGTGGCGGTCGTGTGCCTGGTTGCGGCGATTTGGGTGGCGGCGCGGCTGCCGTCCTCGCGCAACTTCGTGGCCTCGCCGGGGGGACTCGGCACCCGGATCGCACTGATCCGGCATCCGCTGCGGGACCCGGTGGTCCTCAAGCTCGCGCTGTGCGGCTTCGTCATCATGGGCAGCCTGGTGTCGTACTACAACTACCTCCAGTACCGACTCGCCGCGCCGCCGTTCGGGCTCGGCGCCGTGGTGATCTCGCTGATCTTCGCGTTCTACCTGTTCGGGACCGTCAGCGCGAACTGGATGGGCCGGCTGGCCGACGTGCGGAGCCGGCGCGGCGTGATGCTGCTGGGCTTCGCGATCATGGCCGTGGGTGCCGCCGGATCACTCGTCGACGTGCTCCCCGTCGTGCTCGCGGCCACAGCCCTGCTGGTCTTCGGCTTCTTCGGCACCCACGCCGTCGCCAGTGGCTTCGTCGGGACGTGGGCGGCGGAGCAGCGCGCCCAGGCCTCGGCACTGTACCTGTTCGGCTACCACCTGGGCTCCGGCGTCGTCGGGTACGTGAGCGGCCTCTTCTTCACCCGGTTCGGATGGTCGGGCGAGGTCGCCACGGTCCTCGTCCTGGTGGTCGTGGGCGGTGTCGTCGCACTGAGCCTGCCGACCGCAACCAACCGTCGCTGAGCTCCGAGCGGCGCCGTCGGTACGGACTCGCCGATGCACCGGCCCGGCTATGACGTTATGGTGCGAAGACACCTACCCACACCCGGGGGATCGATCGCACCTGAGAGGTGACCCGATGAGGTCCAAGGCAACGGCAACGCTCGCCGCCGCGACGACAGCAGCCCTGCTCCTGGCGGCATGTGGCTCCAAGGGTTCGTCGGGTGACTCCACCGAGTCCGGCACCCTCACGCTGGGGGCCGCAATGTCCCTTACCGGTGCGCTGGCTCGGGAGGGCGCGCTCACCAAGGAGGGCTATCAGCTCTGCGAGAAGAAGGTGAACGCCACCGGTGGTGTGGACGTCGGTGGTGACAAGCTCACGCTCGATATCAAGTTCCAAGACGACACGTCCGAGCCCGACGTCGCCGCCCAGCTCGTCGACCAGTTCAACGACGACGGCGTCAAACTGATTCTCAGCTCCTACGGGTCGGCCAACACCCAGTCCCAGGCAGCGGTCATCGAGCGCAACGGCCAGGTGATGGCGGACTCCGCCGGTGCCGACAACGAGATCTTCGCCCAGGGCTACGAACGTACGTTCGCGGTCCTCTCACCCGCGACCGAGTACGCCGCCTCCATGATCAAGGCGATCGACGAGCTGGCGAGCCCCAAGCCGGAGTCCATCGCGTTCCTCTCCGCTGACGATGGCTTCTCCAAGACCGGCGCGAAAGGCGGCATGGACGAGGCGGAGAAGCTCGGCTACGAGGTGATTCCGGTGGAGTACTTCCCCGAAGGCAGCACCGACGTCAGCTCGGCCATCACCCACGTCACGTCCGACCACCCGGACGTGGTGATCGGCACGGTCCACCTCGAGGAGGGGGTGGCGATCGTCAAGCAGTCCCACGAGCTTGGTCTCAATCCTCAGGCGTTCGGCGAGACCGTCGCACCTCCGACCCCCGACTTCGCGAAGACGCTCGGGTCGCTGGCCGAGGGCGTGCTGGGCTCCAGCCAGTGGACGGAGACGACCAAAGGTGAGGACAAGTACTTCGGGACCGCGAAGGACTACGCAGCCGACATCGAGAAGGAGTACGGGCATCCCGCCGACTACCACGACGCGGAGGCGAGCGCAGCCTGCCTGGCCATGGTGCTGGCGGTCGAGGATGCCGGCTCGACTGACGCGGACGACGTCCGTGACTCTCTTGCCGCGCTGGATACGGAGTCGTTCTTCGGGACCATCAAGTTCGACGAGACCGGGCAGAACATCTACAAGCCGATGTCGGTGATCCAGGTCCAGCACGGCAAGGTCGTCACGGTCTGGCCGAAGGAGTCCGCGGAGGCGTCCTTGGTGTGGCCGGGCACGAGCTAGCCGCCCGAGCCTGATGAGCGCGTTTCTGCAGGCCACGGTCTACGGGCTTCTCCAGGGTGGGCTGCTGGCACTCGTCGCCGTCGGTTTCTCCCTGGTCTGGGGGGTGATGAACGTCGTCAACCTCGCACACGGCTCGTTCGTGATCATGGGCGCCTACCTCGGCTGGGAGCTGCAAGTCCATGCCGGAATCGACCCGCTGCTGGGCATGTTCGCCGCCGCAGCGGTGATGTTCGTCCTCGGCTACGCCATCCAGCGATGGCTGATCAACCTGGTCGTGAACGCCCCGATTTTCATCACGCTGCTGCTGACGTTCGGCTTGTCGCTGCTCACCGTCCAAGGAATGAACATCATCTTCTCGGCGAACTACCGCAGCATCTCGACGGGCTACGCCAGCACAAGCCTCAGCATGGGCAGTGTGAGGGTGCCGCTCGGACGCCTGATTGCGTTCGGCATCGCGGTCCTCGTCACGGTGGCGCTAGTCGCCCTGGTCAACCGAACCCGCATAGGCCTGGCGATCCTCGCGACCGGGATGGACCGCGGCGCTGCGCGGCTGATGGGGATCCCGGCCAGGCACGTGTACTCGTTGACGTTCGGGCTCTCCGCCGCACTCGCCGCGATCGCGGGCACGATGGTCGGCACGGTTGACACGTTCAGCCCGGCCGCCGCCGGCAGCTTCACGCTGCTGTCCTTCGTGATCGCCGTCCTGGGCGGTCTCGGGAACATGTACGGCGCCCTGCTCGGTGGCCTGCTGATCGGGCTCGTCGAGTCCTGGGCCGGCCTCTACCTGTCCGGGACCTGGGTCAACGCGATGGCGTTCCTGGTCCTCGTGGTGGTTCTTGTCGTACGACCCTCAGGTCTCGTCGGGCGGGCCTACTACGCAGCACGGGTGGAGGTCTGATGAGCACCGTCACGGAGGCCGAACCGTCGGTCGACCGGCAGGCCACCGGGTCTCGGCTCGACTGGCAGAGGATGCTGCCGTGGGGGCTGCTGGCGCTGCTGATGGCGGCGATGCTGGGCCTGCAGAGCCAGCTGTACATCGGCCAGGAGCGCACGGTCACGGCGATTTTCATGTTCGTGGCGCTGGCTCAGGCCTGGAACGTGATCGGCGGCTTCACCGGGTACGCCTGCTTCGGCCAGGTCGTCTTCTTCGGCATCGGCGGGTATGCCACCGCCGTCACCATGGTCCACTGGCATCTCAGCTTTTGGCTGGCGCTCCCGCTCAGCGGTGTCGGCGCGGCACTGTTCGGTGCGGCCATCGGGCTGCCGCTGCTGCGGCTCAAGGGCCACTACTTCGCGATCGCCACACTGGGTGTCGCCGAGGGCATGCGTGAGGTCGTTACGAACGTCCCGGCGCTCACCGGCGGAGGCGCCGGCATCACGGTCCCAACGGTGGGTGAGGACGCGACGACGGCGTACCTCGGCAACGACGGCTTCTACCTGCTGTTCCTGGGCATCGCCGCCTTGTCCCTGGTGGTCGCGTTGGCGATCTCGCGCAACCGGTTCGGGTTCGCGCTGCGCGCCATCCACCAAGACGAGGACGCCGCCGGGGCGATGGGCATCAACACCACCCGGGCGAAGGTGCTCGCCTTCTCGATCTCGGGCATGTTGACCGGTCTGGTCGGAGCCTGCTACGCGTTCCAGCAGGTGGTGATCTTCCCTGACCGGCTGTTCGACGTCGAGCTCACCGTGCTGATGGTGGTGATGGTCGTGATCGGCGGCAGCGGCACCGTGCTGGGACCGCTGCTCGGTGCGGTGGGACTGCAGTACCTGTCGGAGTACCTGCGGCACAGCTACACCGAGGCGCACACGTTCATCCTCGGTGCGATCATCATCGTCGCGGTGGTCTTCCTGCCCCAAGGGTTTGTCAACTACGTGCGCGAAGCCCGGCGCAGCGGCGACTACTCCCTGCTCGCGAACGTCCGGAGGTATCGGCTGTGAGTACGCCACCAGTGCTCGAGACCCGGGGGCTGACCCGACGGTTCGGCGGCCTCGAGGCAGTCGCCGACGTGTCGTTCAGCGTTCCGCAAGGGGAGATCCTCGGCGTGATCGGCCCGAACGGTGCCGGCAAGAGCACGTTCATCAACCTCGTCACCGGACACGTCAAGCCCTCGTCCGGGACCGTGCTCGTGCACGGCAAGGACATGACCGGCGCCAAGCCCTGGACCCTTGCGCAGGCCCGGGTGGCTCGCACGTTCCAGATCGTCAAACCCTTCCGCGGGATGACGGTGCGGGAGAACGTCGCTGTCGGAGTCCTGTACGGCCCGAATCACGCGGTCACGATGGCGCGAGCGCTGGTGCGAGCCGACGAGGTGCTCGACGACGTCGGTCTGGAAGGTGCCCGCGACCGGGGGCCGGCGGAGCTGTCCACCGCGGACGCCCGGCGGCTCGAGCTGGCCAAGGCGCTGGCGCTCGATCCGGAGCTGCTGCTCCTCGATGAGGTGATGGCTGGGTTGCGCGACAATGAGATCCAGCCGGGCCTGGACCTGATCCGACGACTGCGAGACCGGGGCCTGACCATCCTCGTCGTCGAGCACGTGATGAAGGCGATCCGGGAGGTCAGCGACCGGGTCCTCGTCATCCACCAGGGACGTGTGCTCACGTCCGGCGAGCCCGACGAGGTGTTGTCGGACCCGCGGGTGATCGAGGCCTACCTTGGCAAGAGGTATGCCGAGCGCCACGAAGGAGAATCAGGTGCTTGAGGTGTCGGGAGCGTCCGCCGGGTACGGACGGGTCCAGGTGCTCTGGGACATCGAGCTCCGCGTCGACGAACGCGAGATCGTGTCCCTGGTCGGACCGAACGGGGCAGGCAAGACGACTCTGTTGCGGGTGCTCTCCGGAATGGTGCCGGTGTCGTCGGGAACGGTGACGTTCCGCGGCGATCTGGTCAACGGTCGGTCGGTCGAGCAGGTCGTCGAGCTCGGCATCTCGCACGTGCCAGAAGGTCGACGGCTCTTCCCGGGCCTCAGCGTCCGCGACAACCTACGACTCGGTGGCTGGCGCGGCAAGCGCACGGACCTCGAGCCGGTGCTCGAGCTGTTCCCAGGGCTGACCACCCGGCTGGACCAGGTCGCCGGCAGCATGTCCGGCGGTGAGCAGCAGATGTGTGCCATCGCTCGCGGACTGATGAGTCGGCCGGAGCTGATGATGATCGACGAGCTGTCACTGGGCCTGGCGCCGGTTGTCGTCGACGAGATCATCGAGCGGTTGCCCGACATCGCGGCGTCCGGCACGTCGGTGCTGCTGGTGGAGCAGGACGTGGACGCGGCGCTGCGGGTGGCGGCACGCGCGTACGTGCTCGAGACCGGCCGCATCGCGCTGTCCGGGAAGGCTCAGGACCTGCTCACCGACCAACGCGTCCAGGAGAGCTATCTGGGCTTGGGCTGACCTCGTCGACCCAGCCGTCGGGTCTCAGCCGACGTCGACCTTGCACGGACGGCCAAGCAGGCTGGGGCAGCATTGCCTGACAACGGTTCGACGTGGTGTCGCCGGCTACGTCGAGTTGCTGCGGCGGAGCCTTATCCAGCGATAGCCCCAGCCGCGAAGCTGCAGACCGGTGAGTCGTGTGGTCGGACGCTCGTACGGCTCGTCCGAGATGATCTCGAACGGTCGACCCGCCATGCCGTCGAGCTTGCCGATGTCGACGGTGACTGCAGCGTCGGCGAGGTTGTGCAGGAGCAAGATGGCGCCCTCGGGTGCATCGAGGCGGTGGGC
>JAABUS010008284.1_pt1 | contig 11471 bp, 10 predicted proteins | sample 5560161 | NCBI WGS metagenome assembly JAABUS01 (sample SAMN10711885, study PRJNA513376) | rock metagenome | isolation source: Antarctica rocks | place: Antarctica: Victoria Land, Trio Nunatak nord | collected 2016-01-04
GGTGCTGCTCGGCCAGGCGGGTGCGGTGTTCCAGTACGAGGACGACTACACCTGGAGCGAGCTCGGCAAGGGTGTGACCACGGTGGCGTTTCCCGGCTAGAGTCGGACCGGGATGCGACAACCACGGTCGGCGAGTGCGCTGAGGGTCTCACGTCTGGACCCGTGGAGGCATCGGTGCGGGTAGCCACTATTCAGCTTCAACCACTGCCCGACCCGGTTGCCAACCTTGCCGCGATCGAGCGGTGGGTCAGCGTGGTGATGGCCGACGAGGTGGTGCTGGCCGTCTTTCCGGAGATGTGCATCCCCGGCTACTGGCACCTGCGGAACCGGACCTCGGCCGAGCTGCGGTCACTCGGGCAGCCCCTCGACGGGCCGTGGGTCACCGAGTTGGGCACCCTCGCACGAACGACCGGGGTCGCGATCGGGGCGGGAATTCTCGAGCGAGAAGGCGACGAGCTGTTCAACACGTACGTGGTCTGCATGCCCGATCAGACGGTCCATCGGCATCGCAAGCTGCACGCCTTCGAGCATCCGGCCATCAGCAGTGGCGACAGTTTCACGGTCTTCGACACGCCATGGGGAGTTCGGGTCGGTGTCCTGATCTGTTGGGACAACAACCTGGTGGAGAACGTCCGGATCACTGCCCTGCTGGGAGCTGAGGTCCTCCTCGCACCGCACCAGACCGGTGGGACCCGGTCCCGCAGTCCGCATGGAATGCGGCCGATTCCTCCTTCCCTGTGGCAGCGCAGGAATGCGGACCCCGAGGCCCTTCGCACCGCCTTCACCGGACCGAGCGGACGGGAGTGGTTGTTGCGCTGGCTCCCCGCCCGCGCCCATGACAACGGTCTGTTCGTGATCTTCAGCAACGGTGTGGGTCTCGACGACGACGAGGTACGGACCGGCACCAGCATGATCATCGACCCGTACGGCCGGATCGTCGCTGAGACAGATGCACTCGGTGAGGCTGCAGTCGTCGCCGATCTCGATCTTGACCTGCTGCCCCTGTCCACCGGTCGACGGTGGATCGCCGGCCGGCGACCCGAGCTGTACGCCGAGCTGTGCGCGGTGAACGGGACCGAGCGGGACGCACGGGCCGCCCGGTTCGACCCCGACCCGCCGGCTCGGCCGGGTCAGCGTCGGTAGCGTAGGACGGGATCGATGGTCAGGACGCCGGCGCCCGGATGGTGGGGGTGGTCGCCCAGGACGTGCAGATCGACAGGCTGGCCACCAAGCCGCTGGCCCACCCGATCTTGACCGAGGTGCTGGCAGTACGGACCGACCAGCAGCGTGAGATCACCCAGCTGCTGGCCGAACTGACCCACCTTCGGCTGAGCGACGCGAGCGCAGCCGGCCACCACCGGTGCACGTTGTGCACAACAGAGGTTCCCCCCGGTTACCCACAGGCAGCACGAAACTGCACGATCGATGACCAGGTTGGCCACCCTGTTGGGTGTGTGCCTTCCTTCATGCCGCCGCGGATCTCCTGCTGGGCAGCCAGTGTCCGGGCTGTGGCAGGCCAAGGCTCGGACTGTGTGTGGGGTGCGCTGCCGAGCTCGCGGCCCATCGGCCGGGACTGACGACCCCTGACCCGTGCCCGCCCGGGTTTCCGATCACGGCCGCCTCCGCGCCGTACGACGCGCTGCTGAGCTCCTTGGTGGTGGCCTTCAAGGAGCAGGACGCGTTGTGGCTGCGCGGCTCGCTCGCGGACCGGTTGACCCGGTCGACCAGCGCTCTGGGCGACCGGCTCGCGGGCCGTGTTGCTGATCATGAGCAGGTCGTCCAGCAGGCAAAGGTCGTACTGGTGCCGATGCCCTCGGCGCCGCGGGCGGTCCGCGAACGTGGCCTGGACGTGACCGCGGCCCTGGCCAGCAGCGCGGCGTCCCGGCTGAGGTCCAGCGATCGGGTCGTCCGGGTCGCCCGGCTGCTGCGGCAACGTCGCCGCCCCGCGGACCAGGCCGGCCTGACCGCGCCGCAACGGTGGGCCAACCTGCATGGGGCCCTGGTGGCCCGGTCGACGTCGGACTGGAGCGGCTGGCGGGTGGTCATCGTTGACGACGTGGTGACCACCGGGGCCAGCCTGGCCGAGGCGAACCGGGCGCTGACAGCGGCCGGGATCGAGGTAGCGGGCGCGGCGGTCATCGCCGCGACCCAACGGCGAGCGACCGCGCCGACGGGCTGACCGGCCCGGACGGTGGCGTGCTCGCGAGGGCGAGTTCGCCGTACGCTTCGGGTCATGCCCGTTTCTCCCAAAGACCGCTTCCTCACCGTGTACGGCCATCGGCCGGTACTGGCCGCGCTGGCCGACGCCTCGCTCGAGGTGGACAAGGTGCTGATCGCCGAAGGCGAGTACGGACCTGCCGCGCGGGAGATCGAAGCCGCGGCCGTGGACAGGTCGATCGACGTCCAGCGGGTTCCGGCCCACCGGGTCAAGCTGTTGGCCGGCAACGGCAAGCACGACAACGGCGTCCTGGCTGACGTGGTCGCGCCACGGATGCGGACCCTCAAAGACGCGCTGGACACCGACCGGCCGCCGACCGTGCTGGTGCTGGATGGTGTCCGCACTCCCGCCAACGTCGGAATGATCCTGCGTACCGCCACTGCCGCCGGGATCGGCGGCATCGTGGTACCGCACCGTGGCACCGCAAGCCTTGACCCTCTGGTGATCAAGGCATCCGCGGGCGCCGCCTTCCGTGCTCCGGTGTTGCGCTGTCACACCTCGGCCGAGGCCGCGCAGCTGTTGGCCGGCGCCGGCTACCGGCTGATCGGGTTCTCCGCCGACGCACCGGCGTCGCTGTTCGACATCGACCTGGACGCACCCGTCGCGCTCGTGCTGGGGAGCGAGACCGACGGCATCGGCGCCGACGTCGCGGCCCAGATCACCGAGTGGGCCTCGATTCCGATGCCGGGCGAGGTCGAGTCGCTGAACGTCGCGAGCGCCGCCGCGGTGATGTGCTTCGAGCTCGTCCGCCGTGCCGGCTGATCGTGTTCGGCAGCCCGGTCTGGACAGGTGCCGAAGGTCCGACGTCGGGCGCTATGTTCTTCTCCAGAGGTCCCAACCATCCAGGCGGTAGGAGCAAGGCAGCATGAGCGGCGAGTTCGACGACCTGGTGGCGGTCGTGACCGGTGGAGCGAGCGGGATCGGTCTGGCGACCGGCCGGCTGCTCCGCGATCGGGGCGCGACCGTGGTCAGCTTCGACCGTGACGAGGCACCCGACGCCGGCATCACCTCGGTGCGGGTCGACGTGACCGACGACGCGACGGTCACCGCCGGGGTCCAGCGGGTGCTGGACGCCTTCGGTCGGCTCGACATCGTGATCAACAACGCCGGCATCGGTGCGCGGGGGGCCGTCGACGACAACGACCTGGACGAGTGGCAGCGGGTCTTCGACGTCAACGTGTTCGGCATGGTCCGGGTGACCCGGGCGGCGCTGCCGGCGCTGCGGGCGTCGAAGCACGCTGCGGTGGTCAACACCTGTTCGATCGCCGGTACGGCCGGGTTGCCGCAGCGGGCGCTCTACTCGGCGAGCAAGGGTGCGGTCCTGTCGCTCACCCAGGCGATGGCCGCCGACCACGTACGGGAAGGCATCCGGGTCAACTGCGTCTGCCCGGGCACCGCGGACACCCCGTGGGTCGGGCGGTTGTTGGAGTCGGCGACGGACCCGGCAGCGGAGCGGGCAGCGTTGGACGCGCGCCAGCCGCACGGTCGGTTGGTGTCGGCCGAGGAGGTGGCCCACGCCATCGCGTACCTGGCCTCACCACTGGCGAGCTCCACCGTCGGGCACGCGCTGTGCGTTGACGGCGGCATGCAGGCGCTGCGGCTGCGTCCGGTCGAGTAGCTGACATCCGATGAGTGCCGAGAGCACCGGGGCCGGCGGCGGGATCGTCGCCGGAATGGCGGCGATCGCCGGTCTGTACACCTCTGTCTCGCCTGCGCAGGCACAAACGGCCCTCGACAAAGCCTGGAGCCTCGGCCTGCGCTCGTTCGACACCGCCCCGCACTACGGGTCCGGCGAGTCGGAGCGGCGGATCGGCAGCTTCTTGCAGACCCGGCCGCGCGAGGAGTTCCGACTTCAGACCAAGGTGGGGCGGTTGCTGCGGCCGGACCCATCGGTACGGACCGACGACGCGTCGATCTTCGCCGGCCTGGGGCAGGGCATCCGGCAGGACTTCGACTTCAGCGCCGACGGCGTGCGTCGCTCGCACGCCGAGTCCCTCGACCGGCTGGGACTGGAGCGGGTGGACACCCTGCTGGTGCACGACCCCGAGAGCCATCTCGATGCCGCCCTCACCGACGCCGCCGGCGCGCTGGGCCGGCTCCGAGCTGACGGCGTCATCCGGGGCTGGGGGGTCGGAACCAACATTGTCCCGGTGGCCGAGGCGTTCCTCGAGCAGACGGACCTGGACCGGATCCTGATAGCCGGCAGGTACTCACTGCTCGACCGACGCGCAGAGGCCATGCTGGACCGGGCAGCCGACGCCGGCGTCGACGTCCTGGTCGCCGGCGTCCTCAATGGCGGTCTCCTCCTGGGCGGGCGGGCCGGCCTGCCGATGTTCAACTACGTCGCCGCCAGCGAGCCGCTGCGTACCGCCGCCGCGGCGATGGAGCAGGTCTGCCGCGAGCACGGGGTCGAGCTGCGTGCGGCAGCCTTCCAGTTTCCCCGGCGGCACCGTGGTGTGACCCAGACCGTGATCGGTTCGGGCACTGCCGAGGAGTTCACCGACACGCTGGTCCAGCTCAGTGTGCAGATCCCGGACGAGCTGTGGGCTGCGCTGGACAGGTGCGTCCCGGACCAGTCGCTGCTGCCAGACTGACCAGGCATAGTGACCCTTGCTCCTTCGGCCGCGTTCTGGGCTCAGTCTGGTCCGGCCGACGGAGACCGTGAACGATGAGAGGAAGCACGTGAAGCTGCATCGACGGGGCGTCGCCGGCGCCGAGATCCCAGCGGTCACCGTCGGCGGGAGCACCTACGACCTGCGCTCGCTGACCGCCGACATCGACCCGGCCTTCCTCGCCGGCGGCGGGGTCGACAAGATCAGCCATGCGCTGGCTGACGGCGGGCTGGCCGAGATCGACCTGGATGGCGAGCGCTACGGTGCACCGATCGCGCGGCCGACCGCGGTCATCTGCATCGGCCAGAACTATGCGGCACACGCGGCCGAGACCGGTGACCCGCCACCACCACAGCCGATCGTGTTCTTCAAGCACCCCAACACGGTGGTCGGACCCGACGACGACGTCCACCTGCCGCCGGCGAGTGTCAAAACCGACTGGGAGGTCGAGCTGGCGGTCATCATCGGCTCGACCGCCCGATACCTGACCGGACCCGACCAGGCGCTGGCACACGTGGCCGGCTATGCGGTCAGCAACGACGTCAGCGAGCGCGACTACCAGATCGCCCTGTCGGGCGGGCAGTGGAGCAAGGGCAAGTGCTGCGAGACCTTCAACCCGCTCGGCCCGTGGATCGTCACGGTCGAGGAGGTGACTGACCCGCAGACCCTCGCGCTACGGTCGTTCGTCAACGACGAGCCCCGGCAGGACTCGACCACTGCTGACATGGTTTACCCGGTCGCCCAGCTGATCTATGAGCTGAGCCAGTTCATGACCCTGAGTCCGGGTGACATCGTCAACACCGGGACGCCGCAGGGCGTGGCGGTGTCCGGGCGGTTCCCGTTCCTCGGCGCCGGAGACGAGATGCGGCTGAGGATCGACGGGCTGGGAGAGCAGAGACAGCGGGTCGTCGCCGCACCGGGCGTCGACCCCCGAAGTGGGGCGACCAAGATCATCAGGTGATTCCCTGGAGTTTCACACCCGACCGGACTAGCGTCTGGTTATGGCGCGTGAGCCGCAGCTGACCCGATCCAACGGGCCTGGTGCGGGCATGCGCCACTGTGTTTAGCGACACAGCCGCGGCCGGCAGGGTTGTCGGGTGTTTCTGCGAGTCGGAGGTTGGGCATGGATGTTGTCGTGAAGAGTCACCACTGCACGGTGAGCGATCGGTTCCGAGACTATGTTCAGGACAAGATCACCAAGCTGGAAAAACTCAACCAACGCGTGATTAGGGTCGACATCGAGGTCTCTGCGGAGAAGAACCCGCGTCAGCACGATCATGCCTCGCGGGTCGAGATCACCTTGCACACAAAGGGTCCGGTGATCCGGGCGGAAGCATCTGCGGAGGACAAGACCGCAGCATTTGATCTTGCTCTGGACAAGCTGATGGCTCAGCTTCGCAAGGCCGCCGACCGCCGAAGGGTCCATCACGGTCACCATCGGCCCCCCTCGCTCAGTGAGGTGACGATGAGGGCGCAGGCCGTGTCGTCCGACGCCGCGCAGGACCAGACCGATCCCGGCACCCAGGTTGTGGCCGGCATCCAGGTCCAAGGCGATGGTCCGTTGGTGGTTCGGGAGAAGGTGCACCAGGCCAGCCCGATGACGCTGGACCAGGCGTTGATGGAGATGGAGCTGGTCGGGCACGACTTCTTCTTGTTCGTGCATGCCCAGACCAGGCGGCCGAGCGTGGTCTACCGCCGGCGCGGCTATGACTACGGTGTCCTGCACCTGGAGACGGTCGACGACGCCTCTGACCTGGCGGCAACCGACGGCGACCACTGAGCCCTCGGGCCGTCGTCACAGGCGCGTCCCGAGGCTGTCGGTGAACGGCACTAGGTTCGTCCCATGCCGGCAGTGTCAGCACATGCAACCAGACACCTCACCGTGGCCCAGGCGCGAAGGGTCGCGCTCGCGGCCCAGGGATTCGGCCGGCGCCCGTTGGACCGTGCAGTCGGAATGCGCGACGTGCAACGCACGATCACCAGGCTGGGCCAGTTTCAGATCGACACGATCAATGTCGTGCAGCGCGCGCACTACCTTCCGCTGTACTCCCGGCTCGGGCCCTACGACACCGGGCTGCTCGATCGAGCGTTGCACCAGCCGCCGCGCCGGCTCTTCGAGTACTGGGGTCATGCAGCCAGCCTGATCGACGTCACCTTGGAGCCGGCGCTGCGCTGGCGGATGCAGGCCTCGGCCGAGGAGGCATGGCAGGGAATCGTCCGGTTGTCGGTGAGGTATCCGGAGCTGATCCAGACGGTGCAGTCGGCGGTGTCAGATCGTGGGCCGATCGGTGCCCGCGAGATCGAGCGCCTCTCGGTTCCTACCGCGGTGCAGCGCAACCGGGACAGCTGGGGCTGGAACTGGAGCGCGGTCAAGACCGCGCTGGAATGGCTGTTGTGGTCGGGAAAGGTGCACTCGGCCCGGCGCAACCGCCAGTTCGAGCGGCAGTACGACCTTCCCGAGCGGGTGATCCCGCCTGAGATCTGGGGTCTGCCGACCCCGGACAAGCCTGGGGCGATGCGGATCCTGGTCGCCCGGGCAGCTCGCGCCCTGGGTGTGGGGTCGCTGCGCTGCCTGCGGGACTACTTCAGGACCGGTGCAGCCGCCACCCGGCAGGCCGTCGACGAGCTGGTGGCCTCCGGTGAGCTGCTGCCGGTCCAGGTCGGTGACCGGCCAGAACCGTGGTGGCTGTGGCACGAGGCGACTGTTCCTCGGCGGATCGAGGCCGCTGTGCTGGTGTGCCCGTTCGACTCGCTGATCTTTGAGCGCACCAGGTTGGAAAGCCTCTTCGGGTTCTTCTACCGGATCGAGATCTATCTGCCCGAGCCCAGACGTCAGCATGGCTACTACGTCTACCCGTTCCTGCTCGGTGACGAGTTCGTTGCCCGGGTCGATCTGAAGGCGCACCGTAACCGCGGGACGCTGGAGGTGAAGGCGGCCTGGCTGGAGTCGGCCGCCGCCGGCCGGCAGCCGGAGGTCGCCGCCGCGCTGACCCAGGAGCTGACCCGGATGGCCGGCTGGCTCGGCTTGGCTGCCGTCGAGGTGTCCGGCCGTGGTGATCTGGCGGCACCCGTGGCCCGCCTGCTGCCCTAGCGTCGGCCTGCCCCTGCACGTCGAGCAGCGAGCGAAGACTTGCTGCCGGTTGGTCGAGCCAGCGAGCCCGTGGGCGCGGCGGGTGAGACCTTCTGCACCGTGTCACTGGGTCTCGACCTAGCACAGGCCACGACGATCGGTAGGGTGTGCGGATGCGCTACCTGGTTCAGTTTCCGGCGGGCTGGGACGGGTTGGTGAGCCAGCTCCTGCAGTCCTCGCTGACCGGATTCCGGCCGGTGTTTGCAGATGACAGCGCGATCATGTTCGACTCGAAGGCTACGTTCGGCCAGGTGGACGATCTGCCTTTCGCCAAGAACCTCTTTCTTGTCTGGACCAGCGCGCCACGACGCAACGTCGGCAAGACCATCGGGCAGCTGGCGGCGACGGTGCCACCGGCGATCCGACCCAGGAAGCCAGATCCCGCCGGCTTCCGGGTGATGGTGCACATCGATGGTGGGTTGGCGCCGGTCGAGGTGACCGTCCGAAGCCAGCTCGAGCGGTCCCTCGCCACCAGGACCGGCCAACGAGTGCAGAGCCGTGGCGGAAACCGTGAGTACTGGGTGATGGGTCGCCGAGACCTCGACCAGCTCCTGCTGCTCGAACGACTGCCCCGACGACGCAAGCTCCCCACCCGCAAGGGGGCGCTCGCGCCGGAGCTCGCCGCCGCCCTGGTGATGGCGGGTGGACCACACCCCGAAGACCGGTTCCTCGATCCGTTTGCCGGTTCCGGGGCGCTGACCCTGGCCAGGTCACGCCAGCCGGCCCGGTCGATCACGTACGGAGATGTTGATCTTGCCAACCTGCGGGCGGACCTGCCCGGTGAGCTGCTGCGCGACCGGCGGGTCCGGACGATCGACGATGACGCGCTCATCCTCCCGTCGATCGGCGACCACACGATCGACGCGATCGTCACCGACCCGCCGTGGGGCGAGTACGAAGAGCTGGACCGGCCCTACCCGGAGTTCGCGGCCGCCATGGCGACCAGCTTGCGGCGGGTGCTGGCCGATGGCGGCCGGCTGGTGCTGCTCAGCACCCGCCGCAACCAGGACCTGATCACCGACGCCCTCGGCGAGGCCGGCTTCCGGCTGGGACCGGCATTCCAGATCCTGGTGAACGGTCACCCGGCATCGGCGATCACGGCCGTGGTTTGACTGGTCGATGCTCGGTCGGGAGCAACGGCCCGGACCAGGGCCCCCCGATCCACGTCAATGTCGTTCCGACTGCCGCGGTCCTGGGCGATTCCCACCGGGTGCGCTGGCCCAGCGACACCAACATCGGCGGTACGAACCGGGTCGACCGAACGACCCGGTGGTGATCCCATTTCATGAGGCTCTAGCCTGGGAGACGTGATCAGCACCGGGACACCGGCCGTCGTCGGCGCCGGTCGGCAGCCGCCAAGCTTCCTCGCTGCCGGTGACCGGGGGCCTGGGCCGACCGACTCGGAGAGCAGCGCAACAAGATCATCGACGACACCGACCCATCTGTGACCGACTCGACCAGACAGGTGCACTGACCGTGCTGTGGACGTACATGCTCAACCTGGGCTACAACATGTGGAACGACTTCACCGGCCCGATGCCGCGTCAGTTCCATCCCGACCTGCGGGTCGACCGGCCATTGTGGGACGAGATCACCAACCGACTGGTGGATGCCGGCGCCAACTCGATCCTGATCGACCTGGGTGACGGGGTCCGGTGGGACAGCCACCCCGAGATCGCGGTGAACGGCGCATGGACACCGGACCAGCTCGGCGAGGAGGTCGAACGGCTGCGCTCGATCGGACTCGAGCCGTTCCCGAAGCTGAACTTCTCCGCCTGTCACGACGTGTGGCTGGGGGAGTACGCCCGGATGGTCTCCACCCGGACCTACTACCAGGTGTGCACCGACCTGATCAACGAGGCGGCGACCCTGTTCGGCAGCCCGCAGTTCTTCCACCTGGGCATGGACGAGGAGGACTACGACCTGCAGCGTGACCTGCACTACGTGGTGATCCGGCAGAAGGACCTGTGGTGGCACGACGTGAACCTGCTGGCCGATGTGGCTCGTGCCGCTGGGTCCCGGCCGTGGGTGTGGGCGGACCCGATGTGGTTCGACCTCACCTACCTGGACAAGATGGCCAGGGACGTCGTCCAGAGCCACTGGTACTACACCGATGAGTTCGCGTTCGACCCGACCGGGCAGCGTCCGCGGCTGACCGTCGACGTGGCCCCGGATCGGACCGTGACCCGAGACGAGAGACCACTGTGCTTCCTCGACCTGGACGAGCACGGGTTCGACCAGATCCCGACCGGCAGCAGCTGGTCCAGCGATGCGAACATGGAGCTGCTCACCCGGTTCTGCCTGGACAACGTCTCCCCCGACCGGCTGCTCGGGTTCTTGCAGACGCCGTGGCGCCCCACCCAGACCCCCTTCGCGGACCGGCACTTCGCCTCGATCGACCAGCTCGGCCGGGCCCGCGAGCTGGGCGGCTGACCGGACGAATGCCGCCCTTGAACCGCAGCTGAGGCGCCCGAAGGCGGGCAGATCATCAGGGGCATGCGGTGGGAGATCGACCTCGTCCTGGTGCGCCGGGGCTTGATCAAGGCCAGGTTGCATCCGCAGCCGCGCCGAGTCGTCTACGACCTAGCCGATCGTCGTCTGCTCACCAAGGCCTTCCCCGGTGTGGCGATCCGCGCCAGCGACCGCAACGACATCGACGTCCGGATTCGTGCTGCGAGCGCGTGGCGGCCCGACGCCGTCCTGACTGGCCGCGCCGCCGCACGCGTGGCGATCTGGCCAGATCTACCCGTACCCGTACCCGTGATCGTACCCGTACCCGTACCCGTGATCGAGCTCACTCGCGTTCGAGGGAGGCAGCCAGCCCTGGCGCCTGCGGAAGGAGCGATAGCGCCGACGGGCCGGGTGCCCACTGGTCGACGCCCGTCAAGGTGATCAGGTCCAGGGCCTGCGTCAAAGGGGCCAGATGCAGCAGCCTCGTGCGGACGTCCTGCACGCAGATCGGTTGACCGTCTCGGGCCTTCCAGCCGAAACCGAGCATCTCGAACGCTCGTTCCGCCAGCGTCGAAGGGGTCGAGCCGCCGTGGACGGCGAGCTCGGCCACGGTGATGGTGAGGATCGTCTCGGTGAACGGTTCCGCCGAGAAGTAGCCACGAATCCGCCGGACGACCTCCCGATCGTCCCGCGCCGCCCGAATGGGGGTCACGGTACCTGCACGGAGCCGGAGCAGACCGACGTCGCGGAGCAGGTGGTGCAGCATGAACAACGAGACGACGTCGGTCTCTTTCGAGGCGGGAGTGCCAAACCCCCATTCCGGTCGGCGTTGCTGGATCTCCCGCACGAAGGCGCGATTCAGTCGTCCTGCGGGCGTCACCTTCACGCCGTCGCGAGCCAGGTCCAAGATCAGCCGTACGCTCTTCGGTGCCAGGCCGGCGGTGTCGCGCACCTGGCTGTCCACCTTCGCCTGGTCGAACCGGGTACGTTCCCCGACCCACGACCGCAGTTCGGCATGGTCGGGATGCGACGGATCGGCCAACGCCTCAACCAGGACGGC
>JAABUS010008285.1_pt1 | contig 11471 bp, 11 predicted proteins | sample 5560161 | NCBI WGS metagenome assembly JAABUS01 (sample SAMN10711885, study PRJNA513376) | rock metagenome | isolation source: Antarctica rocks | place: Antarctica: Victoria Land, Trio Nunatak nord | collected 2016-01-04
CGTCCGCCCAGAAATTTACTGTCGCCATGCCACGGAGGAAATGCGCGCTTTTCATCGCCAGACTCCTTCGGTAACGAATGTACTCTTTCTTTGCGCTCCCTTGAGGCGCGTTGGGTATGGCTCTATACTACGCAACACGATGAAAGAAGTATTACAAAAACCCGCAGAAACCTATGAGCCGCGCGGACGCTTAGATCCCGTCGGCTTCGAGCGTCATGTGCGCTTCCATACCTCTGTACCCCCCCCTGACCTGGCACCGTTCATCGAGCACTTCTGGACCATTCGCTGGGACAGCATGGACGACACCTATTACTCCGAAGAGGTGCTGCATCGGCCATACGTTGATCTCTTCCTTTCTGAGCAGCAGTCCGGTATTCAGGGCACATTTCGTGGCAAACGGACCTATGTTGCGGCTGGAAGTGGGCGGATCGTCGGTATCCGCTTCCGGCCTGGGGCGTTTCATACGTTCTGGAATGGTGCACTCGCGGAATTACAGGGGCAAGTCATCGACGTACAGCAGATATTTCCTCGGGCAGACAGCGGCTACATCGCGCACCTGTTAACCCTGGACGACCACGCTGTCATCGCTGACCTCATAACGCTGCTTCGGGCGAAAGAGCCCCAGCCGAATCCCAATATCGCGCTCATCAACGCGATCATCATGGCAATCGAAACCGATGAAAACCTCCAGACAGTAACAGCCGTGGCAAAGGCGTTTGGCAAGAGCGAGCGCTGGCTACAGCAATTCTTCAGGGACTATATCGGCGTTGGGCTCAAGTGGCTGCTGCGGCGTCACAAGCTGCTGGCGGCGGCCCAGCAGATCCGCAACACCGATCGGCCCAATTGGGCAGCGCTGGCGTATGACCTTGGCTATAGCAGCCAGCAACACTTCATTACGGACTTTACGCAGGTATTGGGGAAAACGCCGCCCCAATACAAAAAAGACCTCACGCCACCGTAGCGGTGGCTGTTCACGGTGTGGTCTACGCGCCATTCTCGCCTGCACGCTGACCGCCGCGAACAGCACCCATGCCGCAATTGCGCCCATCGTCAGTGATGCTAGAATGCGGGCACGCGGGACAAAACAGCGTAGGGTGGACGTGGAAGGAGTGTCGAAATGCCGACGATGGACTTCGAAGCCTATCTGCAGACGGAAGTCGATGCCGAGACGCGGCGGGCAGCATTAGCCGAATTAGCCTCGTGGGAGGCCAAGGCGGGGATCGCGATGGCGGTGGTCATGCCCGCGCCCACGCCGCGACCGAACAACCAGGCGTTGCTGGAAACGCTGGACGGCGATCCGCGCTGGGTGCCCTGCTGTCAGGTCAACCCGCAGCACGACGATGCCGTGGCCCAGGTGCGCGCCGCCGCCGCCGCTGGCTGCCGGATGCTGAAGCTGATGCCCGCCATCTACAATGCGCCGCCGACCTCGGCGCTCTCGCGCGCCCTGATCGACGTGGCGCGTGAGACGGGGATGATCGTCAATATCCATTCGGTCGGGAACAACAGTCACCCGTTAGAGATAGGCGCAGTCGCCCACCGCTACCCCGACGTGATCTTCATCATGGACCATATGGGCTATCGGACCGAAGGCTACACCGCGATCCTCGCCGCGCAGGATAACCCCAATATGTATCTCGGGACGACGATCGCGGCGGTCGAGCCGTCGTTCGTCGCCACGGCGATCGCCGAGGTCGGCGCGGAGCGGATCATCTTCGGCTCGAATTACCCGAACGTCTATCCCGACCTGATGGTCGAGTCGCTGCGCCGCGCCAAGTTCGGCCAGGAAGTCGAGGAGCTGATCCTCGGCGGGAATCTTTCGCGACTGTTGGGGATCGCGGGCTGATCGATGACGGATCGAACAGCCAGGCACCGGGCTTCGGTGGGCGGGGCGAAGGTAATGCCCGCCCCGCCCGTCGTATTGCCCTGCGGGCAAGGTGTGACTCCAGCGCGGAGGTGAAATGGTGTCCTCAAAGTCAGCGGATGGGCCGGTACGTTTCGGCGTAATCGGCCTCAACCACGAGCATATCTACGGGATGGTGCGGATGCTCCAGGCGGCGGGAGCGGAACTCGCCTCCTTCTACGCACCGGAGCCAGCGTTAGCCTCGCCGTTCGCCGCGCGTTTTCCCGAGGCCCGGCAGGCGACGACACGCGCGGAGGTACTGGAAGACCCGACCATCCACCTGATCACCAGCGCCGCAATCCCCGATGCGCGCGCGGCACTGGGGATCGCCGTGATGCAACACGACAAAGATTTCTTCAGCGACAAGCCAGGCTTCACCACGCTCGATCAACTGGCGGCAGCGCGGCGCGTCCAGGCCGAAACGGGGAAATTCTACGCCGTCTTCTACAGCGAACGTTTCGAGAACATGGCGACGGTACGCGCGGGCGAACTGGTCAAGGCGGGGGCGATCGGCCGACCACTCCAGACAATCGGGCTCGGCCCGCACCGCCTGCGCCCGGACACCCGCCCCGACTGGTTCTTCGACACGCCACGCTTCGGCGGGATTATCAACGACATCGCCGCACACCAGATGGATCAGTTCCTCTTCTTCACCGGTTCGCAACGCGCCGAGATCGTGGCGGCGCAGGTCGGTAATCTCGCCCACCCGCAATGGCCCAGGTTCGAGGATTTCGGCGATGTGCTGCTGCGCGGCGATGGCGGCACCGGCTACCTGCGCGTCGATTGGTTCACCCCGGATGGCCTGGAGAGTTGGGGGGACACCCGCCTGACCGTCATCGGCACCGAGGGCTATATCGAGGTCCGCAAGAACGCCGACATCGCCGGGCGACCGGGCGCGAATCACCTGTTTCTAGTCGATGGCCGGGAGACGCGCTACATCGACTCATCACAGGTCGAGTTACCATTCGGTCGCCTGTTCCTCGCCGACATTCTGGCGCGCACCGAAACCGCAATGACGCAGGCGCACTCATTTCTCGCCTCAGAACTGGCCCTACATGCCCAGGCAACGGCGCAACGAATCGGGGGATAAGTGGGCGGAGTGGGCCAGAAGGACGTACCCATTCGTCATTCGTCACTCGTCACTCGTCACTGGCCCACGCGCCCACCCACCAAGGAGCCACAATGCCAGCCCGCCGCAGCGTTCGGATCGGCATCATCGGCGCGGGATTCGCCGCGCGGTTGCACCTGGAGAACTATGCGCTCCTGCATGGTGTCGAGATCTCGATCGCGGGGATCTACTCGCCGACGATTGAGCGCAGCCAGCGGCTCGCGGCAGAGTTCGGCGGGCTGCACATCTATCCGACCGTGGACGATCTGCTGACCGACCAGTCGATCAACCTCGTCGATCTCTGCGTGCCGAACAGCCAGCACACGCCGCTGATCGTGCGCTGTGCCGCAGCGGGCAAAGATGTCGTCTGCGAGAAGCCACTGACCGGCTTCTTCGGCGATGGCGAGCCGGGTGTAGGCCGACGCTACGACCGTACGACAATGCTCACCGGCGCCCTCCAAAATGCCGACCTGGCGCTTGATGCGCTGGCCCAAGCGGGGCGTCGGCTGCACTACGCCGAGAACTGGGTCTACAGCCCGAACATCCGCAAGGCCGCACGGCTGATCGAGCGCAGCGGCGGGGCGATCCTGCGGCTCGTCGGGGAAGAATCACACAGCGGCACCCATTCACCGTATGCTCGCCAATGGCGTTTTGGCGGTGGCGGCAGTCTCTTCAACAAAGGCTGCCACCCGCTCGGCGCAGCCCTGACGCTCAAGTATGCCGAAGGGCAACGCCGCTGGGGTCGCCCGATCCGCCCGGCACGCGTCACGGCCAGCGTCGCCTCGTTGACCAAGACCAACACATTCGGCGCGGATACGGAGCAATTCATCCGCACCGGTTGGGATGATTGCGAGGACTGGGGCGCGATGCTCCTGACCTTCGATGACGATACGGTGGCGCAGATCACCGCATCGGATATCGTTCTCGGCGGCATCCAGAACAGCTTTTCGGTCTACGGTTCGCGGGCGGTCGTCCACGCCAACAATGTGCCGAACACAACGGTCGTCGCCTACACCCCGCGCGACGGCATCTTCGGCGACGAGTACATCCGCGAGAAGGTCGAAACAACCGGCGGCTGGCAGTTCACCAGCGGCGACGAGCACTGGATGAACGGCTTCCCCGCAGAATTGCAAGATTTCTGCGAGGCCGTCGCCAACGACCGCGAACCACTGAGCGGCGCGCTCCTCGCCCGCGATGTCGTCGCCGTATCGTATGCCGCCTACCTCGCGGCAGCAGAAGGGCGTGCAATTGAGCTTGCGCCGTATTTGCGGTAATGCGTGAGCAATGGGCACCAGCTAGCCACCTCAACTCGCGTATAAACCCATACTATCGCGGCTGATTGTGAGCTTCTGAGAGACTGGAGGCGAAACATCGCGAATCATCCGAGGGATTCATCGATGGGCAGTTCGCCTGACTTCAGCATCATCGAACCCCACGGGCATATTGTGGCGGACCTCCTGGCGGAAGCGCGCGGCCATCCGACGATTATTGGCGCGCTGCTCATCGGCTCGCTGGGGCGCGGTAATGCGGTCCCTGGATCGGATATCGACCTCCTGTTCCTGCTCGCCGATGGACAGGGACAGACGCGCATCTTCCAAAACCATGAACGCGAAGGGATCCTGATCGAGTTCCATTATCGGGATGTTGCCACCGCGATGGCACAAGTCGAAGCGCTACCAGTTTGGCAGTACGCGTACCTTGGCAGTCGTATCCTCTACGATCCCCTGGGGCGACTGGCAATCCTCGTCGATCGGGTGCGTGCTCACGCGGCGGCCTGGCGGCCGACCATAGCCGAGCGACAGCGTCATGCGTTCTATGCCGATCGGGTGCGCCATAAGCTCCAGGCGGGGATAGATGCCGGGGACGCCTTGCGTGCGGGAGGGATCGCCAGCACCTACGCGCCGGTGACGCTCACCTGCCTCTGGCTGGCATACGATCGCCCGAGCGTGGGTATCACCGAGATGTGGGTCCATCTCGCCGATCTTGTCGGGCTGCCCGAGGCGATGGTCGAGCAACTTTGCCTGTTCTTCCTGGCTGATCCTTTTGGGCGCGCCCACGCTGGGATCGCCATCTGCGCTCACGCGGTCGAACGTCTCGGTGGTCCGATCATCGATCCGTATGCTATCGAAGGGTAGTACGCGGGAATAGGGCGCGCAAAACTAGCCACCAAGATGAGCCTCGCCCACCGGAGGCAATAGGGAAGAACAACGTAACGGCATAGGGCGCGTAGTTGGGTTGGGTGAGTTTAATAAGGCGAAGCAGGACATAGAACATTTGTTCAATTAGACCTTGCCACGTTATACTTTTCCCATGCCGTACTTGTTGCTTCCGCCACCACAAACGCTAGTCTGCGTGGGAATCGATCTTGCCGGGTTACCGCAGCGCGAGACGGGGGTCGCGATCCTGCGCGATGGTGTCCTCGAATATCTCGCTGCGGCTGGCGATGACGCGGCAATCCTGGCAATCGTGGAGCGGGCGGGACCAACGGCGACCGTCGCGATCAACGCGCCGCTGACCTTGCCGCGCGGGCGTTGCTGCCTCGATGACGATTGCCCCTGCCGACACGACCCCGGCACGCGCAGCCGCGAACTCGAACGCGAACTCTTGCGCCTGCGCGTACCGATCCTCGCGATGGCGCTGATCAAAGTGCTGGCCCGGCGCGGGTATATCCTGGCTGCCGCCCTGCGCGAACGCAATGTTGCACCGCTCGAAGTCTATCCGTTCGCCACCTTGCGCTTGCTCGGGCTGCCGACCGCCGGTAAACGAACCCAACTCGGGCGGCGGCGGATCCATAACGCACTGCAACCGCTCGTCCCAGGTCTCGATCACCCCGAGGCGAGCGAACATCAACTCGACGCCGTCGTCTGCGCGCTCACCGCCCAACTCTGGCGACAGGGCAAGACACGCACGGTCGGCGTAGCGGACGAAGGGCTGATGGTCATCCCTGAGATTACCGCTGTAGCGGCGGTGAGCAACGACGGCGTGGACGCTGGGCAACCACTGCGCCGGGTAGCCGAGGGACGCGCAAGCTACGATGCCAACGCGCCAAACGGATCGGAGGGAATCGAGTAAACGTTAGGGCAGTTGCCAATCGCGGCGGATCTGCGTATATGCCGCCGAGGCGAGCCAGGTCGTCCCCTCACGACTGAGGTGCAACCCGTCATCCTGGCGCAGGATGATCGTGCGTCCGGTCACATCGGTCAGCGACGTCGCATAGTTCCCGTTCTTGTCGCTGAACAGCGTCCAGCTATCAACATAATGGACCCAGGGACGTGAGGTGATCTGCGCTAGCGCCGACTCATTAACGGCGTGCGCGGCGTTGTTCTGGCCCGGATCGCGCATCGGCGGCTGGCTGATCCAGTAGAGTTGTGCGCCGCTCTTCCCGACGATATCCATGATCTCGCCCTGACGGCGACCATACTCGGCCATCCATCCCGGCGTACCGGGGGCAAAATACCCGGCGCCCGACGAAACACCGTTCAGATCATTGGCCCCCAGGATGATCACGACCACATCGGGCGGGTTACTCGTGACCGCCTGCGAAAGCCGGGCGGGCCAGTCGAAGAACGACGGATTCGCCAAACCGGAGGAAATCTTGCCGTCGGTGCTGGTACTGACCACGCCACTCCGCTGGCCGAACGAGGTCAGATCGGCCCCGAGCCATTCGGCAAAAGAGTCCCCCGCCACATACATCCGCAGCGGGTTCACCGCCGACACCTGCCGGATCGCGCGATTACCCTGCGCTGAAGATGGGCTCGTCACGACCGGCGGCACCGGCACCGGCGGCACCGGCACCGGCGGGCCGGGGACAGTCGGCGTCGGTCCGGGCACGATCAGCGTTGGGATAACGATTGGTACTTCCGCCACACGCGGCGAACTCGCCGCCGCTGGCGTCCGCGTGCTTACCGCAGTCCGTGAGCTCGCCGCTGTCTGCGTACTCGCCGCCGTCCGCGTGCTTTCCACCGTTCGCGTACTCGCTGCTGTGCGCGTGGCAGAGGCACGCGGCACCGTCGCGGCGGCAGCGTTCACGGTCGGGGATACGCCCGCCGCTGTCCTGGCTGCGGTGCCGACGGCGGGTGCCGTGGTGGGAGTGGATAGCGTGGGCGGCGCGACCGTTGGCGTCGTGGTGCCGCTGCACGCCGTCAGTACGAACAGGAGTACCAGCGGCACGGTCAGCCACCGCCAGCGATCTGACCGGACTATTCTCGGATGACTCATCGTTCACTCTCTGCGCGAAGTCAATCTCATCAGCCTGAAGATTCCCGGTGAGCGGGCATAGGAATAACCATGCGACGAATGAGCGTACCATGCCGCAGAGTGAAATGCGCGATTGAACGGCGTAAAAAGAGGAAAGTCACGACAAAAGTCCCAGCACCGCGCCGTGTTAGGGCAGCGTATTGGCACGCAACGGCGTCAGCGAACGATAATCTCCCTACCACACGTCAGGGCTCCGGCTACCGGGCTCGCCGTACCCCAACGGGAAAGGGGCAGCAACGATGACCGTCAAAACACCACTCTTCACCTACGACGATCTGGCGCAGTTGCCGGACGACGGCAAGCGGTATGAGCTTGCGGATGGAGAATTGATCGTGAGTCCGGCACCAGCAACCTACCACCAACGGATTTCGGCACGGTTCGGCAATTTGCTCTTCCAGGCCGAAGATGCGGGATGGGGCCGGATGTTCGCAGCGCCGACCGACGTCCGTTTCGGTCCCTATCAGGTCGTCCAACCCGACCTACTATTTGTCGGTGACGAGCACCTGACAATCATCGGATCGCAGTACATCGAAGGTGCCCCGGATCTGATCATCGAGATCCTGTCGCCAGGGACACGCGACCATGATCTCGGCTGGAAGAAAACCCTCTACGCCCGCGAAGGGGTGCGGTGCTACTGGATCGCCGACCCGATCGCCAAAACAGTCTTGCCGCTGACCCTCGGCGCGGCAGGCTACGACGAGGTAGCGCCGCTACAGACCGGGGACACGCTCGCCTGCCCGCTCTTCCCAGAAATCACGGTCGCGGTAGCGCGACTCTTCCCCTAATCCCTCACCCGCGCCGACCACGGACCAGCGCGACCACGATCGCAACGATCGCCCCCAGCGCAACCACAATCAGCGTCAACGGATAGGCCGGATGCTCCGCGACCAGCGTTGCGCCGCGCGTGAACGCGATATAGGCGATAATCGCCAGCAGGTAGAGGCCGAGCAGGATCGGCAACCAGGCGATTCGTGAGCGTTGGGACATCGGGCAGACCTCCAGTTGCAACCGACACACAGCGAAAGGGCAAGGCCACGAATACTCGGCGATTCTGGCGCGCGTTGCGCCGCACACTCATCATCCTCGTGGTCATCGGCCTGGGCGCGGGGCTCGTCTGGTTGCGTCCTTTCTCTGCGGCAGAGGCGGCGGTCGCCGCACTCGGCAGCGATGATGCGGTGACGGTAACCGCGACCAGCGATCTGATCACCTTCAGCCCGCACGAGACAGCCCGCACCGGCCTGGTCTTCTACCCCGGTGCGCGCGTCGAACCGCGCGCCTATGCTGTGCCGATGCGCGCCCTCGCCGCACGCGGCACCGCGACCTTCATCATCAAGCTCCCCTATGATATCGCGTTCTTCGCGCAAGATCGCGCCACCGCGATCATCGCCGCGCACCCTGAGATTCGCACCTGGGCCGTCGGTGGGCACTCGCTCGGCGGTGTTGTGGCCTGTTCCTATGCAGCAGCACATACCGATCGGGTCGCGGGCTTGCTCCTCTACGCCTCGTACCCCGCCTCCGATCTCTCCGTCACGCTCGCCAATACGGCGGTCCTCTTACTCTCGGGGACGAACGATGGCCTTGCCACGCCCGCGAAGGTCGAGCAGGCCCGACCAACATTGCCCGTGAGTACGCAGTATGTCGCCATCACCGGCGGTGTCCATGCCTACTTCGGCGATTACGGCGCACAACCCGGCGACGGCCAGCCCACGGTGAGCCGCGCCGAGGCCCAGGCAGCGATCATCGACGCCAGCACCAAATTCCTGGCGGCGCTCGATCGACGCTAAGGCCAGCAGGAACGTCCATTGAGCACAGTGAAGGGGGGAGTATGATCATCGACAGCCATTGCCATGCTTGGCCGCGTTGGCCCTATCAGCCACCGGTGCCGGATAGCGAGAGCCGGGGCAAGGTCGAGCAGTTGCTCAATGAGATGGATCTGTACGGTGTCGATCAGGCCGTGGTCATCTGTGCGCGGATCGATCACAACCCGGACAATAACGAGTATATCGCCGAGCAGATACAGCGTTTTCCGCAGCGCCTCCATCAGTTCCCCGATGTCGATTGCTCCTGGACAGAGACGTATCACCAGCCCGGTGCGGCCGAGCGGTTGCGCGAGGTCGCTGAACGCTTGCCGATCCGGGGCTTCACCCATTACCTGCGCGGCGACGACGATGGGGCGTGGCTCGACGGCCCGGAGGGGCAGGCTTTCTTCGGCGTGGCGGCAGAGCGCGGCTTGATCGCCAGTATCGCGGGGCGACCGGAGCATCAGCCCGCCTTACGGCGCGTCGCCGAGCGTTACCCAACCCTGCCAATCCTCTGCCATCACCTCGCTGGCTTACGCACGACCGACGAGAAGTTGCAAGACAATCTGCGCGAAGTGTTGGCCTCGGCGGCGCTGCCGAATATCTACATCAAACTCTCGGGCTTCGCGTATTGCTCACAGGTGAAGTGGGAATACCCCTATGCCGATACCACGCCGATCATCAAGGCGCTTTACGAACAGTTCGGGCCACAACGCCTCTGTTGGGGCTCCGACTATCCGGTAGTCCGTTTTTACATGACCTTTCAGCAATCGCTCGAAGCATTCCGCACGCACTGCACCTTCATCCCTGCAGGCGATAAGGAACAGATCTTGGGCGGCGCGCTCAACGCACTCCTGAAGGACAAACAGCCCGGAGCGTGACACTTGCCACGAACAGGTGCCATCAAAAGCGTGGACATCCCCAGCGTCCTTGGCGCAGGGGATGTTCATTTCCCCCGGCTCGGAAGGCCCAGATGCGGGATAGTCGACAGTGGTTCAGAATAATAGACAAATCCAAACCACCGGGCAGGTGCGTATTCCCCCTGAACGAACGAAAGACCTCGCGTGGCCACGCACGGATCGTTCAGCGGACATTAAGGGTATAAACCGACGAACCCAGGCGATGGATTAACGTGAACAGACCAAGGAGTATGGGATGATGATCGTGAGGCAACCTTTGAACAGAGCGGTGAAGTCGCTCGCTGGGGGCGCGATACTCGCCCTCACGCTGATGGCCTGCGGCGGTGGCACAACACCGACAGCAGCGACAACAGGCGGAGTCGCTTCGACCGCAGTGAGCGCCGCGTCGGCAGCGCCATCGAGCGCGGGAACAGCAGCGGCAACGCGCAGTGCCGCTTCCGCAGCCCCGTCGAGCGCCGCACAGGCCACGGTGACTCGCACGGTGACCGGCACCACCGGTGGCGGCGTCGCCGCGACCGCCTCGCGCACCTCCGGGACCGCGACGACCGGCGGGACGCGCTACGCAATCGCTGCCACGAACTCGAAGGCGACCTATAAGGTCAACGAAACTTTCATCAATCAGGGGAACCGCTTCAACACCGCGCAGGGGACAACCGGTGATGTCACCGGCGACATCACGATCAACAAGCAGAATCCCTCCCTCAGCACCGTTGGCACAATCAAGGTCGACATCAGCAAGCTAGCGTCGGATAGCGGCCAGCGCGACAATCAGATCCGCAACCGCTGGCTCGAATCGACTAAGTACCCGATGGCGACGTTCGTGCCGAAGCGCCTGGAAGGGCTGCCGACGACGCCATACACCGACGGCCAGGAGCTAACCTTCAAGATCGTCGGTGACCTGACGATCCGCACCGGCACCAAGGAAGTTACCTTCGACGCCACAGGGAAGATCGTCGGCGATACCTTCACCGGTACTTCCGCGACGAAGTTCAACATGACCGACTTCGGCGTCGATCCGCCGGACATCGCTGGGATCGTCAAGGCCGAGAACGGCGTCGAACTGGCGATGACGATCGAGGCGAAGCAAGCACCGTAAAGACCTTCGTAACGCTGACAATAAACGCCGAGTTTGAAGCGGTGGCCGACTCCGTTGGAGAGTCTGCTACCGCTTCGCGTCTGCCGATATTGCGGAACCGCAGTCCCGCGCCGTGACCGAGCGCAACCATTAGGGTATTCTACGTGCCAAGAGCAAACGATGTGGTTGCTCAAAGCGAAGCTAATGATGCGGGACGAGTGACAAATCGGTACGCAGAAGAGCCCTCACGGTATAGAGACATTGTCGGCCACTATTCGTCATTCGTCATTCGTCACTCGTCACTCGTCATGCCAAATGGGGGAAGATGAACACTGATCTTACCGGAAAAGTAGCACTGATCACCGGCGGCGGGTCTGGTATCGGCGAAGCGGCCTGCCGTACACTCGCGCAA
>JAABUS010008286.1_pt1 | contig 11469 bp, 11 predicted proteins | sample 5560161 | NCBI WGS metagenome assembly JAABUS01 (sample SAMN10711885, study PRJNA513376) | rock metagenome | isolation source: Antarctica rocks | place: Antarctica: Victoria Land, Trio Nunatak nord | collected 2016-01-04
TGGTGCGATGGGTCTGCGGAGGAGTACGACCGCCTCTGCCAGGAGCTCGTCGACGCCGGCACGTTCTCGAAGCTCTCCGAGGCCAAGCGCCCCAACTCCTACCTCGCCCTCTCCGATCCGGGCGACGTCGCCCGCGTCGAGGACCGCACCTTCATCTGCTCCGAGCGCGAGGAGGAAGCGGGGCCGACGAACAACTGGACCGCGCCCCAGGAGATGCGCGACAAGCTCAAGGAGCTCTTCCGGGGCGCGATGAAGGGCCGGACCATGTACGTGGTGCCGTTCTCCATGGGCCCGCTGGGCTCGCCCATCGGCCACATCGGCGTGCAGTTGACGGACTCCGCCTACGTCGCCGTCTCGATGCGGATCATGACGCGCATGGGGGCCGGCGCGCTGGACGTGCTGGGCGAGGACGGCGACTTCGTCCCGTGCCTGCACTCCGTCGGCGATCCGGTCGCCGAGGGCGAGACCTCGTCAGCCTGGCCCTGCAACGCCGACAACAAGTACATCGTGCATTTCCCGGAGACGCGCGAGATCTGGTCCTTCGGGTCGGGCTACGGCGGCAACGCGCTGCTCGGCAAGAAGTGCTTCGCATTGCGCATCGCGTCGGTGATGGCCCGCGACGAGGGCTGGCTGGCCGAGCACATGCTCATCCTCAAGGTCACGTCGCCCGAGGGCGAGGTCAAGTATCTCACCGGCGCCTTCCCGTCGGCCTGCGGCAAGACCAACCTCGCCATGCTGATCCCCTCGCTGAAGGGCTGGACCGTCGAGACGATCGGCGACGACATCGCCTGGATGAAGTTCGGCTCCGACGGCCGCTTGTACGCGGTCAACCCCGAGGCGGGCTTCTTCGGCGTCGCCCCGGGCACGGGCTACAGGACCAACCCGAACGCCATGGCGGCGGTGGAGCGGAACACGATCTTCACCAACGTCGCGCTGACGCCGGACGACGACGTGTGGTGGGAGGGCATGACCGACCCCGCTCCGCAGCACCTGATCAGCTGGCGCGGCGACGACTGGGCGCCCCGCTCGGAGACCACGGCGGCGCATCCCAACGCGCGCTTCACGGTCCCCGCCGACCAGACCCCGTCGATCGCCTCCAACTGGGAGGACCCGGCCGGCGTGCCGATCGACGCCTTCCTGTTCGGCGGCCGTCGCTCGACGGTCGTCCCGCTCGTCCGCGAGTCCTTCGACTGGGAGCACGGCACGTTCCTGGGTGCCACGATGGGCTCCGAGAAGACGGCCGCGGCCGCCGGCGCCGTCGGCCAGTTGCGCTTCGACCCGATGGCGATGCTGCCGTTCTGCGGCTACAACATGGGCGAGTACTTCGGCCACTGGCTGAAGATCGGCCGCCGCGAGAACGCGGTCCTGCCCAAGATCTTCTTCGTCAACTGGTTCCGCAAGGACCAGGTGACCGGCAGGTTCCTGTGGCCGGGCTTCGGCGAGAACTCGCGGGTGCTGGCGTGGATCTTCCGCCGCTGCGAGGGCGCCGTCGAGGCCGAGGAGACGCCGATCGGCGGCATCCCCGCTCCAGGCGACATCAACCTCGACGGGTTGGACATCTCCCAGGAGGCCTTCGAGCGGGTCCGCACCGTCGACCTCGACGCTCTCCGCGAGGAGCTGCCTCAGGTCCGGGCGCACCTGGAGACCTTCGGCGACGCGCTGCCACAGGAGATCTGGGTGCAGTTCGAGGCGCTCGAGGCGCGGCTGAGCGCAGCGCCCGTCTAGCTAGGCTCCGAGAGCGCCGCGAAGCGACGTGGCTCAGTGCGGGTCGGTGCCCGTGGCCGCGGGCGGGCGCTCCTCCTCGGCCAGGGAGGAGATCACCAGGCCGCCCTGGGCGGCGGTTTCGAGCACCTCGGTCGCCTCTTCGAGCGAGCGGGCGTAGAGCTCGACGAGCAGGTAGACGAGGATCCGGTCCTCGTCGTGCTTGTGGAAGCGCACGTGGGTGAAGAACTCACGCGTCCCGTGGTCGCCGAAGGCGGCGAAGGAGAGCGCGTCGGCGGCCTCGGGGCCGGAGCAGGACTCCACCTGGTCGGCCTCCACGGTGACCTCGCACGAGGAGACCCACGGCCTGCCCGCGACCATGCGCTCCCAGCGGTCCTCGATCGGCTGCACGCGGCCCTCGACGAAGCCCAGGTGAGGCTGGTCGTGCATGCAGTCCAGGCACTGGACGACGGCTTCCTGCAACTCGTCGACCACCTCGGCACGCTCCCCGCTGACCGGATCGATGCGATGAATCCCCTCGTAGTGCACCTGCACCTCGAGGTTCGTCGACCAGCAGCGGTAGCAGCGCAGCCACGAGCCGAGTGCGGGGCCTGCTTCCATGGCAGGATCCTAGTGATGCGCCGTCCCCGGAACCTCGTGACCACCGCGCTGGTCCTCACCTCGATCGCGGCCGCCGGCTGCCACGACCCGGCCGCCTCCGACGAGGAGCAGGTGCGCGGCGTCCTGGCGAGCTTCTCGATGTCGGTGGAGAAGCGCGACTACCAGCGGCTGTGCGACCGGATCTTCGCCCCGAAGCTGCTGAAGGGCCTGCAGGCCATCGGCCTGCCGTGCGTCGTCGCCATGCGCCAGTCGCTCGGCGCGGTCAAGGCTCCCAGGCTCACCGTCGGCGCGGTGACCGTCGAGCAGGGGAAGGCCGACGCCGAGATCAAGACCTCCGCCGCGGGACAGCCGCCGTCGAGCGACACGATCCGGCTGGAGAAGCTCAGCGGGACGTGGAAGGTGAGCGCGCTGTCGGCGGGCGCTCCTCAGCCCCCGGCGCCGTGAGAAAGTCGAGCACGAAGGGCCCTCGCGAGCGGCTCGCTTGGCGGCGTACATGCGGTCGTCGGCCAGCCGCAAGGCGGCGCTTGCGGTCTGAGCCTCGTGCGGCAGCCCTGGCCGAGGGCGGAGACGCTGAGCACGATCTCGGCGACGGCCACCGGCGGGATCAGGTGCAGCCAGCGCCGGCTGATGCGGTCCCACGGCACCAGCAGGCACGCCGCGCCCGTGAGGGCGCCCAGCAGGTCGATCAGGTGGATCCACCAGGCCGGGCGCGGGGCGGAGAGCGGTTGGTTGGCTGGCAGCGACGCGACGGCTGCCGTCAGGAACAGGATGCCGGCACAACGGCCGAGGACCCGATTGCGCTTGCCTCCCATCCGTCAAGCATCGGCGCGGACCTCGAGCGTCTTGACCAGGTCGGGCTCCGACAGGCCGGGATCCTGCTCGCCCAGGAACCGGGTCGCCGCGCGACGGCCGCCCAGCGCCCGGAGCCCGGCCTCGCCGCGCTCGGAGAGGAAGTCCGCCAGGGCTCCGGCACGGCGCGAGCGCGTGCGCGAGGCGGCGAGGTCCAGGCGCTCCCGGTGAGCGTCCAGCGCGTCCACCAGCTCGCCGACGCCGGTGACGGGCGGGACGCAGGCGACCGCCACCACCGGCACCTCGCCCGCTCCGAGGGAGCGCAGCGCGGCGTGCAGGTCACGCCGGGCGCGAGTGGCGATGACGCCGAGGTCGGCCTTGGTGACGACGAGCACATCCGGGGTCTCCATGATCCCCGACTTCAGGAACTGCAGCGCGTCGCCCGAACCCGGCTGGACGACCACGGCGACCGTGTCGGCGGCGTCGGCCACCTCGGTCTCGGACTGGCCGACCCCGACCGTCTCGATCACCACGACATCGAAGGCGACGGCCAGCGCCTGGGCGCCCGCGCGGGTGGCGGGCGCGAGCCCGCCGAGCCGCTCGCCGGCAGCCATCGAGCGGATGAACACCCGGCGGTCGCGCGGGTCGGTCTCGATGCGCGCGCGGTCACCGAGCAGGGCGCCGCCCGAGCGTTTGGAGGACGGATCCACGGCGAGGACGGCGACGGAGCGATCGCGGGAGCGCCACTCGCGCACGAGCGCGGACAGCAGGGTGGACTTCCCGGAGCCGGGCGGACCGGTGACGCCGACGATGTGCGCGGGCGCCTCGGTGCCCACCGCGGCCAGCAGTGCCGCGGCGTCCGCGCGCCGCGCGCGGTTCTCGACGAGGTTGAGGACGGCCGGGGCGACGGTGAGGTCGCCCTCGCGCAGCCGCGCGGCGAGGTCGCTCACGCCTGGGCGGTGATCCCGTTGCGCTCTTCGACCAGCTTGACGATGTCGCGCATGATCTTCGACAGGTCGAAGTCCTTGGGTGTGTAGACCGAGGCGACGCCCACCCGCTTGAGCGGCTCCACGTCGGCGAGCGGGATGATCCCGCCCACCACCACCGGGATGTCCCCACCGCCGGCATCCTCCAGCGCCTCCATGATCGAGGGGATCAGCTCGCGGTGCGAGCCGGAGAGGATCGACAGCCCGATCACGTGGACGCCCTCGTCCACCGCCGAGCGCGCGATCTGCTCGCCGGTGAGGCGGATGCCCTCGTAGACGACCTCCATGCCGACATCGCGGGCGCGCACGGCGATCTGCTCGGCGCCGTTGGAATGCCCGTCCAGGCCGGGCTTGCCGACCAGGATCTTCATGGTGCGCCCGAGCGCCTCGCCGACGCGGGCGACCTCGTCGCGCAGCTCGGTCATCTCCTCCGTCGGCGGGGGTGCGGCCGCCTCGCCGATGCCGGTCGGCCCGCGGTAGGAGGTGAAGACGTCGCGCAGCGCCTGGGCCCACTCGCCGGTGGTGACGCCGGCGCGAGCGCAGGCGATGGTCGCCTCCATCACGTTCTCATCGGTCTTCGAGACGCGGCGCAGCTCCTCGAGGGCGGTCTCGACGGGGTCGGGGTCACGCGACGCCCTCCACTGCTCGAGCGCTGCCCTGGCGCCGGCCTCGACGTCGGGATCGACCGTGAGGATGCCGCCGTCGCCGCTGGCCGTCAGCGGCGAGGGCTCCGTCCCGGTGTATCGATTGACCCCGACGACGACCTGCTCGCCGCGCTCGATGCGCGCGATGCGCTCCCGGTGGGACTCGACGAGCGCGGCTTTCATATAGGGGACGGCCTCGACGGCGCCGCCCTGCTCGCGGACCCGCTCCATCTCGATCCGGGCGGCCTCGGTGAGCTCCGCGACGAGCCCCTCCATCACGCGTGACCCCTCGAAGATGTCGCCGTACTCGAGCAGGTCGGTCTCGTAGGCCAGGATCTGCTGGATGCGCAGCGACCACTGCTGGTCCCACGGGCGCGGCAGCCCGAGCGCCTCGTTCCAGGCCGGCAGCTGCAGCGCGCGGGCGCGCGCGCTGCGGCCGAGCGTGACGGCGAGTGCCTCGAGCACGATGCGCGGCACGTTGTTCTCGGGCTGGGCCTCGGTGAGGCCGAGCGAGTTGACCTGCACGCCGTAGCGGAAGCGCAGCAGCTTGGCGTCGGTCACCCCGTAGCGCTCGCGCCCGAGCTCCTCCCACAGCACCCCCATCGCCCGCAGCTTGGCGTGCTCCTCGATGAAGCGCACGCCGGCGTTGACGAAGAACGACATGCGCCCGAACACGGCCCCCATGCGATCCTCGGCGACGCGCTCGCGGACGGCATCGAGCACGGCCACCGCGGTCGACATGGCGAAGGCGATCTCCTGCACCGGGGTGGCTCCCGCCTCCTGCAGGTGATAGCTGCAGATGTTGATCGGGTTCCACTTGGGCACCTCGTCGACGGTGTAGGCGATCATGTCGGCGATCAGCCGCATGCTGGGGCCGGGCGGGAACGCGTAGGTGCCCCGCGACAGGTACTCCTTGATGATGTCGTTCTGGGTGGTGCCCTGGAGCTGGTCCGGGCCGACGCCGCTCTCCTCGGCCGCGACGATGTAGAGCGCCATCAGCCACGCCGCCGTCGCGTTGATCGTCATCGAGGTGTTCATGGCGTCCAGCGGGATGCCGTCCAGCAGCGCCTGCATGTCCCCGCGGTGGGCGACGGGGACGCCGACCTTGCCGACCTCGCCGCGCGCGAGCTCGTGGTCGGCGTCGTAGCCGGTCTGCGTCGGCAGGTCGAAGGCGATCGAGAGCCCGGTCTGCCCCATGGCCAGGTTGCCGCGGTAGAGCTCGTTGGACTTCTTCGCCGTCGAGTGCCCGGCGTAGGTGCGCATCATCCACGGACGGTCGGGCTGGTCCAGTCGCGGCTTGGGCGCGTCGCTCATGTGGCTATCTTCGCAGCCATGCGCGTGGTCGACACCGAGCATCTGGGCAACCGGCAGGTGATCGGGGTGTGGGAGGTCGACGGCGTCCTGGTCGACCCGGGGCCCGAATCCACCCTGGAGACCGTGATCGGGGCGCTGGGCGAGAGCTTCGAGCCCCGCGCGGTCCTGCTGACCCACATCCACTTCGACCACGCCGGTGCCAGCGGCGCGCTCGTGCAGCGCTTCCCCGAGCTCCAGGTCTACGTGCACGAGGTGGGCGCGCCGCACCTGGCCGACCCCGCACGGCTCGTGAAGTCCGCCGCGCGCCTGTACGGCGAGGATCAGATGCAGCGGCTGTGGGGCGACGTGGTGCCCGTCCCAGAGGCCAACCTGCGGGTGCTGAGCGGCGGCGAGACCGTGCTCGATGACTTCCAGGTGCAGTACACGCCCGGCCATGCCTCCCACCACGTCAGCTACCTGCACGAGCCGACCGGCACGGCCTTCGTGGGCGACGTGGCGGGCGTGCGCATCCCGCCGGCGGGGCTCGTCGTCGCGCCCACGCCGCCGCCCGACGTCGACGTCGACGCGTGGAGGCACTCCGTGGGCCTCGTGCGCGGCTGGGAGCCGCAGCGGTTGGCGCTGACGCACTTCGGTGAGGTCACGACGGACATCCCGGGCCATCTGGACCGGCTGCTCGCCTCCCTGGACGAGGAGATCGAGCGCACCGGCAGGCTGACGCAGGAGGAGTTCGTCGCCAGCCAGATCGCCGCACTCGAGGAGCAGGCCGACCTCGACACGGCGAAGACCTACGACCAGGCGGTCCCGGCGCACCACATCTGGCTCGGCCTGGACCGCTGGCGGTCCAAGCAAGCATGAGCCAGACCATCGAGAAGCCCCGCCTCGGCGGCCCGGGCAGCGGCCTGGGCGGCAACTGGCGCGTGATCGTCCTCAACGACAACCACAACACCTTCGACCACGTCGCGGCCACCCTGGCGCGCTACATCCCGGGGATGACGCTCGACCAGGGCCATGCGATGGCCGAGCGCATCGACCGCGCCGGGCAGGCGCTGGTCTGGAGCGGCCAGAAGGAGACGGCCGAGCTCTACTGGGAGCAGCTCAAGGGCGCGGGGCTCACCATGGCGCCGCTCGAGCGGGGTTGACGCCTGTAACGAAAGGGTGCGCGTCTCGACGCTTACGCGGCTGTGTGAGGCGCTGGAATGCCAGCCCGGAGATCTGCTGCGCCTGCGCGAGGCGCGGGGAAGCTGAGCGCCGCGAGCCCGGCGCGAGCCCGGTCGATCACGGCCTGTCCGTCCTCGCCCTCGCGCCATGCGAACGCGCAGACGCGACAGGCCGGGCCGCCGGAGAGCTCGGAGCCGAGCGCGTCCGCGGCGGCTTGGACCGCCGTCTCGTCGGCGCCCGGGACGAGCAGGGCGAAGCGCCGCCCGCCGGCCCGGCAGGCGGTGCCGGCGCTGCGAAGCTCGGCCCGGCGCAGGCCGGCCGCGACTGACAGTCAAAGTTCGGTCGCCGGCTGCGAAGCCGTCGCTGCGGTTGATGTCGTCGAGCTCGGTTATCTCGACGAGCACCAGGCCGAACGGACGGGTCTGCACCGCGGCGCGGCGAGCCTCGGCCTCCACGGTCTCGTGGAGGTAGCTGCGGGAATGCAGCAGTGTCAGGTTGTCCACCATGGCGAAGGCCGGGGCTCCCAGCGGGCCGGCGCCGTCGGAGTCCCGGTGGGCCGCCAGCTCGTCCTCGACGGCCGGTTCGTCCCCGGCGGCCAGGGGGTTGTTGCGGACCTCCTCGACGAACAGGCGCACGACCCCGGGGTCGAACTGCGTGCCGGCGCAGCGTTCGAGCTCGGCGCACGCCTCCTGGGGCGAGAGGCCCTCGCTGTACGGGCGGTCGGCGATCATCGCGCTGAACGAGTCGGCCACCCCGATGATGCGCGCCTCGAGCGGGATGCGCTCGCCCTCCAGCCCGGCGGGGTAGCCCGACCCGTCGAAGCGCTCGTGGTGATGCAGGACGGCTGGTGCGATGGGAGCGAGGGCAGGGATGCCCACGACGATCCGGTGCCCGATGCGCGGGTGCAGCTTGATGACGTTGAACTCGTCGCTGGTCAGTGGCCCCGGCTTGAGCAGAATGCGCTCGGAGATGCCGATCTTGCCCGGAGTGCGTGCGCACGGACGGCTCCTTGGCCTCGATGGCGTCGGCGAGCGAGCGGATCGTCCCGAGGTAGGCCGAGCGCAGCTCGCCGCGCAGGCGCGAGTTGCCCAGGACGGCGCCCGCGTGGTCGCCCAGCGACAGCAGCACGTCGTCCTGGAAGTCGTCGAAGCCGCCGTCGCGGTTGGCGCACACGAGCACCCCGTCGAACTCGTCGTGGATGTAGATGGGCAGGGCTACGAGGTTCTCGATCTCGGCGTCGGCGCCCTTGGCGTCCTCGGCGGCGCGGTCGTCGCGAAGCGTCTCGTCGCGTTCCAGGGAGCGGGAGCCGAGGCGCTGCACGAGGTCTGAGTGCTCCGGGTCGTGCTCGAAGTTGAGCGCGCAGATCACGTCGAGGCGCCCGTCGCCGTCCGCGTCGTCACGGCCTAGCAGCAGTCCCTTCTCGGCTTCGAGCAGGGTCATGGCCGTGTCGAGGACCAGGTGCTTGACGTCGTCGGGGTCGTGCAGGACGCCGTTGCGCTGCTGCAGGGCTGCGAGGTGCTCACGCAGCTCCCGGTTCATCCGGCGCTCGGCGTCCAGCGCCCGCTGCACCCGCTCGCGCTCGGCGCGCTCGGCGTCGCCGTCTGGTAGCTCCTCCAGCCGGTCGCGCGCTCGGATCCAGGCCACCGACGCCGCGATCAGCGCGAGCAGCAGGATGACGAGGACGACGAGCTCGAGCGTCCGTTGAGTGCTCATCGCCCGCGAGTACCCACAACGGACGCGATGACGGCTCAAACATGCGTCTACGTCTCCTCGACGACCGCCTCCCCGCGGAGCTGCGAGTGCCCGGCGGCGACGATGTCCTGCCAGACATAGAGCACAGGGACCTGATACCAGCTCGTGTACTTGGCCCGCCAGTCGACGAACTCCGGCCCGTACCAGTAGCGCTCGAAGTCGAGCTTGTCCTCGAAGCTCACGCTGTGCACGAACTTGTACCCGTCGTCCCGCGAGCGGTAGACGGCATAGTCCGTGGCGCCGTAGCGCAGCGCGAGGGGGGCGATATCCGCAAGCGCCTCGGCGAAGCGATCGCCGCGGAAGAACGTCGCGTACCACGGGATGTGCACGGCGCCGGCGGCCATCAGGCTCCGACCTCCGCGTAGATCGCGCCGGGGCCCTCTGCCGTCTTGCCCAGTCCCTCGGACTCGGCTCCGACCAGGATGGAGATCTTGCCGAGGTGCCGGTTGTCGCGCATCAGCTGGTGCGCCTCGCCGACGCCGTCGAAGGGCATCGTGCGCCACAGCACGGGCCGGATCAGGTGCTGCTCGATGAGCGCGTTGGCTTGATTGCACTCGTAGGCGTTGGCGAAGTGCGACCCGAGGATCTCCTTCTGGCGCATCCACAGGTAGCGCACGTCGAAGTCGAGGTGGTAGCCCGTCGTGCCCGCGCAGATGACGACCTTGCCGAATGGCTTGACGGTGAGGACCGAGGTCGGGAAGGTCGCCTTGCCGACGTGCTCGAAGACGATGTCGGGGGCGTCGCCCAGGATCTCCGCGACTCGCTTGGAGAACGCGCGCGAGACCTTGAAGCGCGCCTTCTCCTCGTCGGGCGACTCGTCGCCCGTGCGCATCATGCCCTTGAACTCGTCGCGGTTGATGTAGTCGACCGCGCCCAACCGCTTGACGAGCTCGCCCTTGTCCTCGGAGGAGACCACGCCGACCGCCCGGGCGCCGCTGATCGCGCACAGCTGGGTGGCGAAGACACCGAGGCCCCCGGCGGCGCCCCAGATCAGCACGCGCGCTCCGGCCTGCAGGTTGCAGCGCGTCATCAGCATCCGGTAGGCGGTGAAGTAGACGAGGCCGTAGGAGGCGGCCTCCTCCCAGGTCAGCGACTTGGGCTTGGGGATGAGCTGCTGGGCCTGCACCTTGGTGAACTGCGCGAAGGAGCCCCACGTGGTCTCGTAGCCCCAGATCTTCTGCGACGGCGCGGCGAGCGGGTCGAGGCCGTGGACCTCGACGTCCTCGTAGGAGGCCTGATTGCAGTGGACGATGACCTCGTCGCCCTCCTGCCAGCGCGTGATGCCCTCGCCGACCTTCCAGACCACGCCCGAGGCGTCCGAGCCGCCGATGTGGTGCCCGAACTCGGGATGATCGCCGTACTTCATCACCGACACGGGCTGGCCGAGCGCGGCCCAGACGTTGTTGTAGTTGACGCCGGCGGCCATGACGCGGACGATGACCTCGAAGGCGCCGGGGTTGGGAACCTCGATCTCCTCGAGCTGAAACGCGTCGATCGGCTCGCCGAAGCGCTCCTCGCGGATGACCCAGGCGGACATCGTTTTCGGCAGCTCGCCGGGCTCGACTGCGAGGGTCGCGACAGCGCTCGAGTCAACGGCCACGGGGGATCTCCAGACGGACGGTCAAGGCGGCGGGGATGGTACCGGCCCGAAGGCGGGAGGGGGCCCCGCCTCCGGTGGCCGCCTGGCAACCTCCGGCCCGCCCTACCACCAGTCGCGGCGGCGCCAGTACAGGATCAGCGCCAGCAGGACGGTGGGAACCAGGAGCGCGCCGATCTCGTACGCGAAGAAGGCGCCCTTCGAGTCGATGTGCCGGGTCAGGTAGCCGAAGTTCTGGCCGAAGAAGCCCGTCACCAGCGTCCAGATCAGGAAGAACATGCTGCCGACGGCGACCAGCGTGGCCAGGCGGTTGAGCCGGTTGGCATTGGCGTTGAAGAACGTGTCGGTCAGCGCCGTGAGGTCAGCCGACAGGCGCCGCAGGTCCGAGTTGATGGCGTCCACGTGGGTCTCGACGTCACGCAGCCATTCGCGCGAGCCGTACGTCAGGCCCTCGAGCCCGTGGATGGCGTCGATGGCGGTGTGAAAGCTGGTGCGCTGCGGGCCGGCGCGGCGGAGCAGGTCGCCGACCTCCTGCTTGAGCCGGTAGATCGTGGTCAGCTGGTGCTTGTCCGGGCGCTCGAGCACGGAGGCCTCGACCTCGTCGACGCGGCGGTCGATCTCTTCGATGACCGGGTCCCAGCCGTCGGCCAGCGCGTCGAGCACGTGATAGAGGATCTGGTCCTCGTCGTCGTAGTCGTTGTGGGCGAGCCACTCGTGCTGGGCGTCGAGCTGGGTCTTGCACCGCCGCGCCGTGAAGATCCAGTCGCCCGAGACGTAGACGTGGGCCTCGACGGGCTCGACGCGGCCGTCGACCGAGCGTGCCGAGAAGAAGACGAGCATGACGTGGTCGCGGTAGTCGTCCAGGCGCGGGAGCTGGTCCCACTCACGCGTGTCCTCGACGGCGGCG
>JAABUS010008288.1_pt1 | contig 11468 bp, 12 predicted proteins | sample 5560161 | NCBI WGS metagenome assembly JAABUS01 (sample SAMN10711885, study PRJNA513376) | rock metagenome | isolation source: Antarctica rocks | place: Antarctica: Victoria Land, Trio Nunatak nord | collected 2016-01-04
AGTATGGGAAAAAACGATTAACGCATTTGAAGAAAAACACCCAGGACTAAAAATCAATTATGTTTATACTGGTCCTGACGAATTAAACTCTAAAAAGAAGACACATATGTTGCTCTATATATTTACTGAACAAAAGAATTGAAAAAAACTGCCTACAACAAAAGGTTTGGCAAAAGTGGGGCATTTGTACTAAATTTGAGCATTGGAATTCTATTGAACTTGGGTGCTAAATTGAACATTTGGACTTCGATTTCCCCACCTTCGCAAAGCCCCAAACCGTTAGCTGATATTTTGCGACAAACTACATCGTAGTACCACCATCGACAATAATTTTTTCGTTTCGTAAGACCAAAGAATTGTCTGAAACTAAAAACTCTAAAATAGGTGCAATATCTTTTGGTTGGACAATTCTGCCAATTGGAGACGAATTTGAAAAATGTTCTAACAAGTTTTTTATTGCATCATCACTCATTCCGGATTTTTTTTGAATTGGACTTTCCGTAACACCAGGACTTATAATATTTACTCGAATTCCTTTTTGGGCAAGTTCTAAATTCAAAACTTTTGCGACACTTTCAATCGCTCCCTTACTTGCAGTATAGACACTTGTGTCTGCAAATGCTTTAAAAACGACTATTGAAGTATTTAAAACAATACTCGACGGATTATTCATTATTGGAACAAACTTTTGAGCCGTAAAAAAAGCACCTTTAAAATTAATGTTCATCGTTTCATCGAAAATTTCTTCTGTTGTTTGCTCAAAACTTGATGCCTTGAAAATTCCTGCGTTGACAAATAATCCATCGATTTTTTTGAATTTTTCTTTTACCAAACTTACCAGCTCGTCAATATCGGACAACTTTGAAGTGTCAGACAAAAAGCCAGTTGCCTTTTGATTTAACTTTTCTAATGCTTCACTCAAATTGCTTTCAGAACGACCTGTTATGATTACTTCGTAACCTTTTTCTAAAAGATATTCTGCACAAGCAAATCCAATTCCAGTTGTACCACCTGTAATGACGATTATTTTTTTATCAACCATTTTCAATTGTTTTTCTGCAAAGTTAAATCTTTACTATATTTGTGGCAAGAACGTACTAAAAAGTAATGTACTTACTTTAAATACGGAATTATTGTAAATCAATGTTTTAGAGAATGGAATTATTTGAAAAAAAATATAAAAATGCCAATGAATGCCCAATTACAATTTTTATGGACAAAATTGGTGGAAAGTGGAAACCTGTGATTGTATGGTTGTTGCTTAAAAATGGAACAATGCGTTTTAACGAATTGGACAAAGCGATGAGTGGAATTACTCAAAAAATGCTTTCACAACAACTAAAAAGTTTAGAAGAAGAAAATATTATCAGTCGAACTTCATATCCCGTTGTTCCACCAAAAGTAGAATACAGTTTGACAGAAAAAGGAAATACATTGTCTGAACTTTTAGAAGGAATAATGAAATGGAGTAACTTAAACTTAATAGAAAAAAACATCAGCTAACAAGCGGTTTGGCAATATGGCGGGGCGACGAATATATTCTCAGCTTTTTGTTGGCTATTAGGCTTTAGCTCCAGCCGACGAATAACGCCGAGCAATAGAATAAACAATGAACTTTCATTTATAAATTTAGCTTTGGTTACGGGCTGACGATTTTCAAATGCCGCCACATCGCCAAGCCCAGTTCGTTACCAGTAATGCTATGACGACCACCATACCTGACAAATAAATGGGCAACACGGAACAATTTTGCAAAATAGTTCGACAACGTTCTAAGGAAAATAAGCAAGCAATATGTTTACTTTCTCGGACTGGATTAGCAGGACAAGTAATATCGGTTTTAAGACAAGAGCTCGACTCAATGGTGAGAGTTATCTTTTTGTTAAGTCAAACAATTGAAGAACGTGAGCATCTAATAAACCTGACTTTGACTGGAAAGAAATGGAAACTTAGAAACAATGCTAATGTGACAGACAAACAAATGGTTGAACTAGCTGACACTTTAAATGGCTGGACACAATCCGTTTATAAATTCGGCTGTGCATTTATTCATTTATCCTCGTTTCATGACTATCTTTTTAATGACCCGTTTGAAAATTTGGATCAAGGCGAAATTGATTCGATCAAAACTCACTTGAATAATTACCATAGTTTTCCATTGACAACTGAATTAACAACGCAATCAATTTCATTTTATCTTCCAATGGTTTTTGACAAAATAGAAGGGAATTTAGAATCTTACATAATACATTTAGAGGAAAGAGAAACAACACTAATATAAACAAATTTGGACAGGAAAAAAAGCACTACTGGTAACATTGGTTTGGCAAAAAACTGGCGGAGGAAATACAACATCAACTTTTGTTTTTCTATTTTGCTTCAGTTTTGAACTGACGGATTAAAATTTAGCCGGTAAAAGAAGCATCAACATTTGATTATAAATTTAACTTTGGTTTTGGCTGACGGTTTTCAAATATCGGTTCTTCGCCAAGCCTTTTCCGTTAAATGAAAATTTGCGTTTTCACCCGACAAAGTTCGCTACAAATTTTTTTGTGCCAAAAAAGCAAAAACACAAACTTCAGTTAACATCGTGTTGGCAAAATGGCGGCTGAAGAAACTGATTGTAGCTTTTGATTTTTTTATTAACTTTAGTACTGTTTTTAACTGAAGGAATTCTATTTCCACCACTTCGCCAACACGCCAGCGTTGTGCGTTACCATTAAGCGACATCATACTTCAAATTAAGAAAGTAACAAACTATTACTTGTCGATAGTTACATTTGATTTATATTTTCAGTAGACACTTATTTCTCATTTTAAATTTATGATACTTTTCAATTTTACAAGTACACCTTATCCGTCATTAGAAGAACAAGAAAGAGCAAAGGCTGCTTTTATTGACAAATTGGGACCATTAAAAGAAGAATTTGAAAATAGCGGCGGTGTTGCTGTTTTTAATTATTCACTTCCAGCAACAGATAATCCTGAAATTTCATTTAATGTTGGTAGTGATTTAAGTTTGCATGATTTTATCATTCGTTGGAACGAATATATTGAGACTTTAAAATAGGACGACTACATTTTTACATTTTTAATCAAAGAAAAATGGCATGTACGTTTTTCTTCAAGTAACTTGACCTTCCTGCTTTTTTCTTCGAGGTTACTTTCAAGGACACAACATTTGGCGAACGCACAACATTGGTTTGGCAAAAAACCGGCCGACGGAAGCTATTGAACTTTTGGTTTACTATTTTGCTTCAGTTCAAGCAGAAGGAATAAAATTTAGCTGATAAAAGAAGCATCCACATTTGATTAAAAATTTAACTTTGGTTACGGCAGACGGGTTTTAAATTCCGGTTCTTCGCCAAGCCCGGAACGTTATGTGTAATACGACAAACCGCCGTAAATGACTACTGTAACTGACTTTATCAAAAGTTTACTTAGAAATCCAGGAAAAATCTATTTACTTGGCATTTCAGTATTTTTTTTCTTCTCTTTCGTTTGCATACCAATTTTAAGTAGCGGACATCCAGGCGGAGAACAACGACCTATGACTTTATTGTCATATGCTGTCAATTATTTATTTTTCAGCTTTTTTATTGTAGCACTGATCACAACTATTGCTTGTTGGAAATGGTTTAAAAAGTATTGGTATGTAAACTTGTCAATACTTATCGTTACAAGTTACGTAATTATAAAAGTATATTTTCTTAAAGATTATTAATACATTTCAATATTGTACTACACATAACATTGGTTTGGCAAAAAACCGGCTGACAGAAGTTATCAAACTTTTGTTTTACTATTTTACTTCAGTTTCGGCAGAAGAACAAAATTTAGCCGATAAAAGAAGCATCAACATTTGTTTATAAATTTAACTTTGGTTTCGGCTGACGAGTTTCAAATTCCGGTTCTTCGCCAAGCCCGGAACGTTGTGTGCTACTTTCGACAAATTATACGCCAGACAAAAACGATGAAAATAGTTGCAGCAATATTTACTTTCTTGTGGACAACAGTTTGGATTTTTATTGGTGTTAATTCGCTTCTTGACACATCAAAACAAATTGAAAGGGATAGGAATTTTGCGCAAACACAAATTAAACCTTCAGTTGATTTCGTAAATAACTTTAAAAAGTCATACAATAAACTTCCGACAAACCGAGAAGTTTATACTTGGGAGAGAGATCATTACAAAGACTATTCAAGTGACCTAAACCAAAGGGATGATTCATTAATTTCAGGATTTGGGCCAGTTAACTACATTAGAAAAAGTTCGGATGTTATTTCTAACGACCAATCAAGATTTACAAACGCAAACTGGAAAAAAGATTTTGCAATTGGTGTATGGCGAGGTGAATGGATGGAGTATTATTATTCTTGGAATGACAGTTACGAAACCAACAACTATTCTTGGAGTGACGGTTTTATAAGTCTTTTTGTTTTTACTACGATTGGACTTGTGCCTTTTGTATTTTGGTTCTATTTTTATGAACGAAACAAGAAAAGCAGCACACAACATTGGTTTGGCAAAAAACCGGCTGACGGAATTCATTAAACTTTTGTTTTGCTATTTTACTTCAGTTCCGGCAGAAGGAACAAAATTTAGCTGGTAAAAGAAGCATCAACATTTGATTATTAATTTAACTTTGGTTTCGGCTGACGGGTTTCAAATTCCGGTCCTTCGCCAAGCCTTTTCCGTTGTGCGTAATACTATGGAAATTCGCTACTTAGCAATTGTAATAATTTTTGCGACTTTATTTTCTTGTAATAATATTCACAAAAATAGTGTTGACTTGCCAAAGGAATTAAAACGAGTAAGTTCACCTGACAAAAAAGTTGACGCAGTTTTAGTCGAAACAAATGGCGGTGCAACAACACCTTTTGGAAATGCAGTATTTCTTGTTTTACCCAGAAAGAAAATAAATCAAGATGACTTGAAGTATGCAATTTTCAATGCTGACCACTATCAGAATATTGACATCAAATGGGAAGCAAACAAACAACTGCTAATCTCATACAATAAAGCAAGAATATTTACTTACACTAACTTTTGGCAAACCGACGAAATTGAAAACTGGAATTATGTAGTCGAAATAAAATTACAATGTTCCTCTACAAACGGACAATTATCTGAAAAAGACAAACATCCAATGAGTAAATAATGTACTACGCACAACATTGGTTTGGCAAAAAACCGGCCGACAGTTTTTATTCAGCTTTTGTTTTGCTGTTTTGCTTTGGTTTCGGCAGAAGGAACAAAATTTAGCTGGTAAAAGAAGCATCAACTTTGGAATTTTAATTTAGCTTTGGTTTCGGCTGACGAGTTTCAAATATCGGTTCTTCGCCAAGCCTGGAACGTTGGTGGCAACTTAGCGGACAAACGCCGACACACGCGCCAGACAAACTTTTGTCGTAAACTGGTTTTGTAAAGCTGACTTTTACTGTGCTGTTTTTATCGGTGTAAAACTTGCGGACAAATTTTTAGTCTGTAAAAACAGCATTTCGCACGACTTTTTTTTATTAAAAGCTGAATACAAGTTTGTAAAACGACAGACCAAAACGTTGGACTTTTAGAAAACAAATTTCTGGCGGACTTATAAATCGCAATCTTTAAACCGGATTGCTCAAAGTCTGTCAAATGGAAAGTTCAGGTTTTTTTGCCGTTAAAAACAGCATTTTACGTTTATAGATAAAGCTGCCACCAACAAAAGGTTTGGCAAAAAACTGGCTGACGGAAGTTATTAAACATTTGGATTTCTTTTTTATCTTTAGTTCTTCGTTTGGCTGTGGAATTTCAAATATCAGTTCTTCGCCAAGCCCGGAACGTTGCACACCATTTTCCCACGACCTTCCGACTTGGTACCTTCAAAATAAATGAATACAAAAGTTGTACATTAGGACAACTTTTGTATCTTTGAACTTGATGACAAATCAAAAAATAAGAACAATCATTTTTTACAAAGACTATTTTGCTGACTTTTTTGTAAAACAAAGACAGAAGGTAAAAGACAAAATAATTTGGACTTTTGACTTGATTGAGATAATCGACAAAGTTCCTGAAACTTATCTTAAGCATTTGGATGGCACAGACAGACTTTTTGAAATCAGAGTTCAAAGTGGGAACGATATTTTTAGAATATTTTGCTTTTTTGATGAAGGAAGTTTAGTTGTTCTTGCAAACGGCTTCCAAAAAAAAACCCAAAAGACACCAAAACAAGAGATTGAAAAGGCTTTAAAAATAAAAACAGAATATTATGAAAGCAAATAAAAACATTAAAACACTTTCCGAATTTAAAGACGAACATTATGGTAAAACTGGTTCTGCCAAACGTGACAAATTAGATAAAGGGTTTGAGGCGTTTAAACTTGGCGCTTTAATCCACGAAGCAAGACTTGAGCAAGGCTTGACACAGGAACAACTTGCAGAGAAGTGTGGAACTAACAAGGCTTATATTTCAAGAGTTGAAAACAACATCAAAGACGTTCGTATTTCGACTTTACAAAAAATTGTTGAGCTTGGTTTTGGCGGACAATTACAATTATCAATCAAACTTTAGGACAATAAAACGGCGTGCAACAATGGTTTGGCAAAAAACCGGCGGACGGAAGTTGTTAAACTTTTGTTTTACTATTTTGCTTAAGTTTCGGCAGAAGGAATAAAATTTAGCCTGTAAAAGAAGCATCAACAATGGAATTTTAATTTAGCTTTGGTTTCGGCTGACGGGTTTCAAATTCCGGTCCTTCGCCAAGCCTCCAACGTTGTGCGTCATTTTAAAAGCAACGCGTAGAACTTAAAAAGGCGACTAAAATTCTTATAATAATTTAGTGACATTTATTAAAGGTTTGATAAAGAAGTACAATTACTTTAGATACTTTAATAAGAACACACCGTTGAACTGTTATCACAGTTATAAGTTCTGTTACAAGCATAGATTATAATGAAACACTAATCTAATTTATTTGAGAATTAAAAACAATAAAAGTATAATAGCTAAGATATGAGAGTCAAGTTTGCATTCATAAGTATAGTTGTAATACCATTAATATTTTCATCGTGTGATTTTAATGTTAATGATAGTCCTGGTCCTAAAATGAGTTCTTCAATTAAAGAAGCGCAATCTCATGGAACTTTTTTATGCGCATATAAAGTTGATAATAATGTTATCAATGGAATCAAAGTTGAAACAATTTTTGCAGAAAAGCAATATTCCCGAGAAAACGGTTTTTTGCTAAAGAAAAGGATAGAATGCTGTAAGTCGCAATTGATAATAATTTCTTTAACTCAACCATTTTCAACTCAAAATTCAGGATTTGATGTCGATTGGAAATTAACTGGATTTGAAACTCCAAGTCCATATGCGTCAATAATTTATAAAGACTATAAAGGAGTATCATTACCTGACTCTGTTCCTATAACAGTGATTGCACTTCAAGGAACGGATAGTTCTCATATCATTCAAACATTAAAGCTATATAAAATAAAATCTTAGATTTTTGCCATTGTTATTAAACCTAATTAAATTTTTCAATGTTCGTTAATATGGCAAAAACGAACGCACAACATTGGTTTGGCAAAAAACCGGCTGACGAATGTTATTGAACATTTGTTTTACTATTTTGCTTCAGTTTCGGCAGAAGGAACAAAATTTAGGTGATAAAAGAAGCATCAACATTGGAATTTTAATTTAACTTTGGTTTGGGCAGAAGGATTTCAAATACCGGTTCTTCGCCAAGCCCCGAACGTTGTGCGTCATCCTAACACACCTATGACCTTGACAAACTGACAGCTATTTGCCCACAATTTCTTTCCTGAAATGAATACCCCAGTTCAGCAACTCGTCTAAAAGTTTATTCATGGAATTACCAAGCGGCGTTAAAGAATATTCTACTGTTACAGGCATACTATCATACAAAGTGCGACTGATGATTTTGTTTTGCTCTAACGCCTTTAATTCCTGCGACAACATTTTCGGAGAAATATCACCAATTTCTCTCTGTATTTCTCCAAATCGCTTATCGCCATAAGTCAATGATACGATAATAGGAATCCGCCATTTACCCTGAACTACGTCCATTGTGTCTCTTGCAGCTTGTAATTTATAATGACAAGCCACTTTTGTTACTTCTACTACCATTGATGCTATGATTTACTTACTTCCAGGTAACTACTTACCATTAGGTAACAGCTATAAATAAGAAAGTAAAAGTAATTAGTTTTACATCTTAAATATAAAATAATGAAAAAAGTATTAAACATTATAGCAAGTCCGCTTGGAGATTTATCCAATAGCAATAAACCGGGTAATGCCTGACTTTTTGATAATTAAAGCAAGCATATAAAATACTTTAAATCAAATTTAAACAGGCTTTAAGTAGCAACAATTATGGTACAAATAATAAAAAAAGCGGAACAATATAATGAGGTAATATTTGGCAACCGTTTTTTTGGCAACAAACCCGTCTATAACGGGCAAGGCAATGTAAAACCCTATTCAAGTTTATTTTATTGGAATCATGGTTTTGCAAAAGAAACCATTGAGTTTCCACTGCATCCACACCAGGGTTTTGAAATAATGACTTTCATATTGGAAGGACAACAGGAGCATTACGACACAACTACAAAAGTTTGGACACCTTTACAAGCCGGCGATTTTCAAATTATTCAATCTAACAGCGGTGTCCAGCACGCGGAAAAAATAACAAAAGGAACCAGTGCATTTCAAATATGGTTTGACCCCAATTTCCATGAGGCAATCAAAGAAAAACCTGCTTATGCGGACTATCACAGTGAAGATTTTGAAACAACAACTGAAAACGGAATTAAGACAACAACGTATGTCGGTGGATACAACAGGGTATATTCAATGACACCACATTTAACTATTAAAAAATTAACTTTCAACAAGCAAAAAAAAACGAGTTTGGAGTTAGACAGCAATAGTAGTTATACTTTTTATGTTTTAAATGGAAGCGGTTTGGTAGACAACCAACAAATTGAAAAAGACGATGCTGTTAGACTTTCCAACACCAAACAACTCGACATAGATTTTTTAGGCGAACTCTTTTATATTGAAACGCCTACCCAACTTGACTACAAACCAGTGTGGACAGCCTAAGTGAAGAAGCACAAACGCACAACAAAAGTATTTGCAAAAGCAGGGCTGGACAATATAATATCAGCTGTGTCAAGCATCAGAAATGGTTCAGGCTCGACATTCAATTTTCAGCTTTAATTCATAACTTCAACAATATATTTTTCAATTGGGCATTTGTACCGGGCTTGACATTATAAAATTCCCTGCCTTCGCAAATACTTAACGTTGTGCGAAATATTTCCGAGCCTTCGTACACAATCAAAATCATGACTGACAAACTATTTAAAAATCTTAATGACAAACAAATTGAAGCTGTCAAAGAAACTGAAGGTTATGTTCGGGTAATTGCAGGTGCAGGTTCGGGCAAGACAAAGGCTTTGACATCAAGGTATGCTTACATTGTTGAGGGGTTAGGTATAAATTCTGCTAATATTCTTTGCGTAACATTTACTAATAAAGCCGCTCAAGAAATGAGAAAAAGGGTAAAAGCCCTTATTGGTGAAAATTCAGACGTAAGTCTTATTACAACATATCATGGTTTTTGTGCAAGAGTATTACGAGAAGACATAAATAAAATTCAATATCCAAAGAGTTTCATCATCATGGATGTTGAAGACCAAAAAACAATTTTAAGAGAAGTATTTTCAGAACTTAATTTGACATCAAAAGATTTCACTTTCAAGCAAGTTTTAAGATATATAAGTAAAGAAAAAAATTCACTGAATTATTTAGAGTTTATCTTAGAATCCAAACAAAGAGATGCAGAAACCGATTTTGAAAGAATATTTCAAAAATATTTAGCAAAGCAACAGCGAAATTTTGCCTTAGATTTTGACGACCTATTAAACTATACGCTTTACATTTTTACTAAAAATGAAGAAACTCTTTTAAAATGGCAAAAACGTATTCATTATATCCAAGTAGATGAAACACAGGACAGTTCTCAAAAACAATTTCTATTAATAGAAATGTTATCAAGAATAAACAAGAATTTATTTATTGTTGGTGACCCCGACCAAACTATTTATGAGTGGCGTGGTGCAATACCTGAAATTCTTGTAGACTTTGACAAGCAATTTACAGATGCTACGACTATTGTAATGAATCAAAATTATCGTTCAACCCCTAATATATTAAGTTTAGGAAACCACATCATAAAAAACAACCGTATAAGAGTTGACAAAGACATGTTCACCCAAAATGAAAAAGGTGTTGATGTAGTTCATTTTCATGGACAGAATGAATTTGAAGAATCCTTTTGGGTAGCTAATGAAATAAAAGAATTGGTGAAAGAAATGGAGGTTAAATATTCTGATATAGCTATTCTATATAGAGCCAATCATGTCTCACGAAGTATTGAACAGGCATTGATAAGAGAAAATATTCCATATACAGTTTTTGGCGGAATTCGCTTTTTTGAAAGAAAGGAAATTAAAGATGTATTAGCCTATTTAAGACTTGTACAATTCGGTGATGATTTTTCATTCCTTCGTGTTATAAATTACCCCGCCAGGGGTTTGGGAAGAAAATTCATCGAAAGTGTTTCAAAATTTGCTGAATTAAATAATACTTCTTTACTGATGGCTCTACTACAAAATGCAGAACATCCTGAACTAAATCGCAAAGGAGCAACAGACTTTCTTAATCTTATTGCTGATTTCAAAATCAGTGAAAAAGAAAAGAACATATCTGATTTGGCAAAAGAAATTTTGGACAAAAGTGGCTTGACAAATTCTTATAGAGCAGATGGAGATACTGATAGATTAGATAACATTAAAGAGTTTATCAATTCTATTATTCTTTTAGAAAATCAAAATGGTGAGAATATCAATCTTCAAGAGTACTTGCAAGAAATCTCACTTTATACTGACATGGATTTAAATGACGACAAAATTGAAAGAGTAAAGCTCAAGACTATTCATACTTCCAAAGGACTTGAATTTCCCTATGTTTTTTTGTGTGGCTTTACAGAAGGTATTTTACCAAGTGCAATGTCAATTCAAGAGAGAAGAGCCAGAGCAGTTGAAGAAGAAAGAAGATTAACTTATGTTGCAATAACGAGAGCAGAGAAAAGATTTTACATGACAGAATCAGAAGGTTACAATTTTAACACAGGTTCAAATAAATATCCATCACGGTTTTTATTTGAAATCAATGAGGCGTTTTATGTACGAAAAGGCGAACTAAGACAGGAAATAATAGATGAAGCAAATGAGAGCCTAAAAAGAGAAAGAGACAGAGAAAATAAAAACATTGAGCAGGAATTTTGTGAAGGCGACTATGTAAATCATCCTGCATGGAGAAAAGGGAAAATCATTGAAGTGAATAAAGAAAGAGCTGAATACATCATTGAATTTTTAAACATAAATAAAA
>JAABUS010008290.1_pt1 | contig 11467 bp, 12 predicted proteins | sample 5560161 | NCBI WGS metagenome assembly JAABUS01 (sample SAMN10711885, study PRJNA513376) | rock metagenome | isolation source: Antarctica rocks | place: Antarctica: Victoria Land, Trio Nunatak nord | collected 2016-01-04
AACTAGTCCAGATGTTTCCTTTTTTATCTTCGTAGATATAACCAACAAACTTCTGTGTGAAATTGGTAAATGTACTGCCGTCATAGCGCCAAAGGCCATCATTGCCACCGAGCCAAATATTGCCTTTTTTATCTTCGATTATAGAACGGACATTCTTAAAAGGGTTGCCGTTATTGGTAAGTACGGTAAATGTTTTTCCATCATAAACAAAGGTATTGCCCCTTGTAGCAAACCAAAACTTGCCTGATTTGTCTTCAATAATAGAATTAACTTCATAAGGGGGTCTATCCGGAAAAGTTTTCCCAGTCCGATCTTCATTCATCACATTTCCATCTATAATATAATTACGAAAGGATTTCCCATCGTAACGGCTTGCTCCTCCCAGATGTTGCCTTTTTTATCTTCATAAATACTACCAACATCATTATTAAGAAGTCCCTCCTTGGTTGTAAAATTTCGAAAGGATTTCCCATCGTAATAATAAACACCTGAGCCAATAGAGCCGAACCACAAGTTGCCTTTCCTATCTTCTAAAACAGAAAAAAAGCGGGCCGAACTCACTTTACTTGTAATATTGGTAAAAGATTTACCATCGTATCGAAAAATGCCCTCCCATGAAGCTATCCAGATGTTGCCCTTTCTATCTTGTATGATATTACGAGTGATACTGTTTGGTCCGTGGGAAGCGATTACGTCTTTGGTTTCGGAGTTAATAGTACGAGTGATACTGTTAGGTGGGTGAGAAGTGATTACTTCTTTATTTTCGGGCTTGATATTATCTTTTGGTAGGTCTGTTTTGTTTTGTCCTTTACAGGATGTACAAAAAACAAACATCAAGAACAAAGCGTATACGTGATTGTATTTCATAATTATTCAGTCGATTATTTTTACAAACCTATGTGCCGGGTGTCTTAGTTGCTTGTAAATTATTGTAAAACGAATTGTAAAGAATGTAAAATTTGGTGTGATGAAGCTGCTGCGGCAAATAATTTATATCTTTACGTATGACATTAAGGCCTCGATCTCTTTTTATTGCCGCTTTCCTTCTTATTGTTATTTCTGTGACTGCCAGCCTCAAGTCCGACAATACTGATTTTGTGTCTGCCAAAGAGATTATTGTTATGAGGAAGATAGGGCATGAAATTTTACTGAGTTCCCGTGATAGCAGTTCGAGGGTTTTGCCGGTAAAAAAAATTGAAGAAAATCAATACCAGATACAGTTTGAGAGCACCTTTCAATTTACGCCAGATTCTATTGTAAGAATTATTCGGCAAGCTGTTGAAACTAACAAACTACCCCCGGATTACATAGTAAACGTATTAGAATGCCAGAAAAATCAAGTGATATTCGGATATGCAATTATTCAAACAGAGCACACTAATCTCGTTCCCTGTACAAGCCGGCCACAGCCTAAAGCATGTTATTCTGTAAATATTACGTTCCGGAATACGGGCCTTAGTACTTTAAACAACGACTATTTTATCGGAGCTGGTGGTTTGGCAGCGCTGATGCTAATTTTTTCAGGTCTAACAATTAGTTATAGATAGAAAAGGACTGATAGGAGCTCTGAACAAAGCCCCGCAGTTACATCTGTGGTGATCCCTGTTGGGAGTTATAAATTTCATAGAGATAAGCAGTATCTGGAATATAATACAGAACAAATTAAGCTCTCCGAGAAGGAATCTAAACTATTATACATTCTTGCAACCAAACCTAATAGCCTTATCGAAAGAAGTGTATTACAAAAAGTTTGGGAAGATGAAGGTGTCATTGTTGACAGAAGCTTAGATATGTTTATATCCAAGCTCCGGAAAAAACTCCAAACCGACCCAACTGTCCGACTTGTTAATGTTCATGGAAAAGGATATAAGCTGGAAATAATTTGAAGGCTGCTACTGGCAGTAGTAAAAAAGCCAATCTTAAATAAAAAGAAACGAACGTTTCATTAAGTCATTATTTTGGGGATAGATTCATGAATTCGTTTTGGCCAAATTCACGGATTCGTTTTAACCGCTACACTTGTCGCTCGCTTTTGTTGTACTTTCAGTTCAACCCTAAATCAGAAATAATGCAAACAGTTGTTATTACCGGCGCAAACTCAGGAATTGGCCTGGCTACTGCAAAAGCTTTAGCGAGGCAACAATTCCAGTTAATTTTATTGGTAAGAAGCCAGCAAAAGGCAAATGAAACCAAAGCTGAAATACAGAAAGATGTTCCCAACGCTGCCCTAGATTTTTACATCGCAGATTTAACAGATTTTGCTTCGGTAAAAAAGGCGTCAGAAAACATAAAAGCAAAATATACTTCAATAGATCGTTTAATAAACAATGCAGGTTATTCCCCCGTAGGCATTCATTTCACCGCAGATGGTTACGAAAAATCGTTCGCCGCAAATCATTTAGGCCATTTTGTTCTTACCATGACTTTGCTCGGTTTGCTTAAAAATTCCGCTGAGAGTCGCGTTATCACACTTTCATCCGGTGCGCATGCTATGGGCAAAAAAACAAGACTTTTCAAAAAGAACAATACCGGCCTGTCAGACATGGCTGCTTATGGTGACGGCAAACTGGCAAACATTTTATTTACAAAAGGTTTGGCAAAACATACACAAGGCACTTCGGTTACCGCTTATTCGGTTCACCCCGGAGTTGTAAAAACTAATTTCGGAAGCGATATGAGTGGGTTTTTGAAAATAATCTTTTCTGTTGCCCGTCCATATATGATATCGGTTGAAAAAGGGGCCGAAACATCTATTTACCTCGCAACAACAGATTTAAAAAATATCAAAGAGAAAAATGGCGGCTATTTTGTAAAGTCGAAACCGAAAGCTACTTTTAATAAAGACATTACTCCCGAAAACGTCGATTGGTTCTGGCAACAAAGTGCAGATGCAGTTAAAGATTTTATTTAATAACCAAACAATATATTTTCAGCCTTTGCTGGTAATAGAGAAAATGCTTAGGCTTTTACAAAATAGAATGACTCAATACGAACCCATCTGCCGGATTATCTGTTACCGTTGCCAATTCATTAGCTACGCTGTCAGTAAAAACCATATTAGCAGGTGAAAAGCTGGATAATTGAAAAATTCTACTCAAATCAAGTAATTTTTAAAGAACAAATGTTTTAAATTTACTTTGCAGCACTATTTACTACTTATGAACATAAACAAAGAGATAACTGAAAATAAAATGTCAGGAGAGGAAATCTCTACATCAAAAGCTATAAGCATTGATGCAAGTAAAGTCCAAAGTTCAGTACTGCAAAGGTTAATTGAAGAAGTAAAGTACGAAGACCAAAATAATATTGCTGCATACAATCGACTTCATAACCGACATAACCGCTCCCGCTAAGGTGAATTATTGCGAAATTGATACTGTACTTCTCAAAGTAGCTGCAAGATGCAATATCAATTGTACTTATTGCTATGTTTTCAACATGGGTGATGACAATTGGTTGCACATGGATAAACTCATGTCAGCAGAAACAATGGATGCAGTTTGCACATCGCTTAGACAACTGTCAGTTGCGCAGATCAAGCCTTTTACTGTAGTATTACACGGAGGAGAGCCTTTACTATTAGGAGTTGTAAAATTAGAATATCTGTTCAGGCGGCTTCGAAAAGCTCTTCCTGAAAACTATCCAGTTAGTATTCAAACTAATGGTATCTTAATCACTAACCAAATATTAGACGTTTGCTCTAGATACAAAACCACTGTAGCTGTTAGTATTGATGGTCCGCAACACATTCATGATAGAGAACGAATATCACATAATGGAAGCGGCACCTACGAACAAGTGCTCAGAGGAATTATGCGAATAAAGTCACATCCTGATTCAGAATTTTTAGATTCTGGTTGCTTAGCCGTTATCGATCCTTCTTCTGATCCAGAGGAAATATATTCTTTCTTTAAAGAATTGGCGACACCGAGTGTTGATTTTTTATATAAAGACGGAAACCATTCTAAATTACCTTATGGCAAGAAATCGCTTGAATCAATAGAATACGGCTCCTGGATGGTCAGGCTATTGAACATTTATTTAAATGACTCAAATCCGCTTCCCATTCGAATCCTTGATGATATGCTTAAAGTAATATTAGGAGGAGTAGTCTCACAGGAAGGAGTAGGAGTAACAGACTTTGGAATCCTTGTTATCGATACAGATGGAACCCTAATGAAAAATGATACTTTAAAAAGCTCGTTCAAAGGAGCTGATAAATTTGAGGTATCAAGTAATATAAAAGAAGGGCAACTACTAAAATTTTTAAGTTCTTCTGAATTTTACAATTACAAAAACTCCCAAAAGCCAACATCAGAAAAGTGTATTACTTGCTCTGATTTTGCTGTCTGCGGTGGGGGGATGAAACTACATAGATGGAAAGATGAAAATGGTTTCAACAATCACTCAGTGTATTGTGAAGACCAGCTACATTTGATAAGAAATATGCGGCAATCAGTTGCCAGATTTTATGAAGATGCAAAAGTTTAATTGTATTAATCTTTCGGCTCGTGAAGCCGAATCTGTTCCTTTTCAGCATGTATGTTGTCCCTCTGTTCTTGAAAGAGGGATAGAAAATCAACTGTATGAATGGTTTGAGCATACCGATGAATGGAGTTTAACTGAAGAGGACTTTTATACTCAGTATGAATTTGGATTATCGGAAAATAACCTTCCTGAAAATCTCCAATGTGTGATTGGTAGTGACACTATTGACGCGATTCAAATTGCTCTGAAAACAACGTTTAGTGTAAAATCGCTTAAAACGGTTTCAATTGTAGCCCACAAGTTGATTCCGGGACACAAAATAGGGGTTCATAATGACTACATAAATAGTGAAGAAACACATCGGTTGGTAATTCAAATAAATCCGCATTGGGACGAGGCGAACGGTGGCTTTCTAATGCTTTTTAATTCGGCAAGAGCTGAAGATGTATCAAAAATTATTCGGCCAATTAATAATTCTGCCTTCGGTTTTGAGATTTCAGATAAGTCTTATCATGCAGTATCGACAGTACGTAACTTTTCCAGATATAGTATTGTTTACACCTTCAAGGAAAATTAAGAATGGAGTTAGCAACTGAAATTTGCAAGTTTATAGAGCATCCTTTTCCTTTATGGGAAACTACACTTACTCATCAATTACTCCGACACAAATGGAGAGAGTTAGAGAAGAAGGGGTTTCAAAGTTTTGACGATTATAGTACAGCACGTTTTTGGCTTGGAGATTCTGCATCGGGAATAGGCAAAAAAAAAGAGATTGTTGAAAGTAATTTGTGTGTTGAAATGCCTTCGTTTCAATTGCAATCATTTTATGATGAACACGGACTTGAGTTGCTAACAGAAAATGAAATAGAAGCCGATGGAGCGCTTTTAAAATTAAATAAGGCAATTTCTATACTTCGGTTAATAGAGCCTGCTTATGATTGCATTACTGATTTGGTTCGATCGATTCATCTGTTGCGACAGCCTAATGTAGAAATTGATTTAAGTTATAGTCATCCTCAAATTCCATTTTCAATTTTTGTTTCAGTATGTGAGGACGATTCTACAATTTCAAACCTCCGAGTTGCAGAATCTATTTTACATGAGGCCATGCATTTAAAGCTGACTCTAATTGAAAATATCGTTCCCTTAATAAAGCCTAATACTAACAGCTTATATTATTCCCCGTGGAGAGATGAACACCGTCCTACACGGGGTGTATTGCACGGGTTGTTCGTATTTAAAGTGATAAAAGATTTCTATAAATTGTTATTAACAGAAGATCTTGTGAGCTCTGATCAGGAAAATGACTTCGTAAAATATAGGGTTGAAGCAATTCATTATGAACTGCAGTTGTTAACTGATTTTCCGAAGTCAGAAGGTCTGACACATTTTGGAAAAGAATTGGCGAGAAAATTAATGATTTGATTTCTTAGTCAATATCCCTTGACAATTTTTAGACAAGGTTTAATTTAGATTTAGGATTACATCGTAGGGAGGTATGGGAAATTGATTCTTACGCAGTGGGCAAACTTTGCGAAATCTTTTGCTGCTGAGTTATACAATTTAATTCCGTCGGTAACGAATTCAATAACTTCATAACGTGTGAATTTAAATGTATCCATAGCCAATTTAATCTCCTCTTCTTTGGCAAGATCAATTCTAGCCCAGGTTAATGCTAATTTGAGAATTCTTAAATGCTCTAACCTGGTAATATTCATACGGTCCAATTTAAATGCTTCAATGGTCTTTGCTCCTCTAATGCTGCCATTCTTAGGGTGTGGTGCTTCCTTCAGAAAAGTTATATGGATACTTGGATCTTCAAAATTCGGATTTATAAGCAGATGGTCTTCATTTGCTATTAAAATGGGGTGATTATGAAAAAGCTTCCTTGTCGCCTCGGTCTGTAAAGGAAATTGATTTCGCTTATATGATCTATTACACTTTTCACATGAAAACATGAGGTTATCCCAATTATACGTTAACCAGTAATAGCCGGGATAAATCAGTTTTGTAGAATTCAATTTTTGGTATGCTCTTTTAGGGCGAAAATGCTCCACATCACCATGACTCGTCTCTAAAAATTTTGATTCGCAAAAACAACATTTACCGTGCTGATCATGAATTAATTGTGTTTTCACAGTTAAATCTCCATAGGTACAACTATCAAAATCCATCGGTGTTAAGGATTTGACCTTTACTCCTGGTGCAGAGGTATACGCCACCGGATTTATTGTGTAAGCAGCATTTAAAGCATTGGTTTTAGCAACACCGTCGCCGCTTAGAATTGGAGGTATGGCGGGGGTTTTATGAATTCTTATCATCGCCCTTAGACTTTAGAATATCTAACTTTTTTGAAAAATTTTGCAAAAGTTTCATCGCCTCGTCTTGTTTATCTTCCCCGAAAGGAAGTTCATCGATTTTTGCATTCAGCCTTTCAAGTTCGATTTTTTCTTTGGGTTCTAAGCTTTCTTTTTTGAGTAAGTTTCTACGTTCTTGCACAATCTCATCTAATTCGGGCCCTCGTTCACTTTCAAAATCGAAAAGCTCACTAGTGAGTAGTTGCCCAATCCTCCATCCTTTAACAATATGCGGTGCGTTTTCAATAACTACTTCTTTGTCTTCAATCCTTTTGACAACGGCGAGATTTTGGTTTTCTGAAGCTTGAGCCATTATAGGGCTATGAGCAGTACAGATAAATTGAGTATGAGAGAAATGGTGTGTTAACTTTTGCATTATCTTTCTTTGCCAAACTGGATGAAGATGGAGGTCAATTTCATCAACTAAAACAATAGCAGGCTCTTTTAAAGGTTCTATACTTTCCGGAAAGCTCCAAAGCATATGTATTGCAAGATCTACTATCCACGTTAACATAGTGACATATCCTAAACTCAAATTGAATAGCGGTACTTTGCCATCTTCTGTTAGCACTTCAACAATGTTTTTATTAATTGATCCATCATCATTGATTGGAGAGTTTATTATAATTGATTCAGGATTTTTTATGTCCGGTAAAAGATCAACCAGGATTTCTTTAATTTTACTTAATAAATCAGTTGCTTTTCCTTTTCCACCCTGCCTAATAGATGCTGTGTCTAACATACTCAAAACCTGTTCAGCATCATATAATTCACCAGATTGTGAAAACAAGTTATATATTGGATCCTTTAGTTCTGGACTGTCAATATTTTTATAAGCAACGTGTCTATTAGCACTATAGGCAAAAATTTTGGGTGAATCAAACGAATTCAATTCGTCATATTTAAAGACAATCTCCTTAGATTTCGCTTTTTGTCTCTCAAATTCCTTTTTATCAAATGAATTCACTTCACCAACATGATATTTAGGAACAATTTCCGTCAACTCCCCCTTTTTTTTCTCAAATTGCATACTAACTGAAACAATTGATTTGTCAGACGAAGAACTTTTTTTTAAAATCACATTTTCTAATGATGCTGTAATTATTGTTTTAACGTTATCTCCGATTCTAATTAGCTTTTCAAAATTTAACTCATCCAACTCATCCATATAAGGCTTTAAGGCGATTTTATTTTTGTCGTCATATTCTACATTATACTCTTCGTTGGTATTATCTCTAAACTCATCTGTTTTTTTGCTATCCCCTACGGGAATCATCCATGCTAAGCAATGTAATAAAGTAGTCTTGCCAACACCGTTATCTCCAAGTATTAAAGTCCAAGGAGATATCGAACCATCAATATTTTTTAAATCAAGTATTTGTTTCTCGCCAAAGCTTTTCACATTCTCAACTTCCAAAGAAGAGAAATACATTGGCATCGGCTTTTTCTGCTCTTCCATTTTTGTCAATTCCTTTTTATCTCTAAATATTTTTAGTTGTTCTCTTGCATCTTCTGCTTAAGGCGTTATTAACGAATACAAAAGTTGCACTCAAAAATAAACATTGTCTGTTATAAAGTTTGATAGAAGATTTAGCTATTATTACTTGATTATTAAGTTCCTGCGGTATTTCCACATTCCAACAGTTCACTTAAACATTATTCGTAGCAAGACTGTGTCCGGCAATAGAATTACAATAGCTGCAAAAAAGCTATAGAAGCATGGAAGAAACTACTGTCCTTTCTGTTGAGCCACTAACAACAGTACAAGTGAGTGACACAACCATGCTTAATTAAAACTCTACTGCCGTCTACATAAAAAACAAAAGCTACCGAAGTAGCTTTCATTCATTCAACCTTTGCTACACTTATTGAAAAGCAGGGAACTTGACAAGTCCCATTTTCAACTTTCTCATTTTGGCTACAAATACCCCCGATTTGCCTACAAGGATTAAATGGCAGCAGGTGAGCTTTGCCCTGTAAATAAAAACAATAAATGAAAAAGGTACTTATTACAGGAGCCAATAAAAGCATTGGCTTTGAAACTGCCCGTCAGCTATTGCAGAAAGGCTTTTATGTTTACCTGGGTAGCCGGGATATAAACAAAGGCTTACACGCGGTAGAACAATTAAAAGCGGAAGGGTTGACCAACGTAGAAGCAGTAGAAATAGATGTTGCCAGTTCCGAATCGGTAAACGCTGCCCGCACAGCAATCGGCAACAAAACTGATGTGCTCGATGTGCTTATTAATAATGCAGGCGTTTTGCAGTTGTGCGCATAGTCATCATAAAGATCAAACACTTCCTGTTTAATGTTTTCTTTTTTGATTTCATCCATATTTGTCTGCATATAATTTTTTTACTTTTAATTGAAAACATTCCATATCCCCGGTGTTCTTACCGTTGAGTTGCCCAGGCAAGGCCGTCGGGTACTCCTCCAACGTCAAGGTGGCTCTTAACTTTTAAAGTTTTAAGATCTATAACAGCCACATAATTATCAGCCGAACAAGCGACAAATGCACGTGAGCCATCAGAGTCCATAAGAATTCCTGCTGCACCACGACCGAGTTTAAGGCGTTTCACTTCTTTATGCGATTTTACATCAAAAACAGTCAAATCGCCTGTTTGAAGACTTGAAACGAATACTTGTTTACCATCGGGCGTAAACTTCAGGCGGTTAGCTCCTGAAACCTTTGCGTCAACTTTCTCTGCTAATTTTTTCGCTCCAAGATTAATAATGGAAATTATTCCATCCTCACTTGATGCTGTCCATAATTCATTGCCATCGGGTGATACATCAAATCCCTCAGAACCTCTTGTAGTAGGAATAACCGTCTGCTTCCAATTCTCGTGGGGCTGAGCACCGGCCGGCGGAAAATTACCTTGCGGTGGCGGCGGCATATTACCGGAAGGCGCAGCGTTTTTAGGGGGTGCAAAATTGCCGGGTGGCATCAGTGTATCCTGGAGAATACTCACCGTTCCTGAGGAAACGTTTGTTGTATAAATCTTTTTCGCGTCAGCAGTCACGTAAATCATGTGTGTCCTGTCCTGACCTGTTCCCATACTCCAGTCAAGTTTGGCAGTTGTAGGGTCATAGCGACCGATGGACTTAGAACCTTCTGCTGTAAACCATGCCTTACCATTAACAAATGTTATATCATGTGGTCCAAAAAGCGGTCTTGTATCAATGCTGCCCAAAGGTTTTTGCGCCACAAGGTCAATCAGATTTATTTCATGAAAGCTGCCTCCGCCATAAATGCAAACGTAGGCAGTCCTTCCATCTGAAGAAGCGACAACTTCGTGCGGATCTTCACCAACAGGGATCCGGGCTATAATTTTTAATGTTACAGGATCAACAATGGAGAGCGTATGATTGGTTTTTGAAAGCGCAAGCAGTGATCGCTTAGGCGTGAATTGGGCATTACCTTTTGTAGCTATATAAATGAATGTCGCCAGGAAAACAGTTACTGCAATTAACCCGAACTTACAGCGTTTGAAATTTTTCATAACCTATTATTTTTATTGTGATAATGAAACTTTCTTGTTGGCAATTTCTGCTTGACGATACAAATCTATCATTTAAATATTAAGACAATTGATTACAGATTAGCTGGAATAATTCCCACTAATTATTATTTGAAATTTACATCCTTAATCCTCTTGATTGCTTCTTTTTCTTTTTGAGCAATTCTCTTGGTACATAATTATTGCTATACTCAGGTTTTAAAAGCAGTTCTAAGGTGCTTGCACTCTCCTGACTGCTTACCTGATCATAATTGCTTTCAGGTTTAAATTCCTGTTTTGGTGTGACGGAGTGTTCCTGCCTTATCTCGTTTATATGCTCGTTGCCTTGCTTTAGTGTCTCGAGTCTTTGCTGCTGACCTAATTGATCCATTATGCCTTTGGCAGTAAATTCTTTACCCAAGTCACTTCCATTAAATACACATTTCGTTCTGAAGTCGACATAGGTAAGACCATAGATAGTTCCCTCAGCATTTTGTCTCAGTACCACAGTAACACCCTGTTTGGCAAGGGCTTGAGTAAATTCTCCTAATGTTTCCTTTTTTTTCATCAGCTCCAGTTTGACTACAACCCATAGTTTTTTCTGATGCACCTGCCGTAATGGTTCATTCTGCACAAATTTCTGCTCCAGGGATTGTAAAGTTGGCTTACTGTAAAAAGCACTGGCTTTAATAAGTGTTCCTATTTTATTACCGTTATCATCTAATGCAGTATATACCAACCCTCTTTTTTCAAACATTTTAGTGTCTTGTTTTCCTCTGTCTGCCATTACATTATATTGCTTTAGCACCGCATTCAGTTCTGGTAAGGAGGTGTACCTATAGTTATGTATTACCTCACTGAGTACATTTTGTATAGCTTGTTTTGTTTGCATTTTACCATACTGTACTTTCCGCGGGTTTAGTTTTAAATTATTTTCCTGCTTTTGTCCTCTTCCTTCTGCTTTAGTTAAGCCAAATTTCAGTTCAATCGCTTTACGTGCCACTTCAGACTGATTGCGTCCAATATTGTTCATGTCTATCTTACTGCCATTTCTTTGGATGTTGGTGCTTACAATATGAATATGAGGATGACCTGCATCGCGGTGCTGATATACCAAATAAG
>JAABUS010008291.1_pt1 | contig 11466 bp, 9 predicted proteins | sample 5560161 | NCBI WGS metagenome assembly JAABUS01 (sample SAMN10711885, study PRJNA513376) | rock metagenome | isolation source: Antarctica rocks | place: Antarctica: Victoria Land, Trio Nunatak nord | collected 2016-01-04
GTCTTTTGCATGCCCGGGCTGCGGAAAGGACGTCACCGTGCTCGACGAGATCCTCGACCGCTTCACCCAGTTACGACGCCATCCGGTTCGACGATCAGACCACCGGACGGGCCGCGGCCTCCGTGGCCTGATCGGGCGCATCCTGGGCGGCCACGATGACGACCGGGATCGGCGCATCGTCCCCCAGCACCGGTACGAGCGTGACGATCACGACCACGGGTCGTACCACACCCGGGCGGATCGCCGCCGCTGGCGTGGGGACGACGATGACGATGACTTCGACAACGATGATCGCCGCCGTGATCGCCGCGGGTCCGGCTTCGACCTGGACTGACCCCACGGGTCCTGATCCCCGCGCTTCACCGATTCCCACTTCGACCCGCCTGTCGACACCTGGACGATAGCCGGACCCGGACGACGACCTCCGGGCCGGCGGTTCGCATCGCTTTGCCTCGGAAAGGACACCATGCTCGTCGACGCTCTGCCCTGGATCGGATTCCTCGCGCTCGTTGCCGTGTTCCTCGCCCTCGACCTCGGGGTGTTCCACCGTGAGGCGAAAGAGATCGGCCGACGGGAGGCGATCACCTGGAGCGCCATCTGGGTCGGTCTCGCCCTGCTATTCAATCTCGGCGTCTTCTGGCTGATGGGACGCCAGGCGGGGATCGAGTGGTTCACCGGCTACGTCGTTGAGAAGTCGCTCGCCGTCGACAACGTCTTCGTCTTCCTGCTCATCTTCTCCGCGTTCGCCGTTCCCGCGGCGTACCAGTACCGGGTCCTGTTCTGGGGAATCCTCGGTGCCCTGATCATGCGGGCCGTCCTGATCGCATTCGCCGGCGCCCTCCTCGGGGCGTTTCACTGGGTCATCTACGTCTTCGGGACCTTCCTGATCGTGACGGGCATCCGCTTCCTTCGCGGTGGTCACGAGGCCCCATCGCTTGACGACAACCGGCTCGTGCGGGTGGCCAAGCGGTTCTACCCGGTAACCGAGGGCTACGAGGGTCAGCGCTTCTGGGTCCGGCGCAACGGGGTCCTGTTCATGACCCCACTCCTGCTCGTCCTGATCCTGGTCGAGACGACCGACCTCGTCTTCGCCGTCGATTCCATCCCCGCCATCTACGCCATCACCGATGACCCGTTCATCGTCTTTACCTCCAACATCATGGCCATCCTCGGCCTCCGGGCGTTGTACTTCGTGCTGGCCGGTTACCTGGCCGGCCTGAAGTACCTCAAGCCAGGGCTCGCGGCGGTTCTGGTCTTCGTCGGGGCCAAGATGCTCCTGATCGATGTCTACAAGGTCCCACCGCTCGTCAGTCTGGCGGTCATCATCACCATTCTGGCGGTCGCGCTGGTCGCCTCGGTCCTTGCGGCGCGGCGCGAGGGCCCGACCTCGCCGCTGTTGCCGCTGCCGCCGAACCGCGGTGCGGTGGAGTAGCGGTCTCGATGCCGCCGCCACACTCCCGTCCCCGGTGAGTGGGAGACCAACACGACCTTTCCGTGCTTCGGGCGGTGTTCCTCGTCATCGTCGTCCACCCTCGGACCGGGCTCGATGACCGGTCGCCAGCCAGCGGTTCCCCTGCCCCGGCGTCGGTCAGTTGGCCAAGGGCAGTGGCGAGGGCTCGCCACGGGTGAGCGACGGGGCGAGCAGCAGCATCCCGCCGACGCCGACGGCGCAGAGCACGGCCGGGACGAAGAACAGGTCGGGCAGACCGAGCCGGGACACGCCGGCGCTGCCGATCAGACCGCCGAGGGTCGAGGCGACGGCTAACGAACTGAAGAACGCCGTCGACGCCACCCCGACCCCCTGCGGGTAGAGCCGCTGCGCGACGCTGACCCCGAGCCCGGCCATCGCCGCCCAGAGCCCGGCCATCAGGATCTGGCCCAGGAACAGCCCCGCCACGCCGCTGCTCGTCGCGTAGGCGAGGTTGGCGGCGACGCCCATCGTCGCCCCGGCGATCACGAGCCGGTGGGCGCCGAAGCGGTCGGCCAACAGTCCGAACAGGGGTATCAGCAGCAGTTCGCAGGCGGGCTGGATCGCGATCACCGCGCCCCGGACCGTGTCGGACGCGCCGAGGTCGTCCGCCATGTAGATCGGCAGGAACGAGAACTTGATCGCGTCGCCGCAGATCGCGAGGGCGCAGAGCCCGGCGAAGGTGAACAGCGGGACCATCGCCCGGAGATCGCGTCCCGCCGCGCCGCGCCGGCCAGGCGCTGGGTCGGATGCTGGCACCGCCGCGACGTACCGGTTCACCCGGATGCCGACCAGCGGCAGGAGCTGCGCCAGCGTGAACGCCGCGGTGCTGACCAGCAGGGCTCGGAGCCCGAAGACGCCGCCGAACCAGCTGCCCCAGAGCGGCCCGGCGACCCAGCCGGCGGTGTAGGCCATCCGGACCGTCGACATGATCCGGTTGTCGGCGTCGGTTGGCTTGCGGGAGAGCTCGTCGCGAGCCGCAGCGAACAGCAACGCGCCGGTCGCCCCGGAGACGCTCAGCGCGGCCACACTGACCGCGAACGCCATCCACATCTCCGTCGCGGCGGCCATCGTTAGCCAACCGACGGTGCCGACGACCGCGCAGCCGCGCAGGAGCGGCAGCCGGTCCGGTCGCTGGTCGGACAGCCGGCCGATCAGGAAGCCGACGACGGGAGCGGCCAGGTTGGTCAGGTAGTAGAGCCCGGCGAGCGAGAGCGATGCGCCCAGGTCGTCGACGAAGAACAACGTCAGCTGCGGCGCCATTGCCGACGTCCCGACCCCGGCCAGGAACAGGCTGGCGATCGCGGCCCGGTAGAACGGCGACCGCCAGACGATGGCGAGGGGTGTGGTCGGCGGCCGCGCGGCGTGCGCCATCAGGGCGAGGTCCTCGTTGCGTGGATGCGGCGTCCCGTCGTGCGGCAGCCATGGTCGATCATCGGGCCGTCATGGTCCTTGCCAACAGTGGACCAGACACTGCCGATGGTGCATGATCCGGCCGCCCAAATGGCGAAGGCATGATCCTCACCATTGCCTGTGTCGGCTCTTGACGTGGGTTGCGATCGCAGGGGGCCGCTTCCGCTGCAGTGGCGGCGCTCGGCCTCGTAGGGGCGTCCGCTTGCGGCGCCCGGCCGCAGCGGCGGCCATCGCCTTGGCTGCCCAACCCGACGGTGGGCATCGATTCGTGGCGTTCACGAGGGGCTGGGACCGGTACGCGGGATGGCGAGGCCAGCCCACGCCACGAGGCGACTGGCGGCCAATACCCAGTACGTCGCTCCTATCGTCACCCGCTAGTGACGCAACTGAATGAGTGGAACCTCATGCGTGGCGCCGCGCTGGTACCCCGCCCGCTCGAAGGCGGCGATCATCGGCGCGTTCAGCGTGCCGGTATCCGTGAAGATGCGCCAGACCCCGATCTCCTGCAGCGTCCGCGTCGTGTGGCGGAGCAGGTCGTCGATGTAGCGGTGCCCGCGGTGCGCCGGTAGCACGCCGATGTAATGGATGGTCGCCTCCGCGCGAGCATTTCGGTCTGAACTGGCATACGTCACGGGCTGGGTGAAGCCGACCAGTTCGCCGTTCGCGTCGTAGGCGAGATGCCACCAGCCCCGCTCGAAGGCGAAGATCGGGAAGGGATCGAGGTACGACCGGGCCGCGGCCTCGAGCCCCTGCGTCGCCACCGCATGCTGGTCGCCCCGGTCGAGCGAACCCCAGAGGACAGCCGTAACCGCCCCCAGGAACCGTCGCTCGTCCTCGGCGCTCTCGACTGGTCGAAACGTGAGTCGCCGCGGGACGTCGACCAGGGGTTGCGGCTCGTCCCAGGTGAAGTCGACCTTCTCGTAGATGGAGCCTGTGCTCATGGGTGGCGATCCTTCCCGAAGTGAACGTCAGCTGCTTGGAACGGTCCGCCAGTCCGAAACGGACCCAGTGAGCCACAACTCACGTCGGGGGCCCAGCGGGTTGCGGACCTTCCGACCAGGCCTTGCCGCTGGCACGGTTCGTGGTCGATTCGTCGCGTCGGCGGAAGACTGACAGACTACGGTGTGGCCAACACGAATCTGACCCGGCACCACTGACCACGTGACCCTGTGATGACGAGAGGTTCCCTGTGTCCCTGACGACCGACCGCCTGTCCCCTACGAGCGATGCCCTCGCCGACCGCTCGGACCTCGAGGAGACCCTCGCCGACCCGGCGGTGATCGCCGCCGCCAACGAGCTCGGCCAGACGCTGGCCGGGCGCGAGCCGATGCGGGCGCCGCGGGCGACCTACCGGCTCCAGTTCCACGCGGGCTTCACCTTCCGGGACGCGGCGGACGTCGTGCCGTACCTGGCCGAGCTGGGCGTCAGCACTCTCTACGCTTCGCCGATCTTCCAGGCCCGCCCCGGCAGTACCCACGGCTACGACGTCGTCGACTACGGCGCCCTCAACGAGGAGCTCGGCGGCGAGGCGGGCTTCGCCGAGCTGACCGCTGCCCTCGCCGCCGCTGGGCTCGGCCTGCTGCTCGACTTCGTCCCCAACCACATGGGCATCGGCGAGGGGACCAACGCCTGGTGGCTCAGCGTGCTGGAGCACGGCCGCGGCTCTCCCTACGGTGTCTTCTTCGACATCGACTGGGAGCCGCTCGCCTCCGACATGCGGGGACGGGTCCTGCTCCCGATCCTTGGCGACCAGTACGGCGTCACGCTGGAGAAGGGGGAGCTCCGCGTCACCTTCGACACCGCGACCGGCGCCTTCCAGCTGGCCTACTACGAGAACGTGCTGCCGATCGCGCCCGAGACCTACCCGATCGTCCTGCAGCTGGCCCTGGAGCACTTGCAGGACGCCCTTGGCGCTGACGACATCGACCTGCTCGAGTTCCAGAGCGTGATGACCTCGCTGGAGCGCCTCCCCGACCGCAACGTCAGCGACCCGGCCGGAATCGAGGAGCGCCAGCGCGAGACGACGATCGGCAAGCGCCGCCTGGCCGAGCTCGCGGCGCGGTCCGCCGCCATCTCGGGGGCGATCGACGACGCCACGCGGGAGATCAACGGGACGGCGGGCGAGCCGGCCTCGTTCGACCTGCTCGACCGGCTCCTGGAGGCGCAGGTCTACCGGCTGGCCTACTGGCGCGTCGCGGCCGAGGAGATCAACTACCGCCGCTTCTTCGCGATCAACGACCTCGCCTCGATCCGGCAGGAAGACCCGACCGTCTTCCGCGCGTCGCACGGCCTGCTGCTCCGGCTGCTGGCCGACGGCACGGCCGACGGCGTCCGGATCGACCACGTCGACGGGCTGCTCGACCCGGCCCGTTACGCCCGCGACCTCCAGCGGGCCTACCTCCTGGAGACTGCCCAGCGCCTGTACCAGGCTGGCGAGGACGCCTTCGCGCCCGGGTGGCCGCTGGTCGAGCGGGCCCTCAGCGCCTGGCTCGACGCCGCCGGGAGCGACGACGCGGCCCTCGTCAAGCCGGTCTACCTGCTGGTCGAGAAGATCCTGGAGCACGGCGAGGAGCTGCCGTCCGACTGGCCGGTCGACGGCACGACCGGCTACGAGTTCGCCAACTCCGCCACCGGCCTGTTCGTGGACGGCGCGAGTCGCAAGGCGTTCGACGAGCTCTACGCCGCCTTCCTCGGCGAGCGCCGGATCCGGCTGGAGGAGATCGTCTACGAGGCCAAGCGGATGATCCTGCGGGACGCGCTCGCCAGCGAGCTGTCGGTCCTGGCCGACCAGCTCGACGACATCAGCGCCGCCAACCGCCGCTCCCGCGACTTCACGCCCCAGAGCCTCCGGACCGGGTTGCGGGAGGTCATCGCCGGCTTCCCGGTCTACCGCAGCTACGTCGGCTGGGACGCCACCGAAGGCGAGCCCGTCGTCCAGGCGACGGACCGCTACGCGATCGAGGCGGCCGTGACCGCCGCCCGTCGCCGCAACACCGGCGCCGACCCGTCGCTGTTCGCCTTCATCCGCGACGTGCTGCTGGTCCAGGTCGACGGCGCGACCGACGAGCAGCGGGCCGCTCATGGTCGCCTGACCGCCAAGGTCCAGCAGCTCTCCGGCCCGGTCATGGCCAAGGGGCTGGAGGACACGGCCTTCTTTCGCTACCTGCGCCTGCTGGCCCTCAACGAGGTTGGCGGCGAGCCGGGCACCTTCGGGACGACCGTCAACGCCTTCCACGCCGAGAATCGCGCCCGGCTGGCCCGCTTCCCGGACGCGATGGTCGCCTCGTCCACCCACGACACCAAGCGCAGCGAGGACGTCCGGGCCCGGATCGCGGCGCTCTCGGAGCTGCCGGGTGGCTGGCGCTCGGCGATCAACCGCTGGGCCCGGTACAACCGGAAGTACAAGACGCGGGTCGAGGGCGACTTCGCGCCGGACCGCAACGACGAGTACTACATCTACCAGACCATCCTCGGTGCCTGGCCGTTCGAGGCCGACGCCCGCGACCCGGACCGGTGGGTATCGTTCGTCGACCGGGTGGTCGAGAACACGGTCAAGGCGACTCGCGAGGCCAGCATCCACACCAGCTGGATCGCCCCCAGCCTCTACGAGCCGGCCACTACCTCTTTCATCCGGAGCATCCTCGAACCGGCGCAGCCCGGCAACCGCTTCTTCGAAGACGTCCAGACACTGCGGACGACTGTCGCCAACGTCGGGATGTCCAACGGGCTGGCGATGCAGCTCCTCAAGCTGACCGTGCCCGGCGTGCCCGACATCTACCAGGGGACTGACGAGTGGGACCTGAGCCTGACCGACCCGGACAACCGGCGCCCGGTCGATTTCGACGCTCGCAGCGCGGCTCTCGACGGACTGGCCGTCAAGCGGGAGGGGAAGATAGCGGACCTGGTCGCCACGGCGACCGACGGCCGGATCAAGCTGTTCACGACGGCCCGGGCGCTGGCGTTCCGCCGCGACCACGAGGAGCTTTTCCGGCGCGGGTCGTATGAGCCGCTGGAGGCGGCCGGCCTCCACGCAAGTAACGTCGTCGCCTTTGCCCGCCGCCGGCCGGCCGGTCTCCGTAGCAGCGCGGCCCCGGACGAGGAAGCGATCGTCGTCGTCCCGCGGCTGGTCCACGGCCTCAGCAGCCCGGAGCAACCCTTCGCGCTGGGCAAGACCTGGGGTGCGACCGCGCTGACCATCCCCGGCGCTCCGGCCGGCACCGCCTACCGCAACGCCCTGACGCACGAGCGGCTCACGACCAGCGCCACCGGGCAGGACGGCCGGGGCGTCCTGCCATTGGCCGACGTCTTCGGCTCCTTTCCGGTCGCCCTGCTGGAGCGGGTGGCGGAGGGGTAACCATCGGCCGGCGTGGGTCAGATGAAGTGGGCGGCGAGCAGACCTCTCCCCAAACCCCTCCCCCGCTCGACTCGTCGCTGCGGCTCCTCACCGCCCGGAGAGGGGCTTCATGCTGGTCGCGCTGAAGCGCTCCAGGTCTCGCCGCGGGGTCTACCATGTCGGAACCTGGCTCTCACTGGCGTCGTTCGCGCCACCAGGCGCGCCACCTGCTTCGCGGATTCCGTTGCTGAGGGACCGTACCCGAAGGCGCCAGACGCCTCGTGGGTCTGGTCTCGATGACGCTTTGCGCCGTCCCTGAGCGCGGGTCTTCAGGCCCGCGCATCGCTACCCCAGCAGATACCCGAGCGATGTGTCGACGTACCGTCGGATCGCCGTCAGGTCGGCGACCGGGTCGGTCGCCCCGTCCAGTTCGAAGACGGCCCAGCCGCTGTAGCGGATGTCGCGCAGCGCGCGGACCCAGCCCGGCCAGTCCACGACGCCCTGCCCAACCGCGGCGAACCACTGGATCTGGGTCTCATAGATTCGGTCGTCGATCTCCACGTCGCGGGGCGCCGGGCCGACCGCGTCCTTCCAGTGAGTGAGGACGACGCGGTCGCGGTGGCGCCGAACGATGTCGATCGGGTCCGAGCCGCCGACAGTGAACTGGGCCGTGTCCGGGCAGAGCGAGACGTAGGTCGGGTCGGTCAACAGCATGAACAGGTCGGCGTCCCGGCTGTTCCGGAGCATCGAGAACGATTCCGGGTGGAGCGCGAGGTCGACGCCGTGCTGGGCGGTCGCCGCGCCCATCCGGTTGAGCGTCTCGGCGATCGGCTCGACGGTCCTGAGGTCGACGATCAGCGGCGGCTGGGCCAGCCGTGAGGCGCGGAGCGGGGGCGACGCCACCATGACCGTCGCGCCACAGGCCTGGAGGAACTCGGCGTAGCGCTCGACGATTTCGATGTATTCGTCGCGTGTCGCCGGGTCGGCGAGGTCGAGGTGCCGGTCGGAGCCGGGAACCTGGGTCGAGAGGTAGCCGGAGCAGACGGCCAGGCCGTGGTCCGCGACGGCACTGGCGAACGCCTGCCCGGACCCGTAAGCGGTCAGCGCGCTCGTCCAGCTGCCTGGCCCAAAGGTCAGCTCGAGCCCGTCCAGTCCGGCGGCGGCGACGTCATCGAGGATCCGGTCCCAAAAGCGGGCCTCGTCCCACTGGCCCCAGCGGAAGAGGTCGCCGATGTCGGCGTACCCGCCCTCGGCACCCCAGTAGCGGGGGTCGTAGAACGTGCAGAGGTCCGTCGCGAACCGGATTCGGCTGGTCTCAGCCATGTGATCTCCATTCATCTCGCATCCGCGACCCGAGCTGGTGAATCCCCGGGCCGGGCACGTCCCGGGTCGGTGGCCGGATTGTCGCCCATTGCCGGTTCGGCTGGGCGCGGCATCACGGTCGGTCCGCCTCAGCTAGAAACGTTCTCGCCGACTGGCCCGCCGAGAAGGGACCCGAGTGACGGACGGGTCCGGCCGGTCTGGGTCGCGCGGCCTGGAACCACTGCTGACAGAAGACGACGATCAGCAGGAGGTCGACGAGGTCCCCGCCGTAGTACATGAGCTGGCTACCGGTCTCGGCCTCCCGAATCGAGACGCCGGACGGCGGGTGCGCATAGAGGAACTTCGCCAGCACCGCATGGGCGCCCAGGGCCAGCACGAGCACCACGGCCCGGACGAGCCATGAAGGGCGGTGGGGAGCTGGGTCGATGCCGATGATGGAGGCCGTGAACAGGTACCCGGCAAGCAGCAGGTGGAGGTGAACGGCGACTCCAAGCCAGGCATGCTCGTGCATCAGTCCGTACAGTCTCGTCGTGTAGAGGAGCCAGAGTCCGCCGATGTTCAGAACGGCCGTCGTCGCGGGGTGGGTCAGGGCCCGGACGGGCCGGCTCTTGAGGAGGGAGACCAGGCGACGCGCTCCGGAGACCGGCAGGGCGCGCAGGATCAGGGTCATCGGGGCCGACAGCGCGAGGAGGATCGGCGCCAGCATCGCCAGCATCAGGTGGCCGGACATGTGAGCCGGGAAGCCCTGCCGGGCCCGGTCGGCGACGGGACCGGTGACCGCCATGGCGACGACGGCGAGGCCGGCGTAGAACAGCAGCACCCGCCGGGCCGGCCACCGCCCTTCCCGGCGCAGGCGCAGCGCCGTCGCGCCGTAGCCGATCGCCACGACGGTGAGGAGCAGGGGCCAGAACCAGCCGGGATCACCGCCGGCTGTCACCGGATCCCTCCTCGTCCGGCCGTCACGCCCGCTGGGTCCCGCGCGTCTGAAGCAGCAGCGCCGCCCCACCGATCAGGATCACCGCCGCGAGGACGTTCCAGGCGAGGTCGTAGGGCACGATGTCGACGTGGTACCGGATCTGGTGCAACCCCATCAGCTTGTGCTGGACGAGCCCGTCGTAGAGCTGGAATGCGCCCACGCCGATGAGCACCCCGCCGAGCCAGCGACGAAGCCAGAAGGCGTCCCGGCGGCGGAGATCGGCGAAGAGGAACAGGGCAGCGACGGTCGCGAAGAAGCTGAGGGCGTGGAACAGCCCGTCCGAGACCAGCCCGACGCTGGTCGTGGACTTGTCATAGAAGTGGTGCCAGTGCAGGATCTGGTGGAAGACCGCCTCGTCGATGAAGGCGGCGATGCCGATTCCCAGCAGGACGCCCGACAGCACGTTCCGGTTCGACCGGTCCACGATCTGGCCTGTCCCGACGTTCATCCACCCTCCCGGCCCGTGCCGTCCCGCTGCTGCTCGGTCGTGAATCCACCGTGACTCAGGGTGTAGTTGACGCAACGATGCTGCCAGACGACCGAGCTTGCTGGTCGCCGGCGGAGATCGGCCTAAGGTCAAGGCTAGGGTCAGGCAGCCTGCCCGGCCGCTCATCCCGTCCGGGTCGGCCGATCCGATGTCGGAGATCAACCATTGGGTGGGGAATGGTCCGGTGAGGCCTCCCCAATGCACACTGGGAGCGTGGCGCCGATGCCACCGGTTTCGCTGATGCCGGAGGGATCCGACTATGTCCCATCCACCCCGCCACCGCCCCCGCGTTCCAACCGGCCACCGGATCTTCTCCGTCGAGGACCGCTACCTCCCGTCCGGCTGGCACGGTCGGACCGAGGATACCGATGGTCTGATCCAGATCCGCACGATGCTCGTCGATGCCTATCGGCGGGGACAAGTCCGCCCGGCTGACGTCGACGCCGTCTCGGCCCGGGTGGAGTGGGTCGACGCCCGGATCGGTCGGCTGGCGCGGGTACGGATCGAGCGGCGCCGGGCTGAGGCGGCGGCGCGGGTTTGGGGCGCCGTCGCCCTGCTGCTGATGGTCGTCGTGGCGGCGGTCGTCCTCGTGGCGTTCGGCGCGTCCCGGTTCCTGCTCGGCACCTGCGGTGTCGCCCTGCTCGCCACCGTGGTCATCCTCGCCGTCAGCGTCCGCCCGGCCACCACGTTGATCGAGGAGGAGACCGGCGAGTCCTACCTGGCCGACCTCTGAACGCGGTAGGAAACGGCGACCGATCCGTAGGGGCGAAGCTCGCGCTGCGCTGGCGAGCCTGGCCGCCGCAGCGGCCATCGCTCCGGGTTCGATTGTGTTCAGCGGTATCTCGTTAGGGATCGAGGCGGACCATCTGAGCGATCGTTCCATGTGGTCGGTGGCTGGACTGGCGAAAAGCGACATGGTCGAACCTGGACCACCGATCTCGCCTGACGGCGAAGGCCGCCGTGGCGGCCGGGCTCGCCAGCGCAGCGCGAGCTTCGCCCCTACGCGATGGGCGCAAGCGTTACTCCGTCGCACAGATGACGCACCACGGCTGGTCCCGGAGACGGGTCATGGCGAGAGTAGCGCGGCCCGAACCGCTCAGCTTGAGGCGCTTGCGGATCTGCTCGACGTCGCCGGCGAGGCCGCGGCGGCGGATGTCGACGGCGCCGATGCCGAGCTCCCGAAGGCGGGCGGCGATGGCTCGCTCGTGCCAGGGCAGCGAGTCGAGCACGCGCAGCGTGCGGGCGAACGGGGTCGTAGTCGGCGCGTCCGTCGAGAGGAAGGCGATCTGGTCGTCGATCTTCCAGGCACCGACCTTCCGGGCCAGGTCCTCGACCAGCCCGGCCCGCGTCACCGCCGGGTTCGGGTCGAGCAGCCAGGCACCGGGGTCGGCAATGGGGACGGGGTCGCCGGGGACCGAGACGAGCGTCGCGCCTCCGGGCAGGATCGTCGCTCGCCGGGACGTGGT
>JAABUS010008292.1_pt1 | contig 11465 bp, 11 predicted proteins | sample 5560161 | NCBI WGS metagenome assembly JAABUS01 (sample SAMN10711885, study PRJNA513376) | rock metagenome | isolation source: Antarctica rocks | place: Antarctica: Victoria Land, Trio Nunatak nord | collected 2016-01-04
TGAGGGCGGTGCGGCGGTGCGGCGGCCAGGGCGGTGCGCCGGCCAGGGCGGTGCGGCTGCCCCGACAGCAGCGCGGGAGGATGGGCCGGTGACCGATCAACACGACGCCGACCCGAGCATGCAGGCCGAGGATCCACCGCAGTGGTCGTATCTGATGGACATGGACGGCGTCCTGGTGCACGAGGAGCACCTCGTCCCCGGCGCCGACGAGTTCATCGCCGAACTCACCGAACTGGGCACCAACTACCTGGTCGTCACCAACAACCCGATCTTCACCCGGCGTGATCTCGTCGCCCGGCTGGCTCAGACTGGACTGAGGATCCCGGAAGACCGGATCTGGACCTCGGCGCTGGCCACCGCTGAGTTCCTGAAGTCGCAACGCCCGCACGGCAGCGCCTTCGTCATCGGCGAGGTGGGCCTGACCACGGCCATGCACGAGGCCGGCTACATCCTCACCGACCGCGATCCCGACTACGTGGTGCTGGGGGAGACCCGCACCTATTCCTTCGAGACCATCACCACGGCCATTCGGCTGATCGACAAGGGCGCCCGGTTCGTCTCGACCAATCCCGACCCGACCGGTCCGTCCCGCTACGGATCGCTGCCGGCCGCCGGCGCGGTGGCGGCCCTGATCGAGAAGGCCACCAACCGGAGCCCCTACTTCGTCGGCAAGCCCAACCCGCTGATGATGCGCTCGGCACTGAGATCGATCGGGGCGCACAGCGAATCGACGTTGATGATCGGTGATCGGATGGACACCGACGTGATCGCCGGGTTGGAGGCGGGCCTGGCCACCATTCTGGTGCTGACCGGCATCTCCACCAGGGAGAGCATGAACCTCTTCCCGTACCGGCCGTCCCTCGTGCTCGACTCGATCGCCGAGCTGATCGGCAGGACCACGGATCCTTTCGGCAATCGAGTCGGGGATCGCACCGAGCACTGAGCGGGAAAGCGCCGGGTCGCCCCGCGGGTCACCGCGCTGCCCGGCTGGGTCAGCGCACGGCCAGGATGACGAAGGAAACCGCCCCGGCTATCAGACAGTAGATGGCGAAGGGAATCAGGGTCCTGGTGCGGAAGTACTTCTCCAGAAACGCGACCGCCAGGTAGGCGCAGACGAACGAGGCCAGGCTGCCGACCAGGATCTGCCCGCGGATGCCGGCGCCCAGCGGGCCGAACAGGTCGGGTACCTTCAGCGCGCCGGCCGCCAGGATGACCGGAGTGGCCAGCAGGAAGGAGAACCGCGCCGCGTCCCGGTGTGAGAGATGCTGGGTGAGACCGGCCACCATGGTGGCGCCGGAACGGCTGATCCCGGGGAGCAGGGCGAGGATCTGAGCGCAGCCGATCAGGATGCCCCGGCTCAGCGGCAGCCGCGCCAACCGGGAGTCGGAGCGCAGATCGGCTGCCACGTCGGCAATGCCTGCGTCCAGATCGACAGTTCGGGTCATCGAGGGCGCTTCGCCCTGGGGGCTGGCAAGGGCCGCGGCCCCGACCGGCACGGCGCCGGGGGCGGCCCGGCGGCGCAACTGTTCGCCGAGGAACAGCACCAGGCCGTTGGCGAACAGGAAGGCCGCTGCCGGCATCGGCTTTCCGAGCACGGTCCGGAAGGTGTGCTCCAGGAGCAGCCCGGCGATGCCGACCGGAATGGTGGCCAGCACGATCAGCCAGGCCAGGCGTTCGGATTCGGTGCTGATCCGTCGATGCCGGATCGAGCTGACGAATCCACCGATGATGCGAACCCAGTCCCGCCAGAAGTACAGCAGCAGGGCGGCCGCGGTGGCCACGTGCAGCCCGACGATGAAGGCCAGATAAGGCGATTCCGGGGCGGAGACGTTCAGGTCCTGGGCCCAGCTACCACCGATGAGCGCCGGGAGGATGACGGAGTGACCGAGGCTGGAGACCGGGAAAAGCTCGGTGATCCCTTGCAGTGCGCCCACTACGAGGGACTCCAGGTAGGAGATGGTGCTCACCGGCGTGCGCTCATTCTGACCCCCGGAGGTGACGTGCCACAGTGTCAACGAGTACCGTTCAGTACTATCAGTCGGATAGTAACAGGAGGGTCGATGGTCGAGCGACGTCGCACCGGACCTCTGGAGAGCGCCGTGATGGCGGTGGTCTCCGCGGCAGACGCCCCGGTTTCGGTGGCCGAGGTCCAGGGCCAGCTGAACGGTCGCCCCGCCTACACCACGGTGATGACGACGCTGTCCCGGCTGTCCCGCAAGGGCGCCCTGCTTCAGAGCAGGGAAGGCAGGGCCTTCACCTATTCGCTGGCGGCGCCCCCGGAAGCCGTCGATGATGCGGTGACCGCCAGACGGATGCGGCGGCTGCTGTCCGACGGGTCCGACCGGGCCGGCGTGCTCGCCCGGTTCGTCGCCGAGCTGAACCCCGACGAGGGTCGGCTTCTCGCCGAACTGCTGGAGCGCTCCGACGCCCAGGAGGGCTGATCGATGGCGTTCCCGCTGGTCGCCGCCCTCAGCGCGATGATCGCCTGCGTGATCGTCGGCAGTTCCGCTCCCGCGCTGGTCCGCCGGATGCGTCCCCGTCAGGCGGTGGTGCTGGTGACGGCTGCCGCGCTGACGGTGTCGGTAGCCGGTGGGTTCGCGCTCACCGCGGTCGCGGTCGGAGTGGTTGCCGGTCTGTCGTCGGTGGCTGCGGATGGCCACTGGTCGGCCGCCGTGATCAGAGCAGAGGTGCCGATACCCGTGTGGCTCGGCATCGCCGCCGCGCTGACGGTGTCGGTGCTGTTACTGCGAGCAGCCGTTCGAACGGTGACGATCACCGGCGCAATGATCAGGGCCGAACGCCTCTGCCGTGAGTTGCGGACCGGCGCCGGTCCCATCGTGATCGTCGATGACGATTCCGCCGATGCCTACACCGTCGCCGGATTGCGCGGCTGCGTCGTCATCTGCCGCCGACTGTTGCGGCAGCTCAGCAACGAGGAACGCCGGGTGCTCACCGGCCACGAACTCTCCCATCTGAACAACCGTCATCACCTGTTCGTGCACGTGGCCGACATCGCGGTCGCCGCCAACCCGCTGCTCGGCCCGGTTTCGGCGGCCGTCCGGCTCGGGGTGGAACGGTGGGCGGACGAAGACGCCGCTGCCGCCCTCGGCGATCGCCGGCGCGCCGGGCGGGCGCTGGCCAGGGTTGCCCTGCTGCGCTCCTCGCTCACCACCGAGGTACCTGCCGGCCGTGGGTCGTCCCGCAGCCCGCGGTCCGACAGGATGGTGCGGGCGCTGAGCGTCACCGGATCGCAGGTGGTTTCCCGGGTCCAGGCACTCCTGCAGCCGGCCCCCCAGGGAGGTACCGGCCGACTCCTCGGCGTGGTGGTTCTGGCGCTTGCCGGCCTGGCTACCGGCATCGCCAGCCTGGACCATATCCACGAGGCCATCGAGATCGCGGGCCGCGGATAGCCTCGCCCGCTCCGTCGGTCCTGATGGCAGCAGCATCCAGATTGAGGGCCGGTCGGCAATACCTACTATCTGAAGAGTAGTAGGCTGGCGGGATGCGAATGGCGATCCCGCGGCGTGCGGTGTTGGGAGCCGCGCTCGCCGCGGCGGCGGCGGCCATCGCCGGATGCACCAGGGCGATCAAGCCGGACTCATCGGCCGGCGGCACGCCGTCGACAGCGGGCCGGATGACGGCCGCGAGCGGGACGTCGGCGGCGAGCGGGACGTCGGCGGCGAGCGGGACGTCGGCGGCGAGCGGGACGTCGGCTTCCTCCCCGACGTTGGGTGCGAACTCGGCGAGCGCACACCCGTCGAGCCGACCTGGCAGATCGACGAACACCCCCGAAACCGGCGCGCCGGCTCGGCCGGCGAACTCGTCGCCGGAGCCGCAGCCCACCGTTCAGCGCACCGCGCCGCCGACCGCGCCGCCCCCATCCACTGCGGCCATCCGCCCACTCGGACCGGCCACCCAGGTCGATCGCGGCCCCGCGCACGGTTCCATGGTGGCGCTGACCTTCCACGGCGCCGGCGACATCGAACTAGCCCGGCAGATACTGCGGATCGCCGCGGCAAAGGGCGCTCGACTCACCGTGATGGCGGTAGGGACCTGGCTGGACAGCAATCCCGCAATCGCCAGAACCATCCTGGCCGGCGGCCACGAACTCGGCAACCACACCTGGTCGCACCAGGACATCAATGCGATGCCCGAGGACCAGATGCGGCAGGAGGTGGTTCGCTGCCGCGACGCCCTGTTGCGCCACGCGGGTGTGCCCGGCGCCTACTTCCGGCAGTCGCAGTCGCAGAACGCGACCGACCGGATGCGCACGGTAGCCGGTGCCGCAGGTTACCGGAACTGCCTGTCCTACAACCTGGACTCGATGGACTGGACCGATCCCGGGCCGGTGGCGGTTCGGGCCAACTTGCGAGCAGCGTCGGCCGGGTCGATCGTCAGTCTGCATCTCGGACATCGCGGCACCGTCGATGCGTTGCCCGGCATCCTGGACGACCTCGCGGCGCGCGGCCTGCATCCGGTCACGGTCAGCCGGCTGCTCCGCGGCTAGCCGTTGCTCAGCGAGTGATGCCGGTGTGCCCCAAGCTGTATCGTCCTGGAATCGGCATCAGCGCCATTCCGTGCGGGCCGTCGCCGACCGGAATCTTGGCCAGCAGCCGGCCGTTGGTGGTGGAGAGCACATAGACCACCTTGTGGTACCGGCCGGACACCCACAGCTGGCTGCCGTCGGCGCTGACGTTGCCCATGTCCGGGCTCCCGCCGCCGGGAATCTGCCACTTGGCCTCAACGGTGCCGAGGGCGGCGTCCAGCACGCTGATACTGCCCTCTAGCCGGTTGGTGACGAACAGCCGTCGGGAGTCGCGGCTGAGGTACAGCCCGTGGGCGCCGCGACCGGTCGGGATGAAGCGCACCACCCTGGCGGCCGCTGCGTCGAGTACCCAGACGCCGTTCGCGTCGGAGTCGGCGATGTAGTAGCAGTGTGCGTCCGGTGCCAGCTTGATGTCCTGCGGCCCCATCATCATGTTCCTGACGGGCATGTCCACCATTCGCAGGACTCGATGCGTGCGCACGTCGACCACCGCCACCCGGCCGTCGAACTCGCAGGTGAAGACCGCAGTCGCGCCGTCGGCGCTGAAGTCGGCGTGGTCCACGCCGGCACATCCGGGAAGGGCGGTGGTGTCGGTCATCGTGAAGGTCTTCGGGGTGTACCACACCAGCTCGCGACGCGCCTCGGCGACCGAGATCGCCGACCGGCCGTCCGGAGTGAAGTACAGGTTGTACGGGTCGATGACCGGGATGATCCGACCGCACTTGCCGGTCGCCGGGTCGATGACCAGGAGTCGGTTGCCCTGGTCGCTGGTCGCGTACAAGGTGCGCAGGTCGTAGGAGGGGACCACGTGCTGCAGTTCCGTACCGACCAGACACTTGCGGACGACGCGGTGACTGCGCTGGTCGATCACCCAGACGTCGCCCGACTTGTTGTGCGGAACATAGGCGTAGGCGGGAAAGTGCTTCACCTGCTCGGACAACATGTTCGAGCCGGCATGCAGGTAGACGTTGAGCGGCGGCGAGCCGGCTTTCATGCCGGAAGTACTGCTGCCGGGAGCCGGTGCGCGTGCGGGCGTCTGCGACCACGTCGCCCCCGGCCCGGTCACTGACCCGCTGATGATCGGGGCGCCCGACCGTGACTGCCCTCCGGAAGTTCCGGAGCTGGTGGTCGGTGCCGCGGCGGAACTGTGCGGAACCGCGTTGGGCGGGACCGCGGTCGGCGGTGTCACCGCGGCCGGCGCAGTGCAGGCGGTGAGCAAGACCGCCAGCAGCACGAATGCGGCCGTCCGGGTCCTGGTGGGCCGCGCCAGCCGCAATCCGCTGCGAAAAGGGGCTTGCTGTCCGCCTGTTCGGGCGTTGACCGGATGCACTCCGAGATCCTACTACCGATTCTGTAGTTGAATCCCGAGGGGAGGTCGGCGTACTCCGATCCGCCGGGCGGTCGCGGGGGACGGCGGCCGGCTCCGGACAGATGCCACCACCGAGCCACCCGTATCGAACGTGCCTCACTTCTTGGCGGATAGCTCGCCCGGCTTCGTTGCGGAGCCACGATCGGTGCCATCAGTTGGCCGGGCGCGTAGTGCGTTGGTGGCCAGGGTGGCCACGGCGAGCAGTATCGCGACGGCGAGCAGTGCGCGAAGGACGGTGATGTGGTCGCCGAGAAAGCCGATGAGGGGCGGCCCGCCGAGGAAGGCGCAGTAGCCGATGGAGGCGACGACGCTTACCCGCCCGGCTGCGGCCGCCGGTTCGTCGGCTGCTGCGCTCATGCCGACCGGGAAACCCAGTGATGCGCCGGCTCCCCACAGGAGCGCTCCGACGAAGGCCAGTGGGGTGAACGGGCTGAATACGAATATGAGAAGGCCGGTCACTGCGACGCCGGCGAGGCCACGCAGGACCGGGACGCGTCCGAACCTGTCGAGCAGGCCGGTGCCGAACCAGCGCACGGCGGTCATGGCGGCGAGGAACGCGGCGAAGCCGAGTGTGCCCAGGACTGCGGGGGCGTGGTATCCGTCGATGAGCGCGACGTTGATCCAGTCGTTGCCGCTTCCTTCGGAGAAGGCGAACGCCAGGACGACGACACCGACCAGTAGGGTGCGGGGTTCGCGCCAGCGGGCCAAGGCGTTGCCGGAGCGGATGTCAGCTGAATCCGACTGTGAAGCTGCCGCTGCCTGATCGGTGGCGCCGACGAAGCCGCGAACCGCGAGCGGCACGAGCACCGCCACGATGACAGCGACAACGAGCAGGTGGGCAGTCACCGGGACGCCCAGGGCGACCATCAGCGCTCCGCTGAGGGCACCGCCTACTGTGCCGGCGCTGAATCCGGCATGAAAGCGCGGCATGATCGCTCGGCCGAGGTGGCGTTCGACGGTGGCGCCTTGGACGTTCATGGCGACGTCCCACGCCCCGTTGCCGAAGCCCAGCACGAACAGACCGATGAGGACCGGGACCACACCGGTCAGGTACCCGATGGCCACGGTCGCCAGTCCGGCCGCCAGCAGCACCGACATGCCCGCGACTGTCCGGCGGGAGTTCAGGCGATGCACGATGGTTCCGGCCAACGGCAACGCGACCAGTGATCCCCCGGCGATGGCGAGCAGGACCAGGCCGAGGTCGGCGGGGCTCAGCTGAAGTCGATCACGCACTTGCGGAATGCGGGAAGCCCAACTGGCGAAAACGAAACCGGCCCCGATGAATGCGGCATAGGTGGCGCGGGCCGCCGCCGTCACCCGCTCCGGCGGGTATAGGCGGGTCCGGAGGTCGTTGCGGTCGTTCATGCCGGGGTCAGACACGGTGAACCGCTACGCCGGCGGCTTGCAGAGCCATCACCGCAGTCTCGGGTGCGGCAGTGTCAGTGACCACGACGTCGAAGGTTGACAGTTGGCATACAACCGCCATGGCGGAGTGGCTGAACTTCGATCCGTCCAGGACCATGACGCTTCGCCGGGCCGAGGCGAGCAGTGCCTGCTTCACCGCGGCGTCGCCAAGGTCGTGGGCTGATACGTCGCCGGTCGGCGTTACTCCGCAGCAACCCAGCACGACGGTGTCGAACCGGAGCGCGCTGATGCTTGCCAGGGCGAGTGGTCCCACCATCGCCAGCTCGCCGTGCCGGGTTTCGCCGCCCGGCATGATCAGCCGCGTCGAGGTCGACGCCAGAGCTGTTGCGGCGTGCAAGGACAGTGGCATGACGGTCAGTCGGCGGCCTGCCAGGACGCGTGCCACCTCCAGGACCGTTGTGCCGCTGTCCAAGCCGACCGCCTCTCCGTCACAGAGCAGCTCAGCGACGGCGGCAGCTAGACGCTTCTTGATCTGCTGGTTCTCGACCTCGCGCATTGCGAACGGGAGTTCCTCGCCGCGCATCAAGGAGCTGACCGCGCCGCCGCGGACCCGGCGTGCCACCCCATGTTCAACCAGAGAATCCAGATCCCGCCGGATCGTCATCTCTGCGGTCCCGAATTCCGCCGCGGCCCCCGCGACGTCGACGCGGCCATCCCGTCGCAGCACGTCGACCAACCGGCTAGCCCGCTCCGAAGCATCCACACCCGCCATCGTACACGAGCGTTGTTCAAACGCACAATGAGAGTGTTCGATACGATCTGGTGGCGCGACCACCCACGAAGTGACCTAGCCTCCGCCGGCGGTGTCGATCAGGGCCGCTGCTGCCGCTCGGGCCGCGACCGCCCGCGCACCGCGGTGGGGGGAGCCGGCAAGGACGTCGGCGCCGTGGTAGAGCAGGTGCAGTTGCAGGCCGACCGCGCTCGGGTCCGCAGCGCCGGCGTCGCCGGCCAGGCGAGTCAGCAGCGTGAGCACGTCTCGGCGGTAGTCCTCGGTAGCGCGCTGAACCAGTCCGCCCGGCGGTGCCTCGGCGCTGGCGAGCGCGAATGCGCAGCCCCGGTAGCTGCGTCGGGTGAGCCACCGCGCCTGGGTGTCGAACACGGCGAGCAGCCGGGCGCGGGGATCGCTCTGGGCTTCCACTGCCGTCAGCAGCTCGGCTCGGGTCCTGGCATGCCGCGCGGTGAGGTAGGCGGCGATCAGCTCTTCCTTGCTGCCGAACGCCTTGTACAGCGAGGCCTTCGCGACGTCGGCGCGCTCGAGGATGCGTTCGATGCCGACACTGTTCACGCCTTCGGCGTAGAACAGTTCGTCGGCCGCGGCCAACAGACGTTCGCGGGGGCTAGGCCGCGGCAGCTTCGTGGCGTGCGCCATGTCGATCTTCCTTCTGTGGTGGCCGGAGCTGGTGTCGGGGACTGCGTCGAAGGGCAGCGATCGCGAGCAGCGCCAGCACGATCAGGACAGCGGCGTAACCCAGGGTCGTGGCGTTGAGGTTTCCGGTCGCTTGGTCGATGACGCCGGCGAGGATCGCTGGAACCCCGAAACCGAGGTAGGACACGATGTACAGCAACGACAGCGTCCCGGCACGCTCGGCCGGTGCCACGGCCGGAAGCACCAGCTGAATCCCTCCTCGAAAACCGCTACCGAAACCGATACCGGCGACAACGGCTGCCCCGCACAGCAGCGGTGCGCTGCTGAGGAGTACCGCGACGACGATCGTCGCGACACCTACCGTCAGCGTTGCGATACCCAGCACCAGGCAGGCGCGCGGCCGCGCGGTCCGCAGCAGGTAGGCAGTGACAGGGGAGACGATGCCGATGACGGTCAAGGGCAGCACGCCGTAGACGACGGACCCGGAGCCGCTCAGTCCATGAACCAAAGCGGGGCCGAGGGACCCGAGAAGTCCGGATAATGCCCACACGGCAAACAACACCGGCGCGGCCGCGACGAAGTCCCTGCGCACTTCGGGCGGTAGCCGCAGCTCGGGGCGCATACTCGCGAGCGCGCCAGGCTTGCGCGCTGCCGTCTCGCGCACCCGGATGACTGCCAGCCCCTGCATGATCAGCACCACCGCCAGCAGTACGTAGATGACGCGCGTCGGAGCCGGCAGGAACTGCACGGCCAACGCCGCGGCCAACGCCCCGAGCGCGGAGCCGGCGGGCGGTGCGACGGTATTGGCGATGGTTCCCCGCCTGGAGTCGACGTCCAGCAGAGCGGCGCCCACGGCAGCGAGTCCGGCACCGGTCGAAAGACCTTGCAGGACACGGCCTACCAGGAGTCCGCTGAGCCCCTCAGCGGTCGCGAACACCGCCATCGCGACGATCTGCGTCGCGATGGCCGCCCCCAACGTCGGGCGCCGCCCGATATGGTCAGACAGCCGGCCGAGCACGAGCAAACCAGCCAGCAGCGAGAGCGCGTAGACGCCGAACACCACCGACGTGTTGGCGGCCGTGAGGTGCCAATCGCGCCCATACACCGCGTAGAGCGGCGTCGGCGCGCTGGAGGTGGCGAGGAAGCTCGCCGCCAGCGAGGCCAGCAGCACAATCGACCCGGCCGGCCGAAAGGAGCGCCGCGCCGAACCGTCGCGCTCCTGCATCGGCGGCTGTGCGCCCGACGTGTCGACGCCAGTGCGGGTGGTGACCACCGCGTTGGAGCCTTCGACCCCCCTGGTCATGCTGCGCTGTCCCTCAGGAGATCCCATATCGCAATAGTAGACAGACCAGTCTGTCTTTGGCAAACGGTTCGGTCGATGTTGATCGGCGGTTCGGCGCTGGTCATGGTGGGCTCCTAGTTCAGCGTCCTGCTGCTGGTGGGGAGCTCCAGCCGATAGCCATGCCGCCTGAGGGTGGTGATTGTCGGTGCCTGCGCCGAGAGGTGATGGTCCGCCGTGTGGGTCAACCGCTTTCGGAGCGCTGCCATGGTGACGTCCAGCGTTTTCGTCGACCCGAACCAGTTCTCGTCCCACACCTGATCCATCAGTTGTTCCCGGCTCACCGCGATCCCGGGCCGACTCGCCAGCACGACGAGCAACTCGAACTCCTTGGGGCGCAACGCGACCTCAGCGCCGCCGAGCAGGCATCGGCGTGCGGCGACATCGAGCACCAGATCGCCGAGGACGATCGGCCCGGTCGCGGCCGATGTCGATGTGCTTCGTCGGCGAAGATGGGCGCGCAGTCGGGCCAGCAACACCGTCACGGTGAAGGGTTTCACCAGATAGTCGTCGGCGCCGGCGTCGAGGCCGACGACGATGTCGATCTCCTCACTGCGGGCGGTCAGGATGATCAGCAGCAGCTGGGGATGTTCGGTGCGCAGGGTTCTGACAATTTCCACCCCGTCGATGTCGGGGAGCCCGAGGTCGACCAATGCCACCGACGGTGGCCTCGCGCCGGCCACCGCCAGTGCTGAACCTCCGGTGCGCGCCCAGGACACGCAGTAGCCGTGGCCGGTCAGGCCGATCTCCAGATGCCGTCCGATCGTCCGGTCATCCTCGACCAGCAGCAGCGAGACTTGGCCGGGCGCCGGGGCTTCGGTGCCCATGGCCGCAATGCTATGCAGCAACGGTGGGTCGCTTCGGACCGGGTTCGAGACGTGTCACAGGTCGCGTAACTCCTCGACCGGCGGCCTGGTGGACGAACGTGCACTGAACAGCGCCGCGGCCGTCAACGCGATCACGACGGCGCAGACGGTGGCCACCAGGTATCCCCACGGAACCGAGATGGCGGACGGCGGAGGATCGAACACCCCGGTCAGCACCTTGACCAGCATTCTGGCCAGGGCCCACGACATCAGCGCCCCGCCGAGCACGCCCACCACGGTGATCAACGCGGCTTCGCCGAGCACCAGGCCACGCACATTGCGGCGCCTGGCACCCAGTACCGACATGATCGCCTGGCTCCGGCGTCGCTCGGCCAGCCCGACGGCCAGCACGATCCCACCGGCGGCCGCCGCCAGCAACACCGCAAACACCAACTCGAGCCTGGTCAGCCCCGACAGGTTCACCGAGGTCAGGCTGGAACCCACCTGCGACCGCACCTGGCTGATGTCGGTCACCGTGGCCGAAGTCCCGAGTCGGGCCCGCAGCGCGCCGGCAACCGAAGCCTGCCCGGCGCCGCCGGTGTCCACCAGGAACG
>JAABUS010008293.1_pt1 | contig 11463 bp, 8 predicted proteins | sample 5560161 | NCBI WGS metagenome assembly JAABUS01 (sample SAMN10711885, study PRJNA513376) | rock metagenome | isolation source: Antarctica rocks | place: Antarctica: Victoria Land, Trio Nunatak nord | collected 2016-01-04
ACATAGATACACACACACTCACTTTACAAGCTGCATCAACTAGCATGCCATCACTGGTGTAAACTCCTTGCAGAAGTTGTCATCAGACCTGTCAATTTCTTCAGCCAAACCTTTTCAGCAGCAGCATATGCATTGCCAGCCAAGCTCATGCAATGACTTGTGTTATCTATGAGCACTGTCATCTTCATAGTGGTGGCGAATCATCTTGCAACCTTGGACTGGTCACACCTGATGTTTTTCACTGACTGAAGACTTGCCTGCAGTGTGTATGAGGAAGCCCGCTCAGCAAGGGTCGGCAAGCTCAAAAACGCTGGTTACAAAACCAGAGCGGCTGTGATTGTTCTGCCAGACAGCAGCTTGTTTCGCCGCCAGCGAAAACAGCATCAAGAGGAGGGCAAAAGCGTGCCAGAGACCACCATTGCTGACATGAGAGGTGTGTGGACACTCTGCTGTGCTTACAGGCTGTGTGTGTTTGTTTCAGGCGTTTCTGCAACTTGTCATGCATTTGGTACCATGTTGGCAAGCCAGTACCATTAGTGATGCCTTGTCTGCATGAGTCGTGTGATTCTTCTCTCCGGCATCGCTGACCCATGCATTGTCAGGTTGTTTTTGACCTGGGACTGGGCAGCACAGTTTGGTTGGCCAATGTTTGCAACACACATCTTCTTGCGGCAGTTCTGGCTGTATCACTCAGATGCCGGCAGATCTACAGCAGTATTTTCAGTAGACATCCCCCCACAGGCAATTTTGTCATGCTAAATTTTACACCTATAACTCTTGCACCTCTTCCCACATCTACACAGGGTACTTGTGCTGGTATGCCATGCCATAGTCTGTTAGATAGTTACAAGCTTGCCTTCAGCTGCAGCAACTGGTCAATCTGCCTGTGTCTGTGCGGTGGCTGTGATGTGTTTGGACAGCTTTGTGAATTTTGAATCTGACAGGGGAATACTCACAGTGCACAATAGCCATCATTTGATGCAACCAGATATCAATACATGCTTGAACGCAGCAGAGTGTTTGCAGGTCAGGATTTTGTGCTGCATCATTGCAGTGACTAATCCTGCGCATGCTACTGCTGTGCTGCCATGCAGAGCAATGTACCTGTTGCCAGCGCATGAAAAGATCCATGGGTTGCTTACTCCCATACAATTTGGCTTTGTTTTGTTCATTTGGCACACTCTATACCATTTGCTGCTGAAGTGTCAGCGTAGCAAGTGTTGCAACAATCCTGACAGTGGTTCTACATCTCAGCAACTTAGGTGTCATGTACTGGATCTCCACATGAAGAAGATGTAGGAACTGCATCATCATCACACAGACACAGCAGTGAGTCAGCACTACCTGCTGAGCTTGTCTGATTCACTGGCCATCACTCTTCACACCACAGTTTCAGCTTGCTGGTGAGCAACTCTCCTGAAACAGCCAACAAAGTTGGGTGCAATCACTTTGACACGTTCTGACAATCACTTGGCGGCCCCAAGACAAGCTTCCCATGACATGGAAAGACACCAGTGAAGCAGTCAGAGATCAAGATCCGGCTGGTAGCCCGGCCCAGCCCGCAGTTCAGTGCCTGACACTGATGACTGATCCCTTTGCGTTGCCTGCACAGCCAACTTCAGCATGCCGGAGGTGGGGGCTGTGTTCCAGGAGGTCTTCTTTGTGGAGGCTAAACCTCCAGAGGCGCATGACATAGCTGCTGCTCAAGCTGAAGCGGTAAACCATCATTCACCTTGAGCAAAATCAGCATGCTACATAACATGAGCAGCTAGGTATGCTACATAATCTGAGCAGCTAGGCAGGCTGCAATCGGATGAGGCAGCCAGGCTTCAGCACTGCACAAGGGGCTCTCCCAGGCAGTCAGGCTCCAGCACTGGCCTGTTGGGCAGCTGGAACATCCAGACCCAAGTGGGTTTGTCTTCAAAGAGTCCTAATGGATCTGGTCAGACACCGTTACAGCAGGCACCTGAGGATTCAGGTTGCGGCCCTGAAGCCCCAGCCTGCAGAACCCCCAGGCAGACCTGCTAGTCCAAAGCTTGTTCCATTGCGCTGAGTATTGAATGTCAAGGCAAGAGATGCGAAGATAGGGCAGGCGCAATCGGCAGCGGCGTGTGTGCCCACCAGCATCACTCTTTGAAGAGACTGCTGTACAACAAGATGTTGCTGCAATCAGCATGGGCCTGCATCAGACAGCCTTCAGCATGCAGAGACAGCAGCATGAGTCAGCAAAGCCAGCAGATGATACAACACAAATAGGCTGCCATGCCTGCCAGCATTTGTGTAGTGATCCCCTTCGTGATGTTGATTGCTAGCAATCTTCACACCTTCGCCATGCTAGCACAATGTGGCACTAGCTTTGAGCAGTTGCTTTGAGCTTGAGCAACTACTCCACAATTGCTGGCTACCAGCCTTGCGTGTCATCCCTTAGAATGCAGAGTGCGTGAAGAGTCTGGTGTTAATGTACCTGTCAGCTTCATTTACAGTCTGTGCTGTGGCAGGCCAAGGCGGCTTTGCCAGTCTTGAAAGCAAGAAGTGCCGGTGGTAGGCAGACGCGGTCCAGAACAGCCAAGGCAACACCCACCCAGCGGCCTTCTGTGTCCAGCAAGAAGGACGCTGACGAGAAGAAGAGTGAAGCAGGTAATGCGCAGTGGCTGCTGTGCTCAGCACTTGTGACAGACTATGTATGTCAGGGCCACACTGATGATGCATGACTGCAGCTATTGCACTTGTCGTGGCAGTCTGCACAGGTTGTCATGTTGCAATCTCTTGTCATGTATGTGACTTGGCAGAATATCAGCACTTCATGCACAATTTGGTTTGAGCTGCATGTGTAAAGCTAAGTCTGGGGGCCAAGCATGTGATGTTCTGTATACTGATTTAATGAGCCCGATGTACCCTGACGACAACACATAACAGCCTGATGCTTGGCCTCTGCTAGGATGTAGCCCTGTTTCATAATGACATACTACCAGCTGTTGATACAATCTGCCTTGGTTGTGGAGACCATGGCATGGCGCAGTTCTGCTTGATTCCCTGCTACAGCACATCTGCATGCAATGCTCTGCTGTGTAATGCTAGAGTTCATGGCTTACAGCTGTTTACACAAGTACACACCAACCGCAAACCTGGCTTGCAGTAGACACAAACAGCAAATCTGGCTTGCAGCTGTTTAGGGTACACACAAACCGTAACCCTGGCTTGCAGTTGTTTAGGATACACACACAAACCGTGAATCTGGCTTGCAGGTGCCACTGCACCAGTGCCCAATGGCTCTGCTGCTGCTGCTGCTGCTGCTGCTGCTGCAACCACTTCAGAAGCTCCTGAAACCTCAGGCAAGGCTTTGAACTCATCCGCAGTAGCCAACTCTGACGTCAAGGACACAGCTGCAGACAGCGTCATGGCCGATGTGTCTCAGACAGTGCCAGCAGACAATGATCAAATCAGCACCGAGGCTCCGGCCAGTCGTAAATCTGAGACAGATGCAGCTGCAAGCCCTGTAGACAAGAACCAGCAGTTGACTGAAGATGCAGATCAGGCAGACGCAACCATCAGTATGGATGTGGATGCTGACAAAGCAACACCAGAGCCAGAAGCACCTTCTGCAGCTGCACAGGAAGCTGCTGAAGCAGCTGCTGATGAGATCATGGAGGCAGCAGCAGAGGATGAGTCTACTCAGCATCCTGCCAATCAGCAGGGGTCAGAAGATATTGCTCACAGCCAGGAGGAGGGTCAGGAGGCAGCACCCCCGACAACAGACCCTGAGAAAGAAGATGAAGTCCTGGCCAAGCAGTCCAAAGAACAAGAAGAAGCAGAACCGCTGGCGCTGGCTGACCCACGAGAGGCAGCCAGGGAGCAAGCAGAGACAGAAATGGCAGATGGCAAGCTCAGCATGGCAGATGTTGATGTACGGATTGATGAGCTCAAGGATGAGCTGGCTGCATCAGCAAAAAAGCCTGACCCCCAGACAGATGTAGAGAGCAAGGCCAAGGCTGACACCAAGGTCAAGGCTGAGACCAAGGCCAAGGCTGAGAGCAAGGCCAAGGCTGAGACCAAGGTCAAGGCTGAGACAAGGGCCAAGGCTGAGACCAAAGCTGAGCCAGACCAGCAGGCTGGAGAGGCAGAGGCAGAGGAGCAAGCTGAAAAGCCAGAGCCAGAGAAGCAGGCTGTAAAGGCAGAGCCTGCCCAGAAGGCAGAAGCTGCGCACAAGGCAGAGCCAAATGCTGAAAATGCCCTCAAGGAGCGCAGCCCTGCAGGGCCAGTCAGCAGTGCACAAGGCAGTGCTGAGCGTGACAGCCGCGGTGTGAAGCGGCCTGCGCCTGCCATTCCCAGAGGCGCCAAGCAGGCCAGAACCAACCAAGCTGCAGGTCTGCGCCTTGGCCTCCTTGCACTGTTGCTTTCAGACACCACGGACACTTTTGCTTTCTCAGGCAGTGGTGGGTTCTTGGCCACTATTGAGTTCTCCGGCACTATTGGTGTCTACTGCTGTCACAGCGAACAACAGCTGTTTGTTATGCCCTCTGAATGCCACATCCTGTTAGGTTCTCACATAGATCACAGTTTCTCTGTACTTAAACTTGTCAGACAAATGCAGTTGGCATTGCATCACCCTGACAAGGCAGAGCCTCACATGTCAGGGTCCTCGCAAATGTCCCTATACTACACCAACATATCTGCTTTGTTGCTTGTAGGCCGGCTACTGGGTACCATCCGCCAACAGGGTACTGTCAAGCGCACAGTCATCAGGGGAAGGGTTGGGGCTCGCCCAGCTGGCATGCGCCTACCCCCACCCATGGCCACCCAGGATACTGCCCCTGCCAAGGCACCAGCCACATCAGCTGGTGCTCAGGACAAAGATGATGCAAAGGACAAGTCAGAAACTACAGCAAAGGAGGATGACAAGGTTTGTGCATCTATAGCATCTCCCCAATGTAGAAACTTCTTACTGTCCCCATGCGTTTCTCAGTAGATGAGGTTTTTGGAAAGGAAACAAAAGGACATTTCGGGTTTGAAAAGAGGTTTGCATGGCTGCACGAATTGCCATTTGGTGTATTGTGACTCAGGCTGTGCAACAATCTTGGTCAGGTCGTGTATGATGACCTTCCCCTTGAACCCGGCTGTTCACAGGCAGTTGCACAGAGGCCCTTGAATGCCAATGCTTTGTTCTCAGCTGCTTATTGCATCTAAATTCATCTTGAACCTCAGCATATATTAGTCAGTTGTGATCGGCCTAGTGCACATCGCATGCTCCAATGGTTGCTGCCACATATATATATATATATATATATATATATTCATAGGTATATACGTATAAATGTATATATTCCTGCCAAGGCTAAGGTGCCCAATCCTTCTGGGTACGTCTTGACGCCTCACACGGTGATGTCAATGCTTTGTTGTGCTGGCTCACCTACTCATTGCATTACCCATGCCATGCCCCACTTCAGGCTGCCTCCAACCTCAAGGATGTCCTGCAGCAGCTGCTGCCTGCCGAGCAAGACCCCAAGACCACCCCACCAAAGGTTGACGCCATCCCCCAGACCCCCAAGGACTCCTCTGAGAAGCAGGACGCCAAGCAGCCACAGCGCGGCTCCTCCACTGCCAAGGCTACCACCCCCAAGAGACAAGACCAGGTCACTACCAAAGCTGCTGGGTCACGGTCATCTGACAAGGGCCGGCAGGAGCGTGAAAGGGCCCATGCTGGGCGGCATGAGCCCATCAGGCACCACCAGCAAGTGAGGCCCTGCACATAATAATAACAGCATTGTGTATAATGTTTTATTCAAACTCAGCATTCTCAGGAATTTCATAGGCATTGTCTGTTAACGCCTCTGATGAGTCCTGGAAAAAAACCCCAAAGACAACATCACTGCAATGCGTCAGTGTTGTGCCTGTTTGGCTGACACTAAGATTGACACTCAAGACTGACGCTCAAGAATGACGTTCAAGTTGACACAACAGCCTGTCTCTTGTGCTCATTTGCTGGATGCTTTGATGTGAGATGCTGCTTTTATCAACTAGTATGCATGTCTTTTAGACGGGCGGCTGACAGAGAATATGTCATGTTCAGGCACCAGCGTCTGCTGCCAAGTCAGGCCGGTCAGGGGCTCCCTCAACAGCGCCTAATGGCAACAAATACCAAGGCAGGGATAGACAAGCCCCTAGGCACGATCATTTGGGTCCCAGGGGTGCAGGATTGCAGAAGATCAAGGGCAGGCCATTCAGGCCAGAGCCCTCCTATGACAGGGCTGCTAGGCATGGTCCTGGTAGGGACGAGGTCTCAGCTGCCAGAGGCTATCCTCGCAATGCTGGGCAAGCAGCAGGTTCCCGCCATGGGCCCTACCCACCTCAAGGCGGGAGACCAGGGCGAGCTCCCGCCGAAACACAGAGGCCTGCCCCGTCATGGGGTAGAAGCGCCCCTCCTGCACGGGAAGGCCCAGCTCCAGCCAGACTGCCCCCACCAGCAGGAAGAAGAGCACCAGCACCTGAGCGCAGCGCTCCTGCAGCAAGAGCTCCTCGCAGTGATTTTGGCGGGAGCCAGAGGGCGCCAAACCCGCGAGCACCAACCAGAGCCCCAGCACCTGACAGAGGTGCAGCAGCTGCATCAGCAGCTGGCTTCCCTGTTGGGCGACAAAGGCCCTATCCCCCCCCTGGTGCGGCAAGGGCCTCGACAGGCACCCCACATTCTGCCCCTCCCAGAGGCAGGGCTGATCGCCCAGTCCCAGCCCCCCGGGTCAGCAACGCTGCCTTTGTGCCTCAGCCTGAGCGCTTTGATGCCCCTGTGCCGGCATCTCGTGGCGTCAACAGAAGCGAAGCAGGCCTATATGATGAGCCACCAGCTAGATACACCAATGCAGTTGTATCCAATCAGCGTGCACCCAGGCATGATGCGCCTCCCCACAGGGCTGCTGGCAACAGGCCAGCTCCTGCTGCCCCTAGAGGGGGCACTGCCAGGGCCGCCCCAGCGCAGCCATTCAGCCCAACAAGTGGGAACAGGCAGGCACATGTACAGCACTCAGCCAACTTTAGAAGTCCTGTTGCGCCTGTGCAGCTACCCCCTCCTAGGCTGGGCCCAATCCCTGGGGCAGGCCCCCCAGGTCTTGCTGGGGATGATTACACCCCTAGAGGCAGCCGCCGTGAACCAAGCAGCCATGTTGATCGCCCCAGGTAGGCTTCTGAACCTTTCCATGTTCCTAGTCTCCACACGCCCTGCTGCCCAGCGATCTGGGTCCCCCTTACATCTTGTTACTGCATCTTGTGATTGCATTTGTTGCTTGCATGCATTCATCATGGAATGCTTAAACTCAGGGGACCCACTTTGTGGTGATGCACCATCTGCATGCCCCTTTTCATCTCTGGACAGTCAGCATCTTCCTCAATGTTTGCTGTCCATGTTTGTCCCATTGGACCATTGGACATGGGACAAACGCATATATGTATGGCAGGTCGAGAAGCAGGGGCCCGCCCTCCAGTCAGCGAGCCACCATCTACTCAGAGAGAGCCCCCTCAAGGGGACGGCAGCCTGCTGCCCAGCAGCTGCGCTCTGCCACCTACCCCCAAGAGCAGCCCCTGCCTCAGCACTACCATGCAGCTGATGCAGGCTCCGTACAAGCACCTCACTACGACCAACAGCATGCTGGGGCCTATGCACCTGATCTCCCCCCTGCCCGTAGAGGCGTCCAAGACAGGTGAGTTGGGGAATGCTTCACCTCATCACATTTCATGGTTGCTTGCAGGCGTCAGTCGCATGGAAGCAAGCTGTACCTGTTTACCCAGATGCTGACACTGCATGTCCTAAGCAACAAACACTGGTTCAATTCTAGTGCCGGGTGCTCTGAACATGTTGGCAGCATGAAGAGGCAAAGTGCCTTGCATTGCCTTCACACCATCACCTATTCTGCATGTGCATTCATGCAGGCCTTCAATGGGTGGTGACAGGTATGGCCCAGGTCCGGCTGTTCGTGGCTCCTCTCAGCAGTGGCAGGGCAAGCCTGCCCAGGCAATGGATGCACATCCTGCTCCAGAGTATCATCAGCCACGTGGACCAGTGAGTAGAGACAGTTTTGACCGCCAGGTAGACTTCGTCTTTGCCCTGTATGTCTTCAAAGGCATCAGAATGAGGTGACAAGTAATGATTGCGAGAGCTCAGCGTATACCAAGCATGAGTTGCTGCTGAATCCTGACTGGCGCAGTATATGGTCACTACTGTACTCGCAAGTCTGCTGACTGTTGCACTGTACCTGTGGCTTTGGACATGTTGATCAATGCAAGGCTGCATGTCCTTGTACATGATACCATGCTGCATGTGTAGTATGTGGGTGACCCCTGCTTTGACTCAAATACTATATGTGCAGCACATTAGCATGTACAAGGAGATGGAGCCTTGCATTGTGGAAAGGGTTTTTTTACAAGAGCAATGTCCGGATATTCAAATAAAGTTAATTTGTGATGCCAAGTCCAAAAACAAATTCTATGGAGCAACTTGGGATGCGCAACCTGCACACACGCAAGCCATCTTATTGTTTCTGACAGTCTCATCTGGCAATTGCAGAGCTATGCAGCACAGCAGAGAGGCCCAGATGTGCACATGAGCGATGCACGCTCAGTGCAGACAGACAGGCGCATGGACAGACGTGGCAGAGGGTCTAGAGACAGAGCTGATGTGCGCCGTCAGCGCCTTGATGACCCTGCTGACAATGGCAGATATGCCCAGGTACTCACCTTCAACATGCTGCCCCCATGCACAACATGATTTGAAGTCTGTTTCACAGACAGTTTGTGCATGATTCCGGGAGCTTCCAGCCTTTACACATACCTCAATGTGTTTGAGGCAACCCATTTTGGCTCAAAGAGCTGTCAAGCATGTTGCATGGCATCAATCCAAGCCCATGTGCAAATCAGCATAGCGTGTGTAATCCAGGTGGTCGACGCTCCCGCTGGGGTGTCCATTGCATGGCCTTGATGCACAATCTAGCATCTGCACAACGTGAATTTGGTGCAGTAATCTCAAAAAATTGCCTCTCACAACCCCTGACAACCTGTCAATGACAAGGTCACCAAGAATGCTGTTTTTCTACTGACAGGGATCCGTGCTCCAATATGCCCCTGGCTTGGCTACTGATGGGTTCCCTGACTCCAGAGATGCCCCACCCCTCAGCAGGTCTCATGGGTACTCTGAAGACCCCAGGGGCCCTGACTCAGCCTACATGCCACCTCAGCATGTCCAGTCAGTACCCCCACGCTACGACAGCCCAATGGGGGGCTATGCCCCCCCTGTGGCTCAAGACCCCCACCAGCCAGTGTACGGCTCAGGCCCAGTTGCACCTCAGGGCTACACCACTGCTGCTGCTGCGCCAGTTGAAAGGCAGCCATATTACCCCCAGCAGCAACAGCCTACAAGGCAAGCTCCAGTCCAGCAGCAGTATGCTGAACCCTCTCCACAGTATGTAAGAGAGCCAGTGTACTCTGCTGGGCCAGGTACATTTGCTGGGGGGTCTCAAGGTGGGTACATGGATGGCCCACCCGTCCAGGCCACCCGAGGAGGCTATGCACAAAATGCCCCTGCCCCTGCTCCACGTCACCGTGGTGAAGAATATGATCCGGCTTATCCAGGGCCAAGCAGGGCTCAGGGCTACTCTGGGCAGGTCAGGCCGTCCTCCAATGCCCCTATTGTGCATGGGGGAGTGAGTCATGGGCATGAAGGGCATGCGCCCAGAGGAGGGCCAAGAGGGGGTGCCCCCTCTCAGCAGTGGGCCCCTTCACCCAGAGAGCAGTCCTATAGTGCTGCACCTCATGGATCAGGTATTGTTGTGTTCTGTATGCTGAGTACTGCTATCATCATAAAACTGAGTGAAACTTGCTGCCTTCCTGCCAAGGTAGTCTCTTTGTCTGTCACAGCTGTTGCAATGTACAACCTACAGCCTTGAGCATGCAGAAGAATCCTGAGCCAACAGCTTCAGTCACTGAATTGACCACTGCCAACGTGATGTTTGCTTTCTGTCTTATGTCATGCTGCTTGACAAAAACAGAACTTGCAAACAAAACACTGCAGTCAATCTGCATGTTCTGCATTGTTTGTTTCAACCTGGCTAAATTTCGTCCAAAACACACAGCTTTGACAAGCGAATTCAGCAGTGCATTTTGCTGCAGGCAGTTTTGCAGGTCAGCCCAGTCAGCGGCAGGGTGGCTATTCATCAGCGCCCGGAAGCTGGTCAGGCAACAGCAGTCGTGCTCCTCAGGTACTACACTTTCTTGTTGTGAAGCCAGATGTTTTGCATCAATCACATGTCTGTCACACTGCTGTATGCTGCATACCATAGGGCTTATATGGACTTCTGGTCATGCATGAGCAGCTGGCATACAACAGCAGAGCATGATTCAGGCTGTTTTGCTTAACTTTTTCTTGTCTGAACCAGACACATGTGCTGCTGCTGCAACCTTGCTGCAAACACACAAGATGGAGTATGTTTATGTCTGCAAGAACCAACAAGAACAGCTGGCCTGAGTTCAATCCTAGCTTCAGGGCAGTGGTGAAGTGCTGGTCCTTTTTGTTGTGCAGGACGTGTACCCTCCCCAGCAGCAGATGGGCAGTGGCAGGGTGCATGCACCCCAAGGTGGCTATGGTCGATGAGCTGTTTAAGGCAGTCAGTTGATTAGCATATAATTGCAGCAGGGAAGCATGTGTTGGTTGCATGCAGCTTGTTCACGTAGCATTGACCGAGGGCGACTTCAAGCCGGCTTGTGCTTTTTGGCAACATTTGTTGACATATTATTGGTGCACTGTGCTAGGACAATGAACGCAATTTTACAAATCTTTTCTTTGCTACCACAACACAACGTCAACATCGTTATCTGTGTGACAGCAGTCGGAGACAGCATTCTCATGTTCCAGACATATAGGTAGCAATCAGAGTTGGGTTGTGCAAACAAATGCACACATCTTTGCAAAAGACAATTGATCTACAACAAGCAGATAACAAAAGGTGCAAAATCCTTGACAAGCAAGGTAAAGTTGGAATCGCTGCACAGCATCATGAAAGCTGCTCTGTTGGTCTGAGAACTTGAAACAACGCCTGATGAATTCAAACCAAAAGAAAACTGTACAAAGCATTACTTTTATACACAGCACTGTACACAATGCTAGATACAGACCACAATCAGACCGTGGCTTGAAATGTTGCAACAGCAACACAAACAACAGTTTAGAGCAATCACTATCTGATGCTCTCTGGGATACTTGATTATGTTGCATCAAATCTGAAACGCGCTCCAGTGATCCTGTGCATGATAGCCACTGAGGTCTTCTGCAAGCTTTCATTGCTGTCCTTTAAAGCCAACCAGTTAGTAAAAGACATGTTTTTAATGGGGGTTCATTCTTTGAGAACGGCGAGCGCCTATGACTCTGGTCCAAAATACTTAGGTGAGAAGAAGCCATGCAGGCCATGAGGCACATGGTGCTTCAGCCAC
>JAABUS010008294.1_pt1 | contig 11462 bp, 14 predicted proteins | sample 5560161 | NCBI WGS metagenome assembly JAABUS01 (sample SAMN10711885, study PRJNA513376) | rock metagenome | isolation source: Antarctica rocks | place: Antarctica: Victoria Land, Trio Nunatak nord | collected 2016-01-04
CTGCAGTATTCCCATCTACCTCGAACACCGCCAAAACCTCCACCTTCTTAAATCTCTCCCACCGAACACGCTCGACTGGTCTATGCTTTGCCCAAGCACCATGACCCCCGAGTCCTCAGACATCAATGTACCTACCCAAACTTTGCGTGGGAAACTGATCGCAAATGCCGCGACTCCACCATCATGGCAAGATTCCTGGATAAAGTACATCCCCTTGATAGGGAAGACGCTTTTGTGCGCCATGAATGCCCTTCGCTATGAGACCACACTTGAACAGAACGCAGAATTCATTGCTAGTGACCTCGAGAGCTACGAGAGCCGGTGGAGTGGGATGACAGTAGGAGTTATCGACGGGTCAAAGTGAGTTCATCGTAGGGGAAGGACCACTAAGGATACATTACCCTGCACTAAGTCTTCGCGTGCGCTCCCCAACCAAATCACCCCCCATCTGCATCCAACCATTGAACCTCAAATTAAGCTGGGGAACTCCAATATTTGAATTAACTATTTAACAGTATATGATCTATGATTCCCCAATCAAGATTTAGTATGCCAGCCCTTCGCTTTAATTACAGCTGCACATCTGTGGGGCATACTGGAAATTAGCCCCTCTTATTACCTTCTCCCGTATGTATGTTCACTCAGGCCTTCTGTAAAATCTGAAACAGCTGAGTTTCAGCTTCGTCGCCTTTACCCTTTAGCGAATCCAGATTCTAGACTTTGTAGGCTTCCTTCTTCAGTAGGGCCCAGAGGTTTTCGATGGGGTTCAGATCAGGACTGAACGAAGGTCGTCACTTCATGAGTTCTATATCAATTTCCTGAAACCAGAGCTTCGATTTTCGGGCTCTGTGTATCGAAGCATTATTCTGCATGAACACTAGTTCTGACTCTCATATGTCAGCTAAATTGTGATTCAAAATCTGAATACAGAAGGCAGCTGAATGGTCGTGTTTTTTTTATTCGAAGTCGAGCTCGATTCAGCAGGTATAAATCTGATCTCCCAGAACCTCAAAAAGCTTCTCAAATCATAATGAAAAAGAGCTTTCCATTAGGCATTTCTGTTACTTTGTGCCTATCTCATTTCTGATCGGAAGTTCCAAAGACCCATTCCCGTGCTTTACCTGTTCCCCGAGTCACGCATGCCTCATCCGACCAGATGACTTGCTCTCATTGATCCACGGTCCAACCCTTAAGCTTTTCAGCCCATTGTAACCGAAGCAGAGCAACTTCAGGTGTTAATTTCGGTCGCTTAAGGACTAGCCAGTGAGAAATTCCGTGAGTTCGTAGTGTTATGTTGAGAGTTCTCGGATCCACATCAATCCCGATGTTCTTTTTCAGCTCTCTTCAGGTGAATTTCGGCTCCGATCGTAATTGACGTCACAGCATTCTAAGTGCTTGAGGTGTAATTGATAAGGGCCTTCCTGATATGAGTTTATTAGCTCTGAAGGGTGTAGTTTGAAGTCTCCCCAAAACACTCTGAACGATGGTTCGAAAAACGTTCAAATTTCGTTCTATTAGGGTGGGTTTTAGGTCTAATTGGGGCCTAGCCTAATATCTGATCTTTGATGAGCGAAGAAAGCTCCTTTCTAGAAGTCCCGTTACCAGAAATTGAGGTTAACGGGAGTCCTTCTGAGCATTGTGGATGCAGTTGAAGAAGGTGGGTTGTTTTGAAGATACGCGATTTTACGTGTTTTCGCGATCTAGCCGAAGACTTAGTGCGGGGTACTGTACTCTAGAGCTACAGGGTTGTGTAAGCTGCTGCTGCTTGTTCGTTTGTGATGAAGTTCATTGCGTGTGATTGCAGTCGACTGCTGTAACGACCCTGATATTGTGCCCCAGTTACTGTAGCCTTTATACGCGCATCGAGATATGCGGCTGAGGCACATCTCGGTGGCATTATGCCATGGCAGCACTCTTGAGCTTGGTTTTCAAGGTGCTTGTTAGGTTCGATCACACATGCTGAAACAGGCATGCTGGAACAGGCGATTGGGGGAACAGGGGAACAGGCGATTGGGGGAACAGGCGATTGAGAGCAGGCGATTGGGACCAGGCGATTGTGGGATTGTGGGAGCAGGCGATTGTGGAAGCAGGCGATTGCGATTTTAGAGGGAAGTGCATACTACCGTAGTAGAAGCCTCTCATTCGGCCTTACGGTTATGTTCGATTGAATACATTCAATCACGAATAGAAAGGGCTCCGTAGAGCAATGAGACGTGATAGCGAAGCGATGAATGTGGGTTACATACTAGGAATGCTTCGTACTGCTAAAACATCTTCTCCTGGACAATGGCCCAAGCCACTGAGTGAGCATCACTAGATTTCCATAATATTTGACACGACATGAGATTCTTTCCGACATTGATTTTCAATGAGACTGGTTGAACATCATAACCCTCAGCACCTTTGAGCAATCAAGTCTTTCATCAAACAGAAACACGAATCCGAGCCACAGGGCAAACGTCAAAAGTGACCGCACAGACGCTTTACATCTGATCAGACAGAGTTCAAGCCACAAGTATGTCTGGCAATGAGAACGGTAGCTTATTGCGAGCGGCCTCTCTACCAAGTACTTATCTAGATCGCAATGCATGATGATGCGAACGGAAGGTCGCTTGATTGGAGTATGTATTTTTGAAACGAGGACATCTTTAGTGTTGCAGCATTTCATGCTAGATACAGCCCTGCAAAAAAAAAACCTAAACACCCAGACACCCGAACACCACTAAGCGACTGCCGGGGATTGTCCAATCACGTCAGAACCACGACTCGACACACTTACGGAGGTGCCTGGATCCGTCGATCGATGAAAAGTACGACAGGGCAGAAGCAATCCGTTTCCATCAATACTGGATAGCGAAACAGTGTTCCGATAATTAAAAGGCCCCTGAACCTGCGTGAGTCCTGGTAGTGCAGCATTGCCAGTCTGGTGCCGCCGGTTGAACGTTAGCTACAGTTGTCCCAAAAGCCACCTGTGGTTGCCTTATGCTCGGTACTTCGTGATTTGCCACAACCGACCATTCGGACGACCGCGCAAGGTCGTCTGGGAGTGGAGGATGGTTGTGGACGAAAGCAAGGGGTATGGTGGGCGGTGGTTTGCCTTGTGGTTGTGGTTAATATTGCAGACAACAGTCCGCCGGTTTTACCTGAGCGCATCTCGAAGAATCCCAAACAACTAGTGCGCGTGGCGAATCCGAACATGCACGTATACCTACCTAGTAATCGTACAACACAGATCACTCGAGGTTTGCCCTTTCAGGGCTGCGGGGCTGCGGGCCCGCTTACAGTAAGATCATAATTCCCACGCTTCGTCATTAGCACAGGGTCGGTATGTCTAAGGTCCGTATGCAACCAACTTCACTCTCAGTACGGAGTATGCAGCTGGAGCGACAACCTCGCATAACGCTAGAGAGTGGACATGTCGCCACTTAGACACTGATAGGCTTAACTCCCGAGGTACTCTCAACGACGACTACCGTAGCATATCTTTTGAAATTCCACTGGAGTTACGGCGATAGTACGGCATGCTTATTGGCTTTTGAGTAAGGCATCCAGAATTCCACTGGAGTTACGGCGATAGTACGGCATGCTTTATTGGCTTTTGAGTAAGGCATCCAGCACTGCATCCCCCCGATGGATCATTCCACACTTCCATCGTCTTATGCGCCAGCCTAGTGAGTTGGACCTGCTGTGGAAAGGGTTCATGGTCAGGCTGGCCGGGGGAGAAGGATTGCAGAACCCAGGACGAGGGACGCTCGTTGCCAAGATGTAGAGTTGAATATAAATATATGTGTGGTCGACCCTCTCAAAGTTAGCATTGCTTCCTACCTTCAATACCACGCTGTTCAATTGAGCAAAACCTTCACATATAATTGATTAGCTTCGACCCGTTGAGCCTTAGATTCTGATCTTGATTCTTCATCATGAAGTTAGTGCTTCCTTTGAGCATCTCCTTTCTCTCCCTTCCACCCTGTCCTACGACGTTCTTTTCTTATACCTACTTATCAACCTTTCTCGAGTACCTTCGACTTCTAGGCGAGGTCTCATTACTCCTCGTATTCCTTGGCAGAATCTTCCTTCACTGCAAGATCCACGTCCTCGACTTAGAACTGCTCTCTCTCGTTGCCCTTAGCAGCGAGAGCGTGTCCTTTTCGGCCTCTATGAGAATTCACCTCCTGAGCATTAGTACGATACATTATGACTGACCTTAATTAGTAATTCAAGGTCCAAGGCTTCACCTCGATTCAATGACCATCAACCAAACCCTCCTCAACCTCTCATGGTACACCGCTATCATCAAGAAGTTGATCCACACAGAGCTTTTCTCTGCGGACATCATCAAACACCTTCGAAGTCTTCGAGAGAGCCAACAATGGCTCAATTCATGGGCGACTGGGAAAAGAATTGGAATCGTCTTGCTAGAGAACGCGGTCCTCGCAGTGGTAGCAGTCCTGGAAACGAAAGCAGCCCTCGCTGGGATAGCAGTTTTCGTGAGGAGCACAACGGTCATAGGAATACTTCTCACAACGGAGGCGGAGGCAGTCGCCGCGACTTCAGTGGAAGTACTTTTCATGGTGATCGTAATAGCCATGAAGCAAGCAGTTTCCAAGGTGGAGGCGGCCGTCAGGAGGAAGATAGTTACGAAGGTAGAGTAAGCAGTCTTCAGGCTGACGGCAGTTGCCAGGGAGGTGTAACAGCTCAGCGGGACTGCCGAGTCATGCCGCGCCAGAGCAGGAGTGTGTGAGCGCATAGCTCATGGTTTGGGTTTGGGTTTGATTCCCTAACCCAAAAACAATGATAGAATCCAATATTTTGTTTGGATAGCTGAGTCTATGCCTCATTATGTGCAACAAGATTGATGAGTGAGATCTTCGAAATAAGTCTCAGGAGAATGCATACATCTAAGAGCCATCAAAGAAGAACAAGGCCAGAAGGAAGCTGATGTTCAAAGGTAGGTAAAGCATGCTGTACTGTACGCATAGTCTAAGCTTGTAAAGAAAAGGTTCTTCAAGGCACACTTGACAACTTTCCGCAACCGAATGATGGGAAATAATAAGCGAGACCGCAGGGACGTTTGATGATGTCGCACTCCCCCGACGGGGAGGGGCTTAGCGCTATGCTATGTCAACGCAAGGCCTATCTGCTGTCGAATTTACTTTAGCGTGGGTAGAGAGATGCGCCACAAAGCTAATCGATCTTTACGAAGCCTCCCGATATGGTCATGTCCGTGCTGAGAACTGCTGATGTGTGTCCGCAAGCCAGGACTAATCGCATGCATGTTTCCGCGGTTTCCACGCACTCTAACCTAGAAAGGTTAATTACAGATAGTATCGGGTTTGGTGTGCTAAAAAGGGCACTAAGATAATTAGAGTAGCCATAGTTAGCGTGCGCGGAAACCCCGTGCATACGAGTACCTAAGGGCCGCATGGTCGGTTTCAACATTCAAGTGGGGACATGAAACGTCAATGAACGCCCTGGAAAGCTCAGCATCCTAGAGTAGCCGGCAGATGGTCGTAGTGGGGGTTCAAGGCTATTCATTGAAGGTTAGGTAGGTCGTGGAGAACCTAGCGATCTTCCCTGTATTAGTTAGTACCTTAGTACATAGATCTGAGGCTTTCCAGCAATCCTACCTTACCTACCTTACTTACCTAGGTAGTAAGTGGTTTTTTGCCCACCCACACAGACGGCTTGGTCAGGCATTTACTTCCGTGCGTTAGTGAAAGATCTTGGCATGAGCCAAAGCTACCTATTCCTCTGATTATACCAGTAAGCTTACAGCATTATGATCTGATCGCGAATGTCATCCCTGTTTGTCCCATTACTCGAACCTATTACTCGGAAGACGAATACTGTATCTGTTGCAGTAGAGAGTGCTGGTGTGCGCCCGCAGCCGCTGAAACGTCATACGGACTAACGCTTTGAACATCGAAAGATATCGATTCAGGCACAGACAACAGTTGATGGACAACTTTTCCAAAACCAATGAAATCGATGGCTGCCAAGATTGTGAGGGTCAATCGTGGCCACTACCTGCTAGAATACCTTATGCGACGCGGGGGGCATGTGGTATGAGATGCAATGCGGGGTGAGATGCATTAGGGAAGTCAGGTGGAACTAGTACCCTTTACAGCTAGCTGCTGGAAACGCGTCGACTGTGGCTAGCCTCATTCAGACTGTCGGATCATGCAGGTGGGCGCAACTAACGTTGATCCGGTACAACTTGGTGGGACTGATGGCACCCGTACCGAGTCGGCGTGGCTCTCCCTTAATCTGGAGATCGGCCCACGCTTGATACCATATGTACAGTATTATAAGGTACTTTACGGCATGCTTGGCAACGAACAGAGCCTTGATTGGGCAGCGCGACCGCTCGACTTTGGTACTTCCCATGTCGTGCTGCATATCGATTTCAACCTCGACATTCTTCTTGTCCTTGGCGTTTGCTTTGTCAATTGTTGGTGGGTACCTCCGTAGCCGTCCCTCCATCTGGTGTAATTACTTTTCTTTCCAAATACGTCGCTCGTACTGTTGTTGCCTTGAGACTCGACTCCGACGTGCCGACAAGTTCACTAGCCGGCGATGATGTTGTCAACTCAGAATATACGTCAAGATACGAATGTGTCAAAATCATCGTACAAGGAGTGGAAGGTACTGTACTTCTTAAGGTAGTATAGAAATCTTGGAAATTGCGCACATGTGGCTGAGAATGACATCGTTCCGGGGCAAAGCCCCAACCGCGACACGAGGCACGGGCCTGGTCTCTGCGGCCGAGATGACCGAGTACTAGTGCGTGGCGTGCAGGTACGCGCTGGGTTTCGGCGGGTTGGAGTGTCAGGTGAGTGGGGGAGGAGGGGGGAGGGAAGTGATGTGAGTGATTAGAGGGAGAGTGTACTCGGTACATAAGGTAGTAAGGTACCTTAGTAAGATAAGTGAATACATCAGTACCTACCGTACCTACCTTACCTACGGTAATAGTAGTAAGGTAGTGAACGGTGGGTACAACGACAGGGCAAATTCGCAGTCACGGAGCAAGGGCCACACTAGGCTTCGCACTAGCGATCAATACTGCGTTAGCCTCGATAACTGTGGCTATTTACAGCAGCCACTAAAGGTTCTTACAGTTAGTGCGGATTAAGATGAATGATCGTTGCATGGTCTCTGGTCTCATGCACGAGGATCCAACTCTAAAGTCTAAACGGCCCTTTGGAATACCTTACCCTAGAGCCCTAGAGGCAGACTGTGGTTTTCTCTCGTTCCTATGATTTACACGCACCTATCACCGTCATCGCCTCTCTCTCCACATAACATGACCACCAAAAGGATCCATCCCGTCCAGCCTTGAAACGCGCATGACAGGGTCAGGTACCGTCTCGAGGGATAATGATGCAAACACTGGAGGGTGATGAGTTCTCCCAGCTGGGGTCGAGGATCAAGGCCATAATACTATTAGTTGTCGCTCCTGACCACGACTCCGCCCATCCCCTGTGGAGTACAAATGCCACGAGTAGGGTTCGGGAAAATTACGTGCGTGGGTTCAACATACAACGTATAATACATTCACTTGCAAGGCTTCCACTTGCCTCAGATCTCAGACGTGTCCTGATAGCCGATGCTTACTACGCACGCACACGGTGTCCAAGGCTTCCACAGTTTGAATCTATTCAATTACTAAGCTGATAGTTATTTACTTGGCGATCTCGAAAAGAATTGAATACTTTGTGTGTGTGGCTCGCAGTTACACCGGTCTCAAGGGATGCGTACTTCGTAGTTTTTTGTATCTGTTGTTCTATATGTTTCAATCTAGAAGATTCTTCTAAAGACAGGAAAACATTTTGACGGTGACTTGAGTAAGGTACGTAAAATCGAGGGAGAATTGCTTCAAAAAGTATGTATGCACTCTTTCTTTACATATGAGCACTGCTGATTGGTCACAAACCTGTGCTGTATTTTCTCAATAATACACTACTTAATCTGGTCGGTCACCAATCTGTATAGCACGTTTCTGATTCCTACCCAGGATCGGCTTTTGTGCGTTGGCTTGATGCACGGTTGCCTCACAAAAGTCGGCCCTTGATATTGTTGGCTGAATGCGAATGCTAACCGTCTGTATGCGAATCGCCTGAATGCGAATCGCCTGAATGCGAATCGCCTGAATGCGAACCAGAATCATTGTTCAAGACTTCGACATCCTGCAGAGGTTGTTATATTCAGCAAGTCTCAGAGCGTGGCTTCCTTCCTCGACCCTTTGTTTGCCTGAATCTGCCTTGCACGCACGAGTGTGCGAACCATGCTGAAATGCCCGTAGAAGTTGCAACGAGTCGACACCTTATAGATGTAGATAACTCCCCCCCAAAAAGTGATCTCGCTCCAAAAACTAAAGACCCTGTGACATCTTTTAACAAGACCCAGACCACTCGAGATAACTCTTCGTTACTTGTCTTTCGTTCTCTAGCGCTCAGGAATTGATATCTCCATAATACCATTAAGCATGACGTTAGTTCTTCTATTTCGACCCCTCTTCGTCTACTCTTCGTCTGGTGTTCCTTGACGTTCAAAGTGGTTGGAATGAGCAAAAACGTCTTCTGTCTCTCCGCGCACGTTGTTCACTGCCTCCAGGGCTCGATACCCCCTTATCACCACACCTCTTTCCTCGCCACATGGCGTTAGAAGAATTATCTCGCATGTCAACATCTGGTTTTTCTTCTCCCTCCCATGATTCATATTCGGCCTCATACCTACTGTTCCCTTCTCAATATATGGCTGCCGAAAGGTACACGGACTGACTGACATTTAGAGGCTCGAACCCAAGAAAAGGAACGGCATCACCCTGGGCCCGCACACGTCAATCGCGACCTCCTTCCCAGCCTTTCATGATGAGTCGATCCCTCCGCGAAGTAGACCTATATCAGAACTTTCTCTGCCGCCAGCGCCAAGAGACCTCCTCGCGAGGAGAAGCAATGGCTCAGTACGTCCAAGACTGGGATTGCAACTGGAACCGCAATGACAGCGAACATAACCCTGGAAGCGTAACCGGCCCTCATAATGGACAACTCTCACCTAATGATGTGAGACCATACAATGGAGGTAGCAGCAACAGCGGAGCCGGCTCTGAGGATATACATAGCTGTCAGGTGGGAAGCAGGCTCTCCAGCGAAGGTAGCCTCCATGTAGGGCGTAGCCAACTCACTACATCCGGTGCTAGTAGCAAGCATAGTTCTCGTGGTGAAAGCGGCTATAATGGCGTTACTAGTTCCCGTATCGAAAGCAGTTACAGTGAGGCAAGCAGTCACCGTGGTGGGAGTAGTTCCCATGGTGTATCGAGCCAGTCGTCTAGAGGATGATGATCGTGGTGACGGACGTGCTTCCTCGAGGAGGCGGAGGGGAAAAGGTGAAAACAGCGAACGAAACGCACGCTTTCTTGTAATCAAAAGCTTCTTTGGATTCTTTCTTGAAAACTCCTTCAAATAGGTAGCTCAGTGGTGTGTAATAGCGTTGAGCTTGTCAGATGACAGTGTTGCGTTTTAAACTCGGGGTCCAGTCGCCTCATATGAGGATCAGTGAATAAAAGTCATACCTAAGCTAAGGGTTTGGGCAACAAAGAGAAGACTTGAGCTTGACTTCCATGTCGAAGTGAGTATGCCAGAAGCCTGCATTGCAAGTATCTTTAACAGAGTCGCAGTGATCGATACGGTCGGGTGCGTATGATGGTATCCTAGCCATAGATTTTGCCACAGCCCAATGCTTTGAATTGTGGCAGGTAATTCCCATCAAAGATGGAAAGCCTGTCGAGAAGCCAGGGCGCGCACCATGTCTACCGTGTTTGAATTCCGGCAGTCGCAATATACCATGATTCGCTAGGGGTTCGTAAGATGGAAGGGAGACAGGTACCTGCATGATGCAACATGCAGTCGCGAAATACATGGTGGGGAGGTCTCGAACATCTGGTACTTTATGATCGTCGTTGCAGCAGTCGGACTATATTCCAATTGCCTGGTTTCACGGTCCGCGAACGGAATAAGGCTTTCCCAGGCAACCGATAATGCTGACGAACACAAAACGTGCAAGCTGCAGATCGCGTTTCTGTTTCGTCGAAGAATCCCATCCACTATTTCGAAAGTAGCCAAAGAATCAGCCTTGGGCAACTGAAATGTTCTCCCGGGATGTCTCGCAAGGGCCTGCATGAGCAGGTTGGTTCCACCGCAGGAAGTGTTGCTCACGGGACCCGTTTCCGTCAACAGTTCAAACCCCTCTCCGCTTGATTATCCGTAGTAATGACTGAGTACTGCGCCCCACGACATCATGGGGGATCTTCCGCATAGCAGCTTCCGTTGCGGTACCGAGCAGCGTAATCCAGCAGAAGCGGAAATGCGAGTCGCACCACGTACTCGTATGGTATCTTGGATTCGCGGTCTTAGGCCCATGAAGTCAAGGACGAGACGATTATCTATTGGCTTGAAAAGTTCGGTGGTTGCCATTCTGACATTCCGACATTCGGTACAGGCGCATCTCAAAGGGGTTAGGCTCCACATTCTTCCACATTGAGAGTACCTCCGTATCCGTAGGGCAATTGACAAACCAGTAATCGGAGATTTATTACCGAGTAACGTGATTTAAGGTGCCGTGTACTACAAGTAGTAGGTACTTTAAGGTACCTTATGTAGATGATAGGAGGCGTGGGAGGATCGACAGCAGCGGGAGGATTAAGATATACTTTACGGTTGAGGTTGAGTCCATGCCACACTAGAGTAGTGGGTACGAGTATGGGGGTGGGGGGGTAAGGTGTCTTCCGAATGGGTCCGAATGGACCGTTGTAGAGTGAGCTAGTGTTCGACTCACATGGTTCGGTTCATTCGATCTAAGATATCCGTTACAGGGATGTATACCTTACCCCAAAATAGGATTCCCGCATTGCATTATCTAGGACATATGAACACGAGGTGTCTTTAATGCACTTCGGCATGGCGCGTCGTTTCATCCGGATTTTCTGACCTTGTCCCTTGTGGTATGGTATATTGGGTTTATGTATTGCGCCCGACTTGCGTGCGATAGTGCAGAGATCTCTTTACTGGTAGCTAGCCGAGGGATTATATATCCGGGGAGCCGGGAGAGCGTAGCATTTCCCCGATTCCCCACGATATGGGAGAGATGATTGCGGGCACTATTGCGACATTCCAGCTGATCTGTGGAATCTTGTGCTCAATATTCGATGGCAATTGAGGCATCTCTGCGTCCTCGGCCCTTTCTTGTATCTCACTCTGTGTCGATTGAGTAGCTCGACCAGTGAAAGCAGTCGCATCCGCATATGTTGTCATCATCCGACCGCTGGCCCCTATTGGCGGAGGATAGGTCCAAAGCATGTTTTCTCAAGGTCCCTCATCCGTTGTGTTTCAGGTTCCCTGGAGGCTTCTTTCTTCGCATCATCGACACTAGGATCCATACATGTTATCGGAAGATTCGAAGTCGGT
>JAABUS010008295.1_pt1 | contig 11461 bp, 16 predicted proteins | sample 5560161 | NCBI WGS metagenome assembly JAABUS01 (sample SAMN10711885, study PRJNA513376) | rock metagenome | isolation source: Antarctica rocks | place: Antarctica: Victoria Land, Trio Nunatak nord | collected 2016-01-04
TGCATGCAAATGGTGCAGTACCCAGTTTCAGGCAGCTTGAAGGCTGGACAGATCCAGTTTGCACCAGCAGCAGCCTATGTCCATGGATTGCCTGACTTCAAAGTGCATAGACACAAGCCGTTGACTTCGTCCTGTTGCACCAGACGGGCGTGCAGTCGAAGCAGTAGGGATGTTGTATATACGATATAAAGCCCTAAACCCTTAAAAAGATATATCCATACAACTATTCGTACGATATAAAGCCCTAAACCCTTAAAAAGATATACAACATCCCTACTGCTTCGACTGCACGCCCGTCTGGTGCAACAGGACGAAGTCAACGGCTTGTGTCTATGGGAAAGCGTTTACCAGGTATGCGAGGGATTCCGACGATGCGTGTCGAGTTGCAGCTTCGTTTGCTGCACGTTTGCCGGTGTTCTGCAGACAAAGTTCTCGCTTTGCGCCGGGATTTTAACGCTGCGGAGCTTACCAGTGCGCTCAAAGTTCCATGGGATCTATTGATTGCCGCCAATCCTGAAGGATTTGCTGATCTGAGTGCTGGCACGCGCATAAGTCTAGGTAAGCAAGCCTGTGTCAAATTCAGCAGTTATCTGTTGATATGAACATGCTTCCAGCTTGTCAGTAATTTCAGGAGGGCGATACGAAGTCCAGACTGGTGACACTGTGTGGACTATTGCGGACGAGCTAAGTCACCTCGGCGCCAAGGTTACACCGTACGACCTCATCAAGTACAACGTCAACATAGATCCTCACTTCCTCAGGCCTGGAGCTATCTTAGTTGTGCCGACAGCCAGGACTGGTCAGTTTGCCAGCAGTTCGCGATGTGACGCTGCATGGCTGCAGCATTGCTGAGCACCAAACGTACCACCTTTTGTCATCTTGCTTGTTGTGCAGGGGTCAAGAAGGACTGACTGGGACCTGCTATTACTGTCCAATCATAATGAGATACAAAGGTAAATCTGCATGCGACTGCCTTTTGCCTGTGGTGCCCTTGCCTCCTAGTATGCAAGTCCTTCCCCAGTTGAAAGCGTTCCCATTCAGCTTCTTCTGCCAGATTAGCAAAGGCTGGTGACTCAACGTTGGGACGGGACTTGATCAGGAACCGTCCCTTTGACTCGAACTCATCACGAATTGCCATGTGCTCGCTGTCACTTAGATCAGTCATGCTCTTCTGCATCAATGCTGGATGAACCAGCAACGCTTTCATAAATTTGATTGCCTCCGGTGCATGCCTTGCCTGGACGCGTGTCTTGAAGGCAGTCATCGGGGCCTGTCCCTTGTGGATGATGTTGGTGTCTAGAGACGTGAGATACTGATAGAACAGGTACTGAAACGACGGGTCCTTGACCAACGCCCACATGGCAGACCAATCTGCTTGTGTGTAATGCTTGCGAATCGCCTCTAGCATGAAAAAACGACGCTCTTCGTTAGGCACCTGAACTGCCTTCATGTTGTTGCTAATTAGCCTTATAAGGACCAGGAAATTGTGGAAGCTGGGCAGCACCTCTGGTGATTGATACTTCTGCTCGAGTCTTGCCTTATCTTCTGTGATCTGTACGCATGGTCGGTTTTAGCATCCAATTTGACGTGTAAAGTGGCAGACAAAGTTACAGAAAGGACACAATCTCACCAGAGTCTTCATCCGCTCCGCGTCTCCCCTGTAAGATGGCATGAAAGGTAGATTGAATGCAAGGAATGGACAGTTGATGCACGTCGACAGTTGGATGACATGACGATAGCTATAGCAGGATTCGCATTGCAAGTTGACCAATGAGCGATATGTGCAAAACAAGAATGGGAACAGAGACAAAATGCACCAGCACATCATGGGAGAGTCGCCACCAGGCATGGTTGACCATAGTAACCTACACAGGCTGGACAGCAAGCGGTGCAACCTCAGACATGTCATCAACAAGCAGAACACATGGAATGGTAAAGCAACGCAAGGACAGCTCCATTGATGGAAAGGGCATCAGCACTTTTCAAAGCGAATGGGTGACAGACATGGTGCCAGAGAGATTTGCTCACTTGTTGCCAAAAAACCTGAGCATCAAAAAGACTTGTTAGTTATGGTTTCATTGTATTCAATAGCAAAATCAGACTCTCTGATCATGACAACTCACATTCCCTCATCAATCAGTACAAAGCTCTTCATGCTCAGCTCATCGTTGAATCTGCACAACACACATTAGTCGGCACAGCAAAGCGTGCAAAGCATGAATGATTCACTCAATACCTGCTCACGACGCTGTCAAAGCTGGTAACGTGCAATCCTAGCTCTGCAAACATACCGCCTACCAGGCTGCTGAATATCATTGCCTGCATAGCATAGCATAGCAACCTGGACATAGAAGTACACTTGAGCAAAGCAACTCAGTCACCAGCAGTGTTCACCTTCCCTGTGCCCTAATTGGATATAATGACAGGCCACCAGCCAGTCTTCTCAGCAGGGTCTTGCACCACATGCGCAAGCCAAGCCATGAGAACAGTGTAGTCAGGCTCACTGCCAGCACACAACACCTCACATATGTGTGTGAGGATGGGCTTGAGCTCTGCCATGTCAGCCTCTGAGAGTGTCTTGCGCTCAACCTTTAGCAACGGCATCATATTTGCACAAAGGTTATACTCGTCCGGCGCCACTCTGTTATCCCAAGGTTGACCAACAAATTTGGCCTGCACAAGGCACAATAATGAGCAACTATCAACATGCATAGTCAGCAAACAAGCAATGTTACCTTAGTCCCCATCGTTTCTCTTAAGTGACTCTTGTTCCAAAGCTGGAAAGCCCATTCGTAGGGTTGCACAACGTTTTTCAGCTTGTTGCCGTCATACCGTGTGTACATAGCAACTTGGCCATCTGAGTCCAGCGTTTGCAACACATACACTGAAGGCTTGCTGACAAAGACCCAGAAGTTGCTGATGTGACGGCACACTGTCTCTTCCAGCTCAGGGTACCAGTCCTGGTCGATCATATGCTCTTTTTCTGGAGTTGCTTTGCGGGCGCAATTCTGCGCATTCTTCAGCAAGGTTGCATCTACACAGCTTCCAGGCTGCCACATCTCCGGGTTGTTCAGCATGCTGCTCAAACCTTCAGACCATTGCCCAAGTGTCATGGCTTTCTTTGGTCTGCAATCAATTCCATAGCAATGATACGCAATTGCACCAGAGCGTTCAAAGTCGATAAAGAAATTGTTGCTCTGGTGGCTGCAGCCATAGGCACACTGCCTGCCTGTGTGCCTGTTGGTGATGCCTGCTATCTGGCTGCCCTTCAGCTTGCCAAGCTCAAAGCCCGAGCCCATGCCCTTGGCATTGAGGGCAGCCAGTGCAAGTGTCTTGTACCTCATCTCCTTGTCCTTGTCCAGCCATGATGCAATGGAGAAAGACCTGTTGTTGTCTTGGTTCATGTAAACGGCTTCTGTGGCTGTGCGTTGACGCTGACTTGGCCTGTCATCCACCACTGGAATGAGGTCTGTGATGTCTTGCTCGTCACCAGTTGCCGCCACAAGAATGTGAACACGTGATGGTGCATAGGATGTTGTCTCACAGCTGATGGCGTTGGTACGTATGGCATTAGCACATCCTCAATACTCTCCTTACAGCAGCCCACAAGCCTAAAAAGCTTTTTGCCGGTGCCTGCACGCGGGTGCGGCTCAGTTAGACTTAGTAGCAATAGCTATTACCTATAGGTCGGACCTAGGAGCAGGGGCTCAACAAGACTCACCCCTCCATGGTTCTCTGTCACAGTGGATGGGTGGGATCTCCAGGTGGTCCAGCAGGTCAGCAATGCGCTTGCATGTGATGCTGATCTCAGGAAAGAACACATGAAAGCTTTGCTTCCATTGACGTTGGCCATTGTCAGGCTTTGTCTCTCTGCATGCCGCTTCGATCACCAACTCATCTATTGACAACAGCTTGCCTGTTCTAGTGGCGATGAAAGTGATGATGGGCTGCAACACTTCAGAGTTTACCATTGCAAAAGCCTCTGACAATGCTATGTTAGTGCTGCTGTAGCTATCACAATCTAGTGCAAGCTTTGTCTTGTCTCCGGGATAATATTGTACATATGTCCTGCTGTCAGATTGATTACCAGTGAGGTACAGCTGACGCTCCAACTGTGCAACACTGAGATGTACTGGAGGTCTGTTGTTCTGCCAGTGGTGTCTGTTTGGGCGAATATGCACTTTGAAGTCAGGCAATCCATGGACATAGGCTGCTGCTGGTGCAAACTGGATCTGTCCAGCCTTCAAGCTGCCTGAAACTGGGTACTGCACCATTTGCATGCAATGCAAAAATATTGCGCAACAGTCAATTTGAGTCTTTTTGCAAATAGCAACACTCGAAAGCTGCTAATGTTGTCACTTCCAGAAATGACAACAGATCCAAGTATGCTGGAGATTCAAGATTGAATTACTATACATGTGCAACTATATTGCAATGCAATAAAGCCTCTGAAAACCTCACAGAATGTTGGCAAGTGAACCTGACATTTGAAATTTATAGCGTCTGAACTGGCGTCGTCCTTTTTAGATTCCTCGTCGATGCTTGGATTCATGACGAATCAATTATCAGTCCGAGGGATTGACAACGCAGACTGAATACGAGGCGAACTTGCTCGCACACGCATCATCGCTCTTTGACTTGTGCAATTTCAAAGGTATAATGGCGTTCTAATGCGTGGTCGCAGGGACTAGACGAATTTATATGTGGATTTGCGACACCGAGTTCGATCTGCCTCAAGACTCTCTCCTGCAAGTCTCTCTTTCATTGCACTGAGACTGAGTTATGCAGTGAAGTTCACAAATGATTAAATGATGTATTTGTGCATGTCTCATCATCATCTATGACCACAGCTGTCTGTTAAGACTGCAATAACAGTGCATGTGACACCAGAAAACACGTTTGCATGTGTTCAGAACATATGGCTGCCTGTGACAGCATGCAAAGGGGTATGCGCTATCAGTCCTGTAGTGCCTGAAAATCCCCAGTGTACACCCTTTGATCACACAACTCCTGGATCATACACAGGCAAGCCTTTGCTGTGTACTTGCTTTTGTTGCCGGGCCTGCTGCGTGATGCACGCTTGTGTCGGGTGGATTGGCTTGAAGCACAGTATTACTTGCAGCAGAGCAATACTTGCAAATTGACCCAGTTGCACTGATCAGTCACACAGGTGGCTTGAGCTGCAACTGATATTTGAGGCTGATGCAGGCTGCTTAACAGCAGGGTGAGCAAACGGTGCACCAAGTCCTCTCAGGAACTTCGGCTTGAAGCTGTTGCCCTTCACAAGCACCACCCAGACTGGTCTTTCCGTGCAATAGCCAAGAAAATGCACTGCAGTCATTGTTTTGTTAGTAGGTGGATTGCGAGATATGAGCAGTTTGGTCATGTCATCAACCAGCCCAGACCAGGCAGACCTCACAAAGCAGATGCTGCAGCAGTACAGCACATTCCCATGGCAGCTAAGCTTTCAGAACGCTTCAGTGCTTGTTATATAGCTGCCCAAGTAGAGCAAGACTCTGGGGCTAAATTCAGCACTAGCACCGTTAAACGTATCCTCAGGAAAGAAGGGCTGACACACCTGTCTCCCAAGGTGGTGCCTTTGCTGACAGCACAGCACATGCTTGACAGAGTTCAGTTTGCCAAGAAAGCCTTGAGGAGGGAGCTTGTACCATGGTTCAGAGTTCCAACAGTTGACAGCAACTTTCCTCTGTACGCTCAAGGCAAACCTGCTGGCAGATGGTGCACACCAGCTACTAGAGGAACAGAACCAAGAAAAGGATTGCTGTGCATGTGTACATGGGAAGCTGCAAGAAGGGCACCACCAAACTCATGCTTGTAACTGGCACCCACAAGCAGGTCAGCAAATATGTCGATCCTAAGTTAAAGCGCTCGTACAAGGGAGTAAGGCAGGATGAGTATAATGATGTCATCAAAAACCTTTGGCTGCCAGAGGGCAACAGGCTGTTTCAGCAATCTGGCAAGTGGTCTCTGGCAGCTGCAGCAAAACAATGCTCCAGCTCACACAACTGTCAAGAACACCGCATTCATTGCTGCCAATGTGTCAGGCGGGCAGTTTCTGAAGTCGCCAGCAAATTCACCTAATCTATCACCGATTGAGACAGTATGGGCTTGAATGGATGCTAAGCTGAAGAAGCACTACAGGCCTGAGAATATAGAAGAACTGAAAGAGTGCCTGGAGAAGGTCAGGCAATCCATTCCAGTTGACTACCTGGAGGCGCTGTTTGATGGCATGGATGACAGGATGACGCTGTGCATTGACTTGGATGGAGAACAGTTGCTATTCAATCACATAGGAAAGTGCTTGAACAGCAACTGTTTTAGCCTACCATCTTTGCAGTGTCGAGTGAGCCTGATACTTGACTGTGAAGCTGCTTGTGGGAAGTGTAGTTGTTGGTGATATGTCATGGCACATACACAAGCGGTGTATTTGTGCATGTCTCATCATCATCTATGACCACAGTGTCTGTTAAGACTGCAATGACAGTGCATGTGATGCCAGAAAACATGTTTGCATGTGTTAAAAACATATGGCTGCCAGTGACAGCATGCAAAGAGGTATGCGCTCTCAGTCCTGTAGTGCCTCATATTTCTACTGTACAATGACTTTTGATTTTTGCACAGGCTCTACAATGACTTCTGGTTTTGCACAGGCTAGGAGTTCGACAAGCAGCGCTTCTGGGATTCTGTACTTTACGTCATAAGCAGGTGGCATTTACTGCTGAACGTGTTTATTATGCTTCCTTGCTGCAAACGATGAACACACGTTTTTACGGTGGCACAACTTCGTGATACGACAATCGCAAGTACGAATCGTCAATCATGGGAAGTGCTTTAGCATTGCATGATTAGGCCACAGGTTTGTTTTATTCATACGACCCCAATCTGGATGCACGCGGTCGCTATCTTGTGTCCGACTAAGGTGTTGTACAAAGTCTTGTGACTCAAGCACTCCTGTTGTCCCCAAAAGCATGACTGACAAATCACATGCATTTATGGATCACAACATACCAATGTTGATGGACCACAACAGGTTCCTAGCAAACTTCATCTGGATTGCTATGGCTATGTACAGTTTTGGGTTGCATGTCATCAAAAGCAGCTGAAACTGCATGGGTGGACCCACCGGATTATGCTGCATCAGCTCCTATTGGATAAAAAGTATTGCAACCTGAGAATGGTAAATAACATTGATTACAAATGGCATACAGAGCACAAAATCTGTCTTGGGGTGCGCAGTGTCTACAGGCAGCCCGCTGCAAGACACAAAGCTAAGAGCAGAGTGCAATGCCACAACCTCCAAAAGCATTTGCGACGTTGGCAGGCGCCATTGAAGCTAGGAATGCATTTTGGTCATCATTACAGGCTTCAAGGCTCTTTGTATCTAGAAGTAAGTACCAGGTACAATGCAGCATATGTTTGACATGGAGTAATCTACAAAACCTGTGCCTTCCTTCTTACAATTGGCGTGTCTCTTTGGCCTTGCAGCTTGTGTGCAAGCACAGCTGAGCATCTAACAAGGTGCACTAGCTGCTATGAAGTGTAAAATCTGTCTGTTAGCAGTGCTCTGTGATCCTCATCATGAATATCGATGAGCAAGTCATATGACTAAACTTGTCTGGAATGACAAGGCTAAAGCAGGCAAATCAGTGTCCAGAGCTGCAGCTTTCTCAACCAGATCCACTAGACACATCGGGTATCCTGATCTTTTCCATAAACGCAATGGGGCTGCACAGTTTGGAACACACACTCACTGCTACAATTGATGTTCCTCCTATGCACTCTGTGCCTGACATCCTTTGCTTACTCTTTTGCATGAGGTGCATTTGACTTCTGCAAGCGCTCCTTGACATCTCGCATCTATCTGAATTGGCCAGCAGACTTCCTTGCATCACCAACAATGTGCTTAGCTGCATGTGGCCACCATGCCTTGATGCACACTGGTTAGGGAGCCTTTTGATCCAGCCAATTGCAAGTGTGACTGTTGTTGCTGCTGCTGTCGGCCTTTGTAGCAGCAACCGTACTCTGCAAATACAAAACACCTTTGCAAAAGCTTCTGTGAAGCAGCCTGTCAGCACAAGCTGAACAAAGCAGTACAAGAGGCTCAGAGACGCAAAGAATCTGACATGTACCTGGCTGATAAGTCGAACCATTTGAATCTAACAGCCGCTGTTGCTAACAATTTGCATGTGACAGGCAAAGACACTCACAGAACTGACATTTACACCAAAGCATGTGACCTGTTTGACATGTAGTTGCAGCTTGATAGACGGCTGATCATAAGCCAGAGCGCGAGGAACGCATCTATCTTGCAGCATTCTTGTCAGGAAGAATAGGCCTGCTGACTGGATATTAACTAGCGGGACTTGTCACGTTGTGAGTTGACCTAGCAGAAATGCAAACTCCACAAGCTGAGCAAGGAAGCACAGGCATGGGACACGAAGTTTGGCAGCCCAGCTCACCGCCAAACCGGGTGAAGCAGGTATCAACAATGAGGATCACCCAGAAGTGTCTTGACTGTGATGATGCTGAGCTTTTCAAAGATTTCAAAACGGCAACCTGGTATGCCGGCCGTGTGGCTTGTGCGAGCAACTGTTGATATCAGAGGACATGGTTAGGGCTGAAGTAGACTGGCAAGGCAGTTCACTAGTGCAGGAACCACAGCACCAACCTGCATGCTAATCAAGTCTTGGACTTGCTCACAAAGTTTGACATGAACAAGCACCTTGTGCCTGAGCCTATAAGGCATGACAGGGCAGGCAAAGTCTGGGCTGAGCGCTGCAGGGCTGACGGTCATAAGAGGCTACCTGTACTGCAAGTGTCAATGCTGCAATCAGTGTAAGAACAAAGACACAGTGCGACTACTCAACAAGCTGTTTGACACGTGACATACACATTACATCGCCTGCTTTTGCAATTCAAAGAGCCTACGGAAGCCGCCAAGACACCAGCTGGCAAAAACGTTGGACAGCGTCTTGATCAGTGGTGGGCATTGTTAGGACCCTGTTGTTATTACTTTGAGGATGACGTTTGTGACGGCCCTCCAGCTGGATCCAAAGCTGATTGGTCTGAGGAGTCTGAACAATTTGAAGTCAGCCCATGGAGGACTGTATATGGGGATTCACTATGACAACTCACATCTGTTCTTGGTGCTGGGGACCAGAGACAAGCCCATCACCACCCCTAAAGGCATCACAATCAATGAAGATCCAAAGGGAGCCTGGGCCTCTCTCACCGTTGCCAGTGATGACAGCATACTGCCAGCAGTACAGTCGATTGATGACCGCATGAGGGAGTTGCTGGCCAGAGGCTTTGTTTGGCATGAAGTGCACTCCTGATATGATAGCCAAATACAAGTTCTACACACTGCTGCCATACAGCAAAGAGGACTCTAGCTTAGCACCACTGGCAGGCGGCAAGGTGGTGTCCACCACAATAGTGGAGGATCAGATAGGCCATAGCATGATGAAAAATCCTGCCAACCTAGCCAATCTAGCAGAGGCTGTGCCTTCTGGCAGCAAGATCAGGTTAATAGCCAGTCTGAGCTCCCATTGCTTTTCTGCTGAAACAAAATGCAAGCTATCTGTTAAGGTAAAGCGTGTTCAGTTGATTGAGGCAGGCAGTGACGTTGCTGAGGCTGAGAACTACTGTTTTGAAGATTAAATTTACGTACAATGGTCAGGACCAGAGCACAGTTTAAGCTTGACGTGCGCTCTCAGAAAGACCAGAGCATCTACAAAAACACTAACAACAGTCTCACAGGAGCATCATCAGCATCGGCTGGTGCTATTCATTACACCACAACCACCCCACCAAGCAATCCAATGGCACGCGGGTACAAGGTGAGGGGCAGCAAAGGCATGATGCCTCTGAGAACAGGATATTACAAGGTCAAGAAAATCAGGCACTGGAAACACAGGCCTGGCACCAAAAAGAAGAAGAACACTGCATACTGCAGGAGGAAGTATGCCTGAGACACGTGCACACGGCATGTACAACTACATGTACAACCGGTACAAAGCGGTGCTGTATCTAAATGGGGAAAAGCTGCAAGAGATGTATGACTTTAGTCTGCCAGAGCTGAAGCAACGTGTGCAACAGAAGACAGCACAAGTCGATGCCACTGGTACCGGTACGCCGCTCACTAAAGTTGTGCAGTGGACCACTCAACCGAGTGTATGGGATTGTAAGGATACGGCTGTTCAGATACAAGCAGCTGAGGCGAAAGACCCTGTTTCTGATTGCCAGATACAGAGCTTCCCAACAGAATTGCCTGCCTGAGTGTCCAAATGTCTGTACTGATGACCCTGTTTGCCGGATTTCTTGTTTTGAAAGTCATGGCAAATATTACAACAGGCCATACTGCCATATTATGAGTCGGCGGAGTACATTGAAAGGCATACACCATAAGGTCATTCAGTTCTGATATCTGTAAACAAGAAATATAAACCAAACACTGCCAAAGCTCGCTCTGCCCTCTGCACAAAAGCATGCCAAAAGGCTGCAATTCTCTGCATGGCATCGACATGCATCTGCACACAGGCTCTGTAGCGCTCTGTTACAGACCGCAATTACTGTTAAATCTTTACATTCCCTGTATAAGAACCGCCGGAAATTCCCTGCGGCCTCCAAGGACCCTGAGAGGTGGTGTAGCAGGCGGTGGGTGGTGGGGTATTCTGTCATTGACTTTGTTGCAGCACGCAGACAAACCTTTTCTGACAGCCTCAAATTGTTGGCAAAATCTAACAGTTTTACTGTATCAATGTTTCTGCGTATTTATTATCTATATTCTTTGAAATTTAAGAGAAATAATAGTAACAATGTGTAAGATTACTCACACATCCCAAACCCTGCTAAGCCCTAAACCTAGCTGAATGTGAGGGTTTTGGGAACATGACTAACATGAATATAAATAACCTACAGGGATTACAGAAGCTTCCACAGCACCTGCAGACCACGTGACAGATCACGTAATTCTCTTAATCCTGGATTAAGTTAACCTTTCCTGTGAGTTGGATCAGAGTCAGTAGTCAGCAAGGTACTTATATATAATGTAGTGCTTTTATGTCGGCTCGGCCTCAGAATAATTAATTATTAAATCGAGAAACATTAGTACGAGTACGGTAATACTCTGGGAACAAGGGAGGTCCAAAAGACCCACCACAACATGGGAAGGTACTTCTGGTGGCCTAACTTGGTTAGACTATGGATCAGCAGCGATAGACAAGACATGTTTGACACAAATGCAATCGGTAACAACACAGCTTGACTACTAAACAAAATGCTAAAGAAACCCTTGCATCTGGTGCAAAATTAGCAATAATCTCGTACGTTGTACACCTTTACTTGAAACGTGTTGCGATTGCATGCTCCGCAGTGATGAGACTGTGCGCTGGACAAACGAGAACGAGGTGTTGGTCATCATGCACATCGTGCATTGGCT
>JAABUS010008296.1_pt1 | contig 11459 bp, 9 predicted proteins | sample 5560161 | NCBI WGS metagenome assembly JAABUS01 (sample SAMN10711885, study PRJNA513376) | rock metagenome | isolation source: Antarctica rocks | place: Antarctica: Victoria Land, Trio Nunatak nord | collected 2016-01-04
GCGCCGATCACCACCCCGACGATCAGCGAGGTCAGCAACCTGGTCCGGGCTGACACGCCGTGCCGTCCCGCGGTTCCGTGCGGCAGGTCCTGCGTCGTCATCTGCGCCTCGCCGCACTGTCGATGGCGGTCTGCTCTGCTGCGCTGCGCCGCCGGTCCTGGCAGGGAGCAGCCGGACCCGCATCAGGTTCCGCGGTTGCCTGGCGGATCGCCGCGATGAGCGCTGTCACCTCCGGCACACCCTGCGGTCCGCTGCGATGGGCGTACATCGGGCAGAACGAACCGGTGCGATGTTCGGCGGGGGGAAAGGGTCGGCCCCGTCGAGCAGGCTCGTCGGAGATCCGGCGAAGCCTAGTTGTTCGGCCCGCTCCGCTGTGCTGACCACGACGGTCCGGATCGATGTGTCGCCGGCTCCCGCATCGGTGAGAGCGTGGCGGAGCATGTCCCGGGCTCGCTGTTCGTTGGGACAGTTCGGAACTACGAGCAGTTGCACGTCCATTCTCTTATCGACCTCGCCGAGCTGCGCCGTCACGATGCGGCACGCGGCAGGTTAGCCAGCGGCACCGCCGATCAGCCGGCCGACGGCGGCGGTACCGCCACGGCGACCGCGAAGAACGGATGTCCCGCCTCGTGCCAGGCGATCGAGGCCAGTAGGCCGAGGACGAAGAATGATGATTGCGGTCCACACGCGGTGGGTCTTATCGAGGCGGCTCGCGACCATGATGGCCCGGACGGGGCCGGTACGGACCCGGTTGTCCCGCAACAGCTCCTGTCCTGCTGCAGCCAATTTGGTGGTGTCCTGAGATGGATGCGGGGCTCTGGTCGCGGACAGCCGCGATCGGTCTCAGGCACCGATGGTGGTGAACTTGTCCCACGGTCCGACAGCGGTCCGGTTGGCGATCAGTGGCTGGGCGCCCGCTTGCTCGGCCGTGACGTAGCGACCGTTGATGCCGGAGGGCAAGCTGATCACCTGCGCCCGTGGTGGCGGCGGGGTTAGGCCACGGTTCTTCGCTGCCAGTTGGCCACCCCGGTGTGCTCGGCCATCGCCGACTGCTGGAAGCCGGCGACCGCGACCGCATCCAGCTCGCCGAAGTGGTCACCGGCCGGTAACACGGTAGCGGTCGGGTGCACCCGCCCAGGCTAGAAGGCGCCTCCGACGATCCCGCCCACCACGCCGCACCAACCCAGCGCAGGTGCCGATCACCTCAGTCCTGCCGCCTGCCCTGGCAAGCCAGTGATCGCCCGCTCGCTGAGTTGGCGGCGTCTGCCCGGTTCGCTGCGGCGGGTTGTGATGCTGGGCGTAGCCGGACACTGCGGGAAGGGGCGGGAAGGACGGATGACCGCATCGTCCACGTCGCGGACCGCAATCAAACGCGTAATGAATTTCGGCGGCGATGCGGCCACGATCAGATACTTGATGGCCGCTCTTACGAGCCCGGTCGCGGATGGCTTGGAGCCGGCTAGCACAGCGCCGTCGATTACTGCCCGGCCCGCGGCATCGGTACCCGCGGTCAGGGCGGCGGCATCCACCCAACGTGTCGTCACTCACGCCGAGCAATCTGTCGCGCGTGAGAAATCCTAAATGCGGTACTTCGGAGTCTACTACCGCAGGTGCGGATCGCCGCCCATCACCGGTCAGGGCCTACCCCGGAACACCAGAACCAGTAGGCCCAGCCGCTCGACCAACGACGTCCGGCGTCGAGGACTCGCTCACAAGGAGCTGGCATGAAGACCGATGACCCTTCACACCTCGGGCGTGTAGAACTCGCCTGGTAGCCATGGGGAGACGGGATGTGAGCATGGCGAGTCCGTTGGAGTGGTCCTTGGTGTCGGGCGCGCTTCCCGACGTGCTGGTGGGCTGCGCCGCGGTCGGGTTCGGATTCTTGCTGCTGCGGCGGTCGCGACGATGGCGGCTCGTGGTCCTGCCCGCGGTAGCGGTGGTCTCGGCGCTCGGTGCCTGGTTCCTGGATTGGGTGGTGGAGAGCTGGTGGCGTCCGTTTCCGGACGCGCTGCCGGCGCTCGCGGTGGTGTGGACGGGGATAGTGCTGGCTGCGTTCGGCCTGGCCATCGGACACTTTTCACATTCTCGGTGGCGGCGGAAACTTGCTGCCGTGGTGGCCGCCCTGACCGTGCTGGCGGCCGGATCAAATGAAGTCAACAGGTTCTACGGCGATTACCCGAATGTGGCAGCGGTCATCGGCTTGCCCCCTCCGCAGCGGGCGCCACTGCCACCGATCCAATCCTGGGCGGGCCAGGGCAGCAATCAGCAAATTCAACCTGGTCCATCATTGAATCGCTGGCGGGCGCCACGGAATATGCCCGCAGCCGGCGTGGTGTCCGAAGTTGACATTCCAGGGGTCAGATCACAGTTTCCGGCGCGTCATGGTTGGGTTTATCTGCCCCCCGCATATCTCACCGGAAGACGTCCATTGTTGCCAGTGCTGATACTACTGCCCGGTCAACCGGGAGCCCCCCGTGATTGGATCAATGCCGGAAAGGTGATCGTGACGATGGACGCGTTCGCCGCGGCACATAGGGGCCTCGCCCCGGTGGTCGTGATACCCGACCCATTGGGTGCGGCACTTGCCAACCCGCTGTGCATGAATTCCCGACTGGGCAACGCCGACACCTATCTGAGCAGCGACGTTCCCTCCTGGATTCTCGGCCATTTGCAGGTCACGCCGAACTACCGGTATTGGGCCGTGGGCGGCTTTTCCAACGGTGGAACCTGTGCGCTGCAGTTGGCCGTCTTCCACCCATCCATCTTTCCGAACTTCCTGGACATCGCCGGCCCTGCGATACCCAGCCTGGGAAGCTTGAGCCGGACCATCGACAGAGCCTTCGGGGGTGACCAGGCCGCTTATTATCGTGCCGAACCGCTCACCGAACTGGAGAAGGTCGTGAAAATGCGGGTAGGCGGCCATCGGCAATCCGTTTATAGGCACTCGTTCGGCGTGCTGACCAGCGGTAACGAGGACATGGTCTCGCGTCTGGATCCGGAACGGGTTTACGCAGCCGGCTCCGCCGCCGGAATGACATTGCGCCTACTGAAACTTTCCGGCGGGCACCGCTGGCCGATCGCGAGCCTCGCATTGCGCGATTCGTTGCCGTTACTTGCGCCAAAGCTGGGTCTGTCCTTGGAGACGCCTCCTCCACCACCCACCTCAGTGCCCAAGCCCGTCACGAGACTCCCAGGCAGCACGGGACACTCGGCGCAGTTGCTCCATCACCCGACTGCGCGGCCGGTGCCACCGAAGTGGGCTTCCGCCCGAATGCGGCCTGCGGCAAGGCATCGTGATGTTCTCAGGCCGATTTCGGCGTGACGGTGCCGGCTGCACAGGACTATTCGGATGCGCTGAGCGGTGATGAGCAGGGCGCCGCCGGCGGTCGGCTGTCCCGCCCCGCCGCGCCGGTCGAGTGGATGCAGGTGACCGCCCGTCGGTTGGCTCAGGCCCCGGCGACGGTCGCGATGGTGGTAGCGCTGTGGTCGTTGGGCATCGCAACCGGATCGATTGTCGGCGGCCCGTCGCACGCATTGTTTGAATCGGCCGGCGCTAGTACGGCCAACTTGACCTCCGGTCACTTGGTCATGTTGGTCAGTTCAGGCCTGTTCGCCAGCAACCTTGCCAGCTATCTGCTGGCGACCGTCCTGATGCTCGTCGTCGGCGTTGCCGTGGAACGCAGACACGGCACTAGAACCACCATCCTGCTGGCGGTGATCATTCAGATCGTCGGGCTGTCGGCCGGGTTGCTGCTGGTCCGGGCAATCGATCCGGTTGCCGAAAGATGGAATGACACGTTGTCCTCCGGTGCCGCGATGACGCCGATTCTTCTGCCGGCGGGGTTGTTGCTTGCCAACACCGCTTCCCAGACCGCACTGTGGCGGCGCCGAGTGCGACTGATAGGGCTGAGCGTGCTCACCGTATTGGCGCTGTACGGCGGCTACCTCGACGACGCGTTGACGCTGGTGGGCGGGCTAGTCGGATTGATGGTCGGCGTAATGGTCTGGGTACCGGCTCCATCGAGGTCCCGTTCTCGATCCAGCCGCCGCGAAACCCGGTCCCTGGTCGGCTCCATTGTTGCGGTCACCGCAGTGGGGCCGCTTCTGGTGGTGTTGTCGCCGTCGGCGGTTGGGCCTTTGCGGGTGCTGAAATACCTGTTCGTCTCGCCCAGGGTGAGTGGGCCGCCGCTCCGGGCACTGTGCGCCGTACCGTCGAACCGGAGCCTGTGCGCCGAGCTGATCGCCGAGAACCGGTTCAGCGGGCTCGGCCCATCGATGTTCGCCGCGCTGCCGGCCGTTCTAGTGCTGGTGTTGGCCTGGGGCCTGACCAAGGGACGGCGATCAGCGTGGTGGATGGCCCTGGCCACCCACCTGCTACTGCTGGCATTCGCAGTCAGCCTGCCGGTGTCCTCGGCGACGCGGCGGCATGTCAGCTTCGGCGCTCTGGCCTCGACCGAATTGACAGGGCCCTTCGCGTGGACGGTGTCGATCCTGACACCCGGGTCGGTCGTCATCGTGCTGTTGGTGTGCCGGTCCTCCTTCCAAGTCCGGCCGCCGCCAGGGACCTATCGGCGGCTGATCACCGCGGTCGGCGTCAGCATCGCGGTGATGTTCGGCGTCTATACGGTCGTGGGCACCCTGATCGCCGGCCAGATCAGTCCGCACCCGCACTGGGCGGCGCTGGCTCGTAACTTTCCGCAACGACTCGTGCCTCCGGGGTACCTGGGCTTTGGTTGGCCTCGGCTCATCCCACACAGCTGGGCAGCCACGCTCCTCTTGGAGTGGACAGGAGTGCTGGTGTGGCTGGTCGCACTGACGGCAGCGCTGCACAGCTTCCGTCGAACCCGCGATCTCGGTCTGGCCGGCGACCGCGAGCGCGCCCGCAACATCCTGTGCACCACCGGAGGATCGAACCTTTCCTATATGACGACCTGGCCGGACCACTCCTACTGGTTCAACGCCACCGGCACGACGTACATCGCCTATCGCACGCACGGCGGTGTTGCGTTGACCACAACCGACCCCGTCGGCCCACTGTCAGAACGGGGATCAGCGATCACCGAATTCGCCACCTTCTGCGACGCCCACAGCTGGACCCCTTGCCTGTACAGCTGCACCGCCGCCACTCAGACGATCACGGCGGAGCAGGGCTGGCACCACCTGCAGGTGGCCGAGGAAACCGTCATAGAGCTCGGGGCTGTCGCCTTCAAGGGCCGGAAGTTCCAGGACATCCGTACGGCGGCGAACCGGGCCGCACGCGATGGCATCACCGCCCAGTGGACCAGCTTCCCGACCGCGCCTTTGCCGATCTCCGAACAGATAAGGGCGATCTCCGAGGAATGGGTCGCCGACAAGGCACTACCCGAGATGGGATTCACCCTCGGCGGCCTCGAAGAGCTGAACGATCCGGACGTGCGCTGCCTCATCGCCGTCGGAGCTCGCGGCGCTGTGCAAGGCATCACCAGCTGGCTTCCGGTCTACCGGGCCGGCGCGATAACCGGATGGACCCTGGACTTCATGCGCCGCCCGGGAACCGCCTTCCCCGGCGTCATGGAGTTCCTCCTGGGCAACGCGATCCTGAAGTTCCAGAGCGAGAACGCAGAACTCGTCAGCCTGTCCGGCGCGCCGCTGGCCCGGGTTGCCGACGATCAACCAGCCACCGGACTGCAGCGCGTCCTTGACGTGTTGGCCAAGGTTCTCGAACCGGCGTACGGCTTTCAATCGCTACTGCACTTCAAAGCCAAGTTCCAGCCAACTTACCAGCCCCTGTACATGTGTTACCCGGACTCGACCGCTTTGCCCCGTATCGCTGCCGCCATCGGTCATGCCTATCTCCCTGACCTGAAGCTCACCCACCTGGCCCGTCTGATGGGCAGCCTGTGAGGCCTCCCCCACCGGATCGGGGGCGAGTGTGGTCGCCGCGATCGCGCGGCACATGTCGGAGCGCTGCTCTCCGGAATACCGTTGGTCATCACTCCACGCCACTGGACACCTGGGCGGCGCCGTCCCGATCCTTCATGCTGGGATCGGCAGGCTCCATCGCTGCCAGCCCGGCCGCCGCCGGCGACTCATCCGTGCGCTCGGTTACGAGCCCGCCGGCACCTACTCGCACACCGTCGCAGCTGGGGTCCACGAACTGTGCTCCCTCACCCCGAACCAGCAAGCACAACTCAACCTCGACCCATATTTTTCCGGCCGGTTCGACTACGCCATCGACGACCACGCGCTCACCCGCCCGGCCAGGTAGCCGAACGACCGGCCGGCGAAAAAGCGATCCCAGCCCCCCGCGCCGGCGGTCAACCGCGATGTCGTAAGCGGATCGGCTTGCTGACACGCCTTTAAGCTGGCGGTCGTGCTGGAAACACATGCTTCAGCGCTGAAGGATCTGCCCTCCTGCCCGCCCGGCGTGACCTGGGAACCGGTCCACGGGGAGTCCGATACGGCGCTGTTTCTCAGGAGTGATCGGGCTGTGTTCGCCAAGTGGTCTGCTCCCGCCGGCGAATCGGAGCTCGAGGGCGAACGGCAGCGCACCTCATGGCTCTACCAGTTCGGTAGGAAGTCACCTGAGGTCGTCGACTGGCTAACATAGCGCCCACCGATCCAGACTGCCGGGTGATTCAATTTGTGCCGTCACGTGTTCCGGAGACCCGGCGGGACAACCGGCGGAACCGGCCAGGCGGTCGGCAAAGCGTATCGCCGGTCAAGGACACCGCGGCGGTCGGCATGGTTCATAACGGCCGCCGGCTGGCACGCGCTCGGCTTGGGCAACAACGCACATCGTCAGCCCCGATGGGCAGGACCACGAGTCACCCGTCGGTAGCGGTGCTTTTGCTACTATTGTGCGAGTAGTAGCCCTCAGCGGGTTGTTGTGTTGGAGACAGGTCAAGACCAAGAAATGAGGTTGGTTCGATGCAACGCCGTCGGAGATTCTTGGTCTTGGTGTTATTGGTGACCATGTCGGTGGTTGGTGCCTGCGGCACGGCATCCACGACTTCGTCGGGTACTCCGCTCGAGCGGTGGATGGCGGCCACGCCGATGTACATCGCACACCGCGGTGGCGACGGTGACTGGCCGGAAGCCACCGGGTACGCGTACACGCACGCCACGGCGTGGAACCCCAATCTGGCGCTGGAGGTGCCAGTATGGCGGACGTCGGACGGCGTATGGGTGGTGTCGGAGGATGCTACGACGGGCCGCGTCTTCGGCGTCAACCTCCCGATTCCAGGGACCCGTTGGGCCATACTATCGACGCTGCGGAGCAGCCGGGGAAGTTACCCGATGGCTCGTCTGGTGAACGACGTTTTGGACGTGTATGGCAGCAACCGCATCCTGTTCATCGATAACAAATCCGACTCGAATGTCACCGCCTTTTTCGATTTGCTGGACTCCTATGGGGGTCGGACGCGGTACGTGGTGAAAAGCTACTGGCAGTCGACCAACACTCCCGTGATGGCTCGCCAACGCCGGTACCTCACGTGGGGCTACTACTACGCCAAGGACATGCCGCGGTTCGCGAAGACGCAATCCAAGTTCGATCTTCTTGGCTTGGACTACACAGCGTCGTCGGCCAACTTCCAGGTCATGCGAGCTACCGGCAAACCGGTGATCGCACACATAATCAACGACCCTCACGCCGCCTCGGTCGCTCTCAATAAAGGCGCTCAAGGTCTCATGGTCTCCGCCGTCGAACAAGTCGTGCCATACCAGGCCGGCTCAGGCCGACAGTGCCCCGTCGCTGGAACCAATGCGATGCCCGGCGGGCGGGGAAGAACTTGTACAGATCACCCGAGCTATCCGCAGGTGCAGGACTTGGTGGGAACTCATCGATGGTCGCACCGGTCTGAGGCCGCGGTGAGAAGCTCGGCCTGGGCGCGATTGTGAACCGTTCGGGCGGGAATCCCTTTGCAGCGCCGAGTGTCGACGGCCGTCCAAAACTTCGAGGTAGAGGTTGTCCGATGCCATCACTGCGGTATCCGTCGGCGGACCCCGCAGGTGACGGCTCAGACCCTTTGCCAGTCCTTGGATGTCAGGTGGGAGCCGGCCTGCGGGCCCATCTGCAGCATGCCGCCGTCCACCACCCAGGAGGCGCCGGTGACGTAGGAGGCATCGCAGGACGCGAGAAACCTGATGACAGCGGCGATCTCCTCCGGCGATCCCGGGCGACCGAGCGGCACCCCCGGGCGATCCACGTCCTGCGGATCGGTGTCCGCCTGCCCGGTCATCGGAGTCGTGATCTCGCCCGGAGCGACGCTGTTGACGGTGATCCCGTACTCGCCCAGTTCCAGCGCCATCGTCTTGATCAGGCCGCCGAGGCCGTGTTTGGCGGCATCGTAGGCCGCCGCGCCGACCCGCGGTTGGTGCTCGTGCACGCTGGTGACGGCGACGACGCGGCCGCCGTCCCCGGCCTTCACCATCTGCGCGGCCGCCCGCTGCAGGCAGACGAAGGCACCGTCCAGATCGGCGACCAGAGTCGTGCGCCACTCGTCGTAGCTGGTGTCCAGGAACGCAGTGCCGCCGCCGGTGCCCGCGTTGTTCACGAAAACGTCCAGGCCGCCCAGCTTGTCGATCAATTCGTCGATGGTGTCGCCACAAGCCGGGGCGTCGGAGACGTCGAGATGGGCCACCACCGCGTTCCGGCCGATGTTGCGCACCAACTCGGCGGTCTGCTCGGCGCCGTCACGGTCGGCATGCCAGGTGATGCCGACATCAAGACCGGCTTCGGCCAGCGCAACGGCCGTGGCCCGGCCGATACCCGAGTCGGAGGCGGTGACGATCGCGATAGTGGGGGAGAAGATCATGGCCGTCCCGTTCCCCGCTCGGAGGCCGGAAAACGCCTGCAACGTCAGCCTCGCAAGCCACGATCTCGGCAGCCGGGCGAGTGGAAGGGTGCTATTCGGCGTCATCGGGGGGAGACTGGGAGGACCCAGCAGGTCCGGACGCCGGCGCTCCCGCCCGGCGCACGCCATTTCGCGGGCCTGCCGAGAGAGGAACAGATGACCGACGTCATCACCACCGAACGTCCCGCGAACGAGGTCTGGGCCGACGAGGCCCAGTCGATCCTGGAATCCGTCGCCGCTGATTACGGCCGCATCATCACCTACCAGGAGCTCGGTGAGCGGATCCAGCAGCAGACCGGGGTGACGACGCGGGCGCTGGTCCGCAACTGGATCGGGCCGGTGCTCGGCTCGGTGCTGCACCGGTGCCAGCAGGACGGCAAGCCGCCGCTGACCTCGCTGGTGGTCGGCAAGAGTGACGGCCGGGTGGGGGTCGGGTACGACGACGTGTTCCTCGCGATGGGCCAGCCGTCGCCGGCCGACAGCGCCGAACGGGAACAGCACGCCGCCACCTCCCGGCTGGAGTGCTACCGCCGGTACAGCCGCGACGTGCCGGCTGCGGCCCGCCCGCAGCTCTCGCCGACGCTGCAGAACGCCATGGACAAGGAACGCAAACTCCGGAAGTCGCTGGAGCAGGCGCCGCGCTGCAAGACCTGCAACGTCGAACTGTCCCGCTCCGGCATCTGCGACACCTGCGACTCCTGAACAACCGTTGACCAGCGGCACGCGGTCAAGTGCGGCCCATCCCGCCGCTCGATCTGCGCCGCTCGGTCCAGCACGCAGGCTCCCAGGGCGATGGAACCGGCCTTCGGTGGACGGGGCGCCGACCGGTGCGGAGTCTTGGGGCGCCGGAGTCATTGGGCGCCTGCCTCACCGATCCGACGCGGCTACCATGGGCAGCGGTGTCGTACTCCTGCTGCGAGAACGAGGTCCCGATGTCTGACACACCGCTGGAACCCCGATCCGTCGACCGGGCCGCCGAGGATCCGGCTGCGAGCCATCCGGCGCCGAGCGATCCGATTGCGACCGCGCCGGCCGACCGCGGTCCATCCGGGGACTGGGCGTCACGGCCGGACGCCGACGCGCATCCCGAGGGTGTCGCCGTGGACAGCGCGCATTGGGTGCCGGGCCACGAAGGCGACCGGACCACCGGGGCGATCTCCAGCGCGAATTGGGTCGGCGGTCACGAGGGCGCGGTCGAATCGCACTGGGCGGAGGGTGGGGCTGCGGAGCCGGACGGGGATTCAGCTGACGACCCGGTTGACTCCTACGCGACGCATGCCGGCACCACCACCACTCTTCACGCCGAGAGCACTTCGTCCGGAGCCGAAACCCCTTCTGGCGCCGAGAACGTTGCGCCGGCCACCGACACCGCCCGCGACGACACCGAACCATCGCGCTGACGGTGACCGAACGTCGGTCGAGTCATTGTTGTGTTGGTTTCGGTTGATGGTCCGGTGTCGGCACTGACGATGACGGCACTGACAATGACGGCACTGCAACTACAATGACCGCATGACCGCGCCGCCGCCGTTGACCACCCGCGATGGTCGACCGGCCGGCGAGCTGTGGGCACTGGACCCGTCGCTCCGGCACCTGAACCACAGCTCGTTCGGCGGCGTGCCGCGGACGGCCATTGCTCAGCAGCAGCGGCTGCAGGCGATGATGCACGCGGCTCCGGTGCGCTGGTTCTCCGGCCTGCCCGCTCGCGTCGCCGACGCCAGAGCGGCCGTTGCCGGCTACCTGGACATCGACGCCGACCGATTCGCCTTCGTCGCCAACGCAAGTGCCGGTTGCACCGCGGTGTTCAACTCGGTGGAGCTGCCCGCGGGCGCCGAGATCGTCGTCACCGACCACGGTTACGGGGCAGTGGTGATGGGCGCGCACCGGATCGCCCGCCGGATCGGTGGCCGGGTGGTGGTGGCCCGGGTCGAGCTTGCCGCCGACGAATCGTTGGCGGCCCAAGCCGTCATCGACGCATTCACTGATCGAACCGCGATGGTGATCGTCGACCAGATCACCTCTGCGACCGGGAGACTGCTGCCGGTGGCGCGGATCTGCGCCGCCGCCCGCGCGCGCGGGATCGTCAGTGTGGTCGACGGGGCGCACGCTCAACTGCTGCTTCCAAATGCCATCAGCGCCGCTGACGCCGATTACTGGTTCGGCAATCTGCACAAGTTCGGTTGCGCTCCAACGGGTTCAGCTGTGCTGGCGCCGCGCCCGGATCTGGCGGATACGCTGGATCCGTTGATCGATTCCTGGGGTGCGCCTCTGGTGTTCCCCGCTAGTTTCGACCGGCAGGGCACCCTGGATCTCACCGCCTGGCTGGCAACCCGCGCCGCGTTCGACGAGATCGAGCGGCACCTGGGCTGGGAACGGGTTCGCCGGTATGTCAGCACGTTGGCCGATTATGCGCAGCACACCGTCACCGCCGCGATGTCCGAGGCGATCGGCCTCGACCGCCGGGCGGAAGTAGGGATGCCCGCGGCCTCCATGCGGCTGGTGGCACTGCCCGGCGGGCTGGTGAGTTCCGAGGAGACGGCAAATGCCCTGCGCAACAGGATGTTGGCCGAACTCGGCATCGAGGCGGCCTTCAGCTGTTTCGATGGCCGGGGCTACCTGAGG
>JAABUS010008297.1_pt1 | contig 11456 bp, 11 predicted proteins | sample 5560161 | NCBI WGS metagenome assembly JAABUS01 (sample SAMN10711885, study PRJNA513376) | rock metagenome | isolation source: Antarctica rocks | place: Antarctica: Victoria Land, Trio Nunatak nord | collected 2016-01-04
CAAGGCCGCCGCCCCCCGCTTCACCGCGTCCGGGGCGAAATCATGGCCGTCGGCGGTGAACCCGCGCACGCAAAAGAAGAGCGTCCCCTCGGAGACGCTCTCGCTCGAATAGGCCAGGCCCGTGATCGCCACCTCGGGCGCCCCATTCCCCATCAGATCGCGAAGGGTCATGGCGCGGATGATTCTAAGGAGAGCCGCGGCGGGCTCAGGTGTGGCTTGGGCCGCAGCCCCTCGGGGGACTCTCGCCGACGGTGAGGAAGGCCTGCTTCGGAGCGGTCAACTTCAACCGCATCGGGGTTCCGCGCAGTGGGCGTTTCAGGGCGATCCGAACGACCGCGCGCGGAACCGTGACCTACAAGATCAGGGGCCGCTTCACGGCCCGCCTCCGCGCCATCTTCTACGTCACGCGAATCGAGGCTGTGCCCGGCCTGCCGCCGTGCAACAGTGGCCCGGTCCGCTTCAGGGCGAAGTTCTTCCGCTGAGCAGACGGAGCGGCACGGCCTACACGGCCCCCCCGGCCTGCTCAGCCTGGATGATCGCGGGGCCAATGCCGGGGCCGGTAGCGCTTCAGCGCAGCTTCACCGTCGCGAGCGGCTCATCGGTGGCCTCGTCGAAGGACGACTCCTCTGGCACGCCGGTCGGCTCGGTGGCGAAGACCCGGCAGCCGGTCACGTGCTCGGCGAGGGACTCGCCGCCCTCGCCGCCGATCGGGTCGCGCACCACCGCGCTGCCCCAGTCGCCCGGATCGTCACGCCAGTAGATCGGAAACTGGCGAGCGACCGCGACGCCGCCCTCGCCATCGACCGCGCATGCCCCGCCCAGCGGCCTGCCGGCCAGCTCACGAGCGGTCTCGGGGGCGTCCCCGGCGAGCCGCACGTACAGGCTGTCGTTCTGGATCTCGACCTCGAGGCCAGCTGCTTCGTCGGACGCGCCGACGATTACGGTGCCCGCATCAGTCGTGCGCACCTGCGGCGTGCCCGTCACCGCGCCCGCGCCATCACCGCCGCCGCAGCCGGCCGCCAGGGCGCCAACGACAACCAGGGCGGGCATGGCGCTACGCACTCGATCCAATCTAGCCAGGTGAGCGCATACCCGCCCGGCTCAGGCTGCGCCGTCGTTCTGCTGGACTTCTACCGGGCTGGGCAGCGCGTCAGTCGCTTCGCGCCGATCGAGCGGATACGGTAACTTACGATTCGTAAGCACTCTGAGAAAGGATGTCTGAGGATGATCTTGGTGAGCGGAGCGACAGGCACCACCGGCGGCCAGGTGGTGCGGCACCTGTCAGAGCGCGGCGCGGAGTTCCGCGCGCTGGCCCACAGCGACGAGAGCGCAGCCAAGCTGCGCGAGCAGGGGGTGGACGCGGTGGTCGGCGACTTCGACGCCCCCGACTCCCTCACCGCTGCCCTCGAGGGCGCAGACCACGCCTTCCTCGTCACGCCGCCGCACGAGGGCCAGGTCCAGTGGGAAGGCGGCTTCATCGATGCCGCCAAGCATGCGGGAGTCGATCACGTGGTCAAGCTGTCGGTCATCGGTGCCGACCCCGAGGCATCCGTGCGCCTGGCGCGCGGGCACGCGCAATCCGAGCAGCATCTGAGGGACTCAGGCGTCGGCTACACGCTCTTGCGGCCCAACGGCTTCATGGAGAACTTCCTGGCCAACGCCGGGTCGATCGCCTCCGACGGGATCTTCTACTCGTCGATAGGCAACGCTCAGGTGAGCTGGGTAGCGGCCTCGGATATCGGCGGAGCGGCCGCTGCCGCGCTCACCGAGGAAGGCCACATGGGCAAGACCTACGAGCTCACTGGACCCTCGGCGATCAGCTACGAGGAGCTGGCGCGGACGCTGTCGGACAAGCTTGGCAAGGAGGTGCGCCACCAGCAGGTCCCCGACGACGATGCGCGCGCCGCGATGCTCGGCATGGGCATGGGCGAGTGGCTGGTGGGCGGGCTCGTCGAGCTGTTCGAGGTCTACCGCGCCGGCTACGCCTCGGGCGTTCAGTCTGGGGTCACGGATGCGAGCGGGCGCGATCCCGAGCCCTTCGAGGAGTGGATTGAGCTAAACCGCGCGGCGTTTGAGGACTGATGCACGGAGGCCGGCTCGCGGGCGCAGGCGAACATGGCGGAAGCTGAGCCTGGAAGCGGATCAGCGGGTCGATGCCCGGGGTTCGACGCTGGTGACGTCGATCAGGTTGCCCAGACCGTCGTAGTCGGAAGGGTTGCGGGTGTAGAGAGGTAAATCGGCGGCGAGGGCCGTCGCCGCGATCAGCAGGTCCAGGGCTCGCTTGCCGCGCGCTTTGCGTCCCGCCGAGGCGACCTCGGCCCACAGCCGGCCATACGCCCGGGCGGCGGCGGCGTCGAATGGGATGGCATCGAACGTCGCCTCCGTGCACTGCAGGCGCGCTTGGCGGCGGGCTCGCTCTGTCGCGTCCTCGGCGGCATGAGGGCCGGCAGCGAGTTCGGCCAGGGTCACCGTTGCGATCGCGATCTCTGGCGGTAAGGTGTCCGGCGCCACGCGCTCGAGATCGATTACCACCGAGGTGTCGATGAGCCCGCGGCACGGGTCAGCCACGCGGCACTGGATCCTGATCCGCGAGACGGTCGATATCGGCGCGAAACCGGGCGCCGTCGATCGGCGGTGCGTGGGAGAACGCAGCGAGCGCCGCTTCTCTGCTCACGAATCGGCGGCGTCGAACCGGGGTCAGCTCGCCGACCGCGATGCCATTGCGAGTTACAAGGAAGCTCTCTCCGGCGTCGAGGGCTCGCATCACCTCGCCGCTCTCGTTGCGCAACTGTCGCTGGGTGATCTCACGCGCCACGACGCCACTGTAGCACCGGTGCGACATATCTATACAAGTGGCAGCCCTGGCGCATGCGAGGCCTGCGCGCCGGGCACGCCACTGAAAGCTCGCCTGCGCACGCGGCCGGTGGCGATCAGTCGGGCGGTATCCGCATGTAGGGCAGCGCGAACTCCACGATCCGCTCGAACGCCGGAGCCGCCACCTCGGCCCCGTAGTAGGCCCCCTTCGGCTCGTCCACCATCACCGACACCAGCAGGCGCGGCTTACGCGCCGGGGCAAACCCGATGAAGGACGAGAAGAACTTGTAGTCGGAGTAGCCGCCGGTCTCCGGATCGGGCTTCTCGGCCGTGCCGGTCTTACCCGCCAGCGTGTAGCCCTCGATGGTGGCCTCCTGGGCGGTGCCGCCGGCTCCGAACACGCCCTCGAGCATCCGCGACACCTGCGTGGCCGTGGTGGCCGAGACCACACGGCGACCCTCGTCGCTCTCCCCGGCGATCACGTGTGGCCGGTGGATGATGCCGCCGTTGGCGAGCGCCGAGTAGGCGGAGACCATCTGCATCGGGGTGACCGCGAGCCCCTGCCCGATCGGGAGGTTGCCGAGCGAGGAGCCCGAGTACTCGTCGGGCGTGGGAACGATGCCCCCGGCCTCACCAGGCAAGCCGGTCCCGGGAAGCTCGCCGAAGCCGAACTTTCGCACCCACTTGTCGAAACGGTCCGCACCCAGCTTGAGCCCGATCATCACCGAGCCGACGTTGGAGGACTGCGCGAGGATGTCCGCGATCGTGAGGCTGCCGTTGCCGCCATCATGGGCCTCGGTGATGGTGCGGTCGGCCACCTCGATCTCGGCCGGCACCTCGAGCGTGGTGCCGGGGCGAATCAGGCCCTCCTCGAGGGCCCCGGCGACGGTGAAGGCCTTGAAGGTCGAGCCGGGCTCGAAGCTGGCTCCCACGGCCCAGTTCTGACGGGCGTACTCCGGCGACGCGCCCGGGTCGTTGGGGTCCACCCGTGGCCAGTTGGCAAGCGCCAGCACCTCGCCGTTGCGCGGGTCCATCACCACCGCGGTCGCCGCCCTGGGCCTGCTGGTTGCGCCGAGCTCGCCCATGACCGCCTCAACGCGCTCCTGCAGCGTCGCATCGATGGTCAGCTGGAGGTCTTCGCCGGCCTCGGCGCGATCGGTCTCGACGATGCTCACCACCTCGCCCATGGCATCCTTGACCAGGCGCCGCTTGCCGTCGGAGCCGTGCAGATCTCGCTCATACTGCTGCTCGATCCCTGAGAGGCCGTAGTTGTCGGTGCCCACCGCGCCGATCAGCTGCCCGGCCAGGGCGCCCTGGGGGTAGGTGCGCCGCGGCTCGGTCACCGTCTCGACACCCTCGAAGGCCAGCTTCTTGACCTCCTCGCCCACGTCTGGGTCGAGCTTGCGGCGCAGGTACACGAAGCCCTTGTCGCGGTCGGAGAGCTCCTCGAAGAGATCCTTCTCGGGCCGGCCCAGCAGCGGGGCCAGCTCGGCGGCCGCCCCAACCGGGTCGTCAACCAGCATCGGGTTGGCGAACACGGTGACGGCGTCCTCTGACACCGCCAGCTCGAGCCCGTTGCGGTCGGTGATGGTCCCCCGCGTTGCGGGCACATCGAGATCCTCGACCTGCTGCGTGTCGGCGCGCTCCTTGAGCCCGCTGGCCTTCACCGTGCCCAGCCACACGGCGCGCAGGCTGGCCAGTCCGAGGAGGCAGAGGAACAGAGCGAAGAGCAGTCCGATCCGGCGGTTGAGGAGCCCGCTCACCTACTGGCCCAACGGCGTCGCGGCCGGGTCCGTCGTCGTCACGGGCTCGGGCGCCACGGGCGCCTGCTCCACCGGCGCGGGTTCTAGGCCCGAGGGAGCGACCGGCGCGGCATCGGTGACCACAGGCGCTTCCACCACGCGCTCGGACGGCACCGCCGGGGTTGGCGGCGCGCCGTCCTCGATGCGGGCGGCCGCGCGGCGGGCATCCACCGAGGGGTCCGAGTACAGGTAGCGCACCTCGCCCGGCGCGGGCAGCACCAGCCCGGCCTCGGCGGCCACCCGCTGGATCCGCTCGCTCGACCCCAGGCGCGCGATATCGGTGCGCAGCTTGGAGTTCTCGCGCTTCACCTCACCGGCCTTGTCGGCCATCGCGGCGATGTCGCGGTTCATCTGCAGCAGGTCGACGTTGAAGAAGACGATTCCGGCCAGCAGCACGAACACGATCGCGATCCAGCCGCGTCCGTAGAGGAGGTTGTCGAGCACGGCTGCCCCGCGCGGGTGTGCGGCCCGGCCGCTCTGCCTGGACTGGGGCCGCGCGGACTTGCGCGCGGGGCCCGGGCCGCGGACCGGTGCCGGAGCCGGAGCCGGAGCTGCGGCGGCCGCCCGGCGCACCGGTGCCGGCGCTGCGGAGGCCGCCCGGCGCACCGGTGCCGGCGCTGCGGAGGCCGCCCGGCGCACCGGTGCGGGCCTGGGCTCGGGACTCGGCTTGCGCGCCGGGGCACGCCTGGCCGGGGCGGCGGCCATCAGCCCTCCCCCTCTGCGATGCGGCGCGCCGCGCGCAGGTGCCCCGAGCGAGCACGCGGGTTGTCGGCCACCTCGCCCGGGGACGGACCGACGGGACGACGGGTGATCAACTCGGCCTCGGGCGTCTGGCCGCAGCCGCACACCGGCATGTCCGGAGGACAGATGCAGCCACGGGCGCGTTCGACCAGGAAGCGCTTCACGCGGCGATCCTCGAGCGAATGGAACGAGATCGCCGCGAGCCGGCCGTTCTCGTGGAGGATGGCCCACGCGGCGGGCAGCGCGCGGTCGAGCGCCTCCAGCTCCCCGTTCACCGCGATGCGGATGGCCTGGAAGATGCGCTTGGCCGGATGGCTGCCCCCGAAGCGCCGGCGGATGGCGGCCGGAAGGGCGCCCTCCACGGCGTCGACGAGCTGCCCGGTCGTCTCGAAGGGCGCGGTCTCCCGCCTCCTTACGATCTCGCGGGCGATGATGCGCGCGTTGGGGTCCTCCCCGTAGCGGCGAAAGGTTTGGGCCAGGCGGCGCTCGTCCCAGCCGTTTACGATCTCGCGAGCGTCGAGCTCGCGGTCGGGATCCATCCGCATGTCCAGCGGCGCGTCGTAGGAGTAGGAGAAGCCGCGCTCGCGCGCGTCGACCTGCATGGAGGAGATACCGAGGTCCAGATAGACCAGGTCGGCCTCGAAGCCCTCCTCGCGCAGCAGCCCGAGTGCCTCCGAGTACTCCATGCGCAGGAAGCGGGTCTCGCAGGCCACCTCGGCGGCCATCTCCTCGAAGCGCTCCTCGGCCGCCGGGTCGCGATCGATGCAGACCAGCGTGCCGCCCGGCCCGATTCGGTCGGCCATCAACCGCGCGTGACCCCCCGCACCGAAGGTGCAGTCCACCACATTCTCGCCCGGCGCCGGACCGGTCAGCTCGATCAGCTCACCGGCCAGGACGGGTACGTGCGCGCGCGTCATGTCAAGAAGGATCGCCAAGAGACTCCGTCACCTCCCCGATGCTCGCGTCGAGCGCGTCCTGCTCTTCCTGCCAGCGCTCGCTGCCCCAGACCTCCAGGTGGTCGCCGACGCCGGCGACGACGACCTCTTTCCTCACACCCGCGTGGGTCATGAGCGGTGACGGCAGAGTCACGCGGCCCGACGAGTCGAGCTCGAGATCGAAGGAGTTGGCGCCGAAGTAGCGCTGGATGCGCTTGAACTCCGAGCCGAGCGGGTTCTTGCCCTGCAGCGCGCGCTCGACGGTGCTCTCGTGCGCCTCGGGAGCCCAAACCGAGATGCAGGCGTCGGAGTCCTTGGCCAGAACAAGTCCTGATGAGAAAGCGGCCCGAAAGCGGGCGGGGATGCTCAACCGGTGCTTGGCGTCCAGCGAGTGTTCGTAGTGGCCTCTGAATGCCATCCGTGCAGATCTCTTCCCTCGGGTGCGGCCTCGGGGGGCCTACTCGGACCGGAGTGGCGGAGTGGGAGGAGCCCCGCCACTCCGGTCTTCGTAAGCTGGCGCCACTCTAGCCCACATTGTCCCACCTGGCAACACCTACCCCCACTTTTCTGTCCGAGCGACGTGCTGGGAGGTCCAGGAACGAGCGTGACACCGCTCTCAGGGCGGGACTAGCGGTCCGAAGTGCGGTGGGACGAATCTGCTCTCGGGGCGGGCGTCTTCGTGCAGCACCGGCGCGCGGGTGGGCGATTGCAGCCACGTCGCGCTCTGCACCCTCGCTCGCAGCCGCAGTCGTGCTCTGCGCCCTCGCTTGCAGTGTGAGCTGGGTCGGGCGCTCGTCAAACGGCCGGCAGGCCGCCACCCGACCCCAGCAGCGCCGCGGCCAGCGCGGCGGCCACCATCAGCAGCACCGAGGGTACGAGCAGCAGCGCCACCACGAGCTGGATCTTGGGCCCGGCCTTGGCCGCCTCCTCCTGCACATGTCGGCGCAGCGCGACGCGGGTGTCGCGCGCCTGGGAGGCGAGGGTGCGCCCCAGCGGAGCGCCGTGGCGGCGCGCGCGCTCGAGCGCCGCGCACAGAGCGCGGACCTCGGACTGGGGCAGGCGCTCGGTGAGAGCGTCGAGCGCCACGCCCAGCGGCACCCCCAGCTCCACCTCCCTCCCCACCGACCGCCACTCCGAGGCCAGCGGACCCGATGCGCGACCGCCCACCTCCGAGAGCGCGGCCGGCAGCGAAGCGCCCGCCTCCACGGTCACTCGCAGGAGGTCGAGCATCGCGGGAAGGACGCGCCGCACCGCCCGCTCGCGCTCACGCGCGCGGCGCGCCAGCCACAGATCCGGGGCGAGGAAGCCCGCGCCGGGCGCGGCCACCGTGAACACCAGGCCCAGCCGGCCGGGCGCCATCCCCGCCAGCAGCACGCCCGCCAGCCCTCCGAGCACGGCGGCGGCAAGCTTGGCCGCCATCAGCTCCCGCGGCCCGAACCCGCCGGGCCGGCCCGCCGCCAGGATCCGCCGCTCCAGGTCTTGGGGGGTGCCGCGGCCCGCTGCGACCCCAGCCCCGAGCGCGGCGAGGGCGCGAAGCGTCCGCGGTCCACCGGCTGCGCGCGCTCGTCCCTCGACCGGAATCAGCCACAAGGCGCCGAAAGCGCCCAGAGCGGCGGCGGCGAAGGCCAGCGCGGCGGCGATCACCACCGCACCCGGCCGAGCCGCCGGATCGCTACGGCGGCGACGATCTGGAGCGCCACCGCGATGCCCACCAGCCACGCCGTCAGGAACGAGGTGGTCAAGCCGACCAGGAATCCCGGGCTGGCCAGCTCGGTGAGCAGCGCCCCGCCCACGGGGAGCAGGACCACGACCAGCCCGGTGAAGCGAGCCTGCGCCGTGGCGCTGCGCACCTCGTCCTCCAGCCGTGCTTGGTCGCCGAAGGCCTCAGCGGTCTCGCGCAGCAGGGCGGACAGGTCGCCGCCCGCACGGCGCTGCACGAGACAGGCGGCGACCACGGTGTCCAGCCGCGCGGAGCGCACGCGCGCACGCATCGCCTCGAGGGCGTCCTCGGTGTGCGCGCCCGCGTCGAGCTCACCGGCAACGCGCCGCAGCTCGTGGCCCGCGGCTCCCGAGAGGCCCTCGGAGGCGCCCGCCAGCGCGCCCCGCAGCGATCGGCCCGCGCCCAGGGCGTCGGCCAGCGCCACGGCCACCGCGGCGGCATCCGCCTCCACGGCGCGCCGGTAGTGCTCGCGCCGGGCACGCAGCACCCGTGAAGCGGCCCAAGGGCCACCCGCGCCGAGGGCCAAGCCGGGGAGCGGGCCCGCCACCACCGCCCCGGCGCCGAACGCGAGGACGGCGCCGGCCAGCAGCATCCGGCGTCGCTCGACCGCGCCGGGGTCGCGCCCCTCCCGCCCTACCCGCACGAGCGCCTCGGCCAGATCGGCCGCCGATCGAGCCGCGCCGGGAAGGCGCTCCCGCGCGCCAGCGGCGAGCGCCGCCTGGAGCAGCCCCAGCGCCCCGAGCGCCCCAGCCGCGAACGCCAGCGCCGCCGTGCTCACCCGCCCACCCGTGCGAGCCGCTCCGCCAGCCGGCCTTTGTGCAGCGGGTCCATCCGGCCCTCGTGCAGCAGCTCACGGGTCCCGGCGCCGCCGGCCACCCTCACCACTTCCGCGATCGATGTGACCGCGCGCGAGCCGTCGGCCTGACGCGCCTGGTGCACCACCAGGTCCACCGCACTGGCGACCTGCTCGCGCACCGCCGCGTGGGGCAGCGCGACATCGGCCATCAGGGCGAGTGTCTCCAGGCGGCGCAGGGCGTCCTCGGGCGAATTGGCGTGCACGGTGCTCAGTGAGCCGTCGTGTCCGGTGTTGAGCGCTTGCAGGAGATCCAGAGCCTCACCGCCGCGCACCTCCCCCACGACGATCCGGTCGGGCCGCATCCGCAGCGCGTTGCGGACCAGGTGGCGAATCGTCACCTCACCGCGGCCCTCGAGGCTCGGTGGGCGCGACTCGAGGCGCACGACGTGGCGCTGGCGCAGTCGCAGCTCGGCGGCATCCTCGATGGTCACGATCCGTTCCTGGCCGGGGATTGCTCCCGAGAGGGCGTTGAGCGTGGTGGTCTTGCCCGAGCCGGTCCCGCCGCTCACGAGGATCGACGCGCGGGCGGACACGGCGACCGCCAGAAGCTCCGCCGCACCCGCGGGAAGCGTCCCGTTGCCCACCAGGTCGCGGAGCGAGAACCCCTCGCGGCGAAAGCGCCGGATGGTCAGGCACGCCCCGCTCAGAGACAGCGGCGGGATCACCACGTTCACGCGCGAGCCGTCGGCCAGCCGCGCGTCGCACAGGGGCGAGGCCTCGTCCACCCGCCGGCCGAGCGGGGCCAGGATCCGCTCGATCGCGTGCATGAGAGCCGCTTCGGACTCGAAGCTCACGCGACTGGGCTCGAGCCTTCCCCCGCGCTCCACGTAGACCGACCCGGCTCCGTTGACCATCACCTCGTCTACCGCCGGGTCGGCGAGCAGCGGTTCGAGCGGGCCCAGGCCCGTGGCCAGCAGAATCACCCGGTCACACAGCGCCGCCCGGTCGGCCTCCCCCAGCGCCGCCGCCTCACGCTCGACCAGCGCGTGCACCTCTTCCCGCACGTCCCCGCCCGCCGCGCCCGAGCGCGCACGTTCGATCAGCCGCCCACGCAGCGCCTCTGCGAACTCCTCCATCGGTCCCACACCCGAGGAAGGAGCCGGGCGCCGGATTCTCGCCCCCCCGAAGATCTTCCGGTGCGGTGCTCGCCGGAGAGCCAAACGTTCCGGCTGCGCTCCTCCCCGGGAACGTTCCGGCTGCGCTCCTCCCGGTCTGGCATCGTGGACTCCGGTGCGCCGGCTGCTCTTCCTCGTATCCGCCGTGGTCCTCGTGGACACGATGTTCTATGCGGCGATCGTGCCACTGCTGCCGGAATATCGTGGCGATCTCGGCCTGTCGAAGTCGGCGGCCGGTGGGCTCACCGCGTCCTACGCCGCGGGCACCCTGCTCGGCGCTCTGCCGTCCGGCTGGCTGGCCGGGCGCGTAGGCGGCAAGGCAACGGTGCTCACGGGGCTTGGCCTGCTCGCCGTATCGAGCGTGGCCTTCGGCTTCGCCAAGGACATCGTGCTGCTCGACGCCGCGCGCTTCGTGCAGGGCATCGGCGGGGCGTGCTCATGGGCGGGCGGCTTCGCGTGGCTGATGGCGGCAGCGCCGGCGGACCGGCGGGGCGAGCTGATCGGCACGGCGCTCGGCGCCGCCATCTTCGGTGTACTGCTGGGGCCCGTGCTAGGCGGTGCCGCCACCCAGACCAGCCCCGAGGTCGTGTTCTCCGGCGTTGGCGCCCTGGCCCTGGCGCTCGCGATCTGGGCGCTTTCGACGCCCGGCCACGAACCCCAGGGACAGGCCCGCTGGAGCCGGCTGCTCGGTGCCGTGCGCGGCGGGCCGCTCGTGCTCGCGGTCTGGATCGTGGCGCTGCCCGCCCTCTTCTCGGGGACCATCGGCGTGCTCGTGCCGCTGCGCCTGGACGAGTTGGGCGCCGAGGGCGTCACCGTCGGCGCCATATTCCTGGCCGCGGCGGCGGTCGAGGCGATCCTCAGCCCACTGCTGGGGCGCCTCTCCGATCGCCGCGGGCGAATGCTGCCGCTACGCGTCGGACTGGGCGCCGCTCTCGTGGCCGCCGTCGTCCTACCCCTGCCGGGCGCCGTGTGGCTGCTCGGCGCCACCGTGCTGTTCGCGGTCGCATCGCTGGGCATGTTCTGGGCTCCCGCCGCCGCGCTGCTGTCGGAGCGCTCGGAGTCAGCCGGCCTCAACCAGGGCTTTGCCTTCGGCCTGATGAACCTGGCCTGGGCCGCGGGGCAGGTGGTGGGAGGCGCCGGGGGCGGCGGCCTGGCCGACGCGACCGCCGACGCTCTGCCCTACGGGTTCCTGGGCCTTCTCTGCGCCCTCACGCTGGGACTGGCCGGCCGGTCGCGACACGTGGCCCGCGAAAGCTCGCCGGCCTCGGCGTAGCCGGCCTCGTTGTAGCCAGCCTCTGCGTAGCCGGCGCTACTGCTTGCCGCAGACGGGCCAGGGATCCGTGCCGCGGTGGCGGTACAGATGCAGCGCTACCCGGTCCTGGTGGGACTCCGAGGCCTTCGCGGGGTCGCTGCCGCGGCCGCCGTAGGCCTTCCAGGTCTCGCGCAGGAACTGGAACTTGCCGCGGTATTGGC
>JAABUS010008300.1_pt1 | contig 11453 bp, 14 predicted proteins | sample 5560161 | NCBI WGS metagenome assembly JAABUS01 (sample SAMN10711885, study PRJNA513376) | rock metagenome | isolation source: Antarctica rocks | place: Antarctica: Victoria Land, Trio Nunatak nord | collected 2016-01-04
CACCCCGCAAGCAAGACCACTGCGTCATAAGGACATTCTCCCGAAGAGACGACCGAGACCCGGGATCACCACGCGGCGAAAGACACCAGCCACCTAGGCCACCGGCGGCACCACTTGACGCATGCCCAGAACCAGATACAGCAGGGAGGGGCCGTGAGCCTGATCGTCTACGGCGACTTCACCTGCCCGGCGTGCTATCTGGCCAGTTGGCGCGCGGACCTTCTGCCCCCTGGGTCCGACCCCGTCGACTGGCGCGCGGTCGAGCACCAGCCGCGGCTGCCGCTGACCGGGCACCGGCCTGGGCGGGCGCAGCGGGAAGGGCTGGAGAAGCAGTGGCGCGCGGTACGCGCACTCATGCTGCCGGGCGAGGACCTGCCCGGTCGGCCACCCCCCTCGCTGGCCAGCACCCGCGCCGCGGTGGCAGGGTACGCCGAGGCCTACGGGGCGGGTGTTGCCGAGCGGGTTCGGCGTCTGCTGTTCCGGGCGTACTGGGTCGACGGCAAAGACATCGGTGACCCCGAAGTGCTGCGTGTCCTGCTCGCCGCAGCGCTCCTCAGCGGCCACTCACCCTCTCAGCCCCTTCAGGAGTGGGGGTATGCCGTCAGCCCGGCACGCGGCCCCATCACCACCGGCGCCTTCCACCGCATCCGCGACTGGCGGCGCCACTGGCGTGACCTCGGGGAACCGCTCGAACCGGTACTGGTTGGCTCTGACCCCTCACCCATCAGCGGCGGCGAGGCCCTGGCCGAACTAGGGCGCCTGGTCGCCGACCGCCTCGCGGACCCGCACCAGCTGCCGCCCCTGCCGACCCGTCGGTCCTCGGGACGCTTCTGGTACCGATCCGACCACCAGGCAAACAGGGGCCACCCTAGTCAGAGGCGACACGGCCAAAGGCGACACGGCCATGGCGTCGACATCGACCCGGGATGTCGTGGCAGCGGCGGGCGGCGCAGACCCGCGGCGGGTACCGGAACCGTCACATGCTGCGGGAGGTCAGTGTCCGCGGACCCGGGCCAACCAGAGCCCGACCGGGATGCTCGCCAGAAGGGTGAGGACCAGCATCTGGAAAGCGCGCACACTCCAGCGCCGTACGGGGCGCCCGCCCCGGCCGGCCCCCCGTACGGCGGCTGATAGCAAGGCCAGAGCGAGCACGAGCAGAGTGCCACCGACGTCGACCAGCACCGTCAGACCGGCCAGCGTGCCAGCCACCACGGCGACGTTGCCGGTGTTCCATGCGATCATCTCGACGGCGAGGGTCCGGGGTGAGGGTGGCTGCGGAGCCAGCATCGCCTGGCCCAATGCCAGGGCAACCTGAGCCACCCCGGCCACGAGCACCAAGTACGCCGCCAGCCAGGATCCGTGCTCCGAGGGAGCCGCCGCCGTCACCGCGGCAACGAGGCCGCCAGCCACAACGGACGCGGCGCCCACCCCGGCGGCGGGTGCCGCCCGGCGCAACGCCACAAGGTGCCCGCCCGTCCTCAACCCGCCCAACGGACGCGGCAGGACTGGTCGGGTGTCGCGCACCGCCGCTGGACGGTGACGACCTGCGGGCCGGCTCGCCGACCGGGGACCCGGCCGTCTTCGAGCTGCTCGCCCCGGGTCCAGCGGCCGGCGCGTGGAGCGGGCATTCAGACCGGCTGGCGGACGAACGCGAGCCGCCAGTCCTGCGGTCCCTGCTGCCGGTACTCCACGGTGAACACGCCGGGGTTGCGGTGCTCGACCTGCGCGAGCAGCGGCTTGGGGTCGTGCGGTGCCAGCAGGACCATCCCGCCGCCGGGCGGATCGCGTCCAGGGCGCCGAAGATCGTGGCGTGCCGGATCGCGTGCGGGACGGCCCGGGCGTCGAGCTCGGGGTACTGGTCACCGTCGGATTCGCCGCAGGCACATGCGTGCCCGCCGTGCGCGGCCGTCGGGTCCTGCTGGGCGGTCGGGCCACCGACGACCTCGTGCAGGCCGCCGAGCAGGTCGGCCACCGAGACGTCAGCGGCGGCGACCAGCAGCGGCAGCACCAGGGTGTTCTCCTTCTCGAGATGGTTGTCGAAGACGACCTGCAGCGTCCGGGCAGCCGCGGCGGTGGCCAGCGGTGTGGGGGCGGAGGCGATCTCGCGGACCAGGTCGAGGATTACGGTGTGCTCACTTAGCATCCCGTCCACGAGGAGCTTCCCCTCGGGCCGGCGGCGCGCCGCGGCATACAGGGTCGCCTCCTCCGCGGTGGCGTGCGGGATCAGCTCACGCTCGCACCACGCCACGAGCTGCTCGGCCGCAGTGCGCACGTCCGCGTGGTCACCGCGAACGGCCGCGTTGAGGACGGCCTGGACCTTGACGGCCAGCGCACCGGCCATCCGGGCGTGGTGCTGCTCCACGGCGAAGGCGGCCGCGGCGTCCGCTTCGGTGGATGCGATGACGAGGGCATTCATGATGGGCGAACCTCCAGCTCAGAGCAGACGTCGTCGATTGTGGCGATTCCCTGGATATTACTACACTGAATTCCGTGAAAAATAATGCGTCGATCGAGACGGGTCTGGGTCCGCGCCCGACCGATCCGGGAGCCTCACGCCCACCGCTGTCGCGATCGCGTGCCGTGGTCCTTGACGTGCTGGAGCGGCAGCCGGCTCCCGCGAGGCTGGCTGCGTTGAGCCAGGCCACCGCCCTGCACGTCAACACCCTCCGGGAGCATCTCGAGGCGCTCGAGGCGCACGGGCGGGTGCGTCGTCACCGCGCGGCACCGAGCGGCCGGGGCCGCCCGGCCTGGCTCTACGAGGTCACCCCGGCCTCCGACGCCCCCGGGGTCACCGAGTACGCCGCGCTGGCATCCGCCCTCGCCGGCGTCATCGGGCGGCGCCGTGGCGACCCACGCGCCGAAGGCGTTGAGGCCGGCCAGGAGTGGGGCCGTACGCTCGCCCGGGGCAAGCCGGCCCTCGCCGCGCTCAGCCGGGCCGACGCCAGACGTCGGGTCGTGGGGCTGCTAGCCGACCTGGGTTTCGCCCCGCAGGCGCTCGCCCGGGCGAGCGTGGTGCGGTTGACCCGCTGCCCCCTGCTGGAGGCCGCCCGGAGCTACCCCGACGTGGTCTGCGGGGTCCACCTGGGCATCGTCGAAGGGGCCCTGAAGGAGTGGGCCGTGCCCTCGCAGCAGGCCGAGCTGCTGCCGTTCTCCGAGCCGGGGGCCTGTCGTCTGCTGATGCCAGCCCCGCGACGACCGGCGAGCACCCCGTCATGACCGATGCCGTACACGCCGCCCCACCGGCACCGGCGCCCCTCGCGTCCTCGACGTCCTCGACGTCCTCGATACGCCGGAGCTGGCCTCGGGCGCTGTTCCTGCTGGCGCCGGGCACGGCCCTCATTGCCGGCCTGGACGCGGCTCTGCTGCTGCTCGACCTGCCCGCGCCGGTCGCCCCACCCGCCTGCCGCACGTGCACGGCATCCTGCTGGTCCTCGGATTCGTTGGCACCCTGGTCAGCCTCGAGCGGGCGGTCGCGGTGCGGCATCCCGCCGCCTTCGCGGCGCCCGGACTGCTCGGCGCCGGCGCCCTCGTGGTCCTCTCGCCGGCGCCGCTGCGCCTCGGGCAGGCCCTGATGACCCTCGGCGCGTGTGCCCTGGTCGCCGTCTACGTACCGCTGTGGCGCCGACAGTGCGACGAGGCGGTGCTGGCCCAGGCGCTCGGCGCGGTACTGGCCGTGGGGGCCCCCTGGTGCTGTGGCTCGGGGGTGTGCCCGTGCCACACCTGCTGCCATGGCTGGTCGGGTTCGTGGTGCTCACCATCGGTGGCGAACGTCTCGAGCTGGCCCGCATCGCCATGGGCCCCAACGCTGGACGCGACCTGATCGTGCTGGCCGGTCTCGTCGCCGCAGCGGTCGCCGGCGCCCTGCTCTGGCCGGCCGGGTATCCCGTGCTCGGGCTCGTGCTGCTCGTGCTGGTGGGCTGGCTCGCGGCCCACGATGTCGCGCGACGCACCATCCGGTCGAACGGGCTGCCCCGGTTCTCGGCGGCGTGCCTGCTCGCGGGCTACCTTTGGCTCGGCGTCGCGGCCAGTGTCTGGATGGTGGGGGGCGCCGCGTACGGCGGGGCCCGCTACGACGCCGTCGTGCACGCCACCTTCCTGGGTTTCACCGTCTCGATGATCATGGCCCACGCGCCGGTGACCCTGCCCGCGATCTTGAGGTGGCCGCTTCCCTATCACCGCGTGCTGATCGGGCCGGCCCTGCTCCTGCACCTCTCGCTGGCCCTGCGGCTCTGGGTCGGCGACGGCCTGGATCTGGCCGGGGCCTGGCGCGTCGGGGGCGCCCTCAACGTCGTGGCCCTGCTGGGCTTCGTCGCCGCCGCCGCCTGGTCCGCGCTGCGGCACGGCACGGCCGGGGCACCGCCGTGAGCCGCGCGACCATCCCCGGTCGCGTCAACCACCCGGCCCGCACCGGTGAGGCTGGAGGCGGCGGCTTCTGGCCGCTGCGGGACCTGCCGGCGGTGCTGTGGCTGGTCGCGACGATGGTGGCCGTGCTCCTGCACGGCGACCTGCCGGCCCCGCGCTGGCTGATGATCCACCTGCTGCTCCTCGGCGCGGTGAGCCACTCGATCCTGGTCTGGAGCCGGCACTTCGCCGACGCCCTGCTGCACACCCCCGCCCGCGCGGGCGACCGCCGCCGGCAGTCGGCCCGGCTGGCCCTGCTCAACGGCGGCACCGCGCTTGTGGTGGCGGGGGTGCTCGCGGGCCGGTGGCCGGTGACGGCCGCGGGCGCGACCGCCGTCGCCGTCGCCGTGCTCTGGCACGGCGGGTCACTAGTGACCCGGCTGCGGGCCGCGCTGCCGGCCCGCTTCGCCATGACCGTGCGCTACTACGTCGCCGCCGCGGTCCTCCTGCCCGTCGGTGCGCTGCTGGGGACGTTGATGGCCCGAGGCGCCGACGACCGCACCCACGAACGACTGCTGCTCGCTCACGTCGCCCTGAACGTTCTCGGCTGGCTCGGCCTGACCGTGCTCGGCACCTTGGTGACGTTGTGGCCGACGATGCTGCGCACCCGGATCGCGGCGGGTGCCGAGCGGGCGGCGTCCCGGGCGCTGCCGGTGCTGCTGGTCGCGGTCACCGTGACCGTGGCGGCCGCGCTCACCGGGATCCTCCCCGGTGCCGCCCTCGGTCTGGGGCTCTACCTCGCCGGCCTCGGCGTGCTGGCCGGGCCGTTTCTCCGCGCCGCCCGCGGCAAGCCGCCGGCCTCCTTCGCCACGTGGTCGGTCCTCGCCGGCCTCCTGTGGCTCGTCGGGACCCTTCTCTTCCTGACGATCGCCGTGGCCGGCTCCGCGACCTGGGGCCAGGCCCACGGCCGGCTCGCCGACGTGACCCCGGCACTCGCGGCAGGTTTCGCCCCCCAGGTGCTGCTCGGCGCCCTGTCCTATCTCATGCCGGTGGCGCTGCGGGGCGGGCCCGCCGCGGTGCGGGCGGCGACCCGGGTGCTCGACCGCGGCGGCCCGCTGCGTCTGGCCCTGGTCAACCTGGGCCTGCTCGCGGCCCTGCCCCCGGCGCCTGCCACGGTGCGGACTCTCGCCGGGGTTCTCGTGCTGGGCGGGTTCGCGTCCTTCCTGCCGCTGATGGCCCTGGCCGCTCGGGCCTCGCGCCGCGCCAAGGCCGGCGGGACGGCACCGCTGCCCCTCGCCCGGGCCCGGGGGCTGGGCAGCGGGCTCGCGGTGGGCGGGCTTGCCGCGGTGGTCCTCGCCGTCGCCGCTGGGGTGGCGGCAGACCCTGCCGCAGTCACCGGATCCCCGGCGGTTCCGGCCGCGGCCGGTGCCGCGGCGACGGGCCGCACGACGCAGGTGCAGATCGTGGCCGACCACATGCGCTTCACCCCCTCCCGGGTCGAGGTCCCGGCCGGCAACCACCTGATCATCACGGTGCGCAACGCCGACCCCGAAACCGTGCACGACCTCGTCCTGGACTCCGGCGCGGACAGCGGCCGACTCGACCCCGGCGCGGTAGCACGCGTGGACGCCGGCATCATCGGACGCGACCTGCAGGGCTGGTGCTCCGTCGTGGGCCACCGGCAGATGGGCATGGTCCTCGACATCGTGGTCCTCGGCGCAGCGCCGGCAGGCACCGCGGACGGTGGGGTGCGGGGGCCGGTCGACGTCGCCCCGGACGACCCCGCCGGCTCGGCCGACACCCCCTCAGGCGCAACACCGTCGGACAGCGCGGCAGGCCGCCTCGACTTCCTGGCCGACCCCGACCGCTCCTTCCAGGCCCACCCGGCCCAGCTCCCACCCCGGGCCACGGCCCGCGTCCACCGGCGGACCCTGACAGTCGAGGAGGTCAACCGGGAGGTGGCCCCCGGGTCACCCAGCGGCTGTGGACCTACAACGGTTCGGTCCCAGGGCCGGTCCTGCACGGCGCGGTCGGCGACGTCTTCGAGATCACCTTGGTCAACCGAGCGAGCATTGGCCACTCGATCGACTTTCATGCCGGCACGCTGGCTCCCGACCAGCCGATGCGGACCATCCCACCCGGCGGGTCCCTGCTCTACACGTTCACCGCGACCCGGGCCGGGATCTGGATGTACCACTGTTCCACCATGCCGATGTCCGCCCATATCGCCAACGGCCTGTTCGGGGCCGTCGTCATCGACCCGCCCGGCCTGCCGCCCGTCGCGCACGAATACCTGCTGCTGCAGTCAGAGCTCTACCTCGGCACCCAGGGCGGCGTCGTCGACGTGGACAAGGTCAACGCGGACCGCGCCGACGCGGTGGTCTTCAACGGCTACGTCAACCAGTACGATCACCGCCCCCTGACGGCGCGGGTCGGGGAGCGGGTGCGGATTTGGGTTCTGGACGCCGGCCCCAACCGCGCCACCACGTTCCACGTCGTCGGCGGACAGTTCGACACCGTCTACTCCGAAGGGGGCTACCTGCTGCATCCGGGATCCGGCGGCAGCCAGGCCCTTGCCCTGTCACCGGCCCAGGGCGGCTTCGTCGAGCTCAGCTTCCCCCAGCCCGGTCACTACCCGTTCCTCACCCATGTCATGCTCGACGCTGAGCGCGGGGCCCTCGGCAGCATCACCGTGAGCCCGTGAGCCCGTGAGCCCGTGATCGAGCGGGGCCGGCGAGGCGCGCGGACAGCAGTAGGTGGACGCTGGTGTCAGCCTCGGGCACTGCCGGGTTGGACGTCCCGGCCGGCTTTGACCGCGCTCGGCGCGTTACTCGCGTGGATCAGTCCTGCACGCCGCCGGGGGGCGCTACCGGACCGTCGAGTCCGGTGAGCTTGGACAGGAAGGGGCCGATGATGTCGATCGGGAGCGGGAAGACCACGGTGGAGTTCTGGTCGGCGCCGAGCTCGAGCATGGTCTGCAGGTAGCGCAGCTGCAGCGAGGCCGGGCTGCGGCTGAGGGTGTCGGCGGCCTGGCGCAGCTCCTCGGAGGCCTGCAGCTCGCCGCGGGCGTTGATGATCTTGGCGCGCCGCTCCCGCTCCGCCTCGGCCTCGCGGGCCATGGCCCGCTGCATGGCCTCGGGGATCTCCACGTCCTTGATCTCGACGACCTTCACGCTGACCCCCCACGGGCCGGTCTGGGTGTCGATGGTGGCGCGCAGGTCCTCGTTGAGGTCGCTGCGGTGGGCCAGCAGGGTGTCGAGCTCGACCCGGCCGAGGACGGAGCGCAGACTGGTCTGGGCGATCTGGGAGGTGGCCACGGCGAAGTTCTCGACCGCCATCACCGACTTCTCCGGTTCGAGGACCTGGAAGAGGACGACAGCGTTGACCCGGGCCGGGACGTTGTCCTTAGTGATGATTTCCTGGGGTGGGATGGTCAAGGTGACCACCCGCAGGTCGACCCGGACCAGGTGGTTGAGCAGCGGCAGCAGCAGGTGCGGCCCAGGCCCCAGCAGTGGACGCAGGCGCCCGAAGCGGAAGACGATGCCGCGCTCGTACTCGCGGATCACCCTCAGCGATGCCCCAGTCAGGACCAGCAGCGCCGCCACGAGCGCCAGGGCGGTCACAACCCAGGTCACGTGTGCTCCTCGTCCCGGGTGCGGGGCAGCCGGCTGGAGCCGGCGACGTCGGTCACACTGAAGGACCCCCATCGGGTGGCGAACCGGTCGGTCGGACCCGCCGGGGCGCCGAGACGCCGATGGGGCACGTGGTCGGGGTACCCCGATGGTGTCCGCCAAAGGTGACGGGCCAACGGGACGCCCGCTACCACCGCGGCGACCATGGTCAAGACCAGCACCAGCACGTCGGCCAGGCCGGGGCCGGAGAGCAGCATGCCGGCGGGTAGCACGACAGCGAGTGCGGCGATGCTGCACGCGATGCCCCGGTGGAACCGCCTCGCTTCGGAGTGCGGCCACGGATCGACCTCCCGGGTGACCTCCCGTCCATGCGGGGAGGTGGTGCAGGTGTTCTTGACCGGGCAGGCGTTGCAGACCGTCGGCTTGGCGCGGTACCGGATCACTCGCTGGTCGGGGTCGAAGGAGTCGGCCACAGCCACTGGTCCTGCGGGCACAGCCACGCGTCATGGTCGGCGTGGTAGCTGAACGACCCGGTCCGCCACGTGGCGGACCGCGCCGAGGTGCGTCGCGCCAGCCGGTCGAAGCCGTAGGCCACGGCCAGCAGGAAGCCGGCGTAGGCCACCACGAGTAGGACGGTGACAGACGGCGTGCTCACTGACTTGACCGGTCCGCCTCGGGGACGAGCTCGGTGAAGAGCACGTCCCCGGGCAGCTCGTGCACGGTGCTCCCGGTGCGGAAGTGTCGCAGCCCCGGCCAGGCGATCCACAGGAAGGGCAGAGCACCGCCGACGATGAAGACCACGTCGCCGGGAAGGCGCGCCCACTCCAACAGCGCGTTCCCGGGGGTGGTGATGAAGCCCAGCGAACGGGCCTCGAAGTAGCCGCTGCCGACGGAGTGGTACAGCTGCAGGATCCCCAGGGGCAGCAGGGTGGCGAAAACCATCCACGCCAGCCCGATGTTGAGCGACCAGAAGCTGACCCGGGCCAGCTTCTCAGGCCACTTCTCGGTGCTCCTCGACGTGTGCATGCCGGTAATGGGCGGGCTGGAGGCGCTGGGGCACCTACACGAACTGGATCCGGCTCCGCCCATCGTGCTGTTCTCCGCCGAGATCAGCGAGCAGATCACCGACGCGGCCGACCAGTACGACGTTACCTACTAAGAAAGGACACACCCCTCGAGCTGGTCCTCGACGCCCTCGCCGACATCACCGACCACAGCCAGCTCTAGACAGGTCGCATTTCTGCCCCAAGGTCGCGGCGCGTGGAGCGTCTCCGCTCAGCTAAACCTCGACTGTCCGATGAACCACGCTGCGCGCGCATGGCGCGCCGTGGGGCATGACCCTCGCTCCGCCGATGGGCTTGTGGCCGTGGGGGTCCAGCGCATGATGCGGTGGCGGAAACCGTTGGACGTGGGTGATTTTCGGGCCTCGCTGCTCGGCCCCGGGCGACAGGTTAGCCCACACCGACGCTCCCGACCCGCGCTCTGTACGGTCATCATCCTCCTCCGCTGGCATCATGAACCCCGAGGAGAGACCTCACTATCACCCAGGAGGCACCATGCCAAGAAAGGGCACCGTCGAGACGTACTACGAAGACGGTCAGTGGAAGAACAAGGTCGGCGGGAACACCCGAGCGAGCAACACTGCGGCGACCAAGGCAGAGGCGCAAGCCAAGGGACGGGACATGGCCAAGGACCGCGCCGCCGAGCACGTCATCAAGAACATGGACGGCACCATCGGGCAGAAGAACTCCTACGGCAATGACCCCAACCCGCCCAAGAACTGAAAGATCAGGCTGCCGACCGCCACAGCCCAAGGGGCCCGGCCATCCCACTATCCCCATGACTGACGCTCTCCGCCCGGGCGAAGTTTGAACACCCCGGCGGATCGGGCCCGTTTGATCAAAGTGCCAAGCGCCCGTGTTCAATCTTCGATGCTTCTCGACAATTGCACAACCGCGCTCTGTATGTGTCGTAAACCGTTGGTTATGGGCGCTTGATGTGTCCGCACATCACGTTATGTGTGTCCCCGGTCTACCGACACGGGGATGCCCGTTCCCCTCCTCGGCAGACCCGCCTGCACGCCCTGGTCACCCGGTCCGACGAGCAGGCAAGGGCAGGGGCTGGACAATCGGCGCGTCCCCGACTCCACGTCCTGAACCCGGCGGGCAAGGGACCTGGTCCAAGTGGCCCGTACTTCCAACGCCGCGGGCAAGACCACGCGCAGACCGGCGGTGTCCCGTTAGCCGATGGCGGGCTCAGACGGTCGTTGCAACACCCCTTCTGATGTGAGGTGTTGTGCATGTGGTCGAAGAAGGAACTGATCGACAAGCAGGCTCGGTTCTGGGTGTTGATGTCCCACGGCTCGACGCTGCAAGCTGCCTGTGATGCTTTCGGGGTGAACCGACGAACTGGCCGTCATTGGCGCCAAGCGACCGGTGGGCAAGGACGTGGCGCTGCGCCTGCTTGAGTCGGTCGAGCCGGATGCGGCGTTCGACGCGGCATCGGAGGCCTGGTTGCGCACAGAGGCTGCGGCTACTGTCGACGGCGCTCGAAAACTGAACAGTTTCGGCGGTGAAAAGTGAGCACTCAACGATTGGAGTGTGATCACTTTGGAGGACTGGGCATTGATCAGGGGGCTGGCTGCGGAGGGCGTGCCGAAGGCGCGGATCGCTGAGCGGTTGGGGATCTCTCGGACGACTGTTATCAAGGCGGTGAACTCGGAGTCGCCGCCTCGGTATGAGCGGGCGCCACGGGCGACGTCGTTCACCGTGTTCGAGCCGCAGGTCCGGGTGCTGCTGAAGGAAGTGCCGGACATGCCGGCGACAGTGCTGGCCGAGCGGGTGGGTTGGACGGGCTCGATCCGGTGGTTCAGCGACAACGTGAGGCGGCTGCGTCCTGAGCATCGGCCCATCGATCCTGCCGACCGGATCACTTGGCTGGCCGGCGACGCCGCCCAGTGCGATCTGTGGTTCCCGCCGCGCAAGATCCCGCTCGAGGACGGCACCACGAAGTTGTTGCCGGTGCTGGTGATCACCGCGGCGCATTCGCGGTTCGTGACCGCACAGATGATCCCGACGCGGAAGACCGAGGACCTGCTGTTGGGTTCCTGGGAGCTGATCCAGCAGCTGGGGCGGGTCCCGCGACGGCTGATCTGGGACAACGAGCCCGGCATCGGCCGCGGTCAACGCCGCGCCGAGGGCGTGACCTCGTTCATGGGCACCCTGGCGACCAGACTGGTGTTGCTTGCGCCGAGGGATCCGGAGTCCAAGGGCGTGGTGGAGCGCCGCAACGGCTGGTTTGAGCTCTCTAGGTCAAGTCACGCAGCGAGAAGCCGCTGTTCGCCGCGGTGTCGGGAGGGGTCGTAGGGGGTGTCGGTGGTCCAGCATGCCCAGATCACGCGCACCCAGCCTCGGGCGAGGATCCGGACGGCGTGTGGGTGTCGAGCACCACGCGCCCGCGCCCGACGGTAGGAGTCGCCGG
>JAABUS010008301.1_pt1 | contig 11453 bp, 11 predicted proteins | sample 5560161 | NCBI WGS metagenome assembly JAABUS01 (sample SAMN10711885, study PRJNA513376) | rock metagenome | isolation source: Antarctica rocks | place: Antarctica: Victoria Land, Trio Nunatak nord | collected 2016-01-04
CTGGCATGATCGCGGAAGGGCCGTCGATGACGGCCCTCCCGTTTATCGATTGCTCCTCTGTCATCGTCTGTACTTTGTCATCAGTCAGGAGGGAACGATGACTGCCGAGTCCGCTGTCCGGGTGAAGAGCGCGGCGAATCGGGAGAAGATTCTGGCGATCCGGGCCGAGTTGCCCGCGATCCACGATCGTCTCTACCTGAATAATGGCACGAACGGCCCCCTGCCGCAGCGCACGCATGATGCGCTGGTCGCCGCCGCGACGGCGGAGTTGCACGAGGGCCGGATCGGGATGGCGACGTGGACGCAGGGCGCCGCAAACTCTGGCGCGGCACGCGCGAAGTTCGCGACGATCCTCGGCTGTGGCCCCGATGAGATCGCGCTGACCCACAACACCACCGAGGGGATGAATATCGCCATCTCCGGGATCAACTGGGAACGCGGCGACGAGGTGGTCTCCGCGACGACCGAGCATCCCGGTGGCCTGTACCCGCTCTACTTGCTGAAGAACCGCTATGGCGTGCGCTTGCGGATGACCGATATCGGGCTGGTTGGCCTCGATCCGGTCGAAGAACTGCGCAAGGTTCTCACCCCGCGCACCAAAGCGGTCGTCCTCTCGCATGTCTCCTGGGCGACGGGGATGATCTTGCCGCTGCGCGAACTGGCCGATCTGGCCCATAGTGTCGGGGCGTTGCTGATCTGCGACGCGGCGCAAGCCTGTGGGATGGTCCCCGCGCCGGTCTACGAACTTGGCGTCGATGTTTACGCCTGCTCCGGGCAGAAATGGCTCTGCGGCCCCGACGGCACCGGCGCACTCTTCGTCCGCCGTGACCGGCTGGCCGAGATCAATCAGACCTACATGGGCTACGCCGGTGCACAGATGGGGATGAGCAGCTATGAGGGGTTCTATGTGCCACCGCCTAGCGCGAACCGTTATGAGGCGGCGACGATCTATCCGCCGTCGGTCGTGGGGCTGAATACCAGCCTCGGCTGGCTGATCGATGATATCGGCCTGGAGTGGATCTACGCGCGGATCGCTGAGTTGGGGCGGTATTGCTACGATGTGCTGGCCGCCATCCCTGGCGTCACGATGTTCAGCCCGCGCGAGCGCAAGGCGGGGTTGACCCACTTTGCCATGGCCGGTATCGCCCCAGCCGAACTGACCGCGAAGCTGACCGAGCAAGGGATTTTGATCCGGCATACCCCGCACCCGAGCGCGAATCGCGTCTCTACCAGCTTCTACAACACCGAAGAAGAGGTCGATCGCCTCGCTGCCGCGATCGCCATGATCGCCAAGACCCTCTGAAGTGGCCCTGTAACAGCAGCAAGGGGGCGGGGCTAAAAGCCCCGCCCCCTTGCTGCTGATCTGCGTAGTCTCGTGTGTTTACCGGGTCAGGGCCGGTGTGCGCTCGATCGCGTCGGCCATCCGACCCAACACCTCGTCCAGTACCTCGCGCGAGGTGGCGAAATTCAGGCGCACGCAACTTTTGCCGAGCGGCCCGAAGTCGCCGCCCTGATTAAACCCGACTTTCGCCTCGTTGAGGAAGAAGTCATACGGGCTCTCGCCGGGGAGGTGCAAGCTTTCGCAGTTCAGCCAGGAGAGGTAAGTCCCTTCCGGCTTGTAGTGCTTGATCCCTGTCAACTGGTCTTTGATGAACTGCGCGACATAATCGCGGTTCGCTTCCAACTTCTTCAGCACCTCGTCGAGCCATGGCTGGCCGTGGTACCACGCCGCCACGGTTGCATCGATCCCGACGACGCTGGACGAGCCCAGGACATAATCGGGCAGCACCTTGCGGAAACGCTCGCGCAGCTCCGACGAGCCGAAGTAGACGACCGAGCAGCGCAGCGCGGCGAGATTGAAACCTTTGCTCGCTGCAGTCAGCGTCACCGTGCGCGCGGCGATCTCGGGGCTCAGTGTAGCGATGGGGATATGCTTCTGGCCGCTGTAGATCAGGTCGGCATGGACCTCATCGGAGACGATGATCAGATCGCGCTCGACGGCTAGATCGCCGACGGCTTGCAACTCCTCGCGGGTGTAGACATGCCCGGTCGGGTTGTGCGGGTTACAGAAGAGGATGATCTTCGTCCCCGCAGCGGCGGCCTGGCGCATCCCCTCGATATCGAGGACGAAGCCGGAACCGGTATCGGTCAGCGGATTCTCGATCATCCGGCGACCGCTCTTCTCGATCGTCATCAGGAAGGGGGGATAGATCGGGGTCTGGATCAGGATGCCGTCGCCCGGCTCGCTCAGGCCCATGACCGAGACGAACATCCCCTGCACCGTGCCGGTCACGTTCAGCACGAGTTCCGGGTCGATATCCCAACCGTGGCGATCTTTCATCCGGTGGGCGAACGCCGCCGGGAGGTTGTTCTCGCCGGCCCGGTAGCCGTAGCCGTAATCACGCTCCTCGACGATCAGCTTCTCGATCGCGCGCTGGACCGGCTCCGCGATCGAGAAGTCCATGTCCGCAACCCAGGCGGGCATGACATCTTTCGGGTACCGGTTCCACTTGTTCCCGCGTCGGGCTTGCAGCGCCTCGATGCTCATCTCGAACGTTTCTGTCGTCGTCATTACCAACCCCCCTTGCCTCATCGTTCGCGGCCTACGGTGCCACTAGCTCACCCTTGTGCATACACGCCTAGATAACACCGCGCGGTGTCGCTGTCAAGCTTCGACCGTCGTTATTTCGGCAAATCCCGGAGCGCGTCGAATGCCGGTCGATTGCTCCAGTCGGCGCGGAGGATCGACCAGGCATATTTCTCGTCATTCTGTTGGATATTTGGCGTGGCGGCGTAGTTGAGATTCCAGACGAACAAGGCTCCCAGCCACGGCCAACCCTCCCGCGCGATCGTGATGGCGCGGCTCAGATATTCGGCCTGCTGCGCCTCGCTGGTCAGCGCACAGTATTCGTAGCCATCGGGCGCGGGCAGATCGGGGCAGGCATCCCAGCCGAATTCGGTCAACCAGATCTGCTTCGGGCCGTCGCCGTACTGCTCCAACACCGCCCGCTGGTCCTCGATCCGTCGGAAGTAGAATTCGGGACCATCTTTCCAGCATGAACCCTGTTGGCTGGCGAACTTCGGCGGGCAGTCGCCGCTACCCGGATTGTCGGGGTATTTGGTGTCGGGCGGGTTGGCTGCGCTCCCCGGATGCGCGGCGAGGGCATCGAAGTAGTTGCGTCCCGCGCCGCCTTCGTAGTCGTAGAACTCGCGCAGATATTCGGTGTCGTTGATCGCAATGGTAGGATCGCTGATGCCGGTGGGGGTGAGCCCGCCGAAGAGGACGAATGCCGCCGGATCGATCGCTTTCACCGCCTCGTACCCGGCTTTCAGGGTGGCGAAGTAGGGGGCTATCTCGACATGTCCACCGGCCTCGCCCGCCAGGTTCTGCTCGTTCCAGATCTCCCAGGCGGCCACCCTTCCTTGATAGTGTTCGGCGAGGAAACGCATCGTCTGACCGAATGCGGCCGGATCTTCCGGCAAGCCACCGGGGCGAGACGGTGCCGCCCATTCTGGCGACTTGACGATGCTGACGAGTACGCGCGAATGCCCGCTCGCGGCGGCGATGATCGTGTCGTAAGGCGTGGTGTCATAAACCCCTGGTGATGGTTCGATTTCGCGCCATTGCATCTGGACGCGTACCCAGCCGAATCCGGCCTCCTGCACCTTGTCCATCGTCCGTTTATTCAGGTCCGCACCCGCACTATTCCCGGCCAGGAAGACGTTGAAGCCGAACGCCAGTTTCTCGGTATGCAGCGGCGTGATCGTCAGCGGCGGGGTCGTTGGTGTTGGGGCTGGCCCACGCCCTGTACAGCCAGCTAGGAGCACGAGCACACTCAGGAGCCCCATCATTTTATACCCGATCCGCGTCATCTTCCTCGCACCTCTTTATCGTTTCGCAATGCGGCTTAAGAAAAGGCTTGAGGACTGTACCACGCTGAGACGAACGACGACACCATAGCTTCGAGCCGAGCGGGCGTCTTGCGCGGTCATTGCTCCTGCGCTGCTTGTTCTGCTATACTGCCCGCCTAACCGTCCTCCACATGCGGAGGATTTTCTGTGTCGCTGGCATAACTGTGTTGCCGCGAACCGCTGTCGGGGTATCTGCGCCGTGCCGCAGCGCTACCCGCTGAGAGGATAAGGAACGAGCATGGCGAACGCGAGTATTATTCGTGAGCTTGAAAAAGAGCAGATTCGACAAGACACCCCCGTCTTCCGCGCTGGCGATACCGTTCGCGCGCAGGTGAAGGTCGTCGAGGGTACGCGCGAGCGGATCCAGGCGTTCGAGGGTGTGGTCATCAGTCGCCGTTCCGGTGGGATCAACGAGAACTTCACCATCCGCCGCATCTCGGCTAATGGGATCGGCGTGGAGCGTACTTTCCTGATCAATAGCCCACGCCTCGACCGGATCGAGGTCGTGCGTCTCGGCAAGGTGCGCCGCGCGAAGCTGTACTACCTGCGTGGTCTCACCGGCAAGGCTGCCCGGATCAAGGAGCGTCGCCCGAAGGGCTTCATCGCCAAGAACCGCGCCGCCGCAGCCACCGCCAAGTCCGGCGATTAGTCTTTTCCCGCGCAATAGTTTCTGCAACCGGGGTGATAAGGGGGCGATCCGCAAGGGTCGTGCCCCTTCACCCTATGCGGCTCGATGACACTCTGAGGGATGGTTGATGGCGAGGGTGGTTGCGCCGGGGTTAGCGCACGAGGCGCTGCTGGCCGAGCAGGGTTACCGCGCGATTGCCGGTGTGGACGAGGCCGGCCGCGGTGCCTGGGCCGGGCCATTGGTCGCGGCGGCGGTCATCCTGCCCGATCTGCACGACACCGATGCGGCGGCACTGCTGGCGCAGTTGCGGGGCGTCCATGACTCGAAGTTGCTCGATGCCACGCGCCGAGCAGCGCTGCTGAAGACGATCGAAGCGACCGCTCGCGCGATCGGCGTCGGTTGGGTGCCGGCAGTCGAACTCGACACGATCGGTCTCGGCGCGGCGAATCGGTTGGTCTGGGACCGTGCCGTGGCAGGGTTAGAGATCAGCGCCGACTATCTTCTTCTGGATGCGTTTCGTCTGCCGTTATCCCCGTTGCCGCAGACGCCGATCGTGCGCGGCGACCGCGAATGCCTCTCGATCGCCGCCGCCTCGATCGTTGCCAAGGTGTCGCGTGACCGCGCCATGATCGCGCTCGACCAACCCTTCCCGCACTATGGATTTGGGCGACATAAAGGCTATGGCACCGCTGCCCACCACGCGGCGCTCCGTGAGCATGGCTCCTGCGTCGAGCACCGCCAATCGTTCGCGCCGCTGCGGGCGCTTGCCGCCGCCCGAGTGGCTGAATGACCGACCGGCGCACCCCGCGCAAACGTCTCGGCGATTTCGGTGAGGATCATGCGGCGCACCTCCTCACCGGTCGCGGCCATACGATCCTCGCGCGTGGCTGGCGTTGCGCGGCGGGTGAGCTCGATCTGATCACGCTCGATGACGAAGAACTCGTGTTCGTGGAGGTACGCACGCGACGCGGCGAATCGCACGGCACTCCAGAGGAATCGATCGTCGGGTCGAAGGCCGCGCGTCTCCTGCGTCTTGGTGAGCTGTTCCTGCAAACGCATCCCGAACATGGCGAGCGGATCTGGCGGATCGATCTGGTTGCCATCGTGATCGATCGGGCCGGAAGGTTGCTGCGCGTGACGCATCATGTGAACGCTGTCGGCGAATAAAGGTGATCTGTCGCCTACCGGCGGTGGGTCATGTGGCACGGTCATGTAACGGCTGGTGCCGCCGTTGCCCCTCGACTCATGGTAATTCCTCCCGCGCCGTAATCCGATTGCCGCTGAATCCGTTCGTCTGATGACGCCTTCCGACCGGCCTCTATTGGCGTGCCAATTTGCCGCCGCACGACCGTTGATATCCTCCCATGTATAATTGGTAGAATGGGCCGCACCGTGGACGGACGACGCGGGGTGAATTGGCCCGATGGAGGGGTGAATGTCAGAGATGCAATACGAACCGGGTGTCGGCCCCAGCCCGAATGGCGACCTGATCATCAGCGAGCGTCCGAAACTCCGTCGCCCGATCATGCTCGTCGCTTTCGAGGGCTGGAATGATGCCGCCGAAGGGGCTTCCTCGGCGCTCGAATTTTTGCAGGATACGTGGGATACTGTCCCCTTCGCCGAGATCGACGCTGAAGAGTTCTACGATTTCACGGAAGTACGCCCGATGGTGCGGGTGGACGATAATAACGAACGGAAGATCGACTGGCCCGCGAACGAGTTCTCGTTCTATCGCGATCCGCTGCGCGATCAGGACTTCATCCTCTTCCTCGGCATCGAGCCGTCGCTGAAGTGGAAGCGGTTCACGCGGGCGATGCTCGATATTATCCGCGAATTCGAGGTCGGTACGTTGATCACCGTCGGCGCGTTGCTCGCTGATGTACCGCACGCGCGCCCGTCACGGGTCAATGTCACCGCGACCGATGAGAAGCTGCGCGCCCGCCTCGGCCATCAGGCGGCGCGTGGCTCGCGCTACGAGGGGCCGACCGGTATCGTCGGGATCCTTACCGATGCCTGTGCGAAGGAGGGGATCAACGGTGCGAGTTTCTGGGGCCACGCGCCGCACTATCTCTCCGCTTCGCCGAATCCGATGGTGACACTCGGTATCCTGCGGCGGCTCGATGAAGTTCTCGAACTGCATCTCGATCTGCAAGAGTTGACTGGTGAGGCCGATACGTTCGTCGCCCAGGTCAACGAGGCGGTCGCGCACGATCCCGAGGCGAGTTCCTACATCAACAGCCTCGAAACGCAGAACGAGGACGACGAAGACGACGATGAGGACGATCCCGAGACGTTCCGCCGGGCGCGGAATACCGGCAAGGGGCTGATTCAGGATGTCGAAGATTTTCTGCGGCGGCGGCGCTCGGCGGAAGATTAGTCGGACAGCATAGGGGCGGGGGCAGTGGAGGATGTTAAACCCACCGCTGCCCTCGCCTTTTCCTTGCCCTGTTTGATGGCTGCGCTCAGTAGATCCGTGCGCGAAGTGTTTCTGGGGTGTGTAGTGTGATCGTGTCGCGATCGAGAGTCAGCACGCCACGGTCGGCATAGGCGCCCAGGCAGCGATTCACACTCTCGCGCGTCGCCCCGATCATCGCGGCCAGTTCGCTCTGGCTCAGGCGCAGATCGATCTGGATCCCTTCGGCGGTCGTGATCCCACGCTCGTCGGCCAGCGCGAGCAATTGCTTGGCGAGGCGACCGGGGAGATCGAGGAAGAGAATATCCTGGATCAGTTCATCGGTGCGCCGCAGTCGATCGCCGAGGATACCGAGCAGGGCGGTCGCGACCTGGGGGTGCCGCTCCAGCGTCTCCACGAATGGCGCGCGGTCCAAGGTTAGCGTCTCTGTCGCTTCGAGTGTGACGGCGCTGGCCGAGCGGGCTCCGCCATCGAAGAGCGCCATCTCGCCGAAGAAATCTCCCGCCTTGAGGATTCCGACGGTCATCTCGCGGCCTTCGGGCGATGACAGCACCAGCTTGACCAATCCGCTGGTGATGATGTGCAGCGTTGTGCCGGGATCGTCGCGATGGAAGATCGTCGTGCCTGGGCGATACTGACGCGGGCGCATCCGCTCCGCTAACGTGGCAAGCTCATCGTCGGCTAAGATCGCTAGGAGCGGTACGCGGCGTAACATCGCGATATTCGCCATCACCGTCACCTTTTCTAACGCACCGTTGGCACCCGCCCAGTTATGCCGATTGTACGCGATGCTCTCCTCGCATACACTCCGGTACGGGGGGCGTTGCTCGACTGGCATCATCTCTTCACGTATTCTGCAGATATGAGCAATCGAGGGCTAGTATCGATAAGAGGAGGCTCGATGAGCGGTGAGACGATGATCGTGCGTGCGGGCACATTGATCGACGGTTCTGGCGTGGAACCGCAACGCCAAGTGGCGCTCACCGTCGAGCGCGGTGCGGTGACGCACATCGGGCCGTGGGCTAGCGCACCGCGCGATCTGCCACAACTCGACCTGAGCGAGTTCTACGTCCTCCCCGGCCTGATCAATATGCACGCCCATACGATCCTCCCCGGTGATGGCACCCCCTTCGACGAATGGATGTCGTTACCGGACGAATTGCTGCTCTTGCAGGCGCACGCCAACGCGATGGTCGCGCTCCACTCGGGCGTGACGACGATCCGCGATTGCGGCGGCAAGGGCCAGTTGATGTTCCGGCTGCGCGACGCCATCCGCGCGGGGATCGTCGGTGGCCCGCGGTTCGTCCTTTCCGGTCGTCCGCTGACGATTACCGGGGGACATTGCCGCTACTTCGGCGGCGAGGTCGATGGTGCCGAGGCGATGCGCCACGCGGCCCGCCAACTCCTCGCCGAGGGGGCCGATTTCATCAAGATCATGGCGGCTGGCGGTGGCACGGTCGGCACCTACGCGCAGTATCCCGCCTTCGATCTCGATGAGCTGAAGGCGGGGATCCGCGAGGCCCACAAGATCGGCAAACTTGCCTCGTGCCACTGCATCGCCACGGAGTCGATCTCGCTCGCGCTCGATGCGGGCGTCGATCATATCGAGCATTGCTCGTTCATGGCCCCGGACCGGCTCTGGCGCTACGACGAGACCCTCGCGCGGCGGGTTGCCGACGCCGGTGTCTACGTCACGGCGACCCTGCAAGTCGGCGCGGACTCGATGGTCAAGATGAAGGAGCGGTACGCGCAGGGGATCGCCACGCTGGAAGAGGCGCAGATCGTGGTCGAGACGCCGAACCGCAACGCCGATACCGTCGCCAACGCGCGTTATCTCCATGAGGCGGGAGTGCAACTGGTGGCGGGGAACGATGCCGGGTGGCGCTATACCCGTTTCGACACCCTCTACCGGGAACTGCAACTCCTGGTCGATGCCGGACTCACGCCGCTGGAGGCGATCAGCGCCGCGACGGGCCGTGCCGCCGCCGCCTGCCAGCTTACCGACCAGATCGGCACCCTCGCCCCCGGTCGCGTCGCGGACCTCATCGCCGTGCGAGAAGACCCGACGAGTGCTGTCGCCGCGCTCGATTTGCCAGCGCTGGTGGTCCAAGGCGGGCGTACGGTCGTTGATCGGCGCTGAGTTGCGGTGTCGCCGTGAGATTGAATGAAGGGGGCCGGGGATTCAATCCCCGGCCCCCTTCATTCGGCACGTTCGATCTTCGGGATAGCGTTAGTCTGCCGGTGAGTTTTCCGTGGTTGCCGGAATATCCTCGGCAGTCGGATCGAAATTCTCTGTGCGATAGTTCGCGGCCTGCTTCTGCCAGAGGTAAATCCCAGCTGCGGTGACTAACGGAATCGCGATCGTGATGATCCACGTTTGCCCCAACGTCAGGCCGAGCGAGTCGTAATAGGCGGCGATGAAGAGTGCGCCGAGGTAGGCCATGAACCCGATACCCAGTGCGAGGCGGAGTGGGCTCTGGCGCGCGGGCTCCAGATACTCGAAGCTTTTCCCGAGGCGATTGGTCCGGTCAAGCCAGGGCGCGGCGGTGAGTACCCCGAAGAGCACCCCAGGGAAGACCAGACCGCCCAGGAACTCCGGCCCGATAGTGATCCCACCCGGCAGTGAGAGGGTCGCCTGCGGCGGGACGAGCTTCAGGAAGCCGTAGACCCACATCAGATACCAGTCGGGCTTGACCTCGGGGGTCTGCGGCCCTGGTGGTCCGAAGGCGTCGAGCGGGTGGACTGGCACGAACGCGGAGAGGATGAAGAGCCCGCCGAACATGAAGAAGAGTAATTGCCCGGCGAGGATCGCCTGATAGGGCCACAGCGATACGCCGAGAACCTTGCCCGGTTCGGCCATTTTCCGTGCGTACCCCGGCTGCGTGTGCTTCTGCTTGATGATCAGCACCAGGTGCAGGCCCATGACGGCGGCGAGCAGCGCGGGGACGATGAAGATATGCAGGGTGTAGAGTCGTGGCAGGGAGCCGAGTGTCGGGAACGCCCCGCCGAAGACCAGTTCTGCGGCGATGTTACCGACCAGGGGGATCGAGCGGGCGATCGAGTAGCCGATACCGGTCGCGGTCACGGCATAGGAATCATAGGGGAGCGAGTAGCCGATGAAACCGGCACCGATCGTCAGCACTAAGAGTGTGACGCCGATGATCCAGTTCAACTCGCGCGGCTTACGATAGGCCCCGGTGAAGAAGACGCGCATCGAGTGCAGGATGACCGAAGCGATCATCACGTGGGCTGCCCAATGATGAACGTTGCGGAAAATGTTTGCCACCGGGATCGATTCGATCAGCTTCACGCTGGCATACGCTTCGGGGAGTTTCTGTCCGGCGTAATCGACCTCGACATTGGAGGGGACATAAATCAGCCCGAGGTACGCCCCGGTCGCCACGAGGATGACGAAGCTGAACAGGCACATCTCGCCGAGGAAGAACGAGGTATGGACGGGAAATGCCTTATGGCCGAACTTCTTATAGAGGCCATCGATCCCTATCCGCTCATCGAGCCAGGCCACCACGCCGGTATACTGCTTCGGATCCATCGTCGCTGCGGCGCTTGGCGATACCGGCCGCTCGATCGGCTGGCCCCCGGGCGTCTTCGTCGTCATTGACGCGCCGCGTCGTGATTGGGCTCTCTTTTGACCGGCCATCACTTTAATCCTTACTGGTGTGGTTGCTTACGCGACGCCGACTTTGCCATCGAATACGCCGGTCGCCGTGATACTGCCATCTGCCGCCACGTCGATCGGGAGCCCTGGCAGCGGGCGCGGTGCCGGGCCGCTGACAACCGCCGCTTTATTCGCCGGATCGAAATGACTGGCGTGGCAGGGGCAGGCGATCCGCTTCTCGTTATCTAGGGTAGCGTAGACGACGCAGCCGAGATGGGTGCAGATCGCGCTGTACGCCACAAGACCATCTTTGCCGGAGCCGGGCGCGATCCGCACCAGCTCTACCAGATTCTGTTGATTATCGGCCTTGCCCTTGGGGAAGGCTTGCACCGATGTGCCAACCTGGATCGCGCTGGCGAGTACCGGATCGCCCGCCGCCGCGCCCGAAGCTGCCGTCGCGTAGACCAATTGATCGCCCGCTGCGATCTCTTGTACGGTGATCTGCAAGGCTTTGATCGCGAATGCCGGCACGCCGAAGGCCAGGACGAATGCCCCAGTGCTGGCACCGATCAGCCAGCGCAACATATTCCGGCGGCTGAAGCGCCCGAAGTTGTCTTGCTCCTCGTAATCATCATCGTCGTATGGTGGGGCACCCGCCTGCTGCTCTCCCATAGATGCCATCGCCCCTGCTCCTCTGGTTTATGCTGCCCGCATCACCCCATTGTGGCGCGGGAAATTACCGAAGCGTGTGGTCGCTGTCCCTACCAGGGCACCCCATCGTTGCGGTCGTCGAAATGTGCCTCGCTGCCGACGAAACCTTCCTTGTAGAAGACCAGTAACAGCGCCATGTCGATCGAGCCGAGCCCAGCGAGTGTGCCGAT
>JAABUS010008303.1_pt1 | contig 11452 bp, 10 predicted proteins | sample 5560161 | NCBI WGS metagenome assembly JAABUS01 (sample SAMN10711885, study PRJNA513376) | rock metagenome | isolation source: Antarctica rocks | place: Antarctica: Victoria Land, Trio Nunatak nord | collected 2016-01-04
GGGGGAGGGGCCAGTGACTCGGCCTGACCTGGCCGCGGTGGTCTTCGACTTCGACGGCCTCATCCTCGACACCGAGTGGCCCATCTACGAGACCGCCCGATCCACGTTCGCCCACTTCGGCCACCGCCTCGACGTGGAGGACTGGGTGGGCATCGTCGGGCTGGCCGACGGCGACGGCGGCTGGTACGACCAGCTCTGCGCCCGCCTCGGGGTCACCGTGGCCCGCACGGACTACGACCGGGTCTACCTCGGCCATGACCGGTCGGACCGTGACCGGCTCGAGCCCTTGCCCGGCGTGGTCGATTTGCTCGGAGCAGTGCGGGCGGCCGGTCTGCCGGTCGGCATCGCATCCAGCTCGGAGCTGGAGTGGATCGAGCGCCACCTCAACCGCCTCAGCATCCTCGATCGCTTCGACGCCGTGACCGGCGTCGACCACGTGGGCGGGGTGGGCAAGCCCGAGCCCGACGTGTACCTGGCGGCGTGCCGGGCGCTCGGCGCTGAACCGGCGAACGCGGTCGCCATCGAGGACTCCGGCCACGGCGTGGCCGCGGCCAAGGCGGCCGGGATGGCGTGCGTGGCTGTGCCGAACCGCATCACCCGCCACACCGACCTCTCCGCCGCCGACCTCGTGGTCGACTCCCTGGCCGACGTCACCGTGTCCGACCTCGAGGCGACGGTCCGCGACCGCGGCCCTATCACGTCATCCGACCCCACCCACGTCCTCCGACCCCACCCGCCGCCCTGAGCGGCGCCGCCTCCGCGCCGGCCCACACGACGGCGGGCGGCGCCGCCTCCGGCGGCGGCCGGTAGACGTCCTCCGACCCCACCCGCCGCCCTGAGCGACGCCGCTTCGGCGGCGGCCAGTATCTTCGGAGGGGTGAGCTTCCCGCAGCGCCGGCTGCGCCGCCTGCGCCGCACGCCCGCCCTGCGCCGGTTGGTGGCCGAGACCCGGCTCGGCCTCGACGACCTGGTCGCCCCGCTGTTCGTGCGCGAGGGAATCGACGAACCGCAGCCCATCGTGTCGCTGCCCGGTGTGGTGCAGCACACGAGGGAGTCCCTGCGCAAGGAGGTGCACGAACTGGCCGACCTCGGGGTCGGCGCGGTGATCCTGTTCGGCGTGCCGGCGGCCAAGGATGCCGACGGCTCCGGCGCCTCGGACCCGGAGGGCATCGTGCAGGTCGCCCTGCGGGACCTGCGTGACGAGGTCGGCGACTCCGTGGTGCTGCTGGCCGACCTGTGCCTCGACGAGTACACCGAGTCGGGCCACTGCGGCCTGCTCACGCCCTCGGGCGAGGTCGACAACGACGCCACCCTTGCCCGCTACGACGAGGTGGCACTGGCCCAGGCCGCCGCCGGGGCCGACGTGGTGGCCCCGTCCGGGATGATGGACGGCCAGGTGCGCTCCATCCGCGCCGCCCTCGACGGCGCCGGCCACGAACAGGTGGCCATCCTCGCCTACGCCGCGAAGTACGCCTCGGCCCTCTACGGTCCGTTCCGCGACGCCGTCGCTGTCGAGATCGCCGACGGCGGCGACCGTCGCGCCTACCAGCAGGACCCGGCCAACGGCCGCGAAGCGCTCGAGGAGCTCCGGGCCGACGTGGCCGAGGGCGCCGACCTGGTGATGGTGAAGCCCGCGCTCGCTTACCTCGACGTCATCGCCCGGGCCCGAGCCGAGGTCGACGTGCCCGTCGCCGCCTACCACGTGTCCGGCGAGTACGCCATGATCCGGGCCGCCGCCGAGCGGGGTTGGATCGACGGCCACGCCGTGGCCATGGAGCACCTCACCGCCATCAAGCGGGCCGGCGCCGACCTCATCCTCACCTACCTCGCCCGCGAGGCAGCCGAAGCGCTCCAAGGAACCTGACATGGGGATCGGCGTGCAGATCACCTTCGACAGCGCCGACGTCGACGCCCAAGCCCGCTTCTGGGCCGCGGCCCTCGACTACGTCCTCCAACCCCCGCCGGACGGCTTCGAGAGCTGGGACGCCTTCCTCGACTCGATCGACGTGCCCGCCGACCAGCGCGACATCATGAACGCGGTGGTCGACCCCGAGGGCCGCGGCCCCCGGCTGCTGTTCCAGAAGGTGCCGGAGGCGAAGGCGGCCAAGAACCGGGTCCACCTCGACGTCAACGTCGGCGGCGGGCGCGAGGTCCCCGACGCCGAGCGCCGCTCCCGGGTCGAAGCCAAGGTCGACGAGCTGACCGGCCTCGGCGCCGTCGAGGTGCGCCGGGCCGAGGAGCGCGGCGAGTTCTGGATCGTGATGGCCGACCCCGAGGGCAACGAGTTCTGCCTCCAGTGACGCCGGTCTCCTCCGCCGCCGCCACCAACGCCGAGTTGTTCGAGCGGGCCTGCCGCGTCATCCCTGGCGGGGTGAACTCGCCGGTGCGGGCGTTCCGGTCGGTGGGCGGCACGCCCTACTTCGTGGCCCGGGCCGAGGGTGCCCACGTGGAGGACGTCGAGGGTCGCCGCTACGTCGACCTGGTGCAGTCCTATGGGGCGATCATCGCCGGCCACGCCCATCCCCGGATCACCGAGGCCGTGCAACGGGCGGCCGCCGACGGCACGTCCTACGGGGCACCCACCGAGCGGGAGGTGCTTCTGGCCGAGGCCATCGCCGATCGGGTGCCGTCCTGTGAGAAGGTGCGCATGGTGTCGAGCGGTACCGAGGCGACCATGGCCGCCATCCGCCTGTCCCGGGGGGCCACCGGGCGCAACCGGGTGGTGAAGTTCGCCGGCAACTACCACGGCCACGGCGACGCCCTCCTCGCCGAGAGCGGCAGCGGTGTGGCCCTGCTCGACGCCGACGAGGCCGGCTCCGTGCCCGGCTCGGTGGGGGTGCCGCCCAGCGCGGTGGCCGACACCACCGTCGTGCCCTACAACGCCGTGCCCGCCCTCGACGACTCGGTGGCGTGCGTGATCGTGGAGCCGGTGGCCGCCAACATGGGCCTGGTCGCCCCGGCCGAGGGCTTCCTCGACGGTCTGCGGGCCGAGTGCGACCGGGTGGGCGCGCTGCTCGTCCTCGACGAGGTCATCACCGGCTTCCGCCTGGCTCGGGGCGGGGCCCAGGGCCACTACGGGGTGCGCCCCGACCTCACCTGCTTCGGGAAGGTGATCGGCGGCGGGCTCAACGTGGGCGCCTTCGGTGGCCGGGCCGACGTGATGGACCACCTCGCCCCGCTCGGCCGGGTGTACCAGGCGGGCACGCTCTCGGGGAACCCCCTCGCCACCGCCGCCGGCCTGGCCGCCCTCTCCCTGCTCGACGACGATGCGTACACCGCCCTCGCCGCCGGTGGGGCCCGCCTGGCCGGTGGCTTCCAGTCGGCGTTCGACGAGGCCGGTCTCGTGGCCCGGGCCTCGGCGGTTGGGCCTCTCGTCGGCCTGTACTTCGGCGACCACCTGCCGATCGACTACATCGACGCGCGGCGCACGGACGAGGCCGCCTACGCCGCGTTCTTCCACGCCATGCTCGATCGGGGCGTGGCCCTGGCTCCCGGCGCCTACGAGGTGGCGTTCCCCGGTCTCGCCCACACCGACGCCGTGATCGACCGCGTCAGCGAGGTCGCCGCCGAGGCCGCGGCGGAAGCGGCACACGCGACACCGTGACGCTGCGCAGGCGCCAGCCGGAGCAGCTTGACGGTGTGGTCCCGGATCGGCGAAGCCGGCTCCGCCGGAGGCACTTGACGCTGCGCAGGCGCCAGCCGGAGCAGCTTGACGGTGTGGTCCCGGATCGGCGAAGCCGGCTCCGCCGGAGGCGGAGCAGACCAACACGGTAGAAAGGGGACGCCGCCCGTCGTCCGATCGTCCGCCGCCCGGAGCCCCCATGGAACAGCTCGGCCCCCTGACCGAACCGGTGGCGGCCGCCGTCGAGGACCTCGTCGGTCGCCGGGCCGTGGAACGCACCTGGGAAGGCGACCACACCCTCTGGCAGGACGACCCCGCCGAGGTCGCCGACCGCCTCGGCTGGCTGCACGTCGCCGCCGAGATGGCGGCCGACCGCGACCGCCTGGACACCTTCGCCGCCACCGCCGCCGCCGACGGCCTCACCGCCGCGGTGGTGATGGGCATGGGCGGCTCGAGCCTCTTCCCCGAGGTGCTGGCCCGCACGTTCGCGCCGGTCGCCGGGGCGCTGGAGCTGCGGGTGCTGGACACCACCGACCCCGCCGCCGTCCTGCGGGTCGGCCAGGAGTGCCCGCTCGAGTCCACCCTGTTCATCGCCTCCTCCAAGTCCGGCGGCACCATCGAGACCCGCAGCCACCTCGAGGCCTTCTGGGCCGGGGCCGGCCGCGGGGACCGCTTCGCGGCCGTGACCGATCCCGGGTCCTCGCTGGCCGACCTCGCCACCGAGCGGGGGTTCCGGGCCCTGTTCGAGAACCGCCCCGACATCGGCGGCCGCTACTCGGCCCTCTCCGCCTTCGGAATGGTCCCGGCGGCGTTGGCCGGGATCGACTGGGCGGCGCTGCTGGCCGCGGCCGAGACGATGGCCGAGCAGCTCGGGCCCGGGACGGGCGAGGACGACCCCGGCCTGCGCCTCGGCGCCACCCTCGGCGCCGCGGTGCGGGCCGGCCGGGACAAGGTCACCCTGGTGATCGACGCCGAGATCGATACGTTCGGGCTCTGGCTCGAGCAGCTGCTGGCCGAGTCGACCGGCAAGATGGGCACCGGCGTGGTGCCGGTGGCGGGGGAGCGGCTGGGGCCGCCCGCGGTCTACGGCGACGACCGGCTCTTCGTGGCCATCGGCGAGCACCACGGCCTCGCCCCCCTGGCCGCCGCCGGCCACCCGGTGGTGGAGCTGCCCTACAACGGCCCCCTCGACCTCGGGGCCCAGGTCATGCTCTGGGAGATGGCCACCGCCCTGTGCGGCGCCGTGCTCGGCATCAACCCCTTCGACCAGCCGAACGTGGCCGAGGCCAAGGAGGCGACGGCCGAGGTGCTGGAGCACGGCCTCCCCGACATCGAGCCCGAGCCGCTGGCCGGGATCCTCGACCAGGTGCGGCCGGGGGACTACCTCGCCATCCAGGCCTACATCGACCCCGAGGACGGGGTGGTGGACGCCATCGAGGACGCTCGCACCGCTCTGCGCGACCGGCTGGCGGTGGCCACCACCGTGGGGCTCGGCCCCCGGTTCCTGCACTCCACCGGCCAGCTCCACAAGGGCGGACCCCCGACCGGGGTGTTCGTGCAGGTGGTGGGCGACGACGCCACCGACCTGGCCATCCCGGGCCGGCCGTACGGGTTCTCCGAGCTCAAGCAGGCCCAGGCCGCCGGAGACCTGGCTACGTTGCGCCGCCACGGCCTGCGGGCCGCCCGCGTCACCCTCGACGACCTCTTGGAGGAGACACGATGAAGCTCGGCATGGTCGGCCTCGGCCGCATGGGCGGGAACATGGCCGAGCGCCTCCGTCGCGCCGGTCACGAGGTGGTCGGCTACGACCCCCGCAACGACGCCACCGACGTCGCCACCCTGGACGAGTTGGCGACGGCGCTGGAAGGCGACGGGCCGCGCGTGGCGTGGGTGATGGTGCCGTCGGGCGATCCCACCGAGGAGACGGTGGTGGCCCTCGGCGAGCGCCTGTCCTCGGGCGACCTGATCGTCGACGGCGGCAACTCCAACTTCGCCGACTCCATCCGGCGGGCTCTCGCCCTGGCCGAACGGGGCATCGGCTTCGTCGACGCCGGCACCAGCGGCGGGGTCTGGGGCCTCGACAACGGCTACGCGCTCATGGTCGGCGGCGAGGACGAGGACGTCGCCAAGGTGGCGCCCGCCCTGGAGGCGCTGGCCCCGCCGAACGGGTTCGCCCACGTCGGTCCGGTGGGATCAGGGCACTTCTCCAAGATGGTCCACAACGGCATCGAGTACGGGATGATGCAGGCCTACGCCGAGGGCTACGCCATCCTCCACCGCTCCGACCTCGGCATCGACGCCCTCGCCGCCCTGCGGTCGTGGCAGCAGGGCAGCGTGGTCCGGTCCTGGCTGCTCGACCTGCTCGTGCTGGCCATGGAGGAGGCGCCCGGGCTGGAGGGCATCCGGGGGGTGGCGGCCGACTCCGGCGAAGGCCGGTGGACGGTGAACGAGGCGGTCCGCCTCGGCGTGGCCGCCCCGGTGATCTCGGCCGCCCTGTTCGCCCGGTTCACCTCCCAGGACGCCGAAGCGCTGCCGATGCGGGTGGTCGCCGCCCTGCGCCACCAGTTCGGTGGCCACGTTATGGAGTCGGCGCCGTGAGCGACTCTCCCCACCGGACCGACCCCACCGACGGCCTCATCCTCTTCGGGGCCACCGGCGACCTCGCCGCCAAGAAGCTGTTCCCCGCCCTCTACGAGATGGAGGTGGGCGGTCGCCTCGATGTGCCCGTCATCGGCGTCTCCTCCTCGGAGTGGAGCGACGACGACGTGCGCCGGCGGGCCCGCGAGTCGGTCGAGGCGGCCGTGGAGGACGTCGACCAGGACGCGCTCGGCCGCATGTGCGAGCGGCTGAGCTACATGCCCGGTGACTACCGCGAGGCAGCGACCTTCGACGAGCTGGCCGCGCGGGCGAAGGCGGCGGGCACCAACCGGCCGCTGTTCTACCTGGCCATCCCCCCCGCCCTCTTCGACGACGTGGTCACCGGCCTGCACCGCGTCGACCTGACCGACGGCGCGCGGGTGGTCGTGGAGAAGCCGTTCGGGCGCGACCGGGAGTCGGCCCAGGAGCTGAACGACTGCCTCCACCGGGCGTTTCCCGAGGAGGCGGTGTACCGGATCGACCACTTCCTCGGGAAGGAGTCGGTGGAGAACCTGCTCGTGTTCCGGTTCGCCAACTCCCTGCTGGAACCGGTGTGGAACCGCAACTTCATCTCCAGTGTGCAGCTCACGATGTCCGAGGACTTCGGCGTCGGCAGCCGCGGCAAGTTCTACGAGAGCGTGGGCGCGCTGCGCGACGTCCTCCAGAACCACCTCCTCCAGATCGTCGCCCTGCTGGCCATGGAGCCTCCCGTGGCCTCGGACGCCGACGCGCTGGCCGACGAGAAGACCCGCCTCTTCCGCCAGGTGCGGACGTTCGACCCGGCCAACGTGGTGCGGGGCCAGTACCGCGGCTACGCCAACGAGGAAGGCGTGCAGGCCGGCTCCGACGTCGAGACCTACGTGGCCGTGCGTTTCGAGATCGACTCGTGGCGCTGGGCCGGCGTGCCCTGGCTCATCCGCACCGGCAAGCACCTCGGGGTGAGCGCCACCGAGGCGGTGGTCCGGTTCAACGCCCCGCCCCGGTTGCTGTTCGCCGACGACCACGGGTGCGACGCCTCGCCGAACGAGCTGCGGTTCCGCCTCGGCCACGACGACGGCGTCACCCTGCACCTGTACGCCAAGGCGCCCGGGGACCAGCTGACCACCCAGCCCATCGACCTCGACGTGTCCTACGACAAGGCGCTGGGGCGCCGGGCCGAGGCGTACCAGCGGCTCCTGGAGGACGCCATGGAGGGTGACCGGCGCCGCTTCGGCCGCGCCGACAGCCTCGACGAGCAGTGGCGGATCGTGGAGCGGGTGGTGGCCGATCCGCCCGAGACCACCCTCTACAAGGAGGGCTCGATGGGCCCCCACGAGGCGGACGCGCTGGCGGCGTCGGCCGGTGGGTGGATCGACCCGCTCGCCCCCAAGGGGGACTGACGTGGCTGGGTCGTCGGCCCTGGCCGCCATCCCGTACCACACGTTCCCGACCCTGGTGAAGGTCGGTTCGTTCGAGGTGCGCACCTTCGGCCTCATGGTCGGACTGGGCGTTCTGATCGGTGCGTTGCTGGCCGCCCGCTACGCCGAGTCGTTCGGGGTCGACCGGGAGCAGACGTACTCGCTGGCCACGCGGCTCGTGGTGGCCGGGGTGATAGGCGCCCGCATCACGTGGGACATCAGCCACTGGGACCAGATCCACTCGCCCCTCGACCTCATCGCCGTGTGGAACGGAGGCCTCCAGTTCTCCGGCGGGTTCGTGGCCGCCGTCCTCGTCGGCCTCCCCACGTTCCGGGCGTGGCCGCGGCTCACCCGCTGGCGCATGCTCGACGGGTACGCCCTCGGCCTCACCATCGGGCTGGCCTTCGGCCGGGTCGGGTGCACCTCGGTCGGCGAGCACTTCGGGTCGACCTGGGGGGCGGGCTGGTTCCCCTTCATGGTCCGCTTCGATGGCGGCACCGTGCGGGAGCCCGAGTTGGGCGGCCGTCGCCTCGTCGAGGGGACCGTGTTCCACAACGTCTCCATCTACGAGCTGGTGATCCTGCTGGTCCTCTTCGGTGTGCTGTGGAGGCTGTTGCACCGCCGCCGTCCGGCGGTGGTCACGCCAGGGACCGGCATCGGCCTGTTCTGCGCGCTCTACGGCGCCGCCCGGTTCGGCACCGACTTCCTGCGGGTCAACGACGAGACCGTCCTCGGCCTCACCGGCGCGCAGTACCTCATGCTGGCGGTGCTGGCGGCGGCGGCGTGGATCCTCCTGCGGGTCCGCCCGAAGAACGCCGACCTCCTGGCCGCCGAAGGCGATGAAGGTGATGAAGCGGCGGGTGCAGGAGGCGACGGCGACGAGGCCGAGGCCCCGGGCGCTCCCGAGCCCGCCGCCGACGCCTGACCCCTCTCGCTTCTTCGTGCCGCACGAAGAAGGGTCGGCATCGAGCCGATTTCTTCTCCGTGTCGATCGCGCCCGCGGGGGGCGCGCTCGGCACGAAGAAGCTCGGTGGCTCAAGCGGCGGCCCGGCGAGCGAGGGCCCGGGCCACGGTGGCGATCACCATCGCCGGTTGGTGGACGACCTGGTCGTAGCTGAACTGCAGCACCGAGTACCCCGCCAGCTGCAGCTCGTTGGCGCGGAGCGTCGGCGTCACGCTGGCGCTTCGTGCTGTGCGAACCATGACCGTTGACCTCGATCACCAACGCCAGCTCGGGATAGAGGAAGTCCACGCGAGCGACGAAGGGACCGCGGGCGCGGACGCGGCGTTGGACGATGGGCAGGGGCAGGGTGGCCTCCTCGATGCACTCGAGGAACGTCCGCTCCAGCCAGCTCTCGGTCCTGCCCTTCCCGGCCCGGTCCGAGAGCGCCGCTTCGAGCGCCACCACGCCGTTGCGCCCCTTGCATCGCCGGCGCTCGAGGTGCCACCACAGCCACGAGTCGGTGGCCAAGCCGTCGCGGACGGCGGTGTCGATGGCGTTCCGGAGCTCGTTCTCGGCGACCTCCGGGACCAGCGCGGCCACCCCGAGGAGGGTGCGGGCCGTGTTCGTGGTTGGGATGGGGCCGTGCCGGACGATGTCTCCGTGCGGCAGGTTGGTTGTGCGGTGGATCAGGGCCAGAGGTGAGCGGGTTCGCCGCCTGCCCTTCTCGACCGTGACCTCGATCGCCGGCAGGTCGCTTCTCCGGAAGCCGGCCAGGCCATGGAGCACGGCCGCCGTCCGGTGCGACGCCACCCCGCCGACGTCGAGACAGGCGGCCATGACGTCGGCCTCGAAGCTGGGCGGCAATCCACCCACGCGGTACGTGCGGGTGCCGACGAGCTCCAAGCGGGATCCCTCGCAGGCCCTTCGCCGGGCCTTCGCCGTGACCCCGAGGCGGAGGAGCTGAGTGTCGGTGATGTGACCAAGCTGTGAGGCGGCCCGCTCGGCGATGGACCGTTCCAGTGACGGTTCCATGGGGTGCATCCAACCACCCGGGTGTGACACCTCCGGGAGCCCGCCCTTTCTACGTGTCGATCGTGCCCGTGGAGGGCGTTTTCCGCACGAAGAACGAAAATCGGCCCGCAAACGGCGCTTCTTCGTGCGGCACGAAGAAGCGCTCAAGCCGGGTCAGGCGGGGTCGGGGACCAGGCGGGCGAGGGCGGCGGCGGCCTTATAGGCGGCCTCGGCCGGGCCGAGCTCGTCGGGGTTCAACAGGTTGGCCATGATCCGCAGCACCCAGTCCATGAGCGACCGCGAGTGCATCCCCACCCGGGTCAGCTCCCGCATCACCGCGGGGTTGCCGATCAACTTCGTGAACAGGCGGGCCACCTTGAAGTACAGGCCGTACTCGGCCTCGAGCATGGCCGGGTAGCGCTGGAGGGCCATGCCGTTGCCGGTGACCAAAGCCTCGTCGAGCAGGCCGGCGACCATGCGGCCGGTCTCGTACGCGTAGTCGATCCCCTCGCCGTTGAACGGGTTGACCGAGCCGGCGGCGTCGCCCACGACGGCCCACGTCGGTCCCACCTTCGGGTGCACCGAGCCGGCCATGGGGATCCGTCCGCCGGTGGGCGGAGCGGTCGGGGAATCGGGGTCGATCTCCCAGTACGCCGGCGCCGTCGCCGCGAACTCGTGCATCAGGTGGGAGGTGTTGACGCTCTTCCAGTCCCGGAACGTCGACAGCAGGCCGACGCCGACGTTGATGGTCCCGTCGCCCACCGGGAAGATCCACCCGTAGCCGGGCAGCGAGGCGCCGTTGCGGTCCCGCACGTCGAGGGCGCTCTCGATCCACGGCTCGGCGTGGAGCGGGCTCTCGAAGTACGTGCGAATGGCCATGCCCTGGGGGTAGCTGCGGTTGCGGGAGGTGCCGAGCGCCCGCCCGAACCGGGAGTTGGCGCCGTCGGCGATGACGACGTAGCGGGCCGACACCTCGCGGGTGGTCCCGGTCTCCTTGTCCCGCACCACCGCGCCGGTGACCATCCCGTCGCGCAGCAGCGGCGCGGTGGCCTCCATCCCCTGGCGGACGGTGGCGCCCGCCTTCACCGCCTGCTCGGCCACCATCTCGTCCAGGTCACGCCGGCGGACCACGAACCCGTGGTCGGGGAACTCCGGGTGCGCCGGCCACCGCAGCTCGAGGGTGATGTCGTGGGCCACCGCCCGCAGGCCGTCGTAGCGGTGGAAATCGGCGAGGCGCGGGTACAGGCCCATGTCGGTGAGCTGCTTCACCGCCCGGGGGGTCAGCCCGTCGCCGCAGGTCTTCTCCCGCGGGAACGTCTTCTTCTCCAGGACGACGACGTCATGGCCGGCCTCGGCCAACCAGTACGCGGTGGCCGCCCCGGCCGGTCCGCCACCGACGACGAGCACGTCGTGACGCGAGGCGGTGGTCATCGCCGCCAGTGTGGCAGTTGACCTCGACGACCGGCGGGGCGGAGCGGGCCGGTCCCGCTCAGCCGCCCGAGCCCGAGTCCGACCCCGAGCCCGAGCCGCTCGGGGTGTCGACCCCGCTCGAGTCGGCGTCGCCCCCGGTGCTCCCGGAGTCCGAGCCGCCGGCGTCGCTTCCGGCACCCTCGTTCGCCTGCTTGTCCCCGGCGCTGGCGTTGGCGCCGCCCTTGCCGCTGGAGGTGCCGCCCTCCGCGCTCGGGAGCTTGCCGTCCTCGGCGTCGGCGATGGCGTCCTCGGCGACAGCCTCGAGGTCGACGTCCTCGGCCGCCGGCTCCCCTCCCGACAGCGTCTCGCGCACGTACCGGGTGACGGCGGCCAGCTCCTCGGGCGAGAGATCGGCGAAGGCGGGCATCTTGC